>Ga0307374_10001651_pt1 | contig 40840 bp, 40 predicted proteins | sample OX3MG_FD_202532 | JGI IMG/M metagenome (GOLD analysis project Ga0307374, IMG submission 202532) | Soil microbial communities from Risofladan, Vaasa, Finland - OX-3 | ecosystem: Environmental > Terrestrial > Soil > Coastal area > Acid sulfate soil | place: Finland: Risofladan, Vaasa | collected... | reverse complement strand
GAAGTGCTGGCGACACCCGTGGTGGTTGACCATTTGCAGAAGAAGCTATTCGCTATCGAGTCGTTCGAGCAGATCTATGAAGCGATGCATGCGGCGGAAAGGCAGCTTGGAGCAGCTCGGTGAGGCATCGCGCTGTATGCGTGGCCGAACGCCATTTTGCGCTGGTTGCCCGAAACGGCGGCGGCAATCCACCTTCGCCCTTTGGGCTACGGCGGGACGAGCCCGCCCCACTCCACGTGAGCTGAGAATGCAATTCTGAGTTGCGGTCGATGGGACGGGGCGTTGCGCTGGGTTCGGGAACAACGAAGAAGGATCCTTCGTCGCTGCGCTCCTCAGAATGACAGCGGTGCGAAATGTTAAGCGACCGATTTCGCGCCGGTTTTTGGCGCGTTCCGAGTTTCCACACAGGACATTGGAATGGCATCTCGTTGATACAATTCAGGTGGAGCGAACGATGGAAACCACATCAGCGAACATTAAACCTGTGCTGAAGCGCCAGTACCACGCGTCATTGGCGATGCTCGGAGACGCGATCCGCCGCTGCCCGGAGGAAGTTTGGTCGAGCACGGACCATGTGAACGCGTTTTGGCAGATCGCGTATCACGCGCTGTATTTCACGCACATGTACTCGCAGCAGGACGAAGCGGCGTTTCGTCCATGGGAGCATCATCAGGGCGCCAATCAGTATCCCGATGGCATTCCCGGCCCGCCCGATCCCAACAGCTCGCTGCCGCTTCTGCCGAAGCCGTACACGAAAGCGCAGATGCTGGAATATTGGAAGGTCTGCGATCAAATGGTGGACGGTGCTATTGACAGGCTCGATCTCGAAAATCCTCAGTGTGGATTTTCGTGGTATCAAATGTCGAAGCTGGAGCACCAGTTCGTAAGTATCCGCCATATTCAGCATCATGCCGCGCAACTGGCGGATCGCCTCCGGGCTGCGGCGAATATCGGGATCGAGTGGGTTGGCGGCGGTGAGCGAGTGTCCGCGTAAATCCGGCGATCACTCCTGGGTCGTATCGGACGGGACGCAAAAGCAGATCCCTCACTCCGTTTCGGGATGACACCGGCGGGTAGGGTCGCGGGTTGCGTGACGCCATCGGCAGCGTCACACCGCGGGCGGTTGCGACCCAAACCACGCACGAATTCGCAATCTTAGGGGAGCCATTCCCTCAAAGTCATTGAAAAGAATGGCGGGGACGACGGGACTCGAACCCGCGACCTCTGCCGTGACAGGGCAGCGTTCTAACCAACTGAACTACGTCCCCCGCGAAGTGGAGCAAATGCCACACTGGTGGGCGGTCAGCGATTTGAACGCTGGACCTTCCGGGTGTAAACCGGATGCTCTAACCGCTGAGCTAACCGCCCGAGGAATTTGATTCTACAAGAGAGTGGGTTCGTTCTCCAAGGCAAAGCTCTCAATTGACTATTGGCATCGCGCCAATTGCTTGAAGATTCGCCCACGGCTGCGGAGATGACGCTTTCCGCACCGACGCTCGCGAATGGGTGAAGTCCGCCCGCCAACCTTCCGATCAATTCGTAAGAGGGCTCATGTGTTAGCAGAGGGGGGCGTGAGGGCCGCCAATTTGTGTCGCCGGGAAATGCGCCTGTACGGAAGGACAGGGCACAAAAAAAGCCCTGTACGGGCGGACAGGTACTTTTGCGTCCCATCGGATGTTAGCAGATTCACTACGAAGACCGCAGGCGGTCTGAATGAGCCGCTTGGCAGCATGCTACGCTTGCACATCGGACGGTTCTAGTACCGTCGACAAACGACTATGTCCTCGCGGCTCGGCGAAATCTTAGTCAAAGACAGCCTGATCTCCGGCGATCAGTTGAAGCAGGCGCTCGACTACCAGAAGAAGAATGGCGGTCGGCTGGGGACCTGCCTGGTCAAAATGGGGCTGGTCAGCGACGACGACATCACCGCGGTACTTTCCCGCCAGTACGGCGTTCCGTCGATCAACCTGAAGTTTTATGAAGTGGATCCTTCGGTGATCAAGCTGGTGCCACAGGAGACGGCGGTGCGTTATCAGATCGTGCCGCTATCGCGCGTGGGATCAACGCTGACGATCGCGATGACCGATCCGACGAACGTGTTCGCCATGGACGATATCAAGTTCATGACCGGCTTCAACGTGGAGCCGGTGGTGGCGTCGGAAACGGCAATCAGCGAAGCGATCAGCAAGTTCTACGGAGCGGTTGAGAGCGTGGAAGAGCTGGATAAGGTCATGAAGGACCTTACCGCTGAGGACGCTGACGCGCTCGAGCTGGCCGCCGAAGAATCGGAAATGGACCTGGCGTCGCTGGAACGAGCGGCGGAGGAAGCTCCGATTATCAAGCTGTGTAACCTGATTTTGACCGACGCCGTGAAGCGCGGGGCGAGCGATATTCACGTGGAGCCGTACGAAAAAGAGTATCGCGTGCGGTTCCGCGTAGACGGCATTCTGCAAAACGTGATGGCGCCGCCGCTGAAGTTGAAGGATGCGATCACCAGCCGCATCAAGATCATGTCCAAGCTGGACATCAGCGAAAAGCGGCTGCCGCAAGACGGCCGCATCATGATCAAGTATTTGAAGGACGGCAAGAAGAAGGAACTGGACTTCCGCGTTTCGACCGTCCCCACGCTGTTCGGCGAAAAGATCGTTCTGCGGCTTCTGGACAAAGAAAACCTGCGTTTGGACATGACTAAGCTGGGATTCGAGCCTGAGTCGCTCGCTAAATTCGAACGGCAGATTCTGAAGCCTTACGGAATGGTGCTAGTCACCGGGCCAACCGGATCGGGAAAAACGAACACGCTGTACTCATCCGTGGCGCGACTGAACACGCCTGAGACAAACATCATGACCGCCGAGGACCCGGTCGAGTTCCAGCTGCCGGGTATCAACCAGGTGCAGATGAAGGAACAGATCGGGCTGAACTTCGCGTCGGCGCTGCGCGCATTCTTGCGGCAAGACCCCAACATCATTCTGGTGGGCGAAATTCGAGACTTTGAAACGGCGGAAATTGCCGTGAAAGCGGCGCTGACCGGGCACTTGGTGCTGTCCACGCTGCACACCAACGACGCGCCTTCCACGATCAGCCGATTGATGAACATGGGCATTGAGCCTTTCCTGGTGGCCACGTCGGTGAACTTGATTTGCGCGCAACGGCTGGTGCGCCGGATTTGCGTGCAATGTAAAGAGCCGCTGCAGCTGCAACCGCAGGCGCTGATCGAGGCAGGGTACACGCAGGATGAGGCGGCGAAGACGACCGTTTACGCGGGCAAGGGCTGCAGCACGTGCAACAACACGGGTTACAAGGGCCGCGTGGGTCTTTATGAAGTGATGGAACTGACGGACGACCTGCGGGAACTGGTTCTGGTGGGCGCGTCGGCGCTGGAGCTGAAGAAAAAGGCGCTCGAGACGGGAATGATCACTTTGCGGCGCAGCGGACTGATTAAAGCGGCGTTGGGGCAGACGACCATGGAAGAAGTGCTGCGCGAGACGGTGCTGTAGGAGGAAGAGGATGCCGGGGATCACACTAAGCGAGCTTCTGAAGAGCATGATCGAAATGGGCGGGAGCGACCTGCACCTGTCCACGAACAGCGCTCCGCGCATCCGCGTACACGGGAAACTGCGTCCGCTGGATATGCCGCCTTTGACGGCGGCAGACACGAAAGCGCTTTCGTACAGCGTGCTGACGGACGTGCAGAAGCACCGTCTGGAAGAAAATCTGGAGCTGGACTTTTCATTCGGGTTGAAGAGCTTGGCGCGATTCCGCGGCAACATCTTCCATCAGCGCGGCGCGGTGGCTGCCGTATTTCGAACCATTCCGTGGGAGATCAAGGGATTTGACGCGCTGGGGCTGCCGCAGATCGTGCGCACGTTGTGCGATAAGCCGCGCGGATTGGTGCTGGTGACGGGCCCGACGGGTTCGGGGAAATCGACCACGCTCGCCGCCATGCTCGACAAGATCAACTGCGAGCGCGAAGAGCACATGATCACCATCGAGGACCCGATTGAATTTCTGCACAACCACAAAAAGTGCCTGGTCAACCAGCGGGAAGTGCACTCGGATACGCACTCGTTCGCGAATTCGCTGCGCGCCGCGCTTCGAGAAGATCCGGACGTGGTGCTGATCGGCGAAATGCGCGACCTGGAGACGATCGAATCGGCGCTGCGCATCGCGGAAACAGGCCACTTGACTTTCGCCACATTGCACACGAATTCGGCCATTTCGACGATCAACCGCGTGGTGGACGTGTTTCCCGCGCACCAGCAGCCGCAAGTGCGCGCGCAGCTTTCGATGGTGTTGGAGGGGATTCTTTGCCAGTCGCTGCTGCCACGCGTGGACGGGCGCGGCCGCGCCATGGTGATGGAAGTCCTGATCCCCAACCCGGCCATCCGCAACCTGATCCGCGAAGACAAGATTCACCAGATCTATTCGGCCATGCAAACCGGAACGGGCACCACCGGAATGCAGACGTTCAACCAGAGCCTGGCGATGGCGTATTTCCGAAAAGAGATCACCATGGAAACGGCGCTGTTGCGGTCATCGAATCCAGACGAATTGCAGGACCTGATCAACCGAGGGGTGACCTCGCCGTCAGCTGGCGGCAAGGTTCCAGCGCGTCGATAAAGGAAGAGGGAGGGATTACACATGCCGGTCTTCACATATCGCGGAGTCAATCGCGCCGGGACGAAAGTATCCGGAGAGCGCATGGCGGACAGCAAGGCGGCTCTGCAAGCGCAGTTGCGTCGCGAACAGATCAACGTCAGCAAGCTTTCCGAAAAGGGGAAAGAATTCAATATTCCCACGTTCGGAACTGGCGTGGACGCAAAAGAGCTGGCCATCTTCACTCGGCAGTTCTCGGTGATGATCGATGCCGGCTTGCCGCTGGTGCAGTGCCTGGAAATTCTGGCGGGGCAGCAGGAGAACAAAATTTTCCAGAAGATTCTTACCAGCGTGCGATCTTCGGTGGAAGGCGGCGCAACGCTCTCCGCTTCGATGAAGCAACATGAAAAGGTATTCGATGCGCTGTACTACAACATGGTGGAAGCCGGAGAAACGGGTGGTATTTTGGACACCATTCTGCAGCGGCTTTCGACCTACATTGAAAAGAACGTGAAGCTGAAGCGGGCGGTGAAGTCGGCCATGATCTACCCGGTTTCGGTGATGAGCATTGCCATTGCCGTGGTGGCCTTGCTGCTGTGGAAGGTGGTTCCGATTTTCGGCACGCTGTTCGCCGGACTGGGAGCCGCGCTGCCGCTGCCGACGCGGATCGTGATGGCATTGAGCGCCTTCGTGGGCAGCATCTACGGATTGTTGATCGTGGTGTTTGGGGTGGGAGCCGGCTTCGCGATCCATTTCTGGTACAAAACACCGCAGGGCCGCTACTCGATAGACGCCCTGCTGCTGAAGGCACCCATCGTCGGCAACGTGCTACGCAAGATTGCCGTGGCGCGATTCACACGGACACTCGGCACGCTTATCTCGAGCGGCGTTCCCATTCTCGAAGGATTGGATATCACTTCGCGCACGGCCGGCAACGCCGTGGTGGAAAGGGCGATCGCGCAGACGCGCAAGGCCGTCGAGGCTGGGCGCTCGCTGGTTGATCCGCTCAAGGAAACAGACGTATTTCCGGGCATGGTGACGCAGATGATCGGTGTTGGCGAGCAAACCGGCGCGATGGACGCCATGCTGCAGAAAATCGCGGACTTCTACGAGGACGAAGTGGACGTCGCCGTGAAGGACATGTTGACGGCGATCGAACCGATCATGATCGTGTTTTTGGGCGTGGTCGTCGGCGGCGTCGTAATTTCGATGTACTTGCCGATGTTCAGCTTGATCGGGCAGTTGTCGAAGGGTGGTTAAGACGTTCGCGGCGCAACTGGCTCCGCGCGCCGAGGGGGCGGAGCCAGCCGTTTGCACCGCGTGCCTTCAGCTTCGCCATCTCGCTATTTCCTGACGGTTCGAGTGAATGGAAAACGTATCCAGTACGAATGAATGGCTCCCCTGGCTGGGGCGTGCCCGGTTTCTGGTGATCACGTTCCTGCTGGCCGTGGTGGTGGCGCTGCGACAGTGGACGCCCATCGCCCTTCCAGTCGGAATTCTGTTCCTGCTGGCGGCGGTGTGGTACGCGGTGGCGACCGTATGTTTGATGCTCAACCGCGGCTTTCCCCGCGCCAAGTGGCTGCAGCCGTTGCAAGTGGCTCTGGATTTAGCGGTGATCACGGCGGTGGTGTACACCAGCGGAGCGTGGGACAGCTATTTCATCTCACTGTATTTGCTGGTGATTTTGATGGGCAGCGTGATGTTTTCCCGCCGGGGAGTGTTTGCCTTGGCGGGGCTCAGCTTTGTGTTGCTGGCCGCGGTGGTGGAACTCAGTTACTTCGGCGTGATCCCGAATCATGCGCCGACGCTGCCGCAAACGAGGATGCTGGAATCGTGGCTGGCGAGCAACGCGTTCGCTTTTTTTGCCGTCGGTTACCTGGGCAGCTTGCTGGCGCAGACGATTCACAGCAAGGGTGTGGAGCTTCGCGAGAAAAGCGAGGAGCTGCGGGATCTGCAGGCGTTCAATCGCGACATCATCGAATCGATGCGCGGCGGCTTGCTGACGACCGACCTCGAAGGGCGAATTTTGTTGGTGAACCGCGCGGGAACGGAAATTATGGGGCGCGGCTTCGGGCTGCTGCGCAATGAAAACATAGCTGACATTTTCGCCGGGCTGTGGCCGGTGGAGTTGGATGAGCAGGGAACGCCGCGGGCTCTGCGGCGAGAGATCGAATTCGAGACGCCCGAGGGCGCGACGAAGTACCTGGGATTTTCGATTTCGCCGCTGCGCACCGGCGATAACGAAACGACCGGCTACGTATTCAATTTTCAGGACCTGACGGAATTGAAGCGGTTGGAAAGGGAAGTGGTCACCAAGGAGCGCATGGCTGCGCTGGGCCGCTTGTCCGCCGCTATCGCGCATGAAATCCGGCAGCCGTTGACGGCCATGACCGGCGCGCTGAAAGAGCTGGCGCGCCTGGCGCCGCTCGACGAAGACGACAAACGACTGGTGCAGATCGTGAGCCGAGAATCGCAGCGATTGAACCAGATCATTGGAGACTTTCTGGACTATTCGCGGGAGCGCAAATTTTCTTTCACGGAGTTGGATATTGCCGCCCTGCTGGAGGAGACGTCGCTGCTGCTGGAGCGCAGTTCGAGCGCATCGGGAAAGTACCGCATCGAGCGGAACTTCAGCGCCCGCGGAGTGCGCGCGCGAGCGGACCGCGACGGCATGAAACAGGTGCTCTGGAATTTGTGCAACAACGCCCTGCGCGCCATGCCCGACGGCGGCACGCTGACGGTGAGCCTGGACGCCGAGGGCGATTGGGTTCGCATATCGATTGGCGACACGGGAATCGGCCTCGATCCGCGCGACGCGGCGCGAATTTTTGAACCGTTTCAATCGGGATTTCCGGGCGGCACCGGACTGGGGCTTGCCATCGTGTATCAGATTTTGCAGGCGCACGGGGGACGCGTGCGGGCGCTGAGCGGTCAATCCAGCGGCAGCACGTTTGTGGTGGAGATTCCGCGCGCTACTGGCGCGCGAACGGTGGGCCGCGCGCGAGGGCGCGCCGACGCCGAGCTATTGCATCTCGCGGGGAGAGGATAAGAGAGTTCATGGCCCATTTGCTCATCGTCGACGACGAGCGCTCGATTGGCGAGTTGCTGGAAATCAGTTTTCGCAAGGAAGGGCATAAGGTCGACTTGGCGTCGAACGGCGAGGCCGCGAAAAGGAAGATGGCCTCGCAAGTATTCGACATCGTCGTGTCGGACATCTGCATGCCGGACATGGACGGAGTGGAATTGCTGCGCTATTGCAAGGAAATCTCCCCAGAGACGGTATTCATCCTGGTTACCGGTGTGCCGACGATCGACACGGCCATCGATGCCGTAAATTTTGGCGCGGACCGGTACGTAATCAAGGGCGACCGGCTGCTGGACGAGCTTCGTCCGGCGGTGCGGTCCGTGACGGAACGGCTGGAGCTGAAGAAAGAAGCCGGCTGTCTGCGGCGCGAGTTGCGCCGGCTGACGGGACTGGATCACATGATCGGCACCAGCTCGAAAATGCGCGAGATTTTCGAGCTGATCCAGAACATCGCGCCGCAATCGAGCCGCGTCTTGATCACCGGCGAAAGCGGCACGGGAAAAGAGCTGGTGGCGCGGGCTATTCATGAGAACAGCACGCGCGTGAAGCAGCCATTCGTCACCATCAACTGCGGAGCATTTCCCGAAACGCTGCTGGAGTCGGAGCTTTTCGGCTACATGAAGGGCGCGTTCACGGGGGCGAACGAAAACCGGCGCGGGCTCTTTCAGGCGGCGCACGGCGGCACGCTGTTCATGGACGAGATTGGCAACATGAGCGTGACCATGCAGGTGAAGCTTTACCGCGTGCTGCAGGAAGGCAAAGTGCGTCCGATCGGCAGCACGGAGGAATCGGACGTGGACGTGCGGGTGATCGCCGCGACCAACAAGGACCTGGAGAAAGAAATCGCCGAGGAGCGTTTCCGGGAGGATTTGTTCTATCGGCTGAGCGTAATTCCGATTCATCTGCCGGCCCTGCGTGAGCGACGCGACGACATTCCGCTGCTGGCGCGGGAATTTCTGGGCCGGTTTTCGAAGACGATGAACAAGAACGTGGACGGCATCGAGCCCGAGGCGATGCGGCTGCTGGAAGTATACGATTGGCCGGGAAACGTCCGAGAACTGGAAAATACCATCGAACGGGCCATGGCGCTGGAAAGCGGCCGTCGCATTTCGACCGAGACCCTGCCGGAGCGCATCCGAACGCATGCGCGAGAAACGGTTCCGAAGCTTTCCCACAACGGCAATGGCGTCAGTTTGCCTGACGACGGGGTGAACCTGGAAGAGTACATCTCCAAAGTGGAGCGGTCGTATCTGCTCGCGGCGCTGGAGCGCTCAGGGGGCGTGCGCACCCGCGCCGCCAATTTGCTGAGCATGTCGTACCGGTCGTTTCGGCATTACGCGAAGAAATACGGCGTTTAATGGCCCGCAGGGCAGGGCGACACCAATTCGGCGAAATCTACGTCGTCAACCTTTCACTTCGCATTTTCCGGCGCCACGTAACCACTGTAAATTCAGAAAATTACCACCTGCAGCAGCTACGCAGACGAGTATTGCGAGAGCAGCTGTTTTGGTCATTCGAAGGTGTCAAAAAGTGTCAAAAATCCAGCACGTGCAGGGACGAACGGTTGAGGCGCTTGTTCTCGGGCCTGCAATGCAGGGCTGCATCTCTTTGAAGCGGCAGGGTATAATTTCGATGTGCTGTAGCAGTTAACCTCCGGCGTTCAGCTGGCATCCACATTGCGAGATATCCGGGCGTACCCCGCCAGGGCGTACATAAAAGAGAGATTCAGGAGCACAGCTCCTAGGAGAAACAATGAACAAGCGACAGAAGGGTTTTACGTTAATTGAGTTGCTGATCGTCGTGGCGATCATTCTGATCATCGCGGCCATCGCAATTCCGAACTTGATGCGGTCGCGCATGGCGGCTAACCAAGCTTCTGCGGTTGGCTCGCTGCGCACGATTTCCACCGCGGATGTTACCTACTCCTCGACGTATGGTGTTGGTTTCGCACCCGACCTGGTTTCTTTGGGCGGTCCGGCGATCGCGCCTGGGGCGAGTGCTACCTGCGCCAACGCGGGTTTGGTCGATACCACTCTTTCCAGCTCGGCTGCCCCCATGAAGAGCGGCTACAATTTCGCCTACACGGGAAGCAACCCGTTCACTGGGACTCTGCCGCCGAACTGCGCGGCTGGTGTTCTGAACTTCACTGCAACGGGCATACCGGTTAACACCTCGACTGGACAGAACGGCTATTTCATCGACGACTCCGGAGTGATCCGTTACACGACGGATGGCACCGCGCCGACGGCCGCCAGCCCAGCACTTCAGTAGTGCTGATTGTAAGTTGACCGAATCAGGGGAGGGTAGTTCCACCTCCCCTTTTTTTTCACGAGCACTTCGAAAATTTGAACGGAGCCGAGGGCCGGAGAATGAGAAACCAAAGCCAAAACGCTAACGACCGACGCCGCACGATGCGGCTCCGCCGCCCCGGAAACAACGGGTTCACGCTGATCGAACTTCTGATCGTGATAGCCATCATTCTAGTGATCGCGGCGATCGCCGTCCCCAATTTTCTTCGCTCTCGAATGGCCGCGAACCAAGCTGCTGCCGTGGAGAGTTTGAGGACCATCACGACGGCGTCGGTGGTGTATGACTCCACGTGGGGCAACGGTTATCCTCCGAGCATGACAGCGCTTGGCGGGGTTCCTACAGCGACGGCGACATGCGACGCCGCGATACTCGTGGACCAGATCATCACCACCCCCCCTAATATAAAGAGCGGATATGCTTTCGGCTACACCGGCCAAGACGGGAACGTGACGGGTGAGCCCCCGAACTGCGGCTCCCCCGGTTTTAATGGATACCTCGTTACCGCAGCTCCGGCGGTAGTGGCTCAGACGGGCACCGACAGCTATTGCAGCTATACCCCCGGTGTGATCCATTTCGATGTAACCGGTGTCGTCAGCGCGAGCGAGGCTAGTTGCGACGCGCTTCCTACGCTGTAGTGGGCTGTTGTGTTTGGACCATGCGAAGAACGGCAGCTGATTGGAGTCCCTGAACCGGGCGGGCCAGGGATTTTGGCGCCGAGTGCGATGGCTGTTACAATTACCGCGTGCGTCTTGTTTTTCTCGCCCTCACTTTGACATTCGTTGCAGCGCTCACCCCTGCTGCGCAACAGACCCGAAGCGTGGAACGCGCCGTGGAGGCGCGTTATCACGCGGCCCATACCCTGAAGGCCTACTTCTACGAGAGTTATAACGATGGCAGCGGAGGTGCGGCTGCTGAGTCCGGCACGGTGTACTTCTCGCGGCCGGGACGCATGCGTTGGGATTACACTTCGCCCGAAAAGAAGCTTTTCCTCGTCGATGGCAAGCAAGTTTGGTTTTACGTTCCCGCCGAACGCACCGCTAGCCGCGCGAAATTCAAAAACAGCTCCGATTGGCGCACGCCGCTGGCGCTGCTAGTGGGCAAAGCGAAGCTTTCGGATATGTGCCAGAAACTGGATCTGGTTCAACCGGACAGCAAATTCGCCGGCAATGCCGGGTTCGAGCCCGCCATCGGAGACAACGTGCTGCGCTGCATTCCGCGCGGAGAATCCGATCACCATGGCAACGCCGCGCAGGTCGTCTATTTGGAGACGAATCCGCAGGCGCAGCTCGTGCGCGTGGTGATCCATCAACCCGGGAACGCGGTCACCGAGTTTCGCTTCGGCGATTGGCAGGAAAACATTCCCCTCCCCGAGGACATGTTTCATTTTCAGCCGCCGGCGGGAGTTTCGGTGGTCGACCAGTCCGCCCTCGCCAATCAAGTTTACTGAGCCGCGCTTCGCAAACTACGTGGCGGCTCAGACATATTTTACGCGCGGCGGTGCTTGGGGTGAGCGATTCCGCGGAATGATTTGATGGCTTGGCGAGCCTGTGTTTCCAACTCGTCCCACGTTTCGCACCATTCGGTAACGATTTCGAATTCGCGAGACCCTTCGTTCCAGCGTCCGATTGCCAGTTCCACCAGAAAACAGCCAATGAAGAACTTACGCCGCGCAAAAGTTACAACTTCCAGATCGAGCATTTTGCAGAGCTGCCGAGTGTATGGACCTGCGGCGACGGACGTGTCACCGAATCCGCTTTTCAACAGAAACTTTGCGGAACGAGACGCGCCGCTCAATGGCGCCGGGCGTGAAGCCTTGGCGCCCACGCGCTTTATGTAGCGCTCCAGCAGGCGCCGATCGAATGGCGCTAGAAACACAATGAAAAGAGCCAAAATGAACAAGATGCCGACCGTTCCGGACGATGCCCCCGGCAACGGACCAAGGCAAACGAGTAGTGTCTTGGCCGAAAATATGGATTGGGCGAGGCTGGCCATCTTAGCTGAATAGAATAAACCGAGAGGAGTATACAGCCGCGGCGCCACGATGATAATCGGGGCTGCTGAGTTGCCGGGACTTTGACGTCCGATAGCTGTGCTGCGTGCGCACCTGAACGACCAGCATGCGTAACGTTGACGAAAGCTAATCGAATTTCTGCAGCAGGTCAAAAAAGGTCTTGGAGTCGTTCTTGTCGCCGAGGAAATCGGCTGCCCAGGTGCCTTGCAGCATGAGACACGATGCTGTTTCGCGTTGAGGCGCTTGCGGGTAGGAAGACTCCATGCACACGAACTCGTGAACGCCGGAACCGATGCGAATAGGCCCAGTTATAGCCGCGCCTGGAAGGGCTAAGTTCCAGTAGACGTGTTCCCATGAGCTAAAAACGTCCATCGGATTTTCGTGAGGCGGCGGAAAATATGGGCCTATCGAAATCCACGCGCCGAGCCGAACGCCGTGAATAACGGTGGCCGGGAGCCTGGTCATAGAGACACCCGTCGGGTCGTCCGCATCGGCCGTCCACCGAAGCGGCACGATTATCCTGTGGCCCCGCGTCTCGACAGCGTTTCCGTGAAGTACGTGCCAGCCCAGCGTGTATATCGTCGGCGATATAAAAAGCAGAACCGCCGAAAGAATAACCGCGGCCAAAAACATTCGCGGCCATTTTGCGGACAGGCTGAATAGCGGGCGTGTGAGCCAATTCGTCACGCGCTAGTCCTGTAAGAATGCGGTGGCTTCGCGCAGGAAGAGATCGAGCTGGTCGTGGTGCAACCAGTGGCTGGCGGCTGGCACGCGCACCAGTCGATTGTTGCGAATTGCTTGACGGCGCGGATCTTTCTCCGGGACGGGCAAAAAGCTTTCCAGTCCCCAGAAAAACAGCACCGGACAGGCAATCTGGCCATAGACTTCGGCGGTATCTTCCGCGCGATGGCCATAGGGAGGGAACAGCCGCGCGAAGTTATCGAATTTCCAGACCAGCGATCCATCCGATTCCCAATTGGTGCCGTGCAAAGTTAAATGCTGCGCCACTTCATCAGATAGGTGGGGATTTGCGTCCTTCATGCGCGCCACGGCGGAGGCTAGATCGGGATAACTTTTCGTGTGGCGTTTTTCCGCATCGCGAACGGACTCGATCCAGGCGCGAATGCGCTGCGATTGCGGATTCTGCACCGCGTCGCCGACGGGGAATCCAAGTCCCTCGATCGAAACGGCTTTGTGCACGCGCTCGGGATAGACTCCCGCATAATGCAGCACGATTCCGCCGCCCAGTGAATGGCCAACCAACCGGATGGGAAAGTCATCAATGATATCTACCAGCGCGGACAAATCTAATACGTGTTCCGCGATGCTGTACATCGCCCCAGGCGCCCAGGCGCTGTTACCGTGCCCGCGCAGATCGAGGGCGTAGACGTGATAGTGCTCTCGAAGCGTCCGAGCGACCCAGTCCCAGTTTCTGGCGTGATCGAGCCCGCCGTGAACCAGCACGAGCGCCGGTTTGGAGTCCTGTCCGTAATCCCAGAATTGCAGTTTGAGGCGGTCGGAATAGAAGAAGTGGGAAATGGGTTCCATGGATGTCGTCGGTCCTTGAGCGCCAGAGATCTGAGGTTCTGTGTGATAACTGAACGGGAGCTTCAGCGGCTAAAGCCGCTTCGATTTTCCGACCTCAATGTCGTGGCTAAAGCCACGACCCACAAAGGCTCTCTCGTTATTACGCAGACTCTTGAGCCGCGGCTGGGGCGACTCTACCATAGGCGTTGCGCGCTCAGGGAGGCGCCTGTGGGGAAGGTTGTCACATTCGATAGCTTGGGTGCGGCGCGTGGGTAGGAGCGTTGTAACATGCTATTAACGCCCTGTTTCTCTGGAGGCTGCCAGCGGACGAAGAGGCGTATGCTAGTCTTTCCTTTGCGGCCGCGTGGGGCCTAGGTGCAGGGACTCAAACGACATGTCTGAATTTGTCTGCAAAGTCGGGGACACTACGGGGCGCGTTTTCCAGCAAGTGGAAAGCGCCCAATCGGAAGAAGAAGCCAAGCAGAAGCTGGTGGATCGCGGGTTATACGTCTTCTCCGTCCGCAGCCATATGAATGTGGCGTCGATTATGGGGCGGGCTAGCCGCGAGCGCTCGATCCATTCGAACGACTTCCTGATTTTCAATCAACAGTTCAACACGCTGGTCAAAGCGGGCTTGCCGATTATGAAGGCGCTGGATTTGCTGGCAGAACGCGCCGCCGCGACGCGACTGCGCCCGATTCTGGCCGAGGTGCGCAAGAGTGTTCGAGAAGGTTCTTTGCTTTCGGAAGCGCTGGCGGAGCAAGGCTCGTTCCCTCCGGTGTACGTGACTGTGATTACCGCCGGGGAACGCAGCGGGAATCTGAGCGGCGTACTGGATCAGTACATTGCGTATTTGCGCGTGAGCACCGGGTTTCGCAGCCGCTTGTTGACTGCAATGATTTATCCCGCGGTGCTGGTGATTACCGCGCTGATGTTGGTTACCTATGTGGTTACCACAGCGCTGCCGAAATTTGCCGAGCTGTATAAGGATTTGGACGTCCCTTTGCCAACTCCTACACGCATAATGCTGGGGCTGGCCTTGCCGCTGCGCCACTACTTCCTGATTTTTCTGATAATTTTGGGCGTGATTGTTGTGGGCGCGTTTGTTTGGTCGCGCTCGCGGGAAGGCGCGCTCACTCTCGAGCGGCTTAGGCCGCGCATTCCGGTGTTTGGCGCGGTGTGGGTGAAGACGCAAGTATCGCAGCTGCTGCGCACGCTTTCGACGCTGCTCACCGGCGGCACTCCGCTGGTGCCCGCGCTGATTACCTCCGCAGCGGCAATCGACAGCCGTTTGTTTGCGGGGGCGGTGGAGCAAGCGGCGGAGCGCGTGAAGGAAGGGAAGTCTCTCCACGCGAGCCTGGCCGAGACGCAACTGATGCCCCATCTTGCGCTGGAAATGATCGAAGTGGGCGAGGCTTCGGGCGCGCTTTCGGCAATGCTCACGAGCGTGGCGGAATTTTATGAGGAAGATGTGGGGACGAGCCTGCAGCGGATCCTTTCCTGGGTTCCCATCGCGGTTTTGCTGGTGATGGCCGTTGTGGTAGGCTTCATTTTGATCTCGCTCTACCTGCCCATGTTCTCCCTCCAGGTCGGTGGAGGATAAAATCGCATGGCAACCGTCTCTAATAACCCGCCTCTGCCTGGCGGCGCCAACGAAGCCGCCGAGCGCGAACACGCGCGCCGGCTGGCGGAGCGTTACCGCCGCCCGTTCGTCGATCTTCGCGAGCAGCGCATCGACCCCGAGCTATTCCGCCGGATTCCGGCGGAAATGATGTTTCGCTACAGTTTCGTACCGCTGGAATCGCACGATTCGACGCTGGTGATAGCGCTCGTCGATCCCAGCCAGTTGCCGCAGATGGACGAGCTTTCATCGCTTCTTGGCAAGCGGCTGGAAGTGAAGGTGGCCACCGCCTCGCAAATCGGCGATCTGCTGAAGCGCACCGAACAATCGCAGCGCGTGCTGGATCAGGCCACCGAGGGCTTTACGCTGCGGGTGGTTGAGGACGAGGAGAACGACGAAGACATTACCGTCGACAAGCTGACGGGCGAGGCGGGCGTTAGCCCGGTGGTTCGGCTGGTGGACACGATCATTTTCACCGCGCTCGAGCGGCGAGCCAGCGACATTCACATCGAGACGCGCAATTCCGAAGTGGTGGTGAAGTACCGCATTGACGGCGTGCTGCAATACGCCATGAAGCCGCTCGACAAGGAATGGCACGCCACGATTCTTTCGCGCATTAAGGTAATGAGCGAACTCGATATCGCCGAGCGCCGCGTGCCGCAGGACGGCCGCTTTCGCGTCGGCTACAAGGGCCGCGACGTGGACTTCCGCGTTTCGATCATGCCGTCGGTCCACGGCGAAGACGCTGTGCTTCGTATTCTGGACAAGGAAACGCTTAGCGAAAAATTTCGCAATCTCACGCTCGACGTGGTGGGCTTTGAACCCGACGAGGTCACCCGCTTCCGCCGCTACATTCACGAGCCATACGGAATGGTGCTGGTCACCGGACCCACCGGCTCGGGCAAAACGACGACGCTCTACGCGGCCATCAACGAAATCAAAAACGACGAAGACAAAATCATCACCATCGAAGATCCGGTGGAATATCAGGTGCGCGGCATCACTCAGATTCCGGTGAACGAAAAGAAGGGGCTCACCTTTGCGCGCGGCTTGCGCTCCATCCTGCGCCATGATCCGGACAAAATCATGGTCGGCGAAATCCGCGACCAGGAAACGGCGCAGATCGCCATCAATTCCGCGCTCACCGGACACCTGGTTTTTACCACGGTGCACGCCAACAACGTTACCGACGTGATTGGCCGCTTTATCAACATGGGCGTCGAGCCGTACAATTTCGTGTCGGCCCTGAACTGCATCATGGCGCAGCGGCTGGTCCGCCTGATTTGCGAGAACTGCAAGAAGCGCGTCGCCTATTCGCCTGAAGAGCTGCAGGAATCCGGCCTCGATCCGGCGGAGTGGGGGAAAGTCGCATTTTACGAGGGCGCCGGATGCCTGGAATGCTCCGGCAGCGGCTATCGCGGCCGCACCGCCATCACCGAGCTACTCGATCTTTCGGACCGCATCCGCGAAATGATTATCGATCGCCGGCCGACTTCCGAAATCAAACGCGCCGCCCGCGCCGAAGGAATGACCTTCCTCCGCGAATCGGCGTTGAAGAAAGTGCGCGTCGGCGCCACCACACTGCGCGAAATCAACAAGGTGACGTTCCTTGACTAGCGCGGCAGCCAGCACAGCACTTGGCACGCAAGGCGCCCGCAGCAGTTCTTTTTCCCGCATCGACCACTGGCTGAACGCCATGCCGCATCCTGCGCAGGTCGCGGAGATTGCGCCGGGTCACGTGGCTATGGCGCGCTGGGGAATGCGGGGGGGCCTGGAGGTAGCGGCTGTTGAACCATTGCCGGCCGGCGCGGTGATGCCGTCGCCGGTGGAGACGAATATCACCCGGCCGGATGCGGTACGAGATGTGCTTCGGCGCGTTTTCAGCAAAGTGGCGCATCGCGGCGCTCCGTTGGCGCTGCTGATTCCTGACCCGGCGGTGCGCGTGTTCGTGCTGCCGTTCGAAACCTTGCCGCGTAAAGCGGACGATGCGCTTCCTCTGCTGCGCTGGCGATTGAAGAAAAGCGTGCCGTTTGACGTGGACGAAGCCACTGTTTCGTGGATGCGCCAGAAGGCGCGCGACGGCGGCCTGGAGGTGATCACGGTAATCGCGCGCCAGCGGATCGTTCGCGAATACGAGGAACTTCTGCAATCACTTGACGCGCGTCCGGGTGTGGTGCTGAGTTCCACGCTGGCGGTGCTGCCGCTGCTCGACGAGAGCGGCGCCACGCTGCTCGCGCGGCTGTGCGGTTCCACGCTGACGGCCGCGGTTGTCTATGGCGGGTCGCTTTGCGTGTATCGCTCCACGGAACTGGTGGCGGGAGCCCGGCAGCTCGATCCGCAGACGGTGCTGGATGAAATTTTCCCCGCGGCTGCGTATTTTCAGGATACCTGGGGCCGCGAACTCGACCGCGCGTATCTTTCGGGCTTCGACGAAAAGAACGATCGCTTTCGCGATATGCTGCGCGGCGAACTGAAACTACCTGTGGAATCGATCGCCGCGGGCGCCGGGTCGCGGGGGCTCGATGAGGAAGGTAAAAACTTGCTACGCCACGGCCTGGATGGTTTGGCTGGTTGGGCCATGAACGGAGGCTCGTAATCGAGCGCTGCTGTAATGAAGATCCAGCTCAATCTCGCAACCGCCCCGCAGGCGAATAATCGCCCCTTCCTGGCGGGCTCCGCGCTAATCGGCGCAGCCGCGCTGATCGCGCTGGTGCTGCTGGCTCATGCGGCGTATTCGTCCTGGCAAGACCAACGCCAGCTGCGCACTGAAATCAGCACGCTGCAATCCCGGATTCGAACCAGCGAAGTTCAACAACAGCAACTCGCGGCGTATTTTCGCAGCCCGCAGGCTCAGCGCGTGCTGGATCGCTCGGCTTTTCTGAATTCGCTGATCGACGAGCGCAGCTTTCCATGGACCAGGATTTTCACCGATCTCGAGCGGACGCTGCCGCCTGGAGTGCGCGTGATCAGCATTTCGCCGAAGCTCGATAACGGCCGCGCCGAAGTGAAGCTGGAGATCGGCGCCGAGGACGGCGCGAGCGAAGTGCGATTCCTGAAAGCGATGGAAACGTCGCACGCGTTCTCCGGGCTGGTGGTCCGCGAGGTGAAGCCCGCGACGGGATCGCCAGCGGCCGGGGCGGACTCAGGCGATAATATCCTGATCAATCTAAGTGTCTGGTACTCGACGATATGAAGATTCTGCTATGGCCAGCCTGGAAGAAGGGAATTAGCGCCGCGCTGCTGTTGCTGGTGGCCGCTGACCTGGTTTTCGTATTCGTGCTTTGGCAAATTGGGCGCCAGGGCCCGAAGGAGATGCGTCTCCGTCACGCTCAACTGGCGGAGCAAGCCGTGCTTTTGCGCGCCGATGTGGCTCGCGGCCAAAAGATACGCACTTCATTGCCCGAAGCGGGCAAGCAATGCGACGCGTTCTACAATCAGGATTTTTTCGATTCGACCACCGGCTATTCGCAGGTGGAAACCGATTTGGACAGCATCAGCAAGAATGCCGGCGTACAAACAGCGGGCCTCACTTTTTCGCAGCATCCGGCGAAGGGCCGCGGCGTGACGGAAATCGACGTGGGCACCAGGATCACGGCGGATTATCCTTCGCTGATTCGCTTCATCAACGGCGTGGAGCGCTCGAAAGACTTTTACCTGCTGGATGGGTTGACCCTGCATGCGACCAATGGCGGGCAGGTCGACCTGAAAATTAAACTGCATACGTATTTCAGGACCTGAGCGATGTCTCGGCGCAATGAAATTTACGTCTTCGCGGCCCTACTGCTGGTTTTGGTATTCGTGTTGTATCGCGCCATCCGTCCCGCGGGAGTAACGGTCACCGGTGTGTATGCCGACAACACCAAGTTTCATCCGCTGGACGTCCAGGAGCCGCAGCTGCATCTCAATCTGCTCGACAATTTGCGGAAGATCGAATACACCGGGGTTCATCGAAATATTTTCGTGGCCGAGCCGATTCCTCCGCCCAGGGCGCAGCAAACGAGAGTGGAGAGGCCCGCTGGGCCGCAGGCGCCTCCTCCTCCTCCGCCACTGGAAGTGCCGGTGAAATTTTTCGGCTACGCCTCCGAGCAGCACGGCGGCCATCGCGTGGGCTTTTTCGCCAGTGGGGATGACGTGCTGGTGCTGGCGCAGGGCGACGAATTCCTCAGCGGTCGCTATCGGTTGCTGAGCATTAGCAATACTTCGGCCGAGGTGATGGAAATTTCCAGCGGCCGGCAGGCCACGCTGCCGATCACCCAGCCGCCCGGGCAGGCCTCGAACTGAAAACGTAAATCGAAAAATGACCGGCGCTCGAAAAACTCGTTTCCTGCATTTCGGTGGCGCTCCACGCCCGCGCCGGCGGTCGAACGAGTCCGGCTACGCTTATTTGCTGGCGCTGTTCATGGTGCTGGCGCTGATTATCACCTCCCAAACGCTGCTGGAAAATCTGGCCACCCAGGGTCGCCGCATGCGCGAACAGGAAACCATCTGGCGCGGCGAACAGTGCGAGCGGGCGATCCGACTCTACTACCACAAGACGGGGCACTATCCGCAAACGTTCGACGATCTGAACGCCGGCCTTCCCGAGCTGCATTTCCTGCGTGCGGAAGCGGAAAAGAATCCAATGAATAAAACCGACGGCAGCTGGCGCTTCATTTACATCAACGCCGCCGGACAGATCATCGGCAGCGTCAAATACGCCACTTTGCAGCAGATGGCCATCATGGATTTGAACCACGGAAAAATTCCCAAGGTGATGCCCGGCGCGGTGTCCGCCAGCAGCCTGGCTTCGCAAAGCCAGACGGGACAGAGTTCGCCGAACTCGCAGCAAAGCGGCATGAATTTTGGCGCCGGCCAAACCGAGAATCCGCTGGCCGCGCTCAAGCCGACGGGGCCCGTGGATGGGCCGGTGGTTGGCGGTTTTCTTACCGGAGTGGCCGGCAAAACGGACGCCAAGTCGCTGATCGTCTACAAAGGCGGCAAGAAATATCTGGATTGGGAATTTATCTGGAACCCCATTGAAGATCAGGCGCGGGCGATGCAGCAGCAAAGCGGTTCCGCAACAGGTGGCGGCTTGCTTCCTGGGTTCACGAACTTGCCCGGACTGCCGGCAGGGCTCACCGGCGCAGGAACTTCGCCGACGGGAACCGCCGCAACACCCGGCGAGCCGGGAACATCGCCGTCGACCTCGCCACAGGCGCCATCAAGCCCGACCGGTGCGCAGCCTTCTCCAAGTCCGCCGGATCAAAATAGTGACTGACGCGAACGCGATCATGAAGTGGCGACATCGCGAGCGCGAAAACTCGCATGTAACATGAAACTCTACGGTCGAATTTCGCTGGTGATTCTGGTGGTGGCCCTCGCTTACGTGGGCTGGGTATTCTTCTCGCGCTGGCAGCAGAACCGCGCGTTTCAAGAGCGCGCCGCAGCTAAGGCCGCCCAGCAGCGCGCTCGCGACGAACAGGCCTTTCAGGGCATGGGCGGCAACAGTTTCGCCATCCTCAGCTTTTTTGCTTCTCCCGCGTCCATCAGCCGCGGCGACGAATCGGAGCTGTGCTACAGCGTCTCGAACGCTAAAAGCGTCGCCATCAATCCGCCGGTGGGCGATGTGTGGCCTGCGTTCGATCATTGCGTCAGCGTGCGCCCGAAAAAGACGACCATTTACACCATCACCGCTACGGACTCCGCCGGGCACACCAAGTCCACAACCACCACCCTCGAAGTTCGCTGACGAGTCTGCAGTTGCAGTGCCGTTCAAGGCTCAGCCCATAGCGTTTTAGGCTCCTTCGGCAGCCCCGGTTGCAGGAGTATCGGGACTTGACAGCGTGCCAGCCTGTAATTAAACTAACCGGTTAGTTAAATAATTTACATTGCTTCCGGAGGGTCTCTATGCAATATCGCCGCCTCGGCAAGAGTTCGCTCGTGGTTTCGGCTATGGGTCTTGGGTGCATGGGCATGTCGCAATCATACGGGCCGGCGGACGAACAGGAATCGCTCGCCACCATCAACCTCGCCATCGACCGCGGCATTACGCTGCTGGACACGGCGGACATGTACGGCGGCGGCGCCAACGAAGAGCTGCTCTCGAAAGTGCTGGCGAAGCGGCGCAACGAAGTGGTGCTGGCCACGAAATTCGGCAACATGCGAAATCCGGACGGGCGCTTTCTGGGTGTGAACGGGAAACCGGAATACGTGCAGGAAGCGTGCGAGGCCAGCCTGAAGCGGCTGAAGATATCGACCATTGACCTTTTGTATTTGCATCGTGTCGATGTGGGCGTGCCGATCGAAGACACTGTGGGCGCGATGGCGCGGCTGATCCAGCAGGGCAAAGTGCGTTACCTGGGCCTTTCGGAAGCAGGCGCAAAGACGATTCGTCGCGCGCACGCGACGTATCCCATCACCGCGCTGCAAAGCGAGTATTCGATCTGGACGCGCGATCCCGAGGGAGAAATTCTGAATGCCTGCCGCGAACTGGGAATTGGGTTGGTGCCATATAGCCCGCTGGGGCGCGGGATTTTGACCGGCAAAGTGAAGAGCACCGAAAACTTCGGCGCGAAAGACTTTCGTCGAATTTCGCCGCGTTTCCAGGGCGAAAACTTCGAGAAGAATTTGCAGCTGGTCGAGCGCGTCGAACGGATTGCAGCGGAGAAGAATTGCACTCCGGCCCAGCTCGCGCTGGCGTGGGTGATGGCGCAAGGCCCGGACGTGGTTCCGATTCCCGGCACGAAACGGCGCACGAATCTGGAGCAAAATCTGAAAGCGCTCGATGTGACGCTTACGCCGGCGGATTTGAAGAGCATCGACGAAGCGGCGCCGCGAGGAGCGGCTGCGGGCGCGCGCTATCCCGATGAATATATGAACCGCCTGGGAGTCTGAAACGAGCAATGCCTCGAGGACGTAAAAAAGCGGAGGATCCCGCAACGGCGCGGCGGATTCTGGCGGCGGCGGAGCAGCACTTCGCCGCGCGCGGTCTGGCGGGCGCGCGTACGGAGGAGATCGCCGCTGCCGCGCACGCCAACAAGGCGATGCTTTACTACTATTTCGGGAACAAGCGTCGCTTGCACCGCGCCGTGCTTGAGAACCTGTTTCGTCAACTGCGGATGAGAGTACTGACTCCGGCCGCAAACAAATCATCTGCCGGCGAGGAGTTTTTTCGCTACGTGACCGGCTATTTCGATTTTCTGGCCACGCATCCCAACTATCCGCGGCTGGTGCAGCGGGAAGCGATGGAAGAAAGCGCGAAATTTGATTGGATGGTGCGCGAGCATTTTCGCCCGCTTCACCGCAAGCTTGCCGGCGCGATTGAAAAAGCGATCAAAAGCGGCGATTTTCGCGAAGTTGACGCGGACCAGACGGCCTTCATCACGCTCGGCATGGTCACTTCGTATTTTGCCGGCGCACCGATCATGGGCCGGGTGATGGGGCGAGACTTGCTGTCACCGGAAGCCGTGGAGCAGCGCAAGCGGGCACTGCTCGACTTTTTGGACCACGGGTTGATGCGGAATCGGTTGGCGCGGGAAAGGAGCAGGATGCGATGAGCGGCCGGAAAGTTCTGATTTTGTTCGGGGTGGTTTTTCTGATCGCCGCCGGAATCTACTGGTATTCCACGCCGTCGGGCAATGCGATTCCGCTTACGGGCGTTGTGGATGGCAACGAAGTGATCGTGAGCCCGCAGATCACCGGCCGGCTGGTGAAGCTGACGGTTGATGAAGGCACGCGCGTGAAACCCGGAGAGCTGATCGCGGAGCTCGATTCAAAAGAATTGCAGGCGAGTTTAGCGTCGGCGAAGGCAAACGTGGACAGTTTGGAAGCGCAAGTTCAAGAAGCCAATCACAATTTCGTGTGGACCAAGGATCAGACCAGCGCGTCCGTGGAGCAGGCGCAAGCGACGATGACTTCCACGCGCGCGCAACTGGCGCAAGCACAGGCCAACCTCTGGCGCGATCGGACTGATTACAACCGCATGCAGGAGTTGTTCAAAAGCGGAATCGAGTCGGCGCAAGACCGCGATCACGCCGAAGCCACTCTGCGCGTATCCCAGGCGAACGTGAAGTCGCTGCAGGAATCGGTGGGCGCTCAGAAAGCTGCGGTGGATGTTGCGATTGCCAATCAAAAGCAGGTAGGCGTGCGGCAGAGCGAAATCGCCACCACAATCGCGCAACTGGAACAAGCGCGCGCGGCTGAGGCGCAGACCGCGACGCAGCTTGGCTACACGAAAATCTACGCGCCGATTGGCGGGATCGTGTCCGTGCGCGTGGCGAAGCAGGGCGAAGTGGTTTCGCAGGGATCTCCCATCGTGGTGATCGTGGATGTGGACCATTTGTGGGCGCGGGCCGACGTGGAAGAAAGCTATATCGACGACGTGGAATTCGGGCAGACGCTGCAGGTCAAGCTGCCATCCGGCGACATCCTGAAGGGGCAGGTATTTTTCAAAGGCGTGGAAAATGATTTCGCCACGCAGCGCGACGTGAGCCGAACCAAGCGCGACATCAAGACCTTCGCGATCAAGGTCTCTCTGCCTCCAGACGATGGACGACTGTTCACCGGAATGACGGCGACGGTGTTGCTGCCGCAACCGCACAAGACCAGTTGGTTCGCCAAGCTGTGAATCGCCGCAAGCTGCGCATCATAGAAGGGCAAGCATGAACGCCATCGAAGTGGATCATCTGGTTAAAAAATTCGGCGATTTGGTGGCCGTGAACGACATCAGTTTCACGGTGGCCGCCCGCGAGATTTTCGGGCTGTTGGGGCCGAACGGGGCCGGGAAGACCACGCTGATTCGCATGATGACCACGCTGACACCGCCGACGTCTGGCACCGCGCGCGTGGACGGCCACGACATCCGCACCGATGCCGATGGCGTTCGTCACGCCCTGGGAGTGATTCCGCAGGCGTTCACCTCCGATCCCGAGCTGACCGCGATAGAGAACATGCTGATTCACGCCAAGCTTTACGGCGTTCCAGCGGATACGCGCGGCGAGCTGATCATGCGGTTATTGGAGTCCGTCGACCTAATGAAATTCAAGGACGCGCTGGTGGGCACATTTTCGGGTGGAATGCGCAGGCGACTGGAAATCGCGCGAGGGTTGGTCCATTCTCCGCGAATTTTGTTCCTCGACGAGCCGACTACCGGGCTCGATCCCGTGTCGCGTTCGAATGTCTGGGAAATGATTCGCAATCTGCGCGACAAATCCGAGCTGACCATTCTGCTGACCACGCATTACATGGATGAGGCGGACAAACTGTGCGACCGCATTGCCATTGTGGACCACGGAAAGCTTGCGGCGCTCGATACGCCGACGCGGCTAAAGGACAGCATTCCGGGAACCGACGTAGTGGAAGCGGAGTTCGACAATGCGCCGCCAAACTGGACGGATCAGCTCAACGCACTGGCGGCGGTGAAAGCCGTCAGCAAGCACGATAACGTGACGCACCTCGCGTCGCTGGATGGTTCCGCAACCGTGGCGGCGCTGATGGACGCGGCGAAGGCGGAGCACGTCACCGTCCGAAAAGTATCGGTGCAGAGCACCACGCTCGACGACGTTTTTTTGCATTACACGGGCAGTGATTTGCGCGATGCGACGCACACGGCAACGTTCGACGTCAGCCGCTTTTACAAATAGCGGGGGACGAAAGCCCGATTGGAGAAGGAGCAGCTTTCCAGTGATGAATTTCGAACGAATATCGGCCTTGATCGAGCGCGACATGCGCAAGTTCTTTCGCTCGCCCGCGCTGATGGTCAGCTCGCTGCTGTTTCCGCTGGTGCAATTGATCGTGCTTGGGTACGCGTTCGGCGGAAAAATCAAGGGCGCGAAGGTTGCGTTCGTCGATCAGGACCATTCCGTCTTATCGCGGCAGGTGCGCGAAATGTTCGACGGCGTGGCGGCCGGCCCGGATACATTTCAAGTTGTCGACTACCCAAATCAACAAGCGGCCATTGACGATCTGCACGCCGGGTTCGTCCGCGGCGTCATCGAGCTCCCGCAGCATTTCTCGCAAAAGTTTTACGACCACGACCGCCCGCAGATCGCGTTCAGCGAGGACAATACCGATCAGGTGATGGCCGGCGCGCTGGAGGGAGAGCTTCAAAACATCGTTACGGCGCTGAATGCGCCGGCGACGCAGTCTCGATTAGACGGACAAGTGCAACTCGACGTTGTGGAAGTGTATCCGTACGTCGAATACGCAAAATATTTGCTGGCGGGCTCCACGTCGATGGCGATTTTCATTGTGGCCATGATCGGCGGCGGCATCACCTTTATCGACGACAAGTCCCGCGGCTTGCACGAAGGATATCTGCTAACGCCCATTAAAAAATCGGAACTGGTCACCGGGCTGATCGGCGCGGGAGCGCTGAAGGGGCTCATGGCCGGGATGTCGATCATCATCATCGGCGGGATGATCGTGGGCATACCGGGATTATGGGACCCGGTGCGGCTCTTTTATTTGTGCGTGGTGACGCTCGTGGCGTCCGTGGCCATGATCAGCTTCATGTTCGTGGCCATGGTGCGGGTGAGCGATCCGCTGGTGCCGCGCGCGGTGTTCGGGGTGTTGAATATGCTGCTATTTTTTCCGTCTGGCGCGATTTCGCCGATTGAGGGTTTCCCGAAGTGGCTGCGCTGGATGTCCGTGGTGGATCCATTTACATACACAGTGCACGCGCTGCGCAATCTGACGGTGAAGAATACCGGGATTGAAGGCATTTATATGGACGTGCTACTGTTAACTGGATTCTCGGTGGTGATGATCGGAATCAGCATCGCGCTCTTCAAGCGCCAAATTTAGATCGGTTAAATTTAGATCGAAGGAGTATCGCGGTTGCTTTTCGACACCCCGCAGACCGAGCAGCACTCATCCAAGCTTCGGCGTTACGTGATCATGGTGCTTGTGTTTATTGCGCTTGTCGCCGGCGCCAGCTGGTATTTGCTCCGCTACTATCACGAAAAGGATACCGTTCGCCATTTCCTCAACGAAGTGTCGGCCGGCAACATGCAGCAGGCGTACAAGATATGGAAGCCGACCGGTTCGTATTCGTTCAAAGATTTTTTGCAAGACTGGGGACCGAACGGCTACTATGGTCCGGTCCGCAGCTATCACATCGAGAGAGCCACCCGGCGAAGCAATTCGAACGCGGTTGACGTGATCGTGGAAGTGAGCTCTGAAAAACCGTTTCCATCGGGTAGCGATGCGTCCGATCAGAACCAGGTTAAGGAAGTGGACCTGGGCGTTCGCTTGAGCGATCAGTCTTTGAGCTTTCCTCCGCCGGCGCTGTAAACCAAGCGGCGCCCTAACCTCGCGAGCGTGGTGAGGGATCTGCTGTTGCGCCGTGAATAAGCCGCCTCGCGTTCTCGTCATGAGCGGCGCCGCGTGTCCCCCTGGATCACGCCGAACGAGCGCCTCCGATCGAGTGCAGCTTTGAGGATGTTTTTCCGCCGGACGGCGAAACGAACGCGTAGCTCTATTCCGCGTCGACGCGCGCTTCCTCGATCAGCATCACGGGAATATCGCCGCGAATCGGATAGACGCGGCGGCACGTCTCGCATTTCAGCCCTTCGCCATTCGCGGTCAATTTCACGGGCGTCTTGCACAGCGGGCAGACCAGAATGTCCAGCAGTTCCTTCGAGACAGGCATTTCAAGTTCTCCGATTAACCGCAGCGCCGATGTGATCCGAAGATTGCAAATTGCGTGCGGCGATGTCGCCAGATTGTATCAGTCGAGCTGCGTAACAGTGAAACTCAGGCGTCCGCGCCACTCGCCGCTGGCGGGCAATTCCACCGGCCAGATGGCCATCACCTGCGAGCCTTGATAGACGCGCTCGAAGCCCTCTTCCGATTCCGAAACGGTGTCGATTGGCGCGATCCAGAATTCACGGGCGCCTGGCGCTTTCAGCGCGACGGCGGCCTTCTGCCATTCGTCCACAACTCGAAGCTCGGTGTGCGGAACGGTTGCGGCCCAACGCAGCGGGAAGCGCTTGCCATCCGATTCGAAGTAACGGTCCGGCGTGGATGGTGCTAGAAAATTGATCACCACTTCGATCCCGATATTCACCCATGCCGCGCCCGGCGCGATACGTCGCACGCCCATGTCGCACGTAATCGCGAAGCCGCCCGCAATGGGTTCGAATGAAAAAGATTTCTCCGCGGACCAATTTCCGCATTCCAGTGAGGCGAGAGCCACGCGCTTGGGCGAAACCTCGGTAGGGCGATACGCCCGGCCGGCAAGCGTCGCATCTTCGTTCAGACGCACCGCTGCGTAGTCCTCAAATGTCTTTTCTCGGCCAAACAGCAGCAGCCGGAATGCGGTTCGCGGCCAGCGGTCGTAATTCAGCCATCGATCGAGTCCGTCCTCCTTGGTGCGCATCTGCTCGTGAATCGATTGCACGCCTTGCGATTGGCTCGCAGGCGGGTTGCGTAGCTTCTCATGGTAGGCTTCGGGCCTTCGTTGCAGGGAGTTGATCAGCGTCACGTTGCGCGGCCGGAAGTCGATTGCGGTGATGGTGCCGCCGTCCTGGGGCGAAATCAACGCGGCGTATTGGTCGGAAGTGAGGTAAACCTCATCCGCTCCGTCCCCGTCGAAATCGAGGGTGATCGCGTCTGCGAATTGGCGGGTCCGATGAGACAGGCGGTCGGCCGTTGTCTCCGCGGCGGCCAGCGCTTGCCAGGCGGCCGTCCGCAAGTGCGGAGAATACAGGCCGCCGAAGACTCCATGCCAGTAAGAGTCGTTGCACTGCCCCTGCAGCAGCAACGTTTCCGCCTGCTCGCGCTCCTTTTTTTTCCGAGTGGGCGATAGTTTTCCTACCTTCTGCGAGACGTGCAGCATTGTTTTGTGCAGAAGATTTGCTTCGCGATACTTGCTGAAAAATGCCCGCCAAATCCCGCCGCGAACGAATGACAGAATATCTTCGCGCGAAGAAAACTCCCGCAAAAGTTCGTGATAGCGGACGCGCGCCGCAGTCGACAGCGACCACTCGCTCATTTCGTTGTAAGAGGCCGTGGGAAGATCGGCGCGGCCGAGAGGCGCGTGAGACGAAATCGCTTCTCCCGGCGTGCTGAGCGCCAGCCATTCGGCATTCTCTTCAAGAGCGGTAAAGAAGCGCTCCAGCCATCCATCGCGATAGCAGAGTTCGTACGTGCCGGGCCAGATGCCAAACTTTTCCATGTCATCGCCCATGGTTGCAAATCCGCCCGGGTGGAGCGTGGAAGCTTGGCGCAAGTATTCGATCGTTTCATCCACTTCGTGAAAGGGAATCAGGTAACGCAAAGTCTTCTGCCCCGGCAGCAGTCGCACGATGTGGCCCAGGTCCTCCGCGATATAGTGGCCGTAAAGCTCATCTGCTTCGAATCCCGCGCCGATGAAGTGATTGTCGTCCACCAGAGTGTATTCCACGCCGGCGGCGCTCAGCGTCGAGGGAAGTTGCGGTTCCCACACGCGTTCCGCCAGCCACGCGCCGCGCGGGCGAGCTCCAAAATGTTTTTGCGCGTAATCGGCGAGCCGGGTGATTTGCGTCTGGCGATCTTTCGGAGGAATTGCGATCAGGATCGGCTCGTAAAATCCGCCGCCGAAAACTTCGATTTGCCCTCGCGTGGATAGTTCACGAAGCTGATCGAAATATTCGGGATGGTTATGTTCGATCCATTCAAGCAAAGGACCGGAGTAGTGGACACCGATGCGAATGTGCGGGTGGCGCGCTAGGAGTTGGATAAACGGAAGGTAAGATTTGGCGTAAGCGTGCTCGAAAACTTCATTAAAATTCCCGACCGGCTGGTGGGCGTGGATCAGGAGAACGAGTTCGAATTTCCGCACAGTCGGGCCTCAGTGCCGCAATCCAGAATAACCCGGATTCTAACCTGCGCGAAAGGGGTACATGTATCCGCCGATGTAATGGCGCTGGCGCGAGGTCTTATCACCTACAGTCCGGGTGGGACCGAAATTAGCGGGCGAAGACCGGAGCGGACTGCGGTGGAATCCGCAAAACGAATAAGCCGTTCGGCCAGCATGGCAAGCGCGCGCTGGATAGCCGCTTCCGGAGCGCCTTGGGGGGCGTACACGATTGCCAGCACGTCGTGGGTCGATTCGGTGATCATGCTGCGCGTGGAGTCGCTGATCGGGCTCCCAAAAGGTCCGTGCGTGTCGGCGAGCACGGGGCGGCCTTCCAGATGCCACGTTCGCTTGCCGATGCCTTCATATATTTCGCCGCTGGCGCCATGCCGCAGCGTAACGGCGCCTTCGATTTTGGACCGGTCGTATAGTCCGAATGGCCAGCCGGTCTCGATCGAGACCAAATTCCCGATATCGACCACGTTCGAGACGCGATAGAGCCCTTTGCCCTGCACCACGCGGCGCTGCAAGGCTTCCGAGGAAGGCCGGTATTTCGAAGGATCGACGCCCCAGGCGCGAAACATGGCGCGCACCGCGCGGCTCGCCTCGGATTCAGCCAAAGTTTCCAGCGAGAAATTGCGGCGGATCGATTCGGAAACTTCGTCCATCAGCTGAGCGAGTTCCGGCCCGGCGGGGTGCACGCGGACGGCGTCCACCTCGAGTGCGCCCAGCGCGACGCCAGGCAATTTCACGGTCACCGGAACGGTCAGTTCGCTCATGCGTTGCCGTTCATCTCCTGGCCTGCAGCACTGATATGATTCTCGCTGCGACTATTCAAACGAAGCGTGCGGCGGCAAGTTTATCCGAAGCGCTTTTCGAGCGCGATAGATGATCGAAAGATGACCGAAGAAGACAAATTCCAGCGGGGCATCGACCTATTCAACGCGCGCGAATTTTTCCTGGCGCACGAAGTGTGGGAAGAGATTTGGATGCACGAGCTGGAACCGGAAAAGACATTCTTGCAGGGGCTGATTCAGTTGGCTGCGGCGTTCCATCACTACGTCCGGGGGAATTCTGAAGGGGCGCAGTCGCTGTTGGCCGCCGCTGCCGTGAAGCTGCAGCGCTTCGCCTCCAGCGATCGAAGAATCGATGTTGCGGAATTGCGGATTCAAGCGATCACGTGGGCGCGAATGCTGGGGCAGGGAAACGATCCCGGAAAAGACAATCTTCCACGAATAGACCCAGGCTGACGGGCAAATGCCCACGCGGACATAGAACCGCAGGAAATTGCCCACCAACTTGGCCTGGCGTGGCTGCTTGCGCAGCTACTTCTTGAAATAGTCGGTGTTGATCTGGGCGTAGCTGGCCCACTTTTCAGGAAGGTCTTCCATCGCGAAGATCGCCGTCACCGGGCAAACAGGAACGCAGGCGCCGCAGTCGATACATTCGTCGGGATTGATGTAAAGCTGCTTGGCGCCCTCAAAGTCCGCTTCGTCCTTGCGCGGGTGGATGCAATCCACCGGGCAGACATCGACGCACGCACTGTCCTTGGTACCGATGCAAGGCTCGGCAATCACGTAAGCCATTCACTATCTCCTGGAAGATAACGCGGCAATTTGCACCGCCTGGAACGGAAGCAGTGCCGTAAAGAATTTTTATATCATCATTCCGCACCGGGTACAAGCGCGCTGGCTCTCTGGAAGACCCTTGTCACATCGTATCCCGCCGCGCCATCCGAGCTAAATATCCATCGGAGCTGGGGTGTTGCGGCCCCGACGGAGCGCAGAGCTCGTCTATCGTCTGATAGAGATGCTGCACGTTCAGGGGCTTGGGGACGTAGCTGTCCATTCCGGAGGCGAGGCAGCGCTCCTTGTCTCCGCTTAGGGCGTAGGCGGTCATGGCGATGATCGGCAAGTGTCGCCCGCTGATTCGTTCATGATCGCGGATGGCGGCGGTGGCCTGCAGACCATCCATCTCGGGCATTTGGACGTCCATGAGGATCACATCAAAGGCTTGGCGGGTGAGGACATCCAGCACGGCTTTGCCAGACTCGACGGTTTCCACCGTGTAGCCGCGTTTTTCGAGCAGGCGCACGGCAAGCGTCCGGTCCACGGCGTTGTCCTCGGCCACGAGAATTTTCAGTTGGCGGCGTGCTTCGCGGAGAGAATGACGGGTGACGAGCGACGTGGAATCGGGCGCGGTGGAGGGCTGTCCCAGGATTCGGCGAAGGGCATCCAGCAGATCCGCAGGCGCAACCGGCTTGGGAAGATACGCCTTGATGCCAAGGGTGCGGCAACGCGCGGCGTCTCCTCGGAGTCCCGCCGAGGTAAACAGAATTACTCCGGTGCCCGCCAACTGTTCGTTGCGCGTGATTTTCTCCGCGAGAGCAAAACCCTCCAGGTCGGCCATGCGCCCGTCGAGGATGACGATCGCAAAAGGAGCGCCGTCAATGCGCGCCAGCTCCAATTCAGCGAAGGCTTCGGCTCCATTGGAAGCCAGAGTTGGGCGTATCTGCCAGGCCGTCAGCATGTCACCCACGATGCGGCGATTGGCGGCATTATCGGCCGCGACGAGCACGCGCACTCCGCGGAGTTGCGATACGGACGCGGGCCGGCCGGTGTCCGCGAAGGGATTCGGCAGATCGAACCGCGCGTTGAAATGAAGCGAGCTTCCGGTGCCGGGCTGGGCATCCGTCCAGATTCGTCCCCCCATCATTTCTACCAGGCGGGAAGAAATTGCCACTCCGAGTCTGGCGCCGTCGAGGCTCACATTCGCGGTTTCCGACGGCGAACCAGCGCATTCACTGACGTGGGGGAAAAGCGGAATTGTTTCGGCCGCCGTGTGAATGCTGAAGTGCAGCACCGCTTCATCTCCATTTTCCATTTCAGTTTCCACCGCGATCGCGATCTCTCCCGAGGTCGTGCACTCCATCGCGGTTCGAAGCAGATTGACGATCACTTGGCGCAGGCGCGTGGGGTCGCCACGGATAGCGTCCGGCACGCCGGAAAATAGTTCCAACGAGAACTGAACGTGCTTTTCGCGGGCCGCCGGCGTGAGCGAACGGATGATGGATTCGATCGCAGCAGGAAGATTGAAGTCGATGTGATCGAGCTCCAAAATGCCGGCCTCAATTTTGACGAAGTCGAGAATATCGTTGAAAAGAGAAAGCAGCAGCCGTGCGGAGAACTTGACGGTGCTCAAATATTCGCGCTGTTCGGGCGTCAGGCCGGTGTCGAGAGCCAAGTCAGTCATGCCGATCACGCCGTTAATCGGTGAGCGGATTTCGTGGCTCATGCCCGCGAGGAATTCAGCTTTCGTGCGGCAGGCCATCTCCGCTTTTTCGCGCGCCAGGGTTAGCTCTGCCTCGGCGCGCTTGCGGGCGGTGATGTCGACGGCCACCATGCCGATCAGAATGTGCCCATCCGGTCCAGTCAGCGGAAATCGAAGCGAAAGCCAATACCGCTCGACCCCATCAGGCGTTGGAATCCTCTCTTCGAACTCCATGGGCCGGAGGAGACGCAAAACTTCTATTTCGTGGCTGCGGATGAGAGCCTGTACGTCGGAGGGAAGCCAGGTTGGCTCGACGGGCTTCTCTAGTTGCTCCAGGCCGAGTTGGAATGCCTTGGCCATCGGCTCATTGAAATAGATGTAACGGCCGGCGTCGTCCTTGATCGCGGCGATGGCGGGAAGATTATTCATGAAAATTCGGTGGCGGGCCTCGATTTCTTCGCGCTGCTTTTGCGAGCGTTGCACCGCATCGATCATCAGGTGCACCGCGTTTCCGAGCATGGCTAGTTCGTCTCGGCCGGAACGTACGCTCAGGTTATTTCGATCCATGCCGACGGCAATTCCTTCAACGCTGGCGTTTATGGCGGCGAGCCGCGACGCGATCGATCGTTCGAGCAGCATCTGAACCAGACCGCCGATGCCAATTCCCGCGAAAAGCAAGCCGATGGCGAAGTCCACGCGGATGGCTTCGGTTTCCGTGGCGGCGAATTCGGTCACCAGCAGAAAACGCGACGAGATGTAGAACACGCCCACAAACGCCGCGAAGGTGACGATTCGAACCAATATAGTTTTGCGTCCCACCGATAGCTATCCGCCTCTCGTGAAGATTTCCCGCCGGCGAGCACTCAGCGACAAACCAGCAGTGCCGTTATGGCGCACCAGGGTGAACCGCAAGCTCGCCTTGCTCCATCAGCGAAGCCAGATGTAACCGACTGCAATTCAATCGGCGGTTGCGGCGAAAAGCTGTGCGACGAATGCTCGCGGCGCCTCTTCACTTGCGGCGCTCGATTCAATACGGGACGCCTGGTGCCAAAATGGAGGGCCTGTCTCAACTCGGCCGCGGATGATACTGTGTCTTTCAGGACAAATGGGGCGTCACAGGAGGCGCGGAATATGCCGGGGAAGCCATTCGAAGGGCAGGCAGCGCTGGTTACAGGCGCTGCGAAACGAATCGGGCGGAGCATCGCTCTGCGCCTGTCCGCGGAAGGTGCCGCGGTCGTGGTGAACTACGCCACGTCGAAAACGGAGGCCGAAGCGGTTGTCTCGCAAATCGAAGCTGCCGGTGGGCGCGCGATGGCCATTCAGGCGGACGTCACGCAGCGCGAACAGGTGCGCAAGCTGGTCTCCGCAACGGAGCGAGGCTTCGGGCGCATCGACATTCTGGTGAACAACGCCGGCGTGTTTTTCCCCGCTAAGTTTTTGGAGCTTACGGAAGAGCAGTGGGACAAGGTGATGAACACGAACTTGAAGTCGCAGTTTCTCTGTTCCCAGGAAGTCGCCCCGATTATGAAGCGGCAGGGACGCGGGCGGATTATCAATCTGGCTTCGCTCGGCGGTTTGCTGGCGTGGCCCAGCTATACGCACTACTGCGTTTCGAAGGCCGGAAGCATTCAGTTGACGCGATGCCTCGCGCGTGCTCTGGCGCCGGAGATTTTAGTGAATGGCATAGCGCCCGGGACCATCCAGTTTCCAGGGGAGCCGCCCGATGAAGAATACATTCGACGCGTGCCGCTTCACCGCACTGGAACCGGCGACGACATCGCCGATGCGGTCGTTTATCTGGCGGCCGCTGATTTTGTCACCGGCCAGATCATGGTCGTCGACGGCGGCCGGACGTTAGTTTAATTAATGAACCGTCTAGCAATCCCGCTTCCGCGAGCGGCTTGCGGCAAAATTCCGCTTGCAAATTGCCGTTTCTCGAATACGCTAGGCCGCGAACTGCGCACAAGGAGGACTCGTGGCGGATTCGGCGACAACTGGCGGCTTGGTTTCGCTACCTGGAACCGAGCGGCCACGAACCGAGCGGCGTGACGCTTGGTGGACTGAAAACCTGCCTTTCGTGATCGTGATGACGATCTTTGCCGCGTACACCACGTGGCGCGCTTTCGAAGGCCGATTCTATTGGACGGATCCCTACCTCTCCCCCTTTTATTCTCCGTTAATCGATCCCGAGCATCACATTTGGCCGTGGTCGCCGGCCATTTTGATTTTGTGGGGTCCGCTCGGTTTCCGCATGACCTGCTACTACTATCGCAAGGCGTATTACCGGGGATTTTTCGCCGATCCGCCTGCCTGTGCGGTGGGCGAAAAAGGGCACGCGAAGTACTGCGGCGAGACGGCATTTCCGTTCATCCTGCAAAACATTCACCGCTATTTCTTCATCGTCGCCGTGGTGTTTGTCGGATTCCTGTGGTACGACGCAATTCGCGCATTCTTCTTTCCGAATGGCATTGGGGTGGGCGTCGGCACGGTCATCATGCTGGCCAACATCATCCTGCTCACTACCTACACGTTCTCGTGCCATTCGCTGCGGCACCTGATCGGCGGCAAGCTCGACTGCTTTTCCTGCAGCGCATCGGGGTTGACGCGTCACAAAGGCTGGTTGGGCGTGACCCGTCTCAACGAGCACCACATGTTTTGGGCCTGGGTAAGTATGATTTCCGTGGGACTGACGGACCTCTACATCCGCCTGGTTGCTTCGGGAATAATTAAGGACATCCGACTTCTGTGACCCCCCCAACAGAAAGTAAATACGAAAACCACGAATACGACGTGCTGATCATCGGCGCCGGCGGCGCGGGCCTGCGCGCGGCTATCGAGGCTTTGGCGCACGGAGCGCGCGTGGCAGTCGTCTGCAAATCGCTGCTTGGCAAAGCGCATACGGTGATGGCGGAGGGCGGTCTCGCCGCGGCCATGGCCAACGTGGACCATGCAGACGATTGGCGCACACATTTTCGCGACACCATGCGCGGCGGAAAGCTGCTGAACAACTGGCGCATGGCGCAGCTCCACGCGCAGGAAGCTCCCGACCGCGTGCGCGAGCTAGAACAATGGGGCGCGCTATTCGACCGCACCGCTAGCGGCGACATCTTGCAGCGCGCCTTCGGCGGGCACACCTACAAGCGGCTTTGCCACGTGGGCGACCGCACCGGCTTGGAGATGATCCGCACGCTGCAGGATCGCGGTGTGCAACTGGGCTTCGATGTGTTCATGGAGTGCACCATCACCCGGTTGCTGAAAGATGGCGATCGTGTGGCGGGCGCGTTCGGCTACTGGCGCGAATCGGGACGTTTTGTTACGTTCCAGGCCAAGTCCATCGTGATTTCCACGGGCGGCATCGGCAAGTGCTGGAAGATCACTTCGAATTCCTGGGAATGCACGGGCGACGGTATGGCGCTCGCGTATCGCGCGGGCGCGGAACTCCTGGATATGGAGTTCGTCCAATTTCATCCCACCGGAATGGTTTGGCCGCCGGGAGTGCAGGGAATTCTGGTGACCGAAGCGGTTCGCGGCGAGGGCGGCATCCTGCGCAATAAGAGCGGCGAACGTTTCATGGAGAAGTACGATCCCAAGCGCATGGAGCTATCCACGCGCGATATCGTGGCGCGTTCGATCTATACCGAAGTCCGCGAAGGCCGCGGCAGCCCCCACGGTGGGGCCTTTCTGGACATATCGCAGAAGCCGGCCGAGTACGTGAAGCGCAAGCTCCCGAGCATGTATCACCAGTTCAAAGAACTCGCCGACGTGGACATCACCAAAGGCCCGATGGAAGTGGGGCCCACCTGCCATTACGTGATGGGCGGTATTCGCGTGGAGGCCGAAAGCGGGCAATCTTCTGTTGCGGGGCTGTTTGCGGCAGGCGAAGCGGCAGCGGGATTGCATGGAGCTAACCGGCTGGGGGGCAATTCGCTCTCCGATCTTTTGGTCTTTGGGCGTCGCGCCGGGCTTGCTGCCGCCGAACATGCCAAGAAAGTTTCAGCGCCGGGGCTCGATCAGATGCAGATGGACGACGCCGAGCGCGAAATCCTTGAGCCGTTTGAGCGCACCGATGGCGACACACCCTATCAAATTCATCACGATTTGCAGGAAACCATGCAGCACCTGGTAGGCATCTTTCGAAACGAAGAAGATTTGAATAAAGCTCTAGTGGAACTGCAAAAGTTGAATGAACGCGCCAAGCGCATGCGCGTGGAGGGCTCGCGGCTCTACAATCCCGGCTGGCACCTGTCGCAGGACGTGCGAAATATGCTGCTCGTCTCGGAAGCCTGCACGCACGCAGCGCTGGCGCGCAAGGAAAGCCGCGGAGCGCACAGCCGCCTAGATTATCCGAAAACCGAAGACGCCTGGGGACAGAAAAATCATGTTATCGTCAACCAGCGCGGGGCCATGACTTTGTTCGAAGTACCCAGGCCGGAAATGCCAGGGGATCTAAAACAAATACTGGCCGAAGGATAAGCGGCGAATTCAGCCGTCGTTGCATCGAATGGCAAGCCGGGGAGTTCGCCCAGGGAGGCGTCACGCATGGCCGAAGCGACGATGCGAATCTTTCGTGGCGACCGCGAAAGCGGCAAGCATGTGGATTATCGCGTGCCGCTCGTCCCAGGAATGGTGGTGCTGGATGCTGTCCACTCCGCGCAGGCGCATCAGGCGCCCGATCTGGCTGTGCGCTGGAATTGCAAGGCAGGGAAGTGCGGCTCGTGTTCGGCCGAGGTGAATGGCAGGCCGCGGCTGATGTGCAAAACGCGCATGGACGATCTGCCGCTCGATCAGCCGGTAACCGTCAGTCCGCTGAAGACTTTTCCGCTGATCAAAGATCTGGTGACCGACGTTTCCTGGAACTACAAGGTCAACAAGACCATTCCGCCGTTCCAGCCGCGGCCCGGCGTGGAATGGAAGATGTATCAGCGCGACGTGGACCGCGTCCAGGAGTTCCGCAAGTGCATCGAATGTTTTCTCTGCCAGGACGTTTGCCACGTGCTTCGCGATCACGGCAAGAAGGACGATTTTGGCGGGCCGCGCTTCTTCGTACGCGTCGCGGGGCTCGAAATGCATCCGCTGGATGGGCTGGACCGTACTCCGCTGCTGAAGAAGTCGCTGGGCATCGGATTTTGCAATATCACGAAATGCTGCACCGAGGTTTGTCCCGAGGAGATTCACATCACGGACAACGCCATCATTCCGCTGAAGGAACGGGTGGTCGACGAGTTCTACGATCCGCTTGCTAAAGTGTGGAGAAAGATTTTCGGCGCAAAGAAAGTTCCCGTTGAACGAAGACACGTCGATGGATTACAAACTTAAATCCATTTCCAAGGCCGGAATCCCGGAAGCCGCTTCTAAAGCCGAACTGTACCGGTTTCTGAACGATCCCGAGGAATCGGAATCGATCTGCCGCGATATTTTGGCGCTCGACCCGGAAAACCAGCAGGCGCTGCGCTTGCTGGGGCTGGCGATTTCAGACCAGTTCCTGGGAGTGGGAACGGATCGCTTCCGCGAGGCTAAAGACGCGATCGAGAAGCTTTCGGATCACTACGAGCGTTTGTACCACGTCGGCTTGCTGTTCGAGCGCCGCGCTAAGGCGCAGATACAGGCGGGCCAGCCTCCCCACACGCTGCTGCCGCTGCTGGAACAGGCTATGGCTCGATACGCCGAAGCGGAAGCCATCCGTCCGGCGGGAAACGACGACTCAATTTTGCGCTGGAACCGTTGCGTGCGCCTGCTGGAGATTTTGACCAGCCGCCTGGAGGAAGGCTTAGTGTCGTTTGACGTCCACGACGCGCCGCCGATTTAGCCGCGGCGCAGATATTCAGGCAAGATCCGCGGTTCGTTTCCCCGAAACTTTTATAGCTTTAGCTTTCCGCTCGCTAGCTGCTCAATCAATCCTCGATCCGCCGCCAAAAATTCCAGTTCGTCGAATGTTTCGGGCGCGCGCCACTCGATCCGTTCAAACACGCGATTTTCAATCTCTTGCGGCGGCGCTTTCGCGGTGAAGAAGACTACTTCGACGGGTTCCTGCATTTCTGGATACTGATGCCGCGCGCGGTAGACTTCGGAGCCGATGATCGCGGAGGCGTCTAATTCCTCCCGCAGCTCGCGCTCCAGCGCCGCAGCGAGGGATTCGCCCTGCTTTACTTTGCCGCCGGGAAATTCCCACAACAATTCGAACGCTCCGCCACGGCGCCGCTGGCAGACCAGTAGTTTTCCTTCGAATTCGATTAAAGCCGCTACCACCAGCAAAAATGTTCCAATCTCAATTGAGTTTTAAGCCCGCTTATAAACAAAAACGCGCCGAAGAGCGGCTTCGCTCCCCGGCGCGCGAATGCTGAGAATTAATCCTACTGCGAAGCCGCTTCCACCTTGCTGAGCGCCGGCCGTGGTTCCTGCCAAATGATGCGAACATCGGGTGCGCTGTTGGGGTAGAACTGCGTCGACTTCTTGCCCGAGGGCAAGAGAATAATGTCGACGCGGCGGTTGTAAGCCAGCCAATCCGCGTTGGCACGCCGAGCCATGTACTTCGGCGCGGGCGCCGGATTGCTGGATTCCAGCTGCTTTACTTCGCTCTTGGGCAGCGGACGCTGCTTGCCGTAAGCCGCGGTTTCGATTTTGTCGCCCGAGATTCCCTGGTCGACAAGGAACTGTTTCACTCGTTCGACGCGGCGTTCGCTGAGGTCCTGGTTGTACCGCACCGGCCCGCGAATGTCGGCGTACGCTTCGATCGAAAGCTTGGCATCCGGATCGTATTCAAGATATTTCTTGAATCCGGTCGCCAGCGTCGTCAGCTCATCCTGCTGGCTCTTCACCAATCCGACCTGCTCGTGTCGCTTCACGGGGTAGGCCGTAGGGTAGAAGATGCTCTGCAGCGTCACCTGCGGGATTGGTTCGATTTCGCCAACGATGTGCACTGGCGCCGTTTCGGTAGCCGTACCGCCGCAGACGTTGCTGGCGTTTAGCGTGTAGGTCTTGGTTTCGTCGATGTTGCGAGCCGGCTGGCCTTCCGGAACTTCGGAAGCATCGGCGGGAGTCGGCTGCTCCATCTCGCTGCCGCTGGCATCCACGGTCTTGCCGTCAACCGTAATCGTTGAGGCATTCGAGGTCTGCCACGTCAGAGTGGTCGAATCCTGTTGCACCACCTTGTCGCCGATTTTGTGGTAGTGAACTTCGGCCGGGTTGGCGCTGATGCTCGCGTCGACCTTCGTATTCACGTTCACGTCGCTGCTGCCGGTGTACGTTCCGCCCGGTCCCTTGGCCGTGAAGCCGTATGTGGTGGTCGCATGCGGACTGACCGACTTGGATCCGCTGGGCTGCACGGTGCCAACTCCGCCGCTGATATCCGTGTCGACAGCATCCGAACTCTGCCAAGTCAGCGTCGAAGACTGCCCGCAATTGATGTTGGCCGATGAAGTGCTAAAGCTGCCCGTTACCGGCGCAACGGCCACCTGCGCGCTTGCAATCCCAGCCTTGAATCGCGGCACGTCCTTAATCTTCTCCCCGCGCTTCCAGGCTTCGGTCTTCTGCTTGCCGCTGTTTATGTAAACCACGGTTTTCTTGTTGGCTTCGACCTTCACGTCTCCCGACCACAGTGTTTTGCCTAGGAGCGTTACCGTAATGTGATGGGTGCCCGGCGGGAGCAGCAAATTCTGATGCCAGATAAAGTCGTTGTTGAACTCGTCGACATGGCCGACAAAATACGCCGGGTTGTCCCCGTTAGAGAGAACCGCTGCCCGGGGATTGCCGTTGAAAATCACCAGTCCGAATGGCCCCGAAACCTTGCCGCCCTCCGGATCCAGCTTCACATCCAGCGGCGTCGATTTCCCAGCCGTAATATCCACGTCCTGCGTCGACGGTTTAAACCCATAATTCACCACCTCGACCGTATGCTTTCCCGGGCTAAGTGTGAAGGAATGAGCCCCTTGCTTCATCGCATTGCCGTCAATAAAGACGTCGGCTTGTTTCGGAGAAACCTTGATCTTCAGCTTTCCATCCCCACCCTTCGCGAAGCCGGCGCTCGTAGCTAGCGCAACGGCAAACACGATAGTGACGATGTATCCCAATCGTCGCATCTGCTTTCTCCTGAATTGATCTCTGTAGGCCAAATTTGGTGTTAGCCCTCTCGCGACCTTACGAGAGGGCATGGGCTCGGGAAACTAAAAAGTAACCCGTAACCCTACTCCTGTCAATCAGATTCGCGAGAAAGACGAAAGATTGTGATAATTATGCTCAGCTTCCGCTCTGCAACTTGCGCGAGCGCCCGTGTGCTTTATACTCCTCTGGTGTTCACCGACGCCCTGCTCGACCATTTTCGCAATCCTCACAATGTAGGCGATCTTACCGCCGCCACCGCCACGGTTGAGGTCACCAATCCCATTTGCGGGGACGTGTTGCGGCTGAGTGCGCGCATGGAAAATGGACGGATCGCCGAAGCGAAATTCAAGGCACAAGGCTGCACCGCGGCGATCGCATCCAGTTCAGTACTCACAGACCTGCTGATTGGCAAATCACCACTTGAGGCGCGCACGATTTCGCCCGACGCGATTTCGCAGGCTCTGGGCGGCTTGCCGCCGGCCACCTTTCACGCCGCGCAGCTTTGCG
>Ga0307374_10001648_pt1 | contig 40972 bp, 37 predicted proteins | sample OX3MG_FD_202532 | JGI IMG/M metagenome (GOLD analysis project Ga0307374, IMG submission 202532) | Soil microbial communities from Risofladan, Vaasa, Finland - OX-3 | ecosystem: Environmental > Terrestrial > Soil > Coastal area > Acid sulfate soil | place: Finland: Risofladan, Vaasa | collected... | reverse complement strand
TGATCGTGCCCATCAGGTTCAGCGCGAACAGCATCGGGATCATCGCGATGTAAAGCGATATGCGAGGGAAGGCATTGATCGAGAAGACACTCAACAAAACGAGGCGCTTTCCAGGAAATTCAAACCGTCCAATCGCGTACGCAGCAGGTAGACAGATGAGACTTGAAAACGCGACGACGATCGGAGTAATGGTCACCGACAAGATGACCGAGTGCACGAGTCCAGGCGAGCTCAACACCGTGTGCCACCACGCCAGCGTGAATGAGGTTGGTATCAGCGAGGGAAAGCTGAAACCTTTGGCAAAGGCGAGCAATATCAGCCACGCGAGCGGAACGACGATGAAAAACACCGCGGCAAGAAACAGGATCGCCTCGAGCGCGCGTACGAGAACCTTTAACACACCAGTCGCTGGCCGAGCAGCCGAACGAGAGGTCCAACTAGTGATGGACATGGCGACTCCTTGATCCAATGGCATAGATCGCTCCGATCAGGCCAGCGAGGGCAAAGATCGTGAAGCCAATGACCGAGGCCTGCTGTGGCTGGTTGTAATCACTGAAGGTATTTACCGCGTCGACGCCCAGCATCAACGGGCTTGAGGGCCCGACAATATAGGGCACGGTGAAACTGCCGAGTACTCCGACCGCAGTGAAACAAAAGACGACAATGCACTCCTTTCGCAACTGCGGCAGAGCAATGCGCAAAGCAACCGTCAATAAACCGGCACCTGCGTCCCGGGCAGCGTCGAGCGAACTATCACCAAGTGTCGATACACCGGCTCGCATCAACAAAACTGCGAAGGGCAAGCTCACCCACACCTCTGCGAGAACGACGCCCTGAAGCTTTCCGCTAAAGATCAGCGAATGCGATACTCCGAGCAGCGCCGCTGAACTATTGGTAAATCCTCGGTCACCCCAAAATGTCCATAGTGTGAAACTGGCAATCACAACAGGAATAAACAGTGGCACGACGGCGAGAAACTGCAGAGCCGACATTGCCCGGCTCGGTCGGAGCCGCTGCCACAGCGTCAGGGTCGCTGCGATCGCGAGAACCACGACGCCCGAGATCATAAAGACGATGACGGTAGCGATTATGTTCTGCTGGTACGCATGATTCTCAAACATCTGAGTAATCGCGCCGAGCGTACCAACTCCGTGCCCGGGGATCTCTCCCTGACCGAGTTGAGATACCGCTGAGTTCGGTCCGCCGAAATGACCAAGCATCAACAAAAGGCTAAGGATGATCGGAATCCCGCCAAAAACGGCTAGAAAAATGAACGGAAGGAAAGCGAGTAAGGACGCTAGTCCGCCTCGCTTTCCCTCCGATCGCAACCGCCTGCGAACGTGTCGGGTAGGCTCTTTTGCCAACGACACGTTTGAAGTTATGGAATTTTCTACCGCGACGGCGCGTGCGTCAACCGACTGCCTTGACATCGCGCGTCGTCTTTACTCGATGACCTACGGTACGTCCTGCTGCCAGACGCGCTCCATGTCGGAGTTGACAGCAGCTGCATAGGGTAGAGACTCGCTCTCTCCAAGAGAGCTAAAGGCAGTCTTTACCGACTTGGTCATGACGCTGACGTTGATCGCCGGAAATCCAGCAAGCACCTTGACGACCTTCGCCTGCTGAGGAACCGACAGAATGAAGTTCAAGAAGGCGTCAACGAGGCGTACCTGATTCTTCGGAGTGTACCGAGGAACGCCAAGGTACACCGGGCTACCCGCAAACGCAGGGGTGAGATCAACGAGCTTGGTCGTGCTCGGCAGCTGACCAGCCCGAAGCGCCGCCGTACTCTGGTCGGACCACACCGTCGCCATCTGCGCCGCGCCCGACTCCAACAGCGACAGCACCTGTGTGTTTCCGGTCGGATAGGTGCCTCCGCCGTATACAGAGGTGTTGAGCTTGTGCAGCAGGGCCATTCCAGTAGACCAGCCCGCCTCAAGAGAGGTGTCCTGGGTAAAGGCCAGCGTGTTCACCGCCGAGGCAGAGAGGTACTGGTTCAAAACGGCCTCAACAAAGTATGCACCCGAGCCACCACCCGATGGGTTGCAATAAGCAAACTTTCCGGGATTAGCCTCGATCCAGCTGATGAGCTGCCCAATCGTCTTAGGTGGATTCGATACCGTCGCCGAATTATAGGCCAACACGACCTTCGAGCCTCGATATGGCACCGCGTCGTACTTGACAACTTGCATCGTACTCTTGGGAACATTGACCGAGTCCGGAACGTTCTTCAGCGTCACCGGTATGAATAGATTACCACGGGCGGCTACTTCAACTGCATTCGTCGCAGACTCAAGAAGCGCAAAACCACTCGGAATCTTGTCCTTGACCGCGATTGCAACCCGAGCAAGCGTGGTCACGTCATTGACGCCATGTACAGAGAGCACATAATTGATATTGATGTGCGGATAGGAATTATGAAACGCGGGAATCAAGACGTTCTGCCAGAGACTCGCCACATTTGTGTCCCCGCCGGAATAGAAAGCAAAACTGCCACGAAGACTCGACGGATATGGATTCTTGATCACACCTTTGGCGGTAGCCGCGTGGCGCTGGGCAAGAGTTGAGGCGCTGGCGCCAACCCCGAGGCTCAGCGCAATGCTGAAACAGCTCACGACAGCACCAGTCGTTATTAATAGACTCCTAGGTCTCATCGCTTTTCCTTTCGCTTGTGGTATTCGCACGCCACGCACTGTAAACGACAACGCATTCGTTGCGCTTTGTCTCCGCCCTCGTTGAAAGCCGTCGATACGCGAGGCCCTCGCCGATCAACTCCAGCAAGTCGTGTCCCATTACGTGATCACCTGTCATCTGTCTAGCACGGCCCGAGATCAATCGCACGACCTAAATTCACCTGCAAAAACAGTCATCCATAGAACTCGCTGGCCCTCCTGATAGAAAACTCACGACCGACGATTAAGCTGGCAGCGCCCTTCAAGAAAGAATCTGTGCAAGGTCACCAATCGAATCTCGCACCCCAACAATCAGCGCAGCGTGATTCAGCGAGCTATCAACGGTAAGAACGGCGTCAAGACCCGGTGCGCCTTTCGCGAGACCACCTGACTCGCGGGCAATAATAAGTCCGGCGGCGACATCAATTGGGTTGGCCGCACCAAGGGCCACCGCCGAGGCCCTTCCCGCGCCGAAGTTCGCGAGCGCCAAGGCCGACGAACCCATGAAGTGCGTAACGCACTGCAAGTCCCCAAGCAGGCGAACCATCTCAAGCATTCCATCCCAAGACCGTGCGCCGATCTGCTCACTCAACACGATACCGCCGACAAGACTCGCCGCGTTCGAACACTGAATCGGAAATCCGTTTAGCTTGGCTCCCCCTCCACGAACTGCGCTATACAGCTCATTGCGATAAGGGTCACAGACAACACCGATCACAAGACCGTCTTCATCGGCTAGTGCAAGACTGAATGATGACCAGGGAAGACCATGGACGAAATTGGTGGTGCCATCGATCGGGTCACAGAACCATCGACATTCTTCCGCATTAGTCGAATTAAGTGCTCCGAATTCCTCCCCGACAATTCCGTACTGAGGAAACCAGCGGCGCAGCTCATCACGTACATGCTGCTCGATCTCGAGATCAACTGCGGTAACCCAATCGGCTTCATTGACCTTGGTCCAAACCTCCCCAGCTCCGGGTCGGTGCACAATGATGCGTTCACTCGCATATCGAGCAAGCTCTTCAGCCGCGCGCATTGCCGAGGCAATTTCGTTGCTGTCGAGTTTCGTCATTTCGCCGTGCTCGCAATAGTGATCAACGGCGCGAAAAACCGAACTGTCACGCGCAAAGAGATCGTGCATAGAGTCCTCACACCCATGTCCCCCAGCCTCACCAGCACAACCTCCTGATCAGTCGCACAGATCTCGACTGATGTTAAGTATGTATCTTCTCAAGACGCCGTGATGAACAATCACTCCGGGATCCGGAGCAAGGATGGTCAATGCGGCTACGCTCACAACAGTCCACCGGCTAGATATAGAACGCTGGCCTATCGATGAGATCCACTGTCTCTCGATGTCCAGAGCCAAGTGAGCGCACGCAGCACTGGGAGACCGCTGTCGCGCAGTAACCATCCCACGAGCTCGGTCCTGCGACCACACCTTGGCCAAGTCCGTCGATCCAGTCTTGAAGCTCGACGAGATAAGCGTCTCCAAAACGCACCTTCCAGTCTGGTGGCACTCCGCCGGCATGGTCGCGCGTCATCATTGTCGCGGTGGACTGCGGCGGATCAAGTGACACGACCCCGAGTTCGCCAACGACCTCACATCGCACGTCATATCCATACTGGCAGTTCACAAACACTTCGACATCGATGACGATACCTGACGCGCATTCCAAGAGAACAAGCTGCGGATCCAGAAGATGCTCTGGAGCGTACGAGCTCTTTTTCACCCCTACTACCGTGGCAGCGACAAGCTCTTCGCCGACCAGCCATCTACTGGTATCAATTTCATGAATCACCGAATCGGTAAAGGGCATGGAACTCGTGTACGTCGACGGTGAGGAGACGTTGCGATGAAGACAATGCAATAACAACACGTCACCGATGTCATTGTCATCTATCGCCTTTTTCATCGATTGATACGCGCGGTCATAGCGACGCATGAAGCCGACCTGGACGAGACGACTCCCAAAGGCCATTTCAGCCTTGAGGATGTCAAGACATTCCTCGGTCGTAGGAGCGAGCGGCTTCTCACAGAAGACTGGTTTCCCGATCTCAATGCAGGCGCGAGTGAGCTCGGCATGCGTCTCTCCCGGGGTGGCAATCAACACAGCATCGACCAAAGAGCTCTTGATCACGTCGATCGGTCCGTCGAAGGCGACAGCTCCAACAGATGTCGCAATTGAACTAGCTCGTTCAATATCGATGTCATACAGCGCGGTGACCGTTGACCCGTCAACCTCCGAAGACAGCCTACGGACGTGATCGCTGCCGATGCTTCCGGTTCCAATAACTCCCACACGGACCGTCATCTCGCGTGTTTGCCCTCAAGTATGCCTGGGCCGAGGCCGCAACTTCCGTAGTACTTTCGCGTACGCGTCGCGATAGGAAGTGGCCTGCTCGGTTCGCATGGGTACATGTCCTGTTCAACAATCGCGAACAAGTCGACATTGAGCGCTTCAAGCGCTGCGACCAGAGGCTCCATCTTTGGAATACCCCTGGGCGGCTCGCAGGCGATGTCAAGACGGACCGCCTCCGAAAAAGACAGACCCTCGGCGCGCACTTTGTCGAGGATCGTTGGTTCGACCTGCTTCAAGTGCACGTAGCCAATCCTGTCCGGGAACTCGCGAATCAACTCAAGATTGTCGCCACCACCGTAGGAGATATGCCCGGTATCGAGACAGAGCGATACCGAAGTGGGGTCAGTTTCATGAAGAAATCGTTCAACCTGCTCCTGAGTACACACGTGGCTGTCAGCGTGAGGATGAAAGACAAGGGAGATTCCGAACTCGTCGCGGACAATCTTGCCTACTTCAGAGACTCGAGTCACAAGGCGATTCCAATCCTCTGGCTCAAGCGCGGCGGACTCGAGAAAATCACCGGCCAGGTTGCGATACATGCGAGGAAGGTAGACGAGATATTTGCCACCAGTAGCCTCAAGCAGCGAGGCAACTTTGCGCGCCTCTCCAAGATCGTGCTCGTAATTGCCTTCGCTATGCAAAGCGCCTTCGACTCCACCGCCCGATACGCGAAGACCCCGCTTTCCGACTTCATCGCGCAGACGCGCCGGGTCGGTCGGAAGATATCCGTGAGGACCAAGTTCAATCCAGCGATAATCCGCCTCGACCAACTCATCGAGGAATTGCTCCCACGGCATCTGTGAAGAGTCGTCGGCAAACCACACCCCCCAGGAGTCCGGAGCACTTCCAAGACGAATGCGCGACGCAGGGCCTGCACCGCTCTGTGGTCGCGGCTGTGTATCTGGCGTAGTCATGTCCGTCCTCCTGGGCCGTTCAGATGAGCAATATCACGATGACCGGCAACCAAAGCCGAAGCGATCGTTACCGCTCGTGTGACCCACATTATTGTCGATTGCGACTCTCTCGCTTGAAGATCGCGTGCCTAGAACGTCAAATTTCTTGTATCTGGATTACCTGGGGACGACACGATCGAGAAAAGCGAGAAAGTCACAGATACCTTCGCTGCTTTTGCTTGTTCTCGACATAATTGGCATGGGCGCGAGCGGTCGAATCCAGTCGAGACACCTCAGCGACAGGCACATCCCACCATGAGTCGCTATCGGGAGCCCCAATGAGTGGATCAGTCTCAATATGAATTACGACGGGGCCGGACTCAGATTTCGCGGCCTGCAAGGCAGCGCGTAGCTCTGCAATCGATGCTGTCCGAAATACTCGAGCGCCAAGACTCTCCGCATTCTTCGCGAGATCAACGGGAAGAATTCCACCGTCAAGCCTCCCGGACTTAGGATTCCTCTCGCGATAAGACGTTCCGAACCGGTCAACCCCTACGGTCTCCGAGAGGTTCCCGATCGAGGCAAATCCGTGGTTCTCCACGAGTATCACAACGACCTTGATCTGCTCCTGTACGGCCGTCACCAGCTCTTGAGACATCATCAGATAGGAGCCGTCACCAACCATGACGTAAACCTCGCGGTCGGGCGTCGCCATCTTCGCGCCAAGACCTCCCGCGATCTCATAACCCATGCACGAATAGCCGTACTCGACGTGGTATCCCTTCGGATCGCGGGTGCGCCACAGCTTGTGAAGGTCACCTGGCATCGAGCCGGCTGCGCAGACCACGACATCGGTCGGATCGCTGAACTCATTCACCGCGCCGATTACCGCTGACTGCGCCGGAAGTGGTGCGCACTCAAGCGCGTATGCCCTCGTCACAACCTGGTCCCAGTCCTTGGCCAGCGCTGTGGCGCTTGAGCGATAATGTTCGTCGACAGACCAGTCATTGAGCTGTTCAGTGAGCGCCTCGAGCGCGGCCCGGGCATCGCCCACGAGCGCGACACCAGAGTGTTTCACCGCGTCAAAGCCGGCAATATTGACATTTACAAAACGCACCGACGGGTTCGCAAAGATCGAGCGCGACGCGGTAGTGAAGTCGCTCCAGCGCGTTCCCACCCCAAGAACGACATCTGCCTCTCTTGCCAACGCATTGGCGCTAGTCGTCCCTGTTGCTCCAATCGCCCCGACTGCCTGTGGATGATCAAAGGAAAGAGTCCCCTTACCCGCCTGTGTCTCGGCGACTGGGATACCCGTAATTTCCGCAAGAATCCGAAGCGCCTCAGTGGCCTCTGAGTAGATGACTCCTCCACCGGCAACGATGAGTGGCCTCTTTGCACTGCGAAGCACGGTGACCGCTCGTGCCAGTGCGGCGGGATCGGGTACTGGGCGAGCGACATGCCATACACGCTGGTAAAACAGCTCGATCGGCCAGTCAAACGCCTCAGCCTGGACATCTTGGGGAAGACAGATCGTTACTGCACCGGTCTCAGCGGGATCGGTCAACACCCGCATGGCTCCAAGCAAAGCGTCGATGAGTTGCTCGGGCCGATTCACTCGGTCAAAGAATTTCGATACCGGTCGGAACGCATCATTGACGGAGACGTCACGTGCTCCGTAGCGCTCGAGCTGCTGAAGGACCGGATCCGCGACACGGGTCGCGAAAGTGTCGCCAGGAAGCAAAAGCACCGGGAGGCGGTCGATCGTCGCGAGCGCGGCGCCCGTTACCATGTTCGTCGCGCCAGGCCCTATCGATGAGGTGCAGACAAGCGTCGAAAGACGATTGCGCATCTTCGAGAACGCCGTCGCGGCGTGAACCATCGCCTGTTCGTTTCGGGCCTGGTAATAGGTGAGAGAACCGGGCTCGTAGATCTCAGCTTCAAGGAGCGCCTGTCCAAGTCCGGCAAGATTTCCGTGCCCAAAAATTCCAAAGCACCCTTCGATCAGCCGGTGCTCGGTCCCGTCGCGCTCGCTACGTTGCGCTGCGAGAAACACTACGACCGCCTGCGCGACCGTGAGGCGTCTGATTCTCACGAGTTGTTGTGCTTTCGGTTTGAACGAAACGGCAGGCGATCATCGACCTTCTGGTCGACCCATGTCGCTCGGATCCATGCGTGCGCAGGATCGTCACAGATGCGCCAAGCGCGCTCTCCGGCTCCGGCCATGACGTTCAGGTAATAAAGGTCATAGCCCGGCACGGCCATTGAGGGTCCATGCCAGCCATGTGGAATCAACACGGCGTCACCGCTTCGTACCTCAGCAAAGAGGTCGATCGGCCGATCGGGATTTCCGTAGACGCGCTGGTACGCCATACCGTCGCCATTTGGCCCTGGCGCCACTTCGTAGTAGTAGATCTCCTCAAGTGCGCACTCATTCGGACCATCTTCGTCGTGCTTGTGTGGAGGATACGACGACCAGTTTCCTCCTGGAGTCAGTACCTCACAGGAGATAAGACGATCTGCATCAAACGTCTCTGGAGTACAAAAATTATTCACCTGTCGAGAGCATGGCCCTGCGCCGCGCATCTCTACCCCGACACGGTCGACAGATCCGTAGCGAAATGGCAGAACCTTCTCAGTGCGCGCGCCAGGAAGAGCGAATCGTCCTCCGAAGCGGCTTCTCACTGTTACCGAACTGCCCCGAGAAAGATAGGCAAAGTCACTTGGACCCGAAAAGACGTCATCTCGTCCGACAAGTGAAATCTCCTCACCGTCACAGCGGACGACACATGAGCCCGAGAGCGGAAGAACGAGCAGCTCATCTCCCCCCGTCTCAAATTCCTGTGTTCCATTTTCTCTGAGCTCAAGAATGCGAAGCGAAGCCCAGGACCACTGAGCCTTTGCAGCATCAAGCTCAAGTTCCCAAGGGCTCGATAAAAGCGTGCCACGAGGATGAAAAAGCTTTTGAGAGGTCACGGGTGCTGGGATTCGATTTTCGCGCTCGCGCTCACGAGCCGGGCGGCAATATCGACTGCAGCTTCGACATCGTCGTCGGGCGGATAGAGCAGCGCGCGACCGACGACGAGCCCGCGCACTCCTGGCTGTCCAAGTGCTCGCTCCCATTGCGCGTAGGTAACGTCAGGAGCCTCGTGAGGATCTCCACCGAGCAAAACTGTAGGCAGTGTCGTCGCCGCCATCACCCGCTCCATTTCATCGATCACCGGTAACTTCAGCCAGGTGTAGGCACTCGTCGTGCCAAGTCCCGAGGCAATCGCGACAGAGGTGATTACCGCCTGCGCGCTGAGGTCATTCGTCGCTCTCCCATCCTCGAGCCGTGAGACAAATGGCTCGATCAGCGCAAGAAGTCGATGTTCGGCGAGCCCGCTTACTGCGTGCGCGCACGATTCCAGTGTAGCGACTGTCCGCGGATCCTCGTAATTGATCCGACAGAGCATCTTGCCGCCATCGAGTCGCGCTGAAGCGATAGCTGGCGCGTCGTAGGAAGTGAAACGGTCGTCAAACTCGAACTCCGAGCCCTGAAGTCCGCCCCGGTTCATCGAACCAAACACCACTTTTTCCTCAAGCGCGCCGAGCAGGAGAAGATCATCAATGATGTCTGGCGAGGCGAGCAGCCCATCCACGCCAGGGCGCGACAATGCGATCGTCAACCGAGTGAGAAGATCCTTACGATCAGCCATCGCGAGCGCGCGTCCGCCAGCTCCAAGCGCGCCTCGGGCCGGGTGATCTGCAGCAATGACCATGATTCGCCCCGACGCGTTTAACATCGGTCGACGGGTACGACGCGCGGCCGCTTCGATGATCGCCTCAGGGTGCCTGGCGCGGATCTCTTGAAGCTCTGAAAGGTCGATAGCGTCCAAGACCTGATCCCTTCTCATCGCCCGATCGCCTCGGTGGAGGCACAGCAAAGGCCATATTCATGGCCCCTTACCAAAATTCTCCGTGTAGCAATAGATTCTACTAATCGTTGCCAAGAGTCTCTCTTCGCGATGTTGTAAAAAGATCGCCGAGACTGACTTTGACCCTAGCCCAGACAACTCCAGATACGACTGCCGCTTTTCGCTCTACCCAGAGTAGACTCGGGCTTTCAATCTAAAATTAAACCAAGTAAGTCAAGTGGACGCATCTATGAGCACAGAGAAATCTGACGGTCACGTGGATTCCCAAAAACTTTGACTAGGCGTATGGTCATGATCGGCACGCGTCAACTCATCGCTCATCATGATTGAGGCTTGACGTAGTGGTTGCAGAACTCTCACCTGATCGCTGGACCGCCGATTTCGAACGCCTAAAGAACGGTGCTGAGATCGACCTCCTTGTTGTTGGTGGTGGGGTTGTCGGGTCGGGCGTAGCTCTAGATGCTGTGACGCGTGGCCTCAACGTCGTTCTCGTTGAAGCGCGCGATTTTGCAGCAGGTACCTCCGGTGGATCGAGCAAGCTCATTCACGGAGGGCTGCGGTATCTGAAGACCGCGGATTTCAAACTGGTTCACGAAGCATTGAGCGAACGAGGGCTCCTCCTTGAACTCGCCCCCCATCTGGTCCGCCCGCTGCCATTTCTGTACTTGTTGCGTCGACGCTTCTTTGAACGGGCATACGTGACCCTTGGTGTCGGTATCTACGATCTCATGTCACGAATCGGACGCACCAAGCACCAACTTCCTCGACTGCGGCAACTCTCTCGTCGAAACACAAGAGAACTCGTGCCGGGCCTTGATGCCGATGCCTTTATTGGCGCAGTGGAATACCACGATGCCCAGGTAGACGACTCAAGATTTGTCCTTGATCTCATTCGAAGCGCCGTAAGCAGTGGGGCGATCGCGCTCAACAATGTGATGCTCACCAATATCGTCCGCGAAGGTCAAACGATCACTCGCGCCCAACTGAAATGCACGCAGAGTGGCGAACTCTTCGAGGTAAGACCCCGGGCGATCGTCTTGGCGACGGGGGTGTGGAGCGAGAGAACTATGGCACTTTTTGGTGGCGATGAGGAGGTGATCATCCAGCCGTCAAAGGGAGTTCATCTCGTGCTGGGCAACGAAGCAATCGACTCAAAACGCGCGCTCATCGTTCCAACGGCAAATAGTGTCTTGTTTGTCCTTCCGTGGGATGGTCACTGGATCGTTGGGACGACCGACACGGAATGGAAATTTGGAATCGACGATGTCACGGCAAGCTCGGAGGACATCGAATATCTCCTCGGCCAGCTCAACTCGATACTTGTATCGCCGATCACGCTTGAAGACATTGAAGGCGTCTTTGTCGGGCTCCGCCCTCTGATTGCTGCAGCAAAAAAAGACACCACCAAACTCTCACGAGAACATGCAATCGGTCACTTGGCCAAAAACGCAATTGCCATTTCCGGCGGCAAGTTCACCACCTATCGGGTGATGGCCAAAGATGCTGTCGATGCCGTTCTTGAAGCCTTTGCTGGCAACGCCGGCGCGTCTCGCACCGACCAGATCTCCCTGTTTGGTGCACGCGGCTTCCAACAGCTTTGGGACAGTCGAGCGAGCTTGACAACCAGAACCGGACTGCCGACGGAAAAGATTGAGCAAATGCTCGGACGCTACGGAGTCGCGATCGAAGAGGTACTCGATATTCTCGAGAAGAACCCGGAACTTGGAGGTCCACTTCAGTGTGCTCCCTCCTACCTCCAGGCTGAGATCGTTCACGCAGTCAGCCACGAAGGCGCACGCCATATTGAAGACGTCTTGCGCAGGCGGTGCCATATTGGAATTGAAGAGCCAGATCGCGGTATCGCCGCTTCGCTTGAGGTGGCTCCGACAATGGCATCTCTTCTTCGGTGGACACAAGAAGAGATGCACAATGAGATCGAGCAATATCGCCGATCAGTCGCGCATGCACTCTTGGCCGAGAGTCGGTAAACAACTCCGACAGAAAAACTTAGGACGCGATCGCTGCCAACTTGTCAAAGGACCTTATGAGGCCAGCGTTTGAGGCCTCTTGTCACTAAGCTCGTGCAGTGGCTGCCCAAGAAATTCCACGCCTTGTGTGGGTCAACGCGACATGGCAATCAACGGCTACGGTCAACTTGGCGAAAGAATTACAGGCTCTCATGAACTCACACGGTCACTCGGGGTGGTGAGTTACTTTGTCATTGATCACTGCACCATCGCATACGAAGGAGCGCACGATGTCAAGTGAGGAACAACGCTTCGATCTCCTTTGTGTCGGGCGTCTCGGAGTCGATCTCTACGGCGAGCAAGATGGCACACCGCTCGATGCAATCCAGACCTTTGTGAAATACGTCGGAGGCAGCGCAGCAAATGTCTGCGTCGGTGTCGCCAGGCTCGGACTAATCACGGCAATGTGCTCACGGGTCGGAGATGAAGGGCTCGGCCAATTCGTGCTCGACGCACTTTCTCGCGAAGGCATCAACACCACTCTCGTACAGCGCGATCCTATTCATCCAACCGGGGTCGTTGCGCTCGCGCTCTATAAGCGCGAGAGCTTTCCCCGGATCTTTTTCTATACCGATAGTGCGGATCTATCTTTCGAACAAGCACAACTCGACTGGAATACCATCGGTCGAACCGATGCTGTGCTCTTAACTGGCAGTTACCTTGTCAACGCATCGTTGCTGGCTTGTAGCCACGCAATTGCGAGCTCCGTGCACGAACGCGGCGGCCGCGTCGTGCTTGACGTGGACTACCGCCCCGTACTCTGGAGCCTCGTTCCTGTAGGGAGCGGCAACGACATGCAAACAAGCAGCCCGCAGGTAACGGAGATTTACCAAAAGATTCTTCCCGTTTGTGATCTCGTCGTCGGAACTGAGGAGGAGATCGCTGTCGCCGGAGGGTCGACTGACGTCCACGCAGCGCTTTGTAAAATTCGAAGCTTGACCGAAGCGGCAATTGTTTTAAAGAGGGGCGCAAAGGGTGCGAGCGTCTATGACGGTCCGATTCCAGCAAAACTTGATGAAGGAATCGGAGCGCCGAGCTACTCCGTTGATGTCTTGAACAACACCGGTGCCGGAGATGCTTTTCTAAGCGGCTTCTTGAGCAGGTGGCTACGAAATCACAAGTATCGCGAGTGCGTCCAATCGGGAAACGCGAGTGGAGCGATCGTGGTCACCCGCAACGGCTGCACGCCAGCCATGCCGTTTGCCGATGAGCAGGCGCGCTTCATGTCACAAGCCGGCATCCGTCGGCCGGATGATGACGAGGTGATGGAGCGCTTGCACCGAATCGGATCGCGGCGGCCGACTGTCCCCTGGAGATTCCTCCTAAGCCTCAGAGATCTCGATCTTCTGGCACTCATCAAAGGCCCGGCTAGCTCCTCTCACAAGATCGACGAGTTGAGACAACTCCTCAGTGATGCAATTTTTCAGGTTTCTGACGAGGAACATGCGATCGGGATCCTGGTCGATTCATCCATCGACCGCGAGATCCTCGAAGAGGCCGCATCGCGAGAGATATTTATCTCAAGATCGATTGGTTCAGATCGCGAACAACTGCGCGATCATGACAACGAAGAGTCCGGCATCGAACTTCGAACCTGGCATGGCGAAATCATCCCAACGGCGAGCGCCCATATCCGCCGCGACCGACCTAAAGTCGAGACCGAGCATCAATGGCAACACCTCGCCCGCCTCATGCAGACCTGTCGCATGATGGAACGGGAGATGCTCGTCGATCTTTGCCCTCAGGATGAATCCAGCCTGAAGGGATCTGCCCTCGCGCAGTTGCTTGTCGAGGGCTATCAAGCTGGAGTCCGGCCTGAATATTGGATGTTGCCTGAGCTGACAGACCCACCGGGATTGGCCGCGATCGCGGACCTCATCTTGGAAAAGGACTCTTCTTGTCGCGGATACTTCCTTCGCACTCGCCCAAGCGAGACAGAGCTACAACATAAGGGACTCGCGGAGGCGCGGAACAATGTCGCATGTCGCGGCGTGGTCCAATTCGATGTGTGTGATCCCTTTGTACTCAATACGTGGCTCCGGGGCTCTTTGCACAACGCAGAGTTCGTTGACGCGATCAGAATTGGGATCCGCCAAAGGATCCAAGCATCTCAAGACTCCAGGTCCTGATAGAGGCGGTCTGCCAAAGCGGTAAAGCAAACGCTCGACATGCTTGTGAGAAGAGACAGATCACCTGTTAGCGTCTCTGATGGAGAAAGTAACAAGTAGTAGCACGAGGTGAATGCAAGCAACATGCTCCCAATGGTTTCTGGATGATCAAAGCCAGCTCTACCCACAGGCGGTGGATGTCGTGGACCACGTGACACACGTAATCAACAACAAAGCTTGGAGTGGGACTGCCGAGCGTCATGGCGAAGTACACGATCCGGCAACCGGCAAAATCACCGCGATGGTCGATTTCGCAACTGCCAAAGAGGTCGATCTTGCGGTTCAAGCAGCAGCCGATGCCTTCTCAATCTGGGGAAGCACCTCGATCGCAAAACGCACCGATATTTTGTTCCGCTTCCGGGAATTGCTCAGTGCCAAGCGTGTCGAATTGGCGCGGCGGGTAAGTGCGGAACACGGCAAGGTGCTCAACGACGCGCTTGGCGAGGTTAGCCGCGGCATAGAGGTCGTCGAGTTCGCCAGTGGCATCGGTCAGCTTATCAAAGGCGAATTCTCCGAGAACGTCTCAACGGGTATCGACTCCTACTCCATCCGCCAGCCTCTTGGCGTCGTCGCTGGCATCACGCCGTTTAATTTTCCCGCAATGGTTCCGATGTGGATGTTCCCAGTCGCAATCGCGTGTGGCAACACCTTTGTACTCAAGCCGTCGGAGAAGGATCCTTCGACGGCAGTATTTCTCGCCGAGCTGTTCGCCGAAGCCGGACTCCCGGAGGGCGTGTTCAATGTCGTACATGGCGATCAGGTTGCCGTCGAAGCGATTCTTGATCATCCCCGCGTTGCTGCGGTGAGCTTCGTCGGGTCTACCGCTGTCGCCCGCTCAATCTATGAACGCTCTGCCAAGGCCGGAAAGCGCGTGCAGGCACTCGGTGGAGCAAAGAACCACATGATCGTGATGCCCGATGCCGATATGGACGTCGTCGCCGATGCGGCAGTAAACGCGGGCTATGGCTCTGCAGGTGAGCGTTGCATGGCGATCTCCGTTCTCGTTGCCGTTGGTTCAGCTGGCGACCTCATCGTCGAGAAGATCCGTGAGCGCGTCGGTCACCTGAAAGTTGCACCTTCAACTGACCCCAAAGCCGATATGGGACCGCTCATTACCCTTGAACACCGCGATCGTGTTGCCTCCTACCTAGACAGCGGAGTAAGTGAAGGGGCGGTGCTCGCGATCGACGGCCGTCAGCACAAGATCGATGGTGAACCTGGTGGCTTCTGGCTCGGACCATCTCTGTTTGACAACGTTGAGCCACAGATGTCGATCTACCGCAACGAAATCTTCGGTCCAGTGTTATCGATGCTTCGCGTTGCCGATCTCGATGAGGCGATGGAACTTATCAATACCAACCCTTACGGCAATGGTGCAGCAATCTTCACGAGCGATGGTCCGACAGCGCGACGTTTCCAAGCAGAGGCCGAAGCTGGAATGATCGGTATCAACCTGCCAATTCCTGTTCCAGTCTCGTATTACTCCTTTGGCGGATGGAACCAATCCCTGTTTGGAGACCTCCACATCTATGGGCCTGATGGAGTTCGCTTTTACACGCGTGCCAAGGCAGTCACCGCTCGATGGACCGGAATCGCTCACAAAGCCACACTTGCCTTCCCCACCAATACTTAGAGAAAAATCACGACTTGCTCAGCGGGGTCTAGGAGTCGTCTTATTCATCAAAATCCTGGGGACGTCCGGTTGTAACCGATACCACGCCATCGATCTCTGACAGCGTTGAGACAAGATTGTTGACGATCGGAGATCCCTGGATCTGAATTTCAACATCGACGGTATTGCGGGGGTCGCGTCCCAGCGGACCATCGCGTGTCGAGTCATAATGCGAATCGGTTGATTCTCTTCCTGATCTCGTGACAATCGAGGTTACGGAAAAACCACTTGTTGTCGTGGAGGCAAGAATTGTGCGAAGTAACCCTTGTCCATCGACATAACACACATGAATAATTGACGTTGCAAAGCGGGAAAGTCCAAAGCGTCGCGTCACTCGCGGGTATCCACGTGCGACAAGAAAATGCCCCACCGTCGCTACGATCGCAAGAATCGGGAGACCAGCGCCGCATGCTGCCCCGATCGCCGCAGTAACCCAAACAGCGGCGGCGGTAGTAAGTCCCTGGACGGCGTCGCGACGAACAAAGATGAGTCCACCACCGATAAATCCGATACCAGTGACGATCTGCGCAGCGACACGCGAAGGATCAAGAATGACCGACCCTTTGATCAGGACATTCGTAAAGCCGTATTTGCTCACCAGCATGAAGAGCGCTGCACCGACGCCAACGAGGGCATGCGTGCGGATACCAGCACTTTTTTGACCGAGGTCACGCTCAAGACCGATAAGGGACGAAAGGGCAAGTGCAATCAAGAGCAAGGTCACCTGTGACCACCCTTGTCCGGTTGGCTCGTTGAGGATCATCGCCATCAGACCTTGGAGGTGCACGCCAATCACCAGCTCTCAGCTCGAATTTCGAGCTAATATGTACTAAGAGTGAATTGTAGATGACTTAAAGATAAACAACTCCCTAATTCTAAGTAAACGGTACTCTGTTGGGTAGAGTGTCACTGGTACATAGGTGGACTGCGCAGATGGCCACAATCATCTGGTCGCGAGCGGAATCATGCCTAGAGAACACGCGACTAGGTCTCAGCTGTGACTTCGGCGATGTTCGCGACATAAGGCGGGTTCAGACGGTGCCAATGGGGTGATCAAACGATCCAGCTTTAGCTTTGCCAAATCCAATAACCGTTTTCGTCAAATACGATGGAATCCTCCCTCTACGGCGATTGACGATCAGGGAAAGGTTTCGGCGAGCCGCGTGTTCATCGGCATTTGCGTGACCAACCACGACAGTTTTCAATTCTCAGAACCTTCCTTGACCGATTGGCGGAGCTGACATCATGAGCGGGATTTGAAGATTTTTTATCTGATGATCACTCCGCTACCCCCGCCAATGTCACGCACGATTTCCACTACGCTTGGTTCGCTCGTCCAGCTTGCTGGGCGTAAAATTTGGTTGTCGTGCTTATATTTCGCGATGACCAATGGAGAGGTGCGAGAGCGGCCGAATCGGGCTCACTGCTAATGAGTTGATCTGGGAAACTGGGTCCGAGGGTTCAAATCCCTCCCTCTCCGCTCTGTGATGTAGGAGGGTTTCGCGGACAAGCGAACCCTCACACACTACCTTTTTCATAATCGTTGGTAGATCTTTGATGGATCGAGTGTCATCTTCCTGAGAAGTTCGCCTTCGGTGCTCATGACCCTGATGTCACAATCGGCAATCAACACGATGATGCGCTTCCCACGGTGTGGTCGTCCGACCCCGATGTGATGGAGCTTTGACTTGTAGCGCAGCGTGAACTTTCCCGCCGAGTCGATCCTGTCGTGGCGCACCCTGGTCTCTGGGGTGAGCTTGATCCCCTCGCGCGTGGGAACGGCCTTGTCGCGTTCGTTCCATGCGATAAGTGGTGTGCACTCCTTCGCCTGGTGAGGACGCACCTCGTTGTAATAACGCACGAAGCGGTCGATGTCGCGCTGCAGCTCGGCAATCGAGTTCGCCGGGCGCTGTCGTCTCAGCCACTTCTTCAGCGTCTGGTGATAACGCTCGACCTTGCCCTGGGTCTGGGGATGGTAGGGCTTGCCGTGTTTAAAGGTGATGCCAAGCGAGTAGAGCTCGGTCTCCATCCCGGTGCGACCACCGCGATAATGCGCGGTGAAGATGCAGCCGTTGTCTGAGAGCACCGACATGGGAAATCCATATTGTGCTGCACTCTTGTAGAACTGCGCGACGACATCTGGCGCGGTGGCAACCGAGACGACAACCGACGAGAGGACGAGGCGCGAGTAGTCGTCGATGAAGTTGATGATCTCGACACCTTTGTCGTCGGCGAGTTGCCAGTGGGTCATGTCGGTCTGCCAAGTCTCGTTCGGCAGATCTGCCTCGAAGCGGATCCATGAACTGCGTGGTCGCTTCTGGGGCTGGAGGGTGACAAAGCCGCGTCGAGAAAGCACCCGGTGCACCGTCGAGACCGAGGGGGCCACGCCACAGCGCTGTCTGACGTGATAGGCGATGGTCCTTGCCCCTGCGTCATAGCCCTCCTCGACGAGGTACTTTCTGATCGCGACGATCTCGTCCTCGACCTCTGGCGGGGTCTGGTTCTTTGCCACCTGGGGACCGCGTTTTTTCTGGCCGAGCGCCTCGTAACCAAAGAGGCGGTAGGAAGAGACCTGTTTCGCGACCCAGGTCTTTGACATCCCCACCGAGGAGGCCACCTCTCTCAGCGAACGGTTCTCAAGTACAACACAATCGACGGCGTATCGGGCAAGGTCCATTAGCTCCAGCTCATCACGAGGTGTCCGTGAAACCCTGACACATCATGTCCCCGAAACTCTGGAACCTAAGACCTCCCTCTCCGCTCGCAGGGTGTGTTTGCAATTATCTGCAATTTCGTCCGCAGTTGTTGCTGTAAGTTGCGCTAACGCGCGATGCTTCTCCATGAATTAAAGGAAGTTCTTCCGATCTCTCTGGGTCATGGTGATATTGATAATTCAAATCCTGCGCGTTCAATGGAACGAGCATGGGTCGACGAACGTCTCGAGGAAGGGAGTCTTCGTGTCCTCGAGACGATAGATGCAATGGGCATCGCGCCGAACTTCTTCGTAGAACTAAAGGGTGAAACCACCTTGGGGTGGCGGCTCCGCCTCGCTTGGTGGTTCCTGTTCAGCTGGTTCCTCGGTGCCCGACGCGTCAAGCGGACCGAGGTCGGCCTCGTAGACTGACAGCTCTCCCATTAATCGATCGATCTCCGCGTTCGTGTCGCCGGTGGCGCGCCCCGATCGCTCGGCGTAAGTTGCAGCACCGAGATCGCGCAGCAGACCGTCTGCGCGCCGGCGCGCCTGGACATCCTCGAGCTTGGACTGGCCAGCCTTACCGGCCTCCTGGGCCTTCTGCGCGAGCTGGGTCGCTTGCGCCTTCACCTTGTCAAAAAGCGGCATGATCCCTCCTTGGTTTGTTTTCAGAGCCTCCCGAGGAGCCCGTCGCGAAGCGGGTTGGCGGCCCGTTCATCGTGGTGCTCCTCGGATTCGAATTCCCGGTGCAATGTCGACTGGAGAAGAACCGGCCCGTCGCCGGTGAGCGTAACGAGATTGAGGCCCTGACCACCGAAGACGGCGCTCATCGCGGTCTGCGCGTTGAGCGCGCCGACGCGCTCGACCCCAAAGGTCACTGAGTCGGCGAAACCGACGACCGCGCCACCGTGCACTTGGAGCTTGCCGCCATAAGAGGAGGGGTTCAGCTCAAGGAGGCTGCCACCACCACCGATAATAAGCGTGCCTTTCCCGGTGAAGTGCTCGAAGATCAGACCCTCTTTCGAGCGGCGGCCAAGGTTGAGCCCGGCGAAGTCGATATCGTAGGAGACGCCAGCCTCCGCGCAGACAAAGGCGCGGCTCTCGGCTCGCCAGCCAGTTGAACCGTCGAGCTCGATCACCCGCATCTGGCCGGGGAGTTCGCCGGCCAGAGCGACGAGTCCGGACCCGCCAGCAGGGGTAAACCACTGGAAGGCAAGGCTCTGTCCAGCGAGCGCGCGCTTTCCCACCTCAGTGGCGGTCGCGAGTGCCGCCTTCAAGAAACCGCTGCCACCCTGTTGGGCCTCCTGGCGCGCCGCGTCCGCTTTGCCACCGGGAGTCGTGAGCCGGGTTTCAATGGAGACGTTCGTGGTCTTCCAGCGGAACTTGGTCGCATCGGCGTAAATGGACTGTCCCTCATCAAGCTGACAGGTAACGTTCTGGGCGATCTCTCCGGTTACCTTGCAGGTAATGGTCATCGTTCACCTCGAAGCGAAGAGTCGGCGAACCAGTCCGCCGCACATCGAGAGTCCTCATCTGGAGAGCAAGTCCCGACAACCTGAGGCTACTCGATCGTTATGTCCAAGGAATCCTGGCTCGGCCGGGATTCACCCCTGACACGAGATAGGCAGATGTGATCGGCGTTACTGGTCCGACGTTCGACCCTGGAAGACTCGTGGGGGACGAACAGACGAGTTGTTCAGCCACACAGGCTTCATTCATAAATTGACGAGCGTTGGATCGACGTGATTGAACAGTCACCTTGAGCGTGTTGCAACTGATCCCTCGCGTACTCCAAGGGTGACCTGCACCTTTGCTGCATTCGCGGTGTGCGGTATACCTCTGGGGCGTACCGAGGTGGACCCGATCCTTTGGACGACCCAACCTGGATCGGGGAGACACTTCATCGCGCTCAACACGGAGCGAGGAACGCGTATTCTCGCGTCTGGTGCGACGGGAAACCGACGAGACACACGTGGGGTCGAAGGCAGCGGCTGGCACGCCTCAGGGCGCGGAGCCATCGTTAATATCCTCTTCGTTTTGATCCCCAAGCGCAAACGAACGAGTCACGCCTGGACGAAAAGCCCAAATCGACACGCCAAGCGCCAAAATGCCAAATACCGCGCTCGCGCCATAGCTGTAGCTCAGTCCGTGGGTGAACTTCGCTAGTGAGGCGTGCGAAAGCACAGATCCAGCGTGTCTCGACAGCTGGTCTCGCAGCCCCGAGGTGGAAAAGGCAATTGTCCCGATGAACGAGATGCCAAGACTCGTGCCCACCTGTCGGGCAGTCGCGGTCGTCGCCGAGGCGACCCCGACACGATCGGCTGGCATGCCCGCCACGGCGGCATAGGTAATCGGAGTGTTCAAAAAACCGTTACCGCAGCCGAGCAGAAGATAACCGAGGAGCAAGATGACAATCGGAGTACTCGGTCCGATCGTCAACGCCATGAGGATCATCGCGGCGATGGCGAAACCGGTCGCGAGCACGGTTGGCAGCAGAGGTCCGCGACTGCCAGTCATCTTGCCAGAGATCGGAGCGAGAACAACCGTAAGTAGAGCAAGCGGGAGAACGCAGAGACCTGCGAAAAACGGAGAGAAGTCCCTTCCCTCTTGGAGATAGAGCGTATTTAGAAAGAGAAATCCGCCGCTGATCATGAAGCTAATGGCCGCCAAGATGACCGCACCAGACAGCGACGGCCTCTTGAAGTCTGTGAAATCCAAAAGTGGGAACTTGGCGTGCCGCTCAATGGCGACAAACCCACCGGTGGTCACTACCGCGAGGCCCAACGCCGAGAGTACGACGGGCGTTCCCCAGCCGCCAGTTGACGCAGTGATGAAACCGTATGTCCCGAAAAAGAGCGCAAGCCCGATTGCGAGCTGACCGGACTTGTCAAACGGACGCACCACCGCTGCCTTCGACTCTTTCAGGTAGAGACGCGATCCGACGAGCGCGAACACGCCGATTGGAACATTGATCCAAAACACGCTTCTCCAGCCGAACGCGCCTACAAGCGCACCTCCGACAAGTGGTCCTGCTGCGGTCGAAATTCCCGTGGTCGCGTTCCAAAGTCCAAACGCGCGTGCACGTCGTACTCGATTAACAAAGACATTCGCGATGATCGCGAGACTTGCTGGAGTCATCAATGCTGACCCGACGGCCTGGAAGACGCGACACCCGATCAATACATTGACATTCGGCGATGTCGCACACGCAATCGATCCGATGATGAACGCGCATTGCCCGACATTAAAATAGCGAACCCGGCCATAGCGATCGCTCACCGAACCGGCGAGGAACAACGAGCAGGCGCGCCCGAGGATATAGGCATCTGCGGCCCACTGGAGTTCAGAGGCCGAGGCATGAAACCCTCTTTGGATAGAGGGGAGAGCCACATTCAATACGGTGTTGTCGAGCGTCGACATGAACAGCGAGGTACAGCAGATGAGCAGCGTCAGATTCTCCTGACGCCGCGAGATCAGGACATTCGGTGACTCGACCTGAGAGGTCACATCCCGCGCCAGGCGACATTTCGATAACCGCGGGTCGACCATTGTCGGAGGGCCATCACTTGGGCGTTCCGTCTACGCCGAAAATCAGCCTCGCCGCGATACATCAACATGGTCCCCCATCCATTCGAAAGTCGCAGCTGAAAAAGCATCGGCGTGCTGGCATCCTGCCGAGATTATCGAAAAACGCCGACGCTGGTTCGAAGACTCCATCGGACGGTACATACCCTTGCATGTCCATGCCGCGAACGAACAATACTTTTCTCTCGCGACTCGAGATTGCCGAATCTGGGCTCTGTGACCTTCAACCTCTCAGTAACGATCGGAGCCAATTACGAAAGCATTTTTCGGAGCTGTACCCGCAAGTCATTCAAGTACTTCAATGTTGTCTATTAGGAGTATTGGGATCTGTGAGGTGGACTTATACAGGACGTTTGCGCAGATCCTCAAGTCAGCATGTCTATCGATTTCATTGGCTCTCACCCGATATGACCAATGGCTGCCCCCTAAAGGTACGAATGTGGCATGTCTGGGACCCAAGACATTGCGGCAATGGAGGTCAAAGCGGATCGAGAGAAGCTGGAGACCGCGGCTACCAGCACCTCAAACGCTTATCTCGGGCGAACTTAAGAGAGGTCGTCTTGTTGGCAGGTTATTGTTGGACCTGCAAGGCTTCAAGTGTGGGACCTCTTCTTTTAGTGCGTGGGACACCTACCCAAGAATCTCATTGTTTCCCCAGCTCACGGCGTGAGGTGCGAACACGCCGCTCGCAGGACTGCCGTACACTACTAAGACGTTTGCGTTGTCCCGTGATGTTCCTGCGCTCGTAGCTCAATTGGATAGAGCATCTGACTTCGGATCAGACGGTTGGGGATTCGAATTCCTCCGAGCGCACCAGACACCCTCTGCCATTCTTATGGTTTAGCGACCCAATTTTCGCAGCACTGATCGTTCACGTAATTCAGTATGTAAGAACTTGAGGAATACGCATCTGAGAGTTGAATTGCATCGCCTCGCGCACCGGTCTCAAGGATATGTTGGAGGCAACCGCAGGCGCGAGATTATCGCGGCCTCATGGCTACGCGCTCGGCTGATGCCTCGGTGTCACTCTTCGCTTTTGAGAACAGAACAGTTCTCGAGCACGAGGCCGACACGCTCTCCACTTACGCGCGTTGGCATGCCTGGCTCGAATGCCCGCAGCATAATGCCGCTCACAGTCAAAATACGCACCTCGCTACGACCGTCATTGAGGACCGAACGGAGGACGACCCCCTCCTGATCTCCGGCATCTACGGAGGTAAGCCGGATTGACTCGGGTCGTGCAACGAGAACAGCTTTCGCATCGAAGTCGCAATTGCTGGCTCGCGCAATGATCTCGCCTGAACCATCCAGAAGCTTCGCGACTAGACGACCATCACGGAAATCGACAACCTCGATATCAAAGACATTGAGGGCTCCCATGAACTGCGCGACAAAACCATTTGCGGGATCGTCATGGAGTTCAAGAGGGCTCGCGCTCTGGGCAATCGCCCCGTCGCCAAGGACAACGATTCGATCCGCAAGCGTCGTTGCCTCGCGCTGGTCATGAGTCGTGATGAGCGTGGTGAGATTTCTGGCGCGCACAACATCACCAATGAGTGACTGCAGTTCATCGCGCCTTGCCGCATCAACACTCGAAAGCGGCTCATCAAGCAAGAGAAGCCTTGGGTCTCCAGCGAGTCCTCGCGCGAGTGCAACTCGTTGTTGCTGGCCACCTGAAAGCGAACTGGGGGACCGGTTCTCAAGACCCTTCAAGCCCACCTGATCAAGAAGTTCGTCCGCGAGCCTGTTTCTCCCCACCTCATCGACGCCACGTGTGCGCCAAGGATAGGAGACATTCTCCCGGACGCTCATATGCGGCCAGAGTGCGTACTGCTGGAAGACAAAACCAACCCGTCGATGCTCAGGTGGCGTGCTTTGTTGTCCATCGGCCACGAGCTCACCATCGATGAGTAAAGAACCCGAAGAAGGATCGAGAAATCCACCAAGTGCGCGCAAAAGGCTCGACTTTCCACTTCCCGAAGGTCCGACAATCGCGACAATTTCGCCCGGCTCGACCGTCAGGTCAATATCGCGAAGCACTACATGACCGTGATAGGCAAGCGAGACACTGCGAAGCTCCACTGCGGGCGTGACCGGGGTATGCGTTCGTCCCTGTGCCTGAATATCGCTTTGAGATTCGGTCACTTTTGCCATGATGGCACCTCAATACCCGCCTCAGCCGCGACAATCTTCCGGCTCGATCTCGCGAACAGTGCCACTCCCGCAACGACCGTGGTGATCACTGTTACGACCATTGCGAGCGAAGCAGTCAGTGCCGTCTGTCCCGCCTCTTCCGAGGCAAGCACCGCAACAGCAAAAGTCTGTGTCGATGGGCCATAGAGAAGTGACGACATCGTGAGTTCGTGGATTCCCAAGAGGAAGACAATAGCGAACGATGTCACGATCCCAGGAATCAGGACTGGCCAGATCACGTCTCGCGACGCCCGACGTGCAGATGCCCCACTTGCCCGGGCGGCGTGAACGAGATCATCAGATAGGCCACCCATCGTTACCGCAGCCGTACGCACGCCAATCACGGCAAATCGAGCGACATAGGCGATCAAGATGATGAAAAGGCTTCCGTAAAGCCAGCGTTCCCATGCAAGCAGAATCGCAATCGCAACCACAGAGCCAGGAAGCGCAAACGGGAGAGAGAGCAGCGTTGATGTAAGCGTCGCGAGTCGGCTAGGCCGACGATTCCAAAGCGCCACTAGTGCCCCGCCCGTCGCGACAATTGTCGCGGCGGCTGCAGCGATCAATGCGCTGCGACCAAGTGCGGCAATATTTGCCCCGGAAAGAGCTTGGGCATAGGCGCTCGCTACCCAGTGACTCGGAGCAAGTTCAAGACGAAACGCAGGACTGACAGAGGTGATGTAAAGCGCCATCAGTGGTATCACCGTGGTCAGGACAAGGATCAAAAGACAACCTGTGACAACAAGATTTCGAAAGCGTCCAAACGCGATAAGCGGACGCGCCGAACTTGCGAGGCCATTGGATCTGGTTGAGCCTGAATTCGTCCGGGAAACTCGATTTGAGGTAAAGAGAAGAACGATCGCAAGCAGTCCGAGAACTGCAGAAAGCGAACTCGCAGAGGCGATCGCGTGTGTGCCTCCGGCGAAACTGAGATCGGAATAGATCAACGTCGTCACGGTTGAATAGCTCGCGGGGATGGCAAGGATCGCCGGAATCCCAAAATCTGAGGCCGAACTTACAAATACAAGCAGCATCGAACCGAAGATGGCGGTCTTGACAAGAGGGAGCGTGATCTCCCAAAGGACCCTTGCAGGCGTGCGGCCCGAAATGCGTGCCGCGTCCTCAAGCTCGCCGATGCGACCAGAGCTCAATGCCGAAAGAATCAAGAGATAGGCAAGAGGGGCGCCCTGGAGCCCCAGCAGAAGAGCCACTCCCACAGGGCCGATGATCCAGCCAGCCGAAAGATGAGCGACCTGATCGGTCAGTCCCGCCTGGGTATACGCGTCGAGCCAGGCAAGTCCCGTGACGTAGGCCGGAATGATGAGCGGTGCGACCCATGCCCCGGCAAACCAGCGGCGAAAGGGAAGGTCACTTCTCGCGACGAGAAGCGCCATCGCCACGCCAAGCAGGGTCGCAAGGATTGTTGCAGCAGCAGATACCTCGACCGTATGCAATAGCGCCATTGCCACCGGGCGCGTTGAAATCGTATGCCACGCCCCGCTCGGGCCCGAAGGCCCGGCGAGAGCAGAACGGATGAGCTCAAAAAGCGGGTATCCGACGAGAAGGAGGGCAACAAAAAACAAGCCTCCCGTCCGAAGACGATTCAGCGGACGTTCGATGAGAGCTCCTTTGTATCAAAACGGCGTGACTTTGCGCGACGGCTATCCAAAAATGCCGGAAAAGTCGCTGAGAATCGATGTCTGATTCGTCGTGATTCGGTTCCAGTTCACGACCAGCTGCTTCTCATGCTTTGGCATTGGATAGGCAGGCGTTGCGCCAAAGTACGCAGCGTCATATCCGAGCCTTGCGGCTTCAATCTGACCCTGACGCGATACGAGCCACGTGACAAAGGCCTTCGCTGCTGCGCCGTTCGCAGTTCCCTTGGTGATCCCGACAGTCGCCGGGCACGGAACCGTGCCATCTTTTGGCCAGACGACAGAGACATCTGCATGCTGTGCAAGCAGGCTCCGAGCAACACTGTCAAGTGTCACTCCCACAAGCACCTTGCCGCTCGCGACATCGGTGCCGGTCGTCGTCGTCGACTGCTCGACTCGAACACCATTTGCCTTCAGCGTCTTGAAATAGTTCCATCCGTAAATCGTGCGGAGCTCTGACGCCCAACCGAACGTTGTGCCAGAATAGCTTGCGCTTCCGATCGCAACCTGACCTTTGAGAGCGGTGCTCGTCAGATCAGACCATTTTTGCGGGGGATTCGCCATTCCGGGATGTTCGACCATGACGGTCTCGAACGTAAAGGCACCAGCCCAGTCCTTGCCCGAGTAACCCGCAGGAACCTTGCGCCCATTGAGTGAAGGCCTCCATGATCCAAGAATGCCCTTCGTCGCAATCGTGTCCATGTCCGTCGGATCAGCAAACAAGACCACGTCGGCCTGAATGTGCCCGGTCGCCTGCTGAGCCAAGAGCTGGGTCTCAAGACTTCCTGTGCCTGCAGTCACCATGGTGACTCGGATATTTGGATACATCAGCTTGAAGGCGTTTGCGAAGCCCGCACCACCTTGAGTGGTGAGCGCTGCGTCAACAGTGATCGAGCCGGTGAGCGACGTATCCGCCTTTGTTGCACTCTTTTGCGCATGGGGGGCTACTGAAGCCGTCGCACCAGATGCAACTGCAACGCCAGCAAGTGCCATAAGCGCGCCGGCGAGTACACGAGCCTGCGGGCGAAATGGATGGACCGGATTATCTTGGATTCGAGTCATGACATGTATTGTTGCTCAATTAGGTTACCGAGTTCTAACAACGGCTCGAGTTCCGGTGAATTATGCACTACCGGGGACCAAATTCCATGTGTTTTGAAGAGAATCATCGGATACCCTCCAACTTCAGTCCGCCCCGGACAGAGATCAGACTGTTCCATGCACGACCAAGATCGCGGGCTGGCATCGCCCCGGCCTGTGCCGCGCCAAGCGACCTCTCGTTGTAGAAAAAGCACTTCCGAGATCTCCAGCCTCGTTCGGAGTCTGATCTCGAGATCCGCGCAATAACGCGTATCGGAACGTCGATACACATAATGGTTAGCTCGAAGAACGCGACCGATACTAACGTTCCGTCCGGGCGATTGCCTTTGATGGCGTATGCCGCGAGGCTAGGGACCGAAATGGGACTCACCAAAACACCAAGATCTCCACGGGCCGCGGCGGCAGACGAGAACATGAAGGCTTGGTCGCTCGCAGCGTTTAACTCCACCTATCTTCCGGCGCTGATTCTTGCAATGGGAACTGGAATCGCGATTCCGGCGATTCCGGCAATCGCTCGGTCCTTCCATGTCGGCTTCGCACTTGCGACCGGCGTCACCACCTCATTTCTCATCGGAAATGTTGCCGGCGCTTTGCCTTCAGGATGGCTGATCGATCGTTATGGCCGTCGTCGCATCATGCTCCTTGGTCCGATTCTCACCGCGCTTATGGCGTTCGCCGTTGTACTCGCCCGCACCTACCCGCAGCTTCTCGCGCTCCGCTTCGCCGACGGTTTCGCCACACAGCTGTGGATGATGGGGCGGATCACAGGAATCTCCCACAGTTCGTCTCCCGACCAGCGGGGACGCCAGATCAGCTGGTTGTTCGGAATGGATAACTCTGGTCGCGCGCTGGGCCCGCTGATCGGAGGACTCATGGCGACCTCCTGGGGTATCCGTTCGCCATTCATTGCCTATGGGGTGCTTTCGCTTCTCGCGTTGATTCCGGCCTATCGCTACATCGGAGACACCCCAAGAAAAAATCCCGTCAAGGCCAAAGACGGCGCCGGCCCAAATTTGCGGTCAGCTCGGCCGCTCACCTACCGACAGCTTGTTTCGACCTACGCGAACTATTTCGCCATCGCGCTCTTTGGTGCATTTTCGCGTGGCCCGATACAGGCGGGGCTTCTCAATATCTATGCTGCATTCCGCTACCACATGAATCCAAGCGAGATCGGCTACCTCGCCGCAGCATCGGCCGCGATCATGTTGCCGGTCGGATTCATCACCGGTTGGGTCATGGACCGCTACGGTCGGCGACGCACGATGATTCCGGGATATACCGGCGTGTGTCTGACAATGGTTGGTCTTGCGCTCATCGCGTTCTTCAATCTCTCCACCGTTGACTACGTCGTAGTCTTTCTCATTGCATCTCTCTGTCAGGGGATCACCAATGGAGCAGTGCAGACCATCGGCGCGGATGTCGCGCCCCGTGAAGTTCGAGGGAAGTTCCTGGGACTCTGGCGCTTTACGGGCCAAGGAGGCGTCGCCCTCTCACCGCTTATCTTTGCCGCTCTCGCCGCAGCGGTGAGCTACGGGGCATCATTCTTGTTTGTTGGGGGCTCTGCTGCTGCGGTAACGCTTCTGGTGTACTTCAAGATGCCAGATACCCGTTCAAGCGAAGCCATTCTGGCAACTGCTCAACCAAGGAATGGACCCCCCATGGCTCCGGACGTTTCGGTCCCGACAACAGCGCCAGATCTTCGATCGCCAGGCGCGGACGCAAATTAGACGGTTTGCAGCGCCACCGAGCCCAGAGCAGGTTCGGTTCCACCACGCCAACCAAATCTCTGTCAGACACCACGATCGCGGCACTGCCTGGAATCTCCATAGGATCGTACCCAGACCGGGCGATCGCTCCGGAGGTCAAAGGCGGAGCCATTCCAATCGGACTAGAGTGTGGAGCCGTTAAATACGGATGTGACGCGCGCTCGTAGCTCAATTGGATAGAGCATCTGATTACGGATCAGAAGGTTGGGGATTCGAATTCCTCCGAGCGCACTGCAACACCACAGGTCAACATATAGAAAACCTCCCGATTTAGGGCCATCGCTTTCCCGGTAACAAAAAACTCAACACAAAGCCCAACAAGTTGGAACAACACGGGAGAGATCATGGCCAGAAGCATCAGGCTCAAGCGCGAGCCAGACGTATGGGAACTGCGGATCCTCATCGGACGCGACAACCAGGGACCGGTCCGTCACCGACAGTTCACCTTCAAAGGGACAAGACGAAGAGCAGAGCTCGAGCTCGCCAGGCTCATCGTCAAACAGTCAGAGACACCAGCTCTGATCGCCGAGGGTCCAACCCGTTGGGGACCGACGACGACGGCGAAGGACGCAATCCAGGCGTGGAAAGACAATGGCTGGGACGACCTCTCCCCAAAGACCGTCCGGGGATTCGAGAACACCTTGACCTGCCCCATGTTTGCCTACTCTTTTAGTTGTTGAGATTGGGCCTTCATGAATGGCTCAAATCATGCCCGGTACCTATGCAGCGGAATATCGGCGTGCCATCGCGCTTGTGAAATCTGGGGCGATTCACGAAGTGGTGCCGAGGCGGCGGTGACCCGCAGTGGCGACAGGTCAACCTTGGCGCATCCATACCATTCGTGCTCAGTTGAGCGAGCCCATGACAGTCGCGCTCACGCGCGTCAGCACGAACGTTACGATTCAACTTGAGGTGAACGTCGACTACTTACGACGCGCAGAACCGCGTAGAAGAGCACCGCCGCACTCAACCAGCCGAAAACAGCGACTGCGATCGCGCCTGGCGCTCCGATAATCGGGATAAGCCACCAAACGAGGCCGCCAAACACGATAAGCGCCGCTGCTCCAAGGATGGCTCCTATGTCATCATCCTCGGCTTTTCGTTTCGACTCTTCCTTCTCAATAAGCGTAAGAGTTGCGGGCAAGATGGCTGGAAAGGCAAGAAAGATGCCGCCGAACCGGGCTCCGAATACGTAGGAGATGATCGCCGCGATTACAGAGATTCCCGCGCCGAATACGAAGCGGATGACAAGGTCGCCTCGCGGAACTGCTCGCACAGCACCGAACGAGACTCCAACGAAAGGTTCATTCCTCTTGGTCACCGAAGTATCACGAGGTAGCCACCGATCGCCACGACTGCCCACGCTATACAAGCGAGAGATGAAGCCACCACGGCGTTGTACCGAACAAGAAGCGCACGAACGCAGAGAGCAAAGACGACAAAACCAACTGCGCCGAACATCATTCCGATCGCACCCAAGGTCGCTTCATGGTCACCTTTATCAACCACGGTGATGATGAGTCCCGCAACCGCGATCGATGGAGCCGCCGAAAATAGCCCCGAAAACCGCTTTGGGTACAACACCTGACCAAGCAGCGCGAACAAGACGACAAAGGTACCGCCGATAATCGCCTTGCCGATGACGACGAGGACCGCGTGCGATGTCACTGCGATCTGCAAAACGATGCAATCTTGGTCACGCTAAACGCCTCCCGTTGCAAAGAGCGCTATTGCCGCGACGGCCATCAGTATCGCTGTCAGCCATCCGAGACTCTTGGCGGCTTTTCCATTTACGTACTCACCCATGATCGCCTCGTTGGAGGAGATGAACATGGTGACAACGATGAATGGCGCAGCGGCGACGCCGTTGACGACGGCAACGAACACCAAGAGCGTAATTGGGTTCACCGACAAAAGACTCATCACCATTCCACCGAGGGTTCCCACCGCGCAAAGTCCGTAAAAAACGGGAGCGCGCCGCGGCGAGTTGGAAAAGCCCGTCTCTTTGCCGAGGAGCCCAGCCATTCCTGCTGACCCGGCGCCGGCAAGGACCGGAACGGCCAACATGCCCGAACCGATGAACCCGAGGGCAAAGATGATCGAGGCAAAGCGACCTGCCACTGGGCGAAGGGCTGACGCCACCTGGGCTGGCGAGGAAATGGTGAAGTGCTGGCCGGACTTCGGAGTCAGGGTGATCGCCGTCGCAACGATGATCGCGAACATGACGATATTGGAGAACGCCATGCCGGAGAAGACATCGAAACGGCTTCTGGACTCTTTTGCCGCCGCGTCGACGCGAGAGCGACGGCGTAACGGAAGCGGTCGGCTTCCTCCGGCATCTTCCTCGCGCATGTCCTCAACGCGGTGCATGCTTTGCCAGAAGAACAGGTACGGCGAAATCGTTGTGCCAAGGACACCGACGAGGAGCGCTACATAGGCGCGGCTGGAATGAATGTGCGGCACAACCGTGTTGAACAAGACCGTGCCCCAAGGAATCTTGACGAAGAACAACTCTGCGACGTAAGCAAGCAGCGCGGCGCACAGAACCTTGAATACGCGAGCAATCATGCTGAACGATCCGCTAACGAGCAGGACCATGATGATGATCCCCGCCAACACCGCCCAAAGTGCTGTTGGTCCGGCATGGAGGAGGTGCATGCCTGCACCGATCGCAACGAGGTCTGCCGCGATGTTGAGCGCGTTGGCAATGATGAGCGCGCCGATCAACAGTCCGATAGCGGCCCGCCATAAGCGACCGAACCTCACGACAATGAGCTCGCCGAGTCCTTTCCCGGTCGCGAGCGCGGTCCGATCGCAAATCTCTTGCACGCCGAACATCAGCGGAAAGGTGATGAGCGCCACCCAGAGCATCCCAAACCCAAATTGCGCACCCGTCTGCGCGTAGGTGGCAATGCCCGACGGATCGTCATCGGAGGCCCCAGTGACCAGACCCGGACCGAGCGCACGGAGGTAGGCGTGCCAGCGGGCTGGCCGCGAATCGAGAAGATCGATGTTCTGCCCGTCGCCGGGACCATCGGCTGGGGCACCTAAGCCTGACGTTGATGCGTCAACGCCTGATTCTTGTTCTGGGCCCTCAGGCATGGAGCCAGTCTCACTCATTGTTTGAGGAATCTCGGGTTCTTGTCCCGATTTTGGCGATGCAAGGACGTAGCCAGCTCGCGACCGACCGAAGACACGCAGGCGCCATCACCACCGGAGCAGCCCAGTTGTTCGGTATCGGGCTGCTCGACTACTTACTCGGCTGTGGAACGGGCACTCGGCAAGATGCGATTTTCGGATTCACGCCGACGTAGTTGAGAGGACCAGCGAGGATAGTGACCGCGATTGTTCCTGATTTGGCACAATTCGCTTCCGGCCCGCTGTAGTAGTTCCGCTGGTAAGCGGCTAAGGCCCCAATGATGAACCAGATGACGAGCAGCACTGAACCGATGCGCATAGACGACTCCTCTGTCGGCGGAACCGCTGCCCGAGCGAAGGCCGCGGGTGCCGGGTCGATGACGAACCTCGGCGATTACCAAGCTCCGCGACTACGAATATAGCGCTTACCTGCGGGAGGCCTTTCTCAATAGCCAATGGACTTTGTCGCCTGGCTCTCGCTCAAGCTTCGTCGTCTGGCTGTTCTGGACTTTTGTCCGGATCACTCTCCTCGATCGCCTCGAACCGGGGATCTCCAGCAGGGCTCTCATCGGCAAAGCGCTCCTCGGCCTCTTCGTCCTGCTGTTCTTCAGAGGTTTTAGTTTCGGTGGGCTCTTCCTTAGGACCGGTCATGAGCACCTCTCTTCCCGACAGCACCAAGCCGTACGGAGAAATATCATCAGCGATATTGAAACATCGTAGAGCAGATCAGGTCACACGCTCATCACCCTTCATCGAAGTCGTCGATCCCGTCGGGTTGTTCACTGTCGTTCGACGCTGACGACTCTGAGCCGCCGAACGTCGGTTAGTTCCCCCAGTGGCACGACTACGATGACGAGTGATGAGTGTGTCTCCTGACGGGTTGCTTGGTGCATTGGTACCGCACTGTCTCGCGTTGAAGTAAATCGTTCGCGTTGGCCAAGGTTCCCATGCGGTGATTGCAGGCGTGGGCTCGTCATCACATTCACGCTTTTGCGCCAGGTATTGCGATCAAAGATGAAGCGTCGGCGTCTTTCGCCGATGCTTCATCGATTGTCACAACGAGACTCATCATTGCCATGGTGGACAAAGGTGGTCATGAGGCCTCTTTGCCGGATCTCTTCAGCCACGCTCGAATATCGTGACGACGTCATCCGGGGTCTCGGGATACCGACGCTGTTGCGCTAAGCGAAGCGAACCAAGGACGTGACTTCTACCGACCGCCGACTGTAAAATCCATAGGTACCTCGCCGGTGAAGCGAGACAGGTCAGCGACGCTGCTCGGAGGCGATCAGTGATACTGTCTTGTTTGCCGAGGTTGATCGCTCTCCTCGTTTGCAGCCGCTCGGAACCGTGGTGGCTTCTGCTAAGTGTGGCAGAGGCGAGTTAGCTGAGGTCCAATGTTCTCAAGGACGCGACGCCATTCCCCCGACCTTGTTCCGCCGAGCACCGCGCCGTCTGCCGGGAGCGAAACGCAAATCGACGCATCGGTTCATACTGCTCAATTTGTGGCATTCTCCAAAGGGCCAGAAATCACGTACTTGCGCGAAAAGCACGTACCGTTCGACATGACTGACGCAATTGGTTCGTTGGTCAGCTTTCATCGATCTCTCACAAATATCGAAACACCCGTAGATGGGATTTCGTGATCAAATCGCTCGCAGCCATCGTCGTGTGGGATGTATCCGTTGGTTCGATATCCCTTGACGTAGAGGTAACACATGACGATTTGTGGATAATGTGACGGTCGCCGACCAACTTCCTGACGCAGGGCACGAAATATTCGAGATGGCTGGACCAGATGTGGACGTTAGAGAGGGAGGTACCTTTTCCTTCGGCCCGGCGTCACCTCCGAGTCCGAGGGGCCCTGTTTCTGCGGCGGTTCTGAATGCTTTTGCCGGGCCACCAGGATGGGTAGATATGCCCTCATTTTCCAAAGCCGATCCGCTGACAAACGACGATGAAGCATTGGCTCTCTACCTCTGTTACGAACTTTGCTATCGGGGAGTGCCAGATTGCGATCCAGAATGGGAGTGGGAGCCGAGTCTCCTTGAACTGCGAAAGGTCCTCGAACATCGGTATCTCAATGCGTTACGCGAACACATACCACCGATGCCTCAGAATCTCCGGGCCCGCCAAGTTGTTTCGCAACTCGCGACCGCGCCAGGGCGATCCCTGTCGAAATACTTCGAGGAACAAGGAACAATTGAGGAGTTTCGAGAGTTCACGATCCATCGTTCCGCCTATCAATTAAAAGAGGCTGATCCACACACTTGGGCTATTCCCCGCCTGACCGGTCGCTCGAAGGCGGCCTTGGTTTTCATCCAAAACGAGGAATATGGCGAAGGTGTGTTTGAAGAGATGCATTCAGTGCTCTTTACGAAAACCATGGACGCTCTCGGATTAAATAGTCACAATGGGTACTATATCGATCGCATCCCTGGAATTACACTGAGCACAGTCAACCTGATCTCATTATTCGGGCTTCATCGCCGTTGGCGCGGGGCACTCGTCGGACACTTGGCGCTTTTCGAGATGGTTTCAACGAAACCAAATGCGAGCTATGCAAAGGGCCTCCGCCGCCTGGGTCTTACAGATGAAGCGGCTCGATTTTTTGATGCACACGTTGTGGCCGACGCGACCCATGAAGTAATCGCGCTTGAACAACTCCTTGGGGGACTCGTAGAAAGTGAGGCAGCAATCGAACCCGACGTGGCATTTGGCGCTGCAGCGCTTGCCTATCTCGACGGTCTGTTTACCGCACGCCTTCTGGACGCTTGGGCGGCATGCCGGTCTTCACTCTTGTCGTGAGTGGAACTACCCAACGGTGGACCCATCCCCGAGACGGCCTGACCTGGATCGAGGATCCACTCCAAAGCTCCCGAGACGGTTCGGAAGATCCGCCACTGAGTAGGAGATACCGTCTCTCTCTGATGAAGTACAGAGGAAGAGCCCAGAGGGATAGATGACGACTGGAGATGGGAGTTGCGGATCTCCGACACGAAAAACGGAGACTTCCTCTGAGGAGACGTCTCCTTCGAATGTGCTCATCCTGCCAGCGAGCGCCGAACGCGAGCTCGCCGAGTCTGATGAGTCCCTCGGTGTCCTCGGTCGACCGTTTGATCATCGGGCACCGTTCTTCGTTGGCCTCACCGGAGCGCTGGGTGTGGCGGTTGCCTACGCGTTCGCCCGCGGATTTACCGACATCACGAGCGTGCTCGTAATTATTGGACTCGCCCTATTCATCGCGGTTGGGCTGAATCCCATACTTGAGTTCTTCATCGACCGCGGCCTTCGTCGTGGCTTGGCAGTCGCCATTGTGACACTCGGATTTGTGTTGGCCATCGTGGGATTTGTACTCGCTGCGGTCTCACCTATCTCTCACGAGGTGCACAGCCTCGTGAAGAACTACCCCCGCTACAAAGCGAACCTCGCCTCCGGGAAAGGCTGGGGCGGTGAACTTGTGGCCAAGCTCCATCTGACGAGCTACCTCAAGGGCAAGTCAAAGTTGAAAATTCCCATCGGTGGAGTACTGGGAGCTGGAAAGCTTCTCCTCTCGCTTGGCGTTGCGACGATTAGCGTTATTGCGCTGACAATCTATTTCCTGATCGCGCTTCCTGGAGTGAAGAAACTTTGGCTCTCGTTCATCCCGCGCAGCCGCCGCGAGCGAGTTGGTCTGCTCACAGACGAGGTCTTCAGCCGCGTTGGTGGTTTTATGTTCGGGAACCTTGTGACGTCAGTGATCTCTGGGGTCGGGACCTATGTCTGGCTACTTATCTTTGGTGTTCACTACGCCCTCCTGTTGGCGCTCGTCGTTGCGCTCTTTGATCTCATTCCAATGGTCGGATCGACGATCGCCAGCGTCATCGTCTCCCTTTTTGCACTTACGAAGGGCCTTCCGGTGGGGATAGCCACAATGGCCTTCTATATCATCTACCGCTACCTTGAGGACTATCTCCTCAATCCTCGGGTGATGAAGCACACCGTCAAGGTCACACCGGGACTGACCATTATTGCCACGCTCATCGGCGGAACCCTTCTTGGGCTTATTGGTGCCCTCGTTGCAACCCCGGTGGCGGCGACCCTTCATCTGCTACTCGAAGAGGTGACCTTTCCTCGTCAAAATCAGCGATAGGCCACGTTCGAGGTGGGAATGTTTGCTCGATTGCCGCTCGATTCCTTGACGCGCCCACGATTGGTTTGATACCCAACGACCTCCACCATATTGATCGGAGAGTACATAGGCAATGAACATCATTGAGAGCACGATCCGGCGTATCGACGGACTACAACAGCGCCATACCTCGTCGGCATTTCTCTTTGGCGTCGTGAAAAAATTCGGCGACGATAATGCGGGAAATCTCACGATACAGATCACCTACACAATGTTCGTGACCATATTCCCGTTACTTCTCTTACTTGTAACGATCCTCGGCATCGTGCTTGCTGACAATCCATCAGATCGCAGTCGGGTATTGAACTCGGCACTCGGCCAGTTCCCTATCATCGGTCAACAGCTTGGCCATAATCTCCACGCAATAAAACGCAGTTCAGCGTTCGGACTCGTCTTCGGGGTCGGTGGTCTCGTCTATGGCTCCACTGGTCGGTAGTGGGTCAGTTTGAAATTAGAAATCGTTACGACTCACGCAGGGCGTAAGTAGTCTGGAGTCATGCCAAAGCGCTCAAGCAAACCTCGTGACCTCAATCAATTGGCTGCACGTCTTGTCCACGATGCTACGAGCGATGAGGTCGAAGAAGAGAAAGATCCCTACGGGGGCAAGAATCCTTCAGCGGTTGAGTTGGGACGGCTGGGCGGCAAAAAGGGCGGCAAGGCGAGAGCGGCGAAGCTCAGTCCTGAACAGCGTTCGGAGATAGCTCGCGCCGCTGCCAACAAGAGGTGGTCAAGCCAACCTTAAGTGGCTCCAGTTGCACAGCTCGGCGAGGTGCTTCCTGTTTACACCTAGCGATTTTGCCACCTCAGGAACTCCTCCATTTACCTCTACCAACCGGGAAAACAGCGCGCCGTGGACTGGGGAGAATGTCACTGGTTCCGAGCGGTGCCATTTTGACATCTGAATTTGCAATTGGCGATATCTCGCGTCATCGATGAAACCGAGTTCATGGGCGCGATAAACCAGCGCCGCGACCGAGACGCCCCACGTGGACTTCAATGTGATGAAATTTTGGAGCTGAGGCCGTGGTTGCATTGCCTCCTCAAAATCAGCGAATGGAAACAACAATGCGCCTGCAAAGCGATTCGCCTCGCTTTCGCTCACATCTGATTTTTTTGTATGCCGCAATAGGTGCAAGAGCTCGTGACCGATCCCGAATCTAAACCGATCACCCGGCACGCTCGGATCTATCCCGATAACAGGAACATTCTCAACCCACGCGGATAATCCGTCGATCCCTTGTAACCCCACAATCGGTATCAGACATATGCCAGCTCGTTCGACCGTTGCTGTCAGATTCTTAATAGGGCCCGTCTCTTCATGTCCCAAAACGCACCGGACCTCTATGGCGAATTCCTCTAGTTCATTAAATGTAGGTATAGGGGCCGCGTTCCGTTCTATGGCAAGCGAAGGCACGTTCGGGGTTTGCTCACGCAGCTCTATAAACAATTCACCAGCAAGGCGGATGAGTTCCTTAGCGCGCTTTTTTCCTGCCACGGCTGTTGAGGCGCGGTGACGATGGAGAGGTTCGGACATCTCAGGCAGATCGAAGCGGTCATCTGAGTAACCGATCTTTTCGAGAGAACCAGTAAATGTACGTCTACCACTCTCAATGGCAGATACCATCGGCCCTGACAAGCCAAAAATGTCTCCCAGTTCTTCCTGATTGACGCCTTCGATATCGCGGAAAGCTTTGAGGCGATTCACGCTGACTGGTCGCCTTCCTCCTCGCCCGTGTCACCGATGCCTTCAAAGCCATCGTTGTCGCCTTGGTTAAACGGTTCAGGGTCGCCAGACGAATATGGCCAAGTACCAACTAATACGGCCGGGCCCGTTGCAAAGAGGTGCTTCCCTCCAAGCTTCCGCCAGGTGTCCGCTACGGATAGATTGAGGCCCGTTGTGTCGAACCGAAAAACGAGGAGACGCACATCACTTTCATCAACTTCGAATAAATGCTGTTCTTGGTGTTGCCCCAGTTCGATGGCAAGCGCCGGGGCGCTTCTCAACAAGAATGAGTCTTTCGTCTTGCGGTCAACGAATGCCACCCGACCCATTTCAAGGTAACCCGGGTCGAGTTCTAGCCCATCAGCACCAAGTACCTGTGCCTGCACCACCGCTCGAAAGTGCTGCCACCCCGCAATGGATGTCGGTGGCATCCCGTGATCGTCCATGAAGCGACGCTGGTAAGCGTGCCTATCCGCGTGAGCGGCCAATAACAAGGGTGCGATGGGGTCTAGGTGCGCTTTGTCCATATGTGTAATACTACTTCAGTTGTAAAAATTTTACAAGTATTGTTGCATTACTTGATCGGTCATGTATAATGGTCAGTATGAACAGGTTAAGCACTGAGAAGCGAGCGCAAGTCATCGGATGCCTAGTTGAGGGAATGTCCATTCGTGCCATCGTTCGGGTGACAGGCGTTGCCAAGAACACCATCGTCAAGCTCCTCGCTGATCTTGGGCAAGCCTGCTCCGAGTACCAGGATGGGGCATTCACAAACCTCGACTGCGAAGTTATTGAGGCGGACGAAATCTGGGCCTATTGCTACTCTAAGCAGAAGAACGTTCCGGATGAATTCAAAGACACCTTCGGCTACGGCGACGTTTGGACGTGGACGGCGATCGACGCAGACACAAAACTCGTCCCCTCCTGGCTCGTTGGCGAGCGGACAATGGCCGACTGCTACACGTTCTTGTCAGACCTCAAGAGCCGTCTCAAGAACGCTCGCATTCAGCTCAGTACTGATGGACTCGGCCACTACCTGCGTGTCGTGGATGGTATTTGGGCTGACAACATCGACTACGCGATCCTCCACAAGCTCTATGGCAACGAAAAGCAGGACACGCCAGAGCGCAAATACAGTCCATCAGTTTGTACAGGGATTGAAATCAAGGTCATCGCTGGCGATCCTGATCCTGACCGGATCTCAACGAGCTACGTTGAGCGCCAGAACCTCACGATGCGTATGGGAATGCGTCGGTTCACACGTCTTACGAATGCGTTTTCAAAAAAGGTCGAGAACCTCGCTCACGCAGTGAGCCTGCACTTCATGTACTACAACTTCTGTCTCGTTCACTCGTCACTGACCATCGAAGATGAGAACGGGAAGAACATCAAGCGGACGCCCGCAATGGCGGCTGGGATTGCTCAGTACCCCTGGAGCCTTACACAACTCGCTGGGCTGCTTAACTAGTGCGTGTGGACTCATCATTCGAGGGCGTGAACGTTGATCTTCTGCGGGAGGTCATCGACTTCGTGCTCCCGCTGCTTCCACCCTACGAGCTGAGTGTCTATCTCCTTCTGCTTCGCCGCAGTCATCTCGCGACAGGACAACCGGTTATACAGATCGGAAAGCGGAGCATCAGCCAAGCATTAGGCAAGATGACACGCTCAAGCGGCAACTACCAGCAGATCACTGAGAAACTGGCCAATCTCGAGCATCTCGGTTTTATTAGAATTGGAGAGACGGATCGTCTCGGGACGAACTACACAGTCCTCCTTCCATACGAGGTGCCGATGATCCGTGAACGCATGACCACCTTCACACCCGATACGGATCCCGACTACTACAACGACACTGAACTTCGCCGAGTCATTTTCGAACGCGGCGAGTGGCGCTGTAAGTACTGCGGCGATCTCATCGATGCACTGACCGGAACGCTTGATCACGTCCGACCGGTGTCCAAAGGGGGCGGCAACGAGGCCGAGAATCTGGTTGCCTGCTGCATGATGTGCAACTCGATCAAGGCGGGGCGCACGTACGAGGAGGCTGCTCCGCAGATGCTGGAGCGGTTAGCGCGGCGCACCCGTTCAAACTGACCCACTACCCACTGGTCTTGCCCAAGCTGGTCTGTACTCAATGGCGCAGATCTGGAATATTCCAAGCGCAGTCCGACCCAACTACCTCACGCGGATGACCAGGAGCGTGATTTTTCTCGTCGTGCTCGCCATCGGACTCAGCCTCACCACCGCATTAGCTGGCTTCGGCACATTTGGAAGCCACAACATTTGGCTGGGGGCACTCGGCGAAGTGCTCGCGATTGTTCTCAATGTGCTGCTCTATTTCGCCGTGTTTCGAACGCTCACGCCAAAACAAGTTACAACGCGTTCGCTCGCTCCCGGTGTCGTTATCGGGGGAGTTGCCTGGACGATCCTTCAGGCTGCCGGGGGATATGTAGTCGGTCATGATCTGAAGGGCGCGAGCGCTCTCTACGGAGTCTTTGGTCTTGTGCTCGGGCTCATCGCATGGATCTATCTTGCCGCTGAAATCACACTGTATGCAGCGGAGATCAACACTGTTCTCTTCTACCGGTTGTGGCCGAGAGGCATGGTACAGCCGCCACTCACCGATGCCGATCAGCGATCTCTCGCGTTTCAGGTGACGCAGAATCAGCGACGTCCCGAACAAGAGGTCGTCACGCGATTCCGCAACAGACCGATGAACCAAGACGAGTACAGAGAGCGTGGCTACCACGAAGTCGAGGAGAGATCGAGTATTGAGTGGAAATCTCCTGACGACTCTGGAAAGTACGCGCCCACCTCGTTAGTTGATCCAGGGACCTCTGCATCTACGTCTGGTCGTCCACGTACGACATCTGCACAAGTTCGAGTTGTGATGACAGCTTTGATCGGTACGGTCGTCGGAGCGTTGGCGTCAATAGTCACGTTCTGGCAAGCAGCAATACTGTTGGGCTGGAGCGCAGGCATTGCCTGCCTATTGGCATGGATCTGGTGCGCGGTCTGGAAGTTGAGCGCTGCCGAGACCAAATCTCACGCGAACAGAGAGGATCCGAGCGTCCGGATGTCCGAGTTCATCGTTCTCGCTTCGGGCGTCGCCCTATTGGCAGCTGTTGGATTGGCTCTCGTCAGAGCCGGCAAGACGATGGGCGCGACGAAGGACTACCTGATCACGCTGGGAATACTGAGTGTTGCGTTGTCATGGGCGACCGTTCACACTCTGT
>Ga0307374_10001647_pt1 | contig 40972 bp, 38 predicted proteins | sample OX3MG_FD_202532 | JGI IMG/M metagenome (GOLD analysis project Ga0307374, IMG submission 202532) | Soil microbial communities from Risofladan, Vaasa, Finland - OX-3 | ecosystem: Environmental > Terrestrial > Soil > Coastal area > Acid sulfate soil | place: Finland: Risofladan, Vaasa | collected... | reverse complement strand
GCGCCCCGGATGTTTCTGCGGGGCGCGTCTGCTGGGTTAATCGAACGCCCAGCCGCGTCGCTAGGTCCGCGGACAAACAACCATAATACGCGATTCCCCTGCCTCTGCCAATCGCCTCCTTGCGCTTCGCCTTTGCACTGCCCAGACTTGTCGATTTCGTTGCCCGCGCCTTCCCCAGGGCGCGCCCGTCCTCGCATTCCATCGGAAGCGCTCCGCGATGAGTTGCGATATGATGCCAATTGAACAACGAGAAGGTTCTAATTCTCCTATGCCAACACGTCCATTCATTCCGCCGCGTGATTTCCGCGCCGTGCTCCGGCGCGTGGTCTCATTGACGCCTTCGACGAAGCATTTTGAATGGGAAGCCATAGAAGGCGGCGCATTCGAGTTTTATGCCGGGCAATTTGTCTCGCTGGAGATTCCGCGCAACGGTGAGTCCGAAGCGCGGCCTTATTCGATTGCTTCAGCACCGCGACGCGATTCGCGTTTTGATTTGTGTCTGAATCGCGTGGAGGGCGGGTACGTGTCGAACTATTTGTGCGACCTGGAAGCGAACGCGGTCGTGGACATGAAAGGGCCGCACGGCTCATTCGTCGTGTCGCAACCGGTGGAGCAGGATTTAGTGTTCATCGCGACGGGCACGGGAATCGCGCCAATTCGCGGGATGCTGGCGGAAACTTTTGCGTCGGGTAAGCCTCTTTCGCGTGACGTATGGCTGTTGTTTGGCGTGCGGCATCCAGATACGATTCTGTACCGCGCGGAATTTGAAGCCTGGGCTGCGACGCATCCGCGATTTCATTTTGTTCCCACGCTAAGCCGTCCTCCCGCGGATTGGCGCGGCGAGACGGGCTACGTGCAGGAGCATTTACGAAAGTTGTTCGCGGGCCGCAGCGATTTCAAGGCCTATATCTGCGGGCTAAAGGCGATGGTCGACGAGGTGCGCTTCATCTTGAAAGAAGAGTTCGGTTTGGACCGCAAGCAGATCCGCTTCGAAAAATACGATTAGATGTGCTTAGAGATACGAAATCTCAGATCGAGTGTGGCGCCTTCGGGAAGGTCGATTTTCTCGGCGGGGATGAAGACTCCGCCCTTGTATGTGGCACGGACCGTTTGCGTAGTGGCAGAGCTTTCTATGATGCGAGCTGTACTACGGGGCTCCGCGCTTGAGGCAGATTCCGACCTCGAGGCAGTTCCCACGCTTCCGCCGCGGTCGAGCGCGAGATTGCCCAGCGCATCCGCGTCGCGATTCTGTTCGCGCATCACATGCTCGATGACGAAGTAGTCCAGCCCTCGCGCCAACTTTTGCGCGCGCTCGTGCAGCGGCTTCAACGCCGCGTTTTTGACTTTGTAGCGACCCTGCATCTGCCTTACCAGCAACTCCGAATCGCTGCGAACGCGCAATGCTCGTATGCCATGGCTGGCGGCGTAATCGAGCGCGGCAACAAGGCCGTAGTATTCGGCGACGTTGTTTGTCTCCCGGCCGATCATTTTGGCGAATTCGCAGAGCTTCGAGCCGTCCGGTGCGCGAAAAATCACCGCATAAGCCGCGGGCCCGGGATTTCCTCTCGACGCGCCATCGATATTCGCGACGTGCACTCCGGCGGGAGGCGCGGCATGCGATTCCTCGAACAACCGTGCGCTCGATGGTGGGGACGTTTTCGCCGCGCGTTTAATCATGGATTCATCGAAAAGCTATCGCACCTGAGTAGATAACAGAAAATAATTTCAGCGGACGCGAGATCGTGGCGAAACGGCTAATTTTCACTGGTGTGTGCGGCCGCTGCCTGCGCCGTGGCTTCCGCGGTGGCGGGCGGCTCAATGTAATAGAGGATGCGGGTGCAAAGTTCGCAGTGGTAAGGCTCGGGATTGTCCTCGCGGCTTAATTCCTGAAACACATGCGGGCGGATGTGCGCGCCACATGCGCCGCAAGCTTCTCCGCGTATTGCGGCGACGGCCACGCCGCCGTGCTTCTTCGCGATGCGCTGGTAGTGATCAACCAGATCTTCGGGAATGACCGCGACCGCTTTGGCCCGTTCAGCCTCGAGTTCCACCAGATCTTTTTCTGTCACGGTTTTTTCGGCTTCGATTTTGGTGCGCTCCGCGCGCACCTCTTCTTCCACTTGCTTGAAACTTTTCTCCGCGGCTTTCACCTGCCGGTCGTATTGCTCGCTCGATACCATCTCTTCGAGCAAGCGGTCCTCCGATTTCGCGATTTCCCCTTCGGCCATTTCCGCTTCGTGCTGCAGCGCTTTAAAGGCTTCGTTGGTTTTCACCTGGTAGGCCTGGTCCCTGTATTTTCGGGCTTTTTCCTTCCACTGTTCGACGTCCAGCTCGTACTTCTTGCGATCCTTAAGCGCGGTCGAATGCGATTCCTTGCTTTTTTCGAGTTGGGCTTTTCCGGCGGCGAGTCGCGCGTTCACTTCGGCCAGGCGTTGTGGAAATACGGCGAGCCGTGCGCGAACGGCATTCAAGCGCGTGTCGACTTCCTGTAGCTGCAAAAGTTCCTTGAGGATTGCTCTCACTGGCCGTTATTTTAGCACACAGAAGCGCCTGCGACGCGTTTCACAGTTCGCTTAATTCGAGACTGCCGAGGAATCACAGGGAATTGTGGAAGAAGGCGAGCGCGCGCCGCCAGGCATCTCTTTGAGCTTCGGCGTCCGCCTCGGCTGTGCCGCCGAAAGAAATCGGGAACTTGAATCCTGCCGGGCGGGTGGTTCGCGCGGTGGTGGGAAGAAACGGATAACGCAATTCGTGGCCCGCTTTTGGATAATGCAAATGCTCCACGGAATGCGAGAAGTTCCGAGCGCGCAAGCGAGCGCATATCATTTCCGCCATGCGCGACGCGGGCCAGACGTGATCGTCGCCGCCGGAAATCAGCAGAATGGGCCCGTGCGTTTGCTCCACGGGAATCTGCGCGCGTTTGATTGCATTACGATTCCGCAGAGCCATGAAAAACAAGTTACGAAATTTGACGGGTCGCCGCAGAAGCCCCACTGGCACGGCTGAACGCGCCATGAATCCGCGAAGCGGCAGGGGCGCAAACGGCACAGCTTCGCCGCCGCGCGTCCAGCACGGAATGATTTCGCCGGTGGCTTTGTCGCGACCGCCTGAGCCCCACGCTACGGCGCTTGGCGCGTATGCGGCGACGGCGCATATCTCGGGAAACGTTGAACTCAGCAGTAGTGCCAGTTCAGCCCCGCGCGAAACTCCCAGCACGCCTATCCTTCGAGCATCAACCTCTGGCTGACCGTCAAGCCACGCCAGTGCGCGCGCGAAATATTCGAGCGGCACTCGATGCAGCCACGGCGGGAGGCCCGGCATTCCAAAATAGGCCAGCGACAACGTTGCGAATCCGTGCCGCGCAAGCACGGCCGCTTTGTCCAGATCGTATCCGCCGCCTGAGCCGCCCAGGACAATCACGACGGGGTGCGGTTCGCGTCCGGGCGGAATGAAGAGCCGCCCCGCGACGCCTTCTCCATTTGCATCTTCGCCAGCGTCGCGAATTTGCGTGCCGGGTGCCAGCCAGCGCCTGTCGAGTTTGCACGTTGCGATCGTTTGGCCGGCGATTTCGGCAGTCAGCGCCACGGTATCCGCTGCAGAGCTGTCTTTGCGAAATGTGGCGCGACCGCCATGCGCGGCGGCTTCGAGCTTCATGGACCAGAAAAGGCCCATGGCGTCGCGGCCGCGATAAGTTCCGCCGAGGGATTTCTGGCGTGCAAGGTTGACGGAACCTGCGGCGTCGGCAACATAGGTGCCGCGCGCTTCCCAGATGCGGTCGGCGTCGTCTTTGACCTCGGCTCGCAGCGTCACGCGCACGCCCGGAGCGACTCCGTGGACGCATATTGTCACGTCTTCATCAATGAACGACGGATTTGGCGCGATTTCGATTTGCGCGCGGCTCGCGGTGGTTGTTTCGGGCTGCGTGTGCGTGGTCGCCATGGTGAGTCTTCTCTTATGCTACTCGATGTCCAGCAAGCACGGCATCTTTGCGACCTGATAAAGCTCAGGTTACGCGGCCTCGCCCTGCTCGCTCGGGAGCACCGTGCGTCCTTTTGCGCACCTCATCCGTATATTGAAATGTATGATAGGGCACGCTGCCATTTCGATGGAGGTGCTGGTGGGTCTCGAAGCCGAAGTCGCCAGGCTTCGACGCGGAGACCTGGACGCGCTTGCGGAGCTGGTGACGCGCTACCAGCACCGGCTGTATCGCTATCTGTTGCGAATCGTGCGCCAGCCCGCCGAAGCCGAGGATCTGTTTCAGCAAACCTGGTTGCGCGTGGCGGGGCAAATTGCGCGCTTCGATCCCCGCAGAAATTTCGAAGCGTGGCTTTTTACTTTGGCGCGCAATCTGGCCATTGATCACCTGCGGCGCGTGCATCCCGAAAGCCTTGACGAGCAAGAAGAAAAACATTCTTGGGCCACGCCTGCTTCGCTGCGCGCCTCCGACCCGCCGGCGCTCGATGTCGTGATTGCCCGCGAACGCACGCAACAGCTTGCCGAAGCGATGGACGCATTGCCGATGATGTACCGCGAAGTGCTGGCGCTGCGCTTCGAAGAAGAAATGAAGCTCGAGGAAATTGCCGAGGTCTTGAACGCGCCGCTCTCGACTGTGAAAAGCCGCTTGCGCCGCGGGCTTGAGAATCTCCGCCACGGCCTCGAAGCACGTTTTCCGAGGACGGAGTGGCAATGAAAATGAAGAAGAATCCAGCGATGAACGAGTTCACGGAACGAACGAGACAGCGGGCGCGACAATGAGCGACAAAACGAACGCGAGAATGACCGAACACGACGAAATTCGCGAACTTCTTTCGCTGGCAGCCGCCGGCGCGCTTGATGCAACAGAAGATCAGCGCGTCTCGGCACATCTGCGCGCTTGTCCAGCTTGCGCTGCCGAGCTTTCTTCCTGGCAGGCAATTGAAACCGGCCTTCGCCGCATTCCTACGCCGCAAGTTCCGGCGGATCTAGTCGCCCGAACCATAGCGCGCGCGCAAATGCGCTTCGCGGAAGAATCCGACCGCCGTTCCGAGCGCAAGGTGCTTGCTCTGGTCGTCGTGTTTTCCTGGATTTTTGTAGCTCTCAGTTGGCCTCTCGCGCAGCTTCTGGGCCACGGATGGCTCAGTCTGCTGGGGGTCGGTTTCGAGCAGGGCTGGAAGAATTTCGCCGTGTTCACGGCATTTTGCTGGATAGCGGGCGCCGCTGCGGCGATTCTGCTCGCCATGCGCCGTGACCGCGAAAGGAGAATCGCATGAGCTTCCGCAAAGAACTCGGCGTAATCCCGCGCGCCGCATGGATTATCGCGCTGGTCTGCTATTTCGGTCTTGTTATCACTCTCTATTTTGTTGTCCCCATCGGCAGTGATACATCTGAGTGGCCCCGGGGCGGACAGCTCGCCTTCATTTTCCTTTTGCCCTTGGTTTTCTTTCTCATCATTCCGCTCTACGGGTATATCTACGGCGACGCGAAGCGCCGCGCGATGCGTTACGTGATGTGGACGCTTCTGGCGATCTTCGTGCCCGACTTCATCGGCGTCATCATCTATTTCATTCTGCGCGACGCGATGCCTCTCGATTGCCCCAGTTGCCACAATCTAGTTCCCTCGAAATTCACTTTCTGTCCACACTGCGGTAATGCACTGCGACCGTACTGCCCGCAGTGCGGCAAGAGTGTGGAGCGGACGTGGACGAATTGCGGCTACTGCGGCACAAAACTTCCCGGATAAGGCGCGGATTCTGCGAGAGCGACAAAGAGGTTGGGTGCCGCATGACCCGGCAATAGGATTCTCGGGCGTAAGTAATTTCGAGGGAACAGAATCAAGGAGGAAGGAATGCCGTACGTTCAAATTACCTGGGTCGCGGGGCGCTCGCCCGAGCAGAAACGCAAACTCGCTGACCGGATCACCACCGCATTGGTCGAAGACGGACGCGCCAAACGCGAAAACGTTCACGTGAGCTTCGTGGACGTGCCGCCGACCGATTACGCGGAAGCAGGCGTGGTCGTGGCGGATCAGAAACGCACGCCGTGATTGGCCTGCGCGCGCGCCAGCCGTTCGCCGGCGCGCACTGCGAATGAAATGCAGCTTTCTAAGCGCGCACTTCGCGACGCACCAGGTACGCGTCTACGAAGAATCCCACGCCAATCACAAAGGGAATAATTCCGAGGACTGCCGCTTCCGCGGCGTCCGGTTCCCAGTGCGCGAGCATGCTGAACGTCAGCGAATATCCAATGGCTGCCGCGACAAGCAAAAGCCCCGATCTGCGCGACACGGCCGAAGGCGGCAAATCCGCCTCGAACGGGATCGTTACTCCGCGCGCAATCGCCGCCATCCGTTCGTCGCTGCGGAACTTGCGGCCGCGCTGCCACGCCCAAGCCCACACCGCGGCGATGGGAAACCCGAGCGCCAACACCACGGCTGCAAATCCAATCATATTGTCTGGCATTTTGTTTCTCCTCTCGATGCACGGTCTGTACGCAGCCGCGCTCGACGTCATTTGCGAACCCACTTGCAATCGCCCGCTTGCAACCATAGATACGCTGCCACGTCAGAAAATGTTCCGGGAGAGACCCGCCCGGGGACGGAAACCCCAAGCTCAAAAAGGACGAGTGGACGTTCCGCGAAGAATTATTGGATTGGGTGGACTTGCATCGATTGATCGACGGCGAAGCTTGAGCACGCTGGCGTGGCTGCCGTATCGCAGTGCGCGGTCACGGTGAAACCGTCCGAACTTGTTTCCGCCGAATAGGTGTAGCCGGCGCGTCCCGATTTTTTCACCGCGAGCGCCCCGCTGGAATACAGCTCGTCGAGCGATGCATAGGAACCGTGCCCCGCCCAGTAAATTCGCTCCGCCTGCGCAATCGAAAGCAAATCGCTTTGCACGCCCACGGTCGAAATCACTTGCGCGGGAGTGCCCGGCACGCCGCTCGATTGAGTTTTCGAAGCGAAATACCAATAACCCAGCACGACGATCAGCGCCGTGATTAACAATCCCACCAGGCCTCGCATAATCGGCTCCTTTGCAACCGTCAGCGCCGAGCTTACGGCTGCACTGTTGCCATTATCGGCTGCCGGTCGAGGGCTGCATCGCGTTTCATCGCGGATGTGTCGCGAACGGAACATCGGATACATCTTCGGCGCGCAAGAGGCTCCGCGAATCCGCCGGCGCTTGTCCCTTCAATTCGCTGTGATATCATCCCGCTACTTAACGCAAATGAAACGTGAAGCAATCCGCGCAGGGCTTCTGGCGATTTTTCTCTGCCTCGGACTGTCTGCTTCCGCGCGCGCCGGCGATGTGGTCGTGCTCACGTACGCCGGGCCGGTCAATGCCATCAGCGCAGAATATATCTCGCGCGGCATCGGGGAGGCGGAATCGCGCCATGCTTCAGCCATGATTCTGCAACTCGACACGCCCGGCGGCCTCGATTCCGCGATGCGCAAAATCGTGCAAGCGGAAATGAACGCGCGCGTGCCGGTGATCGCCTTCGTCGCGCCTCGCGGAGCGCGCGCCGCATCCGCGGGCTGCTTCATTGTTCTTGCCGCCGACGTGGCTGCCATGGCGCCCGGCACGAACATCGGCGCGGCGCACCCGATTTTTCTCTCGGGTGGCATAGTCTCTAAGAAAATTGTGAACGATGCGGCTGCATACGCCCGCTCGATCGCCGCCGCGCGGCATCGCAATGTCGACTGGGCGGAAAAGGCCGTGCGCGAAAGCGTTTCGTTGCCCGAGCCCGAAGCGTTGCAACAAGGCGTGATCGATCTCGCCGCGAACGACGTGGCCGATTTGCTTCGCCAGCTCAACGGCCGCGTGGTGCACATGACCAGTGGCGACGTGACGCTCTCCTTGGCTGGCGCCACGCAAATCAACGTGGGCTTAAACTGGAGCGAAGAAGTTCTGAGCACGCTGGCGGATCCGACGGTCGCGTATTTACTGCTCCTTTTGGGCGTCCTCGCCATCGTCGTGGAGCTTTTTGCGCCGCACGGATTCGTCACCGGCACTCTTGGCGCGGTAGCAGTGCTGCTCGCTCTTTTCGGTCTGACGAATCTTCCCGTACATCTCACTGGCCTCCTGCTGCTGATTCTCGGCATGTCGCTGCTGGGGCTCGAGCTGAAAATCACTTCGCATGGCGTGCTGACTGCCGCGGGATTGATCGCTTTCATTTTTGGCTCGCTGTTTCTGTTCCCGCGCGCCGCGGGTTACGCGATATCGCCCTGGGCCATTGGCATCGCGGCGCTGTTGTGGGTGGTGATGCTGGTGTTTGTGGTGCGCGTGGTCCTCAGAGCGCGGCACGCTCCCGTGCTCACGGGCGTCCAACGCGTGATTGGCAGCGTTGGCGTGGCGAAAACGGATCTCGCGCCGAGGGGCGTGGTGCTCGTAAATGGCGAGGACTGGGATGCAAGTGCCGACCCTGCGCCCATCGCTCGCGGAGAAAAAATTTCCGTGCTCGAAATTCAAGGATTAACGTTGCGGGTTCGCAAACTCGCTTAAGTTTTAGTGCTGGGTCAGTTTGAATTTTCTTGATCGTGACACAAAGAGTCAAAATTCAAACTGACCCATTACCTAAGTTTTCGTGCTTCGAAAAATTCAGGAGGCTCGCATGACCGGCTGGATCGTTCTGGTTGTCGTGGTCGTGATTTTATTGATCGCGCTGAAATTCATCACCGACATGATCAAGATCGTCAAGGAATACGAGCGCCTGGTGGTGTTTCGTTTCGGCCGCTGCATCGGCCAGAAAGGACCGGGAATCATTTTCCTGATTCCCATTCTCGACAAAGCCATCTGGGTGGATCTCCGCGAGCGATATCTCGAAGTTCCGCGGCAGACATGCATCACCAAGGACAATGCCTCGATCTCCATCGATTTCCTCGTGTATTGGAAGGTGAGCGACCCGGTGCAGAGCGTTGTACAGGTGCAGGATTTCGGTGGCGCCACGCGCGGAATTGCCATGACCACCCTGCGCGCGGTCGTCGGCGACTTAATTTTGGACGACGTGCTGGCCAAGCGCGAGGAGATCAACAACGTGTTGCGCGGGAAGCTCGATGAAGTCACATCGCGCTGGGGCGGAAAAATTACGTCCGTCGAAATCCGCGAAATCGAGCCGCCCAAGGACGTGCAGGACGCCATGACCAAGCAGATGAGCGCCGAGCGCAGCCGCCGCGCTATGGTCACCGCGGCGGAAGGCGACCGCCAGGCCAAGATCACCATTGCCGACGGCGAAAGGCAAGCCACTGTTCTGCGCGCGGAAGGCGACAAGCAATCCGCAATCCTTCGCGCGGAAGGCTACGCCCTGGCGCTCGACAAAGTTTTCCAAATCGCGCGAACGCTCGACGCGAACACGATGGGCCTGCAGTATCTCGAAACGCTGAAAAATCTTGGCGCTGGCCCCTCGACGAAATTCATTTTCCCCATGGAGTTTGCCAGTTTCTTAAAACCAATCTTGAATATTGCTCCAACGCCGCCGGCGGCCCAAAAGTAGCTCGCGGTTCGTCGTCAACAATGCGAGCGATGCGGCTGCGCGTGCATCCTGCCGCAGGCGTTTGACATCAAATTCGACGCCACATACGATAGAAACCACGATAGCGGGTGTGTCTAAGACGAGCAGCCCACAATCGTCACACATAAGGGAGACTCAAATCATGAAGCGGAATCCGCGCATGAAGGCTGTGTTTTTGTCCGTGGTCTGCGTCTTGGCGCTCGCTTTCCAGGCTGCCGCGCAGAAAAAATTACCCGTACCGCCTGCTCACGCGCGCCATGTCGCTGACGAAAATGCGGTCCGCCCGCCGCAGCTTGCGATTCAAACGCACACGCTGCCGAACGGCCTGACCATCGAGATGGTCCAGGACCACCACGTACCGGTTGTCAATTTGCAGGTTTGGTATCACGTGGGCTCGAAGGACGAAAAGCCCGGCCACACAGGTTTCGCCCACCTCTTCGAGCATCTGATGTTCAAAGGCTCGGCTCACGTTGGCCCAGACGAGCATTCGCGCATCGTCGAAGCCATGGGCGGCTTTGACAATGCTTACACCAACGATGACGTCACCGTATTTTGGGAAACTTTCCCCAGCAATTATCTCGACCGCGTTCTGTGGCTCGAGGCCGACCGCATGGGCAGCCTCAACGTCGACGACAAGAATTTCAAGTCCGAGCGGCAGGTTGTCGAGGAAGAACGCCGCCTGCGTGTCGATAATTCCCCCTACGGCCGCGCCCAGGAAGATTTGTACGCCGCCGCGTTCACGGTTCACCCCTATCACCACACGACAATCGGCAGCATCGCGGATCTCGATAACGCCACGGTCGAAGAGGTACGCGCGTTTCATGACACTTACTACCGGCCAAACAATGCCACGCTGGTCATCGTAGGCGATTTTGCCCCGGCGGAAGCGCTCGCCTGGGTTGAAAAATATTTCGATGGCATTCCGCGCTCGCCTCGACCCATTCCGCGCGTCACTGTCAAAGAGCCCCCGCAAACGGCCCAGCGCAATGTGACGAAATCTTATCCCGGCGTGCCGCTTCCCGCGATTATCGAAGGGTTCAAGATGCCCGCGCAGTTCACGCCCGATTCGTATCCTTTGAACCTGGCTTCCAACATCCTTGCGGGCGGCGAGAGCAGCCTGCTGTATCAGACGCTCGTATATAAGGACCGTATCGCGCTGGAATCCGTCGGCTTCGGTAATTTCACGGAAGATCCCAATCTTTTCTGGGTATTGGCCGTGATGAATCCGGGACATACAGCCGAGGAAGGCGAGAAGGCGCTTGATTCCGTCCTGGCGCAGGTGAAGAGCCAGCCCCTCTCGTCGAGCCAGATCGAAAAGGCGAAGAACCAGCAGATTTCAGCGTTCATTCTGGGACGCGAAACGGATCAGGAAAAGGCGGACGCCATCGGCGAAGCGGCGGTCATCGGCAAAAATCCAAATCTGGTGAATACGGGTCTAGCGCGCTATCAAGCCGTCACCGCGGCCGAAATTCAGCGCGTTGCCGACAAATACTTCGTGCCGCAGCATGAAACAGTGCTGTTCTATCTTCCCGAAAAGCCAGCGAAGCCCGCCGAAGGGAGCAAGCAATGAGCCGCCGCACTTTTAGAAAGGTGAACGAGATGCATTTCAACGTGCGCGCATTCTTCGTCGTGGCAATTCTGTTCTTTAGTTTTGGCCTTGCCGGTAACGCGCAAGCTCAGGCGCAAGAGCAGACACAAGCAGCTCAACAGGCAACGGCCGCGCAGGAAAATCAGCACGGCACTGGAACTGTTCCCTCTGGAGTCAAGTTGGTGCCGGAAATGCCGGCGGGTCAGCCGCGAAGCGTGTTCCATTTTCCGAGCGCCGCGACGCGCACCCTTTCCAACGGCCTGCGCGTTTTTGTTGTCACCGATCATCGCCAGCCTGCCGTCGCCGTTCGCTTGGTGCTGATGTCCGCGGGCGCGATTCATGATCCGGCCGGAACACCGGGCATCGCCTCCATGACGGCGGATATGCTCACGCAAGGGACCACCACGCGGTCGGCGCAGCAATTCGCGGAAGCCATTGACTTCGTCGGCGGCCACATCAACGCCGGAGCGGGCGACGATGCCACCAGCGCTTCGCTCACCGTCGTATCGCGCGACCTGGATCTGGGAATGGACCTTCTCTCGGACGCCGTTCTTCGTCCGGCGTTCGCGCAAGAGGAACTCGAGCGTCAGCGCCAGCAAACCCTTTCCGCCTTGCGCGTCAATTACAGTGATCCCAGCTTCCTCGCCTCCGCCGTTTTTGATCGCACGGTTTACGGCTCTTCACCTTACGGCCTGCCGGGCGACGGCACGCCGGAAACCGTGGCGAAGATCACCCGTGACGACCTGATGAAATTCCACGACGGCAATTACGCCCCCAATGACGCGCTGATCGCTTTTTCCGGCGACGTGACGCCGGAACGCGCGTTTGCGCTGGCGGAGAAATACTTCGGCGCGTGGCAGAAAAAGGAAATCCCGCAGGAGGAAATGGCCGCTCCCGCGCCAACCACCGGCCTGCATTTCATCGTGATCGACAAACCCGACGCCGTGCAGACGCAGATTCGCGTCGGCAAACTCGGTATTCCCCGCAATAATCCGGATTACATACCGCTGCTCGTCACCAATCGCATTTTCGGCGGTGGCTACAACAGCCGGTTGAATACCGAAGTTCGCATCAAGAAGGGCCTGACGTACGGAGCCAATTCTTCCTTCGACTCGAATCGCTTCGCGGGCGATTTCGTCGCGGACACGTTCACGCGCACGCCGGCCACGGCGGAAGCCACCAAGCTCGTCGTCGACCTCATCGCGCAGATGTCCACGGGCGACGCGAAGCCCGCGGAATTGAAGTTTGCGCAAGACTACCTCTCGGGCGTTTATCCGATCCAGTCGGAAACCGCGTCCCAGGTGGCCGGCCGCATTCTGGCCGTTGCCGAATACGGCTTGCCCGAGGATTACAATGACACCTATCAGCAGAAAATCCTGGACGTCACTGACGCCAGCGTCCGCGACATGGCCAAACAATATTTCAACGCGAGCGATCTCGACGTCGTTCTCGTGGGAAATGCCAGCGCATTTCTTCCCGCACTCAAGGCTGAGTTTCCGGATGCCCAGTGGGAAGAAATTCCGTACAGCGACCTGAATTTGCTGAGTCCCAATTTGCGCCAGCCGAAAGCGACGGCTCCGGCGCCCACGCCCGAATCGCTCGCCAAGGGCCATGACGTCGTTATGGCTGCGGCCCAGGCGGCGGGCGGCGACGCTCTTCGCAACGTTTCGGCCGTCGAATTCACGGAGAAGGGCAATATTTACGCCCCGCAAGGCGCATTAGCTATCGACGTGAAATGGCAAGTCGTCTATCCCGATAAAGTCCACGCCACAATCACACTCCCGATGGGCGAGATGAGCCAGGTTTCCGATGGCAAGTCCGCGTGGGTTCAGAGCCCGCAGGGAACGCGCGAGGTCTCGCCGGAGGCATTCGGTGAATTTCAGCGCGGCATCAGCCTCTTCGGCGGATGGGGATTCTATCAACAAGCCATGGCCGGAAAGGTTCAAGCGCAATATCTGGGTGAAGAGGAAGTCGACGGCAAAAAGGCCGACACGGTGAATTGGCTCGCTTCCTTCGGCGTCATCAAGCTCTATTTCGACTCCACCACGCATCTCCTGATCGCCGCGAAATACAAATCCGGAACGGAAGAGTCCGACCAGCGTTGGAGCGATTTCCGCGCCGTCGACGGCCGCCAGTTCCCCTATCAGAGCGTGACGTTTCGCAGCGGCACAAAATTCACCGATGCCACGGTCCAGGATGTCCATATCAATCCCACGCTGGATCCGGCTTTATTCGCCAAGCCAGCGCCGGCGGCACCGCCTGCGTCGAAGCCTTAGCGCCGGCTATCCGGTCATTGTATCCGTGTGGGAAATATTTTTGCGCCGGCCGTACTCGTCGCGGCCTTCCCGCGCATCTAAGGTTTTGGCCGTAACTCTTCAGGAGTCTCGCAGCGGCGATTTATTTGGGAATTGAATGGACCTGTCTTACACTGTTGAATCTTAACTCTTCGCATGATTCGCCTTCGTAACGTATCTCGAATTCGGGCCGTCACTGCCGCGCTTCCCGCGGCCAGCGTATGCTTGGCGGGAATTTGTCTGGCCGGAATATGCCTGGCGGGAACGGGCCAATCGTCTCCCTCCAGTGCGTCCAACACGCCGCCTGTTCTCCAAGCCATGCAGCAGGAGCTCCAGCGCACAGTCACCGCTTACGGAAAAGCCGATCCTCCGGCGTATTTTGTGGCTTACACGGTGACCGACGAGGAAAATGTGAACGTCTCTGGCTCCAACGGCGCGCTGCTTTCCTCCAGCGATGCTCGCAATCGCTGGCTCGAAGTTCAGACCCGCGTCGGCAGCTACGACCTTGACAACACGCACAAGATTGAAGGCCGCGAGCCCGCCTGGACCAGTCCGGGCACGCAAGCGACGCTCGATGACGACGTCCCTGTGCTACGCCATGAAATCTGGCGCGAAACGGACCGCCAATATCGCGCCGCTGTTCAAGCGTTCATCGCCGTTCAAACCAGCAAGGAAGTGCAGGCGCAGTCGGCCGAACAGCGCGCGCCGGATTTTTCCCACGAACAGCCGCACGTGTCCATCGGCCCAGCGGTTTCGTTTCACGTGGATCGCAAACCCTGGGAGGAAAAGGTCCGCAAATACACGTCGGCATTCAGTGCGTCGCCCGCGGTGCTGAATTCCATCGTTACCTTCACGGCGGGCGCGGACAATCAATATTTCGTGAATAGCGAAGGCTCGAAGCTGGCGTTTGGCCAGATTCGCTACCGCCTCGAACTGTTCGTGCAGGGCAAAGCGCCGGACGGCATGGACCTGGAGCGCTACGCGAATTTCGACTGGGTCGATCCATCAAAAGCGCCCAGCGAAGCAGCCGTCATGAATCAAATTCGCATCTTGAGCGGCCAGATCGCCGCGTTGCAGAAGGCCCCGCTCGTCGAGCCTTTCGCCGGGCCCACGCTCCTGACGGGCCGCGCCGCCGCCGTCTTCTTTCATGAAGTGCTTGGGCATCGCCTGGAAGGCTTCCGCCAGAAGGATGCGAGTGAAGGGCAAACCTTCACCAGCAAAATCGGTCAACCGATTCTTCCCGATTTCATTACCGTGCGCGACGATCCCACCACCAAGGAAGTCCGCGGAGAAGTATTGCTCGGCTACTATCCGTTCGACGATGAGGGCGTGCCGGCTCAGAACGTCACGCTCGTCGATCATGGCATCTTGAAAAATTTTCTGATGAGCCGCTCTCCGCTGATTAATTTCCCGCACTCGAATGGCCACGGGCGGCGCCAACTCGGCTTCCAGCCTATCGCCCGCATGGGGAACACCATCGTCGAAAGCAGCAAGACGATGACGAACGCCGCGCTTCGCCGCCGCTTCATCGAGGAAATTCGCAAGCAAGGCAAGCCTTTTGGCCTGCTGATCGACGATATCGCCGGAGGCTTCACGTTCACCGGACGCGCCCAGCCGCAAGCCTTTCAGGTGCAGCCGCTGATCGTCTACAAAGTTTTTCCCGATGGCCGGCCCGACGAGCTGGTTCGCGGCGTAAACATCGTCGGTACGCCGCTAATCTCGATCACGAAGATTATCGGTACGGGTGATACGCCGGAAGTCTTCAACGGCTATTGCGGCGCGGAATCGGGCTCTGTACCCGTCTCTGCGGTGGCGCCGGAAATTCTGATTTCGGAAATGGAAGTCTCGAAGAAAGAATCTTCCACGGATACGCCCCCAATCCTACCGCCGCCTGCGCATGACCCGCTGTCCAAGGAACCCGCACAATGACGCCGCGCCCCGCCGTTCACTTTAGTCACATCGGCCGCATCCGGCGCGTCCGGCTCAACATTGTCGTCGCGGCCATGGTGACGCTCGCTCTATTTGGCGCGCTTCCCGCCCGCGCGCAGAGTGACACGCAGAGCGATAATGACCACACGCTCCAGGCCATGCAGGACGAAATGGCGCGCAACGTGGCGCGGCTGCAATTGCCCGGCGAGTCGAAGCCGTTTTACATCGAATATCGCGCCCTGGATGTCGACATCCGCAGCATCACTGCGTCCTTCGGCACGCTCATCTCCAGCACCCACACGCGCAACCGCTTTATGTCCGTGGGCGTCCGCGTTGGCGACAATCAACTCGATAGCTCCAATTTCATTACTCAAAATGGTTTTCAGGGCTTTCTCGGTTCCACGGGCCAGGTGGGAATCGATCGTGATTACAGGTCCTTCCGCCAGGACCTTTGGCTCGCCACGGATCAGGCTTACAAAGAAGCGCTGGTCCAGTATTCCAACAAGAAGGCGTTTCTGAACAGTCTCGCGCGTCCTCCTGAGATTCCGGATTTTTCAAAAATTGGCCAGCCGGTCGTGGATATTCAGCCGCTGATGAATTCAGACTGGACTTCGCGCAACTGGGAGAACGAAGCGCGCGAGGCTTCCAAATCTCTGCGGAGTTTTCCTGATCTCTACGGCTCGCGCGTGCACTACTATCTCGTCTACACCACCTATTATCTTTTGACGAGCGAGGGCACGAAGCTTCGCATTTCGCATAGCGTCGCGGGAATCGAAGCGAGCCTGGACACGCAAGCCACTGACGGCATGCCGCTCCACAATTTCTATTCGAGTTACGCCGCGCAGCCGTCCGAGTTGCCGCCACCGGACAAAATCAGCACGGCTCTGACGCAAACCGCTACGCAACTCGAGGAGCTCCGCGCTGCTCCCAACGTTTCAGACTATGAAGGCCCGGTTCTTTTCGACGCGACCGCCGCCGGCTCCGTGCTCGCGCAAGCCCTCGAACCTTCTCTTTCCGGCGCGCGTCCGCCCCTTTCGAGCCTTCCTGCCTTCGATCAAATGTTGCAGCAGATGGGCGGACACAGCGAATGGTCTGGCCGCGTGGGTACGCGCGTGCTGCCACTGAATGTTTCCATCACGGATGATCCGTCGGTCAAAGATTTTCAGGGCCAGCCGCTCTTTGGCGGTTACGACGTGGATGATGAAGGCGTGCGCGGCCAGAAGGTCAACATTGTGGAAAATGGAATACTGAAGAATTTATTGATGTCGCGGCGCCCCGGCCCTGATTTCTTGGAGTCCAATGGCCATGCCCGCTCCGCCTTGCTTTCGACGCCCCAACCCACAAGCAGCAATTTGTTTTTCCAAGCCACCAATACGGTCAGTCCCGCGGATTTGCGTAAAAAGTTCATCGACCTCTGCAAAACAAACGGCCAGCAGTGGTGCCTCGAAATCAAGCGCATGGACAATCCCGCGCTTTCCGCGCAAACGCAGCAGGATTTCTCGGACATAATTTCCGGACTTGCCGACGGGCTGGCGAGCGGCGACCGCCTGCCGCTGCTTGTGTATCGCGTTTATGTTTCCGACGGCCACGAAGAACTCGTTCGCGGCTCGCACATCAAGGGCCTGAATCTTCGCGGTTTTCGCACCATCGCCGCGATCGGCAATGATTCCACGGTTTTCAATTTTATGCAGAACGCCCAACAGGGACTCGGTGGCACTGCTCTCGCCACGTTCGGCTCGGTCGAGAGCGGCATTCCCAGTTCCATCATTGCGCCATCGCTGCTTCTGGACGACGTCGAGGTTCGCGGGTTCCACGGTGAGCCGCGCCGCTTGCCTCTATTGCCCGTCCCGTCGCTGCAGCAATAGCGCCCCCGCCTTTCGTTCTATTTAATCTCCGCGAGAATTTCTCCGTTGTCATTCAAGCTCAATTTGTCGGGTTGAAACGGCAGCGCGATTCGCAATGGCGTAGTTTGTACCGTCGAAAAACCTGAATCATTGGGCTCTCCCAAGAAAAACTGCCCAATTTTATACAAACGGGAATTGGAAGAAAGAGTAAAGTGCGAGGGAGCTACCGTGGTGTTATGAGGAGCTACGGCTCCAAAGTGATGAACGTGACTTCGGGCCGGCAGAGGAACCGCACGGGCAGGTTCGACATGCCAATTCCGCGGTTGACGTACATTCGCGAGCCCTTTTCTTCGTACCAGCCCTCCAAAAATCTGCCGCTTCCCAGCGGGAGCCAAAATGGCTTCACAAATGGTATCCGCACCTGCCCGCCGTGCGTGTGCCCCGTCAGGCACAGGTTCACATGGCCCGCTGCCTGGTCAAAATATCCCGGCGAGTGGAACATTAAAATCGTGTAAGCGTCCTTCGGAATACCCTTCAGCGCGGCGTTCAGATTTGCGACGCCCGAATATGGATCATCCAAGCCCGCCACCCACACGCCCGGACGCAATTCGTGATTCTGATTGACCAGCAGATGAATTCCCGCATCGCGATAAAATTGCCGCTCGTGCCTCACCGGATGCCAATTCTCCCAATTGCCGTGCACGAACCAGACGCCCAGAGGCGCGTTCAGTTGCTTGTACACTTTCACGCAATCTTGATAATTTCCGAACGGATCGGCCAGCGTGTCGCCCGTAATCAAAATCACGTCGGGCTTTTCCCTCGCCAGAATCGCGAGCACTTTGCGTTCGGGACGCCCCAAGCCGCGCGTGTGCAGATCGCTCAACTGCGCGATTTTCAGCGGACTTTTCACCCCCGCGTGAATCTCGTAATGAGTTACTTGAATATTCTCCGGCTCGATCCATAGAGCGTCCGCCGCGAGCCCGAACAGCACTACCGCGACGAGAATCACAATCCAGTACCGTCGCCACCACGGCGCTCGCTTCCGCGGCGGTTCGCTCTCGACGTTCATTCTTGCTGCGCTCCTTGAAATTACGCAATGAATGCGAAGATGAATTACGAATACTGATTACGAATCTTCCACTATACCGGGAAAATCGCGGGGCGAAACCGCGGATTTCCTCCTCCGCCATCGTATAATCACGTGGAATCCTTTCATGGATACATCCACTCTGGCGGTGCGGGAAAAAAAGCGCGTGGCGCTGGCGTCGATCGGCGCCGCGGTCGTGCTGGTCTCGCTGAAAGTATTTCTCAGCGTCCGCACGGGCAGCCTGGGAATCCTTTCCGAAGCGTTACACTCCAGCCTGGACCTGCTCGCCGCCATCCTCACCTATTTTTCCGTGCGCATTTCAGACAAGCCTGCCGACGCCGATCATACTTACGGCCACGCGAAATTCGAGAGCGTCTCCGCCTTCGTGGAAACAGCGCTGCTCTTGATGACGGCGGTTTACATTATTTGGGAAGCGATTCAGCGTTTGCTGTTTAAACAATCGCCCGTGTATCCCAGCCTTCTCGCCATCATCCTTCTCGCCTTGATGATGGGGATTGACTGGACGCGCGCGCGCCGCATTTCGCGCGTGGCGCATCAATATCCCAGCGAAGCCCTCGAAGCGGACGCCCTCCACTTCTCGACCGACGTGTGGAGCACCAGCGTCGTGCTCTTCGGCGTCATCGCCGTGTGGCTGGGCCAGAGTTTCAACATTCCCTGGCTGCGTTTCACGGACCCGCTCGCGGCCCTCGCAGTTTCTGGTGTGATCATCTGGGTGGGAGCGCGCATGGGCCGGCGCACGCTGGAAGCCCTCCTCGATGTCGCGCCCAAGGGACTGCAAGGCAGGATTCTCGCGGCCGCGCAGAAGGTCGAAGGCGTTTTGGGAGTGGATCGCGTTCGCCTCCGCCGCGCCGGCCAGCGCTATTTCGTCGACGTCACCATTAGCGTCCCGCGCACCACCAGCCTGGAAGAAGCGCACGCCACCAGCGACCGTGTCGAGCGCCGCATCGGCGAAATTGTTCCCTCCGACGTGGTGGTTCACATGGAGCCGCGCGCGCGCTCCGGCGAAAATTTCCTGGAGACCATTCGCGCCACGGCCCAGCGCCGCGGCCTCGCCGTCCACGAACTAGCCGCGCACCAAATCGACGGCCGCCTGTTCATCGAGCTGCATCTTGAAGTCGACGAGCATTCCAGCCTCAGCGAAGCCCATCGCCTCGCCACGGAGCTCGAGCAGGATTTGCTCCGCGAAGCCGCCGGCGCGCACATCAATATCCACATCGAGCCGCTCGGCACCCACATCCCCGGTGGCGAAGAGATGAAAGATCTCGCCGTCCGCGTTCGCGACTTCATCAACAGCCTCGGCGCCGAATATCACGAGCTCACCGATTGCCATGACGTCCATGTCCGCTTCGTCGAGCACAAAATCCTCGTCTCCTGCCACTGCGCCATGGACGGCGCGCTCCCCATCACTCAAGTTCACGACGTCACCGCCGCCGTCGAAGACCGCGTCAAAGAGCACTTCCCCCAAATCTATCGCCTCACCATCCACCCCGAACCCGTCGACGAAAGCTAGAAAGCTCCGCAATTAATGGTATTCTTAATGATTCTCAAGCACCGTGAAAATTAAGCGTCGCATTGCCGGCCTCGGACTAGCCCTCAGTCTGATTTGTGTATACTTCTTTGGAGGCGGCGAGATCGGCTTTTCCGTTGAGCAGCACGATCAAAAGACTGTCGTTGCTGCTGGCACTCATCCGATTCTGTTGGTTTGGGCTGCGCTGGGGATTTGGTTTTTTTACGCCTTACTCCATTGGGACTCAAATGCCGAGCCTATTGGGGTCCCCAGCTTAGCTCGGCGATTTCTCTCTTTCATGATTGATTTTTATTTCAGTGTCATCATCCTAGGCAGTATTGAAGCCCTCGTTCCTCTATTTTTTGAAGCCAGGCGTACGGGCCGCTTTGTCTGGCACTTCACGCGCGAATACTCAGTGCGCAGCGACGGCACCTACGGCACGCTCCTTGTTTTCCTCGGCATGGGTTTGTTAGTTTTTTACTTTGCCTGGCCAATGATTAGAGGTAAACAAACTGTTGGCTGTTACATGATGCGAACGGTTCTAGTGTCTCACGATGCGGAGCGCAGCGTCTTCAGATGGTCGCGCGCTGTAACAAGGCTCTTCTACGAAACGACGGGGCTTTGTTTCTGGCCCTATACGCTCTGGAAGGGGCTCGACCGTTCTGGACGAACTTGGTACGACCGAGCCAGCCAGTGCGATGTGAAATTGATCGCCTAGCTAATTATTCGTTGGGTGTTTTTCCTCCAGCATCTAATTTCCAGCTTCTAACCTCTAGAACTTCACATCCTTGACGTACGTGGCGATAAACCAGCTCTTCCCGGAGCACCGCGCACGCCGCTACTCCGTTCGCCCTCCATAACGTTGCCGCGCGCTCGCGCCGCTCAACATGAGGTCTTGGCGAGCGGCGCTTGGTCCCTGTAATCTGCTGCTGTGTTCCACATCCTCCGATGGATAATTCTGGCGCTCGCCGCGCTGCTGGCGTCAACGTTAGCAGGGGTGGCCGGCTTTGGCGGCGCTGCGGTGCTGCTTCCGGCGATTGTGGCTGTGTTCGGCATCCGCGAAGCCATCCCGATTCTCACCGTCGCGCAGCTCATCGGCAACGCCAGCCGCGTCTGGTTCAATCGTCGCGAACTGGACTGGCGTGTAGTTGGCTGGTTCGCGCTTGGCGCCGTTCCCTTTGCCCTGCTCGGCGGTTTCCTGTTTGCCAAGGCGCCACTGGTCGCGCTCACTCGCCTGCTCGGCGCTTTCCTGTTGCTCGTTGTGGTGTGGCGTCACCTCCGCCCCAAGCCGAAATCCTTTCCAGTCGCGTCCTTTGCAGGAATTGGAGCCGGCGCGAGCTTTCTTTCCGCGCTACTCGGCAGCGTCGGGCCGATCATGGCGCCGTTCTTCCTCGCCTACGGCCTTGTAAAGGGCGCGTACATCGGCACCGAAGCACTCTCGACTGTAGTGATGCACATCGTCAAGCTGATTGCCTATCGCCAAACCGCTGTCTTGACGCTGTCGGCCGCGCTGATTGGCTTGGGCCTCGGACCCGTCATGATCCTCGGCTCTTTTTTGGGCAAGCGCATTCTCGACCGCCTGCCGGAGAAGGTATTCGTCGCAATCATTGAAGGCGTGCTGATCGTCGCGGGTCTCCTCTTTTTGGTCCGTGGATGAGTACAGTCAGCATGCAAGGAGCCTTGTGGGTCGCGGCTTCAGCCGCGACATAAGAGCAGTGTAATTCGATGGGCTTCAGCCCCTGAAGTACAGGCCCAAGCGGCAAACGCTTCAGAACGCCACATCCTTGACGTGCGTCGCAATAAACCAGCTATTGCCCCACGCATCTTTCACGCCGGCGCTGCGGTCGCCATAGGGCTTGTCGTTCGGCGCTTCGATTGACGTTGCCCCTGCGCGCAAAGCCTGCGCGTACACCGCATCCGTATCCGGCACGTACAGATGCAAATGGCACTGCGTCTGCCGGTTCGCGCGGAACGCCTCGTCAATTTCAATCTGTCCATCGCCAATCAGCACCGTCGCATGCGCGATTGCTCCTCCCGGCCATTTGTGAACGCCTTCGGCCTTCGCGCCAAACGCCGACTCAAGGAATGGAATCATCTTTTCCGCATCATGCAGGTGCAAATACGGCTGCACCGTGGGATGCGGGTATTCCTTCGACGGCGGAGTGATGTACCATTCATTTCCAAACGGATCCCGCACGCCCGCTTCATTCTCTCCCCAGAACTGCATCCCCGGCTCGTACAGCGAAGTCGCCCCCGCCTTCAACGCCCTGCGATACGCCGCCTCCGCGTTCGGTACCGTCAAATGGATCGTCACTGGCGACGGTCCATACTGCTCATTCCCATCGCTCAACTCGATCATCGAGTCGCCCAGTTTCACTTCCGCGTGCATAATCTTGCCGTTCGGCATCGGCACGCGCCCGCGCTCTTCCGCTCCAAACGCCTCTACCAGAAAATCAATGAACTTTGCCGCGCCGCCAACCAAAATGTACGGCGAAACCGTCCGAAATCCCTCGCGTATGTAATTCACCGCCTTCGCCGCTTCCGGTTTTCCGCTCGCGCTGCCTGCCATGGTTCTTCTCCTTTTTGCTTAACTCCACATTACAGATCTGCCCCAAAATCTTTCCCGTCGCGCCTCCCGCAGTTCACTCGCCGTACGAATCCGCGCGCCATCCGTCTTTGCGCGTCCACAGTTGCGCAGCCAATGCGAAAACCGCGGGGAAGCATTCAAGCACGTAGCGAGGCTCCGGCGTTTCCACTGTGGTCAGAAACGCCGTGCGAATCACAATGTACGCCACCAGCAGCAGCGCCGCGGGATCCCTCCGCACGCGCCACGCTCCACCCAACGCCATCAGCGCATACGCTATGCCCAGCACGAAAAGTCCCAGCGAATAGCAGTATTGCGACGGGCTATCCTCCCACCAATAGCCGATGGGCCAGAGTTTCCCCGATAGCGGCAGCATCTCCACGCGCGGTGTGAACCACATTGAAAAACACCTCAGCAACGGCACGGTAAAATAAGTTCGCAGCGGATGCCGCGCGGTCCGCTCGCGCGCAATCTCCCCGAATTCGCGATCGATTTCCGGCGTCATGTCCGTATCTTCGTTGTACGCCGCAAGCAGTGTCGCCACCCGTGCCCGCTCGGCTGACGAATCAAACGCTGAGGCGGGTATGTCCTCGATATGAATCTCCTCGCCGTCCTGGTTCCACATAACCTGATATACATCCCTGAAACGCCACAGCCAAGTGCCGCTCCACGCGTAGAAGCCGTGCGGCGTGAATTCGCCGGGCAGCTCGGTGTAACGTGGCGCGAGAAATTGTACTGTGTGCACCACGCGCCAATTCCGCGCGGCCCACGGCAGCAACGGCAAAATCAGCCCGACGGCCAACAGCGTTCCCGTCTGCAGAAGCCGCGGCCAATTTTTCGGCCGCCACCATAGCGCCACAAGCACCGCTCCAGCGGCGGCCAAAATCAACGGAGTCTCCGGGCGCACCAGCGTCCCGAAACCCACAACCATTCCGCCCATGAGCCATGGCATGCGAGAAGATGCTTCTGTCTGCGATACAAGCCCCTTGGCCTGGCGCATTCCGCGCAGCGCCTCCATCAGCACCAGCAACGCCAGCGTGCCCAGAAATATTGTCAACGTCTCCGTCAGCACCACCGCCGTGTAGTTCGCCGTGAACGGACACAGCGCCGCCAGCCACAACGCCGCCATCGTCACGCGCCGCCGCGATTCCTTCGGCGCAAGCACCGCCGCCATCGCCGCCACAAGGAAGCAAGTCAGCACGCCCACAAGCGCCTGCGCCACCATCACGGCCCGCGCGCTCTCGCCGAAGAAAACGTAAATCGCCGCGAGAAATGCGGGATAACCCGGCACGCGGATGTCAACCGGCGTCAAGTGCCCCGAAATCTCCAGCCCATAAACTCCATGCCGCAGCCAGTTATGCGCCAGTTGCTGATAAATTGGCGTATCACCCGCCTCATAAAACGGGAATCTCCATACGAAGTAGAGCCGCAGCGCGAACGCCGCCAGTACAGCGCCGGTTACATGCGCGCGCATCTTAAGAGAAGCGGTCATTGACAGTCTTTCTGCGCCCAGCTAGCTTGGAATGTTGACATGACGAAACGCAGCCCCATATTCTACGACGAAGAACGCCGTCGCTGGCGCCGCACACGCCGTATTCTCGAAGTTTCCGGCGTGCTCTTCACGCTGATTGTCATTGTATTTTTCTTCAACATCATTCGCCGCCCCAACTTGCCCGGACTGCTTCTTCCGCAGCGCGGACAGACGTATCGGCCCGTTCCACCGCGCCGCACGAACTCCAGGCTAAAGCGCGTGAATTACAGGCCGGGCCGAAAACGCAAAGTCGCCGCGCTCGGCGACATTCCCGAGCATTATGATCCGCTGCGCGCGGCTTTTTACGTCAATTGGGATTCCAATAGCCTCGCGTCCCTCCAGCTCCATTACCACGATATCGACCTGCTCATCGCCGAGGAATTGCACGCCTTCACCGCTGATGGCAGTCTCGCGGTCGACTACGATCCGAAGCTCGACGCGTGGCTGAAAACCTTGAACATTGAACTTCCCATGATGCCGCTCCTGAATAATTACGACGGCAGCGATTGGCAAATCCAGCCCATGGCTGACATGCTCGCCAGCGCCACCGCTCGCCAGCGCCTCGAATCATCGCTGGTTCAATACGCACAGTCCCACAAGGACGCGGGCATCGCTGTCGACTTCGAGGAAATTCCGGACACCAGCCAGAAGAATTTCGTCCTTTTCATCCGCGAATTGGGTATCGCGCTGCACGCCGTCAGGCTGAAATTGATGGTCGCTCTCCCTGCGGCCGATTGGAGCTATGACTATAAGGCCCTCGGCGCTGGCTCCGACGCTATCATTCTTATGAACTATGATTTCCACTGGCCGCAATCGGCAGCGGGTCCCATTGTCTCCCAGGATTGGTATCTCAAGAACCTCAATGCCATCGTCAAAATGGTCCCGCCGCAGAAGATCGTCATGGGCATCGCCAACTATGCTTACGACTGGCCCTCGCCCACCAAAGCCGTTCCGCATCCTGTCGCTGACGCGCTGTCCTTCCAGTCTGCTTGCGTTCGTGCCGGCGAATCCGACGCCACCATTCAATTCGATCCTGCTTCCCTCAGTCCTTTTTATAATTACGAGGATGAAACCAACAACGTCCACAACGTCTGGATGCTCGACGCTCTTACCGCATATAACGAAATTCGCGCGGCAGAACGAGCCGGTCTTTATGGCACGGCTTTGTGGCGATTCGGCACCGAAGATCCCTCCATCTGGGACATTTGGGATGCCACGCGCGCCAGCGATCAGAGTCGCGCCCAGCTCAATGTCATTCCTCCCGGCTACGATTTGATCCTCGAAAACTCCGGCGATTTATGGCGCATCACCGGGACTCCCCAGGGCGGCGCTCGCACATTCCATTACGATTCCGGCAGCGACACTTTCACTGACGAGCGTTTCACCAAATATCCTCTTTCCTGGCGCATCGAGCGCATGGGCGGCGAAAACAAAAAAGAGCTGGCCCTCACTTTCGATGACGGTCCCGATCCTACCTGGACACCCGCTATGTTGGACGTTCTCAAAAAAGAACACGTCCCCGCCACTTTCTTCGTCATCGGCGTCGAGGTCGATCGCTATCCGAATATCGTCCGCCGCGAATATGCCGACGGCGACGAAATCGGCAACCACACGTACACGCATCCTGATTTCGACCTCGCCTCGAAAACGCAAATCGAAGTCGAATTGAATCTCACGCAGCGCCTGCTCGAAAGCGATCTCGGCGTGAAGACCCTTCTTTTCCGCCCGCCCTATGGCATCGACGAAGAGCCGGAAACAGCCGAGGAGGTCGCCAATCTGCCCATTCCTCAAGCCATGGGCTATTTGCTCGTCGCCGGTCATATCGATCCACATGATTGGGGCGAAGAAGGTGGCGTTCCTCCTCCTCCCACGCAGGTCATCGTCCAGCGCGTTCTGGACCAGATCCGCAAACTTCCGGGCAACATCATCTTGATGCACGATGGCGGCGGCAACCGCAGCCACACCGTCGCAGCGCTCTCGCAAATCATTGAACAGCTCAAGGCCCAGGGCTACTCCTTCGTCACCGTGTCGCAGCTCCTGAATCAGACCCGCGCGCAAGTGATGCCTCCCCTCAGCGACGAAGAAAAACTTTTTGCCAGGGCCGATTCATTTATTTTTAACCTGTTTCACTGGCTGCGTCTGTCGATTGCTTTCATCTTCGTCGCGGGCATCGCGCTTGTGAGCGGGCGCGCATTATTTATCGGCCTGCTCGCTCTTGCGGAAAAACTTCGCGCCGCGCCGGAAGATCATCCCGAGTATCAGCCCGTCGCCACCGTGCTCATACCCGCCTATAACGAAGAGGCCGTCATTGTGGACACAGTTCGCTCCGCGCTCGCCTCGCGTTACGCGAAACTCGAAATCATCGTGGTTGATGACGGCTCGACCGATCAGACCAGCGACCGCGTCCTCGAATCCTTCGCGCACGACCCGCGTGTGCGCCTGATTCGCCAGGCCAATTACGGAAAATCCGCCGCGCTCAATCACGCCCTGGGCGAAGCCACGGGCGAAGTCATCGTCACCATTGACGCCGACACCATTGTCGACCCCGACGCCGTTCCCCGCCTTGTCCGCCATTTTGCCGACCCGCGCGTTGGCGCCGTCGCCGGAAACGTCAAAGTCATGAACCGCAATCGCTGGCTTACGCGTTGGCAGGCGCTCGAATACATCACCAGCCAAAATCTCGAAAAGCGCGCTTTCGATTTGCTGAATTGCATTCCTGTCGTTCCCGGCGCGGTGGGAGCCTGGCGCGCGCAGGTCATGCGCGCCTGCGGCGGTTTCGCGGGAGACACCGTCGCCGAAGACACCGACCTCACCCTCACCATTCGCCGCCACGGCTGGAAAATTCTCTACGACGAAGACGCCATCGGCCACACCGAAGTTCCCGACACGGTCGAGAGCCTGATTCGCCAGCGCTTCCGCTGGACCTTCGGCACACTCCAGGCCGTCTGGAAACATCGCGACGCGATCGGCCGCCCGCGTTACGGCACGCTCGGCTGGATCACTCTGCCCAACGTTTTTCTGTTCCAAATTTTGTTGCCGCTCGTCTCGCCCGTGATCGATTTCCTTTTCCTGTTCTCGATTCTTCTCTGGGGACTCGCGCAATTCCGCATCACGCATCTCCCGATGCTCTGGACCAGCGACGACGTCATTCGCTCGCTCATTTTCTTCGCCGCTTTCATGCTCATCGACTTGCTCACCTGCGTCATCGCCTTCGCCCTCGAGAAAGACGAAGACTGGTCTCTTCTCGCCCCGCTCCTCATCCAGCGCTTCTACTACCGCCAGATGATGTACGTCGTCCTTTTCCGCGCTCTCAAGGAAGCCGTGCACGGCCGCCCCGTAGGCTGGCGCGGCGTCGAACCCCAAAAGCCCGAAATCCCCGCCCCCGTCACCCAAACTTGACGCGCTTTTTGCGTCAATCCCGAGCGCATTCTGCGAGGCTTGCCTGCCGTAGGCAGGGACCTGCTTCTAGTTTCTCGTTGTCATCCCGAAGCGCTTTTGGCGAGGGGTCTGCTTCTGCCTTTGTGTGTCATCCTGCCCGCCCTGAGAGTGCCCTGGCGAAGGGAGCGGAGTGCTTTCTGCGGAGTCGAAGGATGTCGCCTGACGCTTCATGCTTCCGCACTCCGCGTGGCCCAATTTTCGTTGTCATTCCAAGGAGCCTGCTTGCGGCAGGCAGGCCATGCGACGCGCCTGCCTGCCGCCGGCCCGCCGTGACGGGCAGGCAGCGAATCTGCTTTGCCCTCGTAGGGGCGACCCTTGGGTCGCCCGTTCCTGCGCGTTTCTCGTCAGGGCACGGCTTCAGCCGTGCCGAAAAAAGCTGGTGAAATACTTCTTCCGCTCGCGCGCCTCACCCGCGCGAAGTATTTCTTGCTTCCCAGCATCGAACCCAAAAAGCCCGAACTCCCCGCCCCGCTTGTCCAAACCTGACACGTTTTGTGTCATCATCATGCGGCGTTTGCGGCGCCATTTCTTGCCACCACGGAGGGAAAAACAACCATGACGATCCTGTGCGTCATCCGCTACCAGATCGATCCATTCCAGCGGGACGCTTTCAAGCGCTACGCCGAAAACTGGGGACGCATCATTCCTCGTTGCGGCGGCCACCTCGTCGGATATTTCCTTCCCTACGAAGGCACGAACGATGTTGCCTGGGGACTGATCGCCTTCGACAGCCTCGCCTCGTACGAACGCTATAAGGCGCGCCTCAAATCAGATCCCGAAGCCCTCGAAAATTTTGCCACGGCCCAATCCAAGCGCATCATCCTCCGCGAAGAACGCAACTTCGTCGAGCTAGTCAAAGGCACCTTCAACCTCCCCTCGACACTCGCAGGCACACCCTAAGCGTCCCCCAGTGAAAAGGGACACCTGTAGCTCATGTCCCGTTCGCGGTTTCTTCGCGAACTGACATGAGGCTTCCGCGACCTTTGCCCTTCGTCGTCGCTTTTGCGGTTGTAAGGACCGATCTGCTTTATTGCCCCGGTGCGGAACCTGTTTTCTTGTCTACGCTGTCATTCCGAGGAGCCATGCGACGAGCCTGCCTGCCGCCGGCCCGCTGTGGCGGGCAGGCAGGGAATCTGCTTCGTCTTTAGGTTAGCTTCGTAGGGGCGCTGCTTGCCGCGCCCTTCGTCTCTTAGCGGGTCGGAGCTTCAGTTTACCCAGAGGCACGAAGGGCTCCGACATAAAAGACAGCCCGCCTCACTTCTTCCTTTCGCGCGTTTCATCCGCGCGAAGTATTCCCTCTTTACAGCCCGGACTCGGGATGACACAAAACAGCGCTTCAGCGTTAAGCCGTAGCTGGACGGAGGATGCAATTCACACTGTGAGCGCGCTAGACGCCGGCGGACACCACGTTCGCCCCGGGGCGATGCTGCGTCTCGGCCGATAACTTCCGGCGATACGATAGATGCCGGAGCCGCGTCAATTCGATGAGCGGCCGCCATGCGGCATGCACCAAATGGTGCTTGATGAGTAGCCGCCAAAACCGGTTGGAACGTTTGTACAGGTACGACATCGCCAGATACGGCGCGACGGCTCGCCAATCCTCGGGCCGGCGCCGCCAAATCGACGCGTGAGAGAAAAGACGCTGGTAAATCCAAACGTATCCTTGTTCCAGTTCCTCCGGCGACATGTGTTTCGGACGGAACACCGCGTGCGCCGTGTCATATAGAGTCCAGTCGCGATGCAACAAACGCCCTTCGGTCTCCATTTGCCGGAACAGTGGTGTCGCCGGATACGGGGTAAGAATGTGAAACGTCGCGCATTCCAGACGGTTTTCCTCGATCCACTGGGCAGTAGCGGCGAAAACATCTTTGCGGTCGTGATCGAATCCCAGCACGAACGAGCCGTTCACCTGAATGCCGTTATCGTGCAGCAGGCGGACGCGGCGCGCATAATCGGCAGTCTTCGGTGTTTTCTTTCTCGCATCAGCAAGATTCTGATCCGTGAGCGACTCAAATCCCACAAATACTCCGGTGCACCCGCTCAGCGCCATGCTGCGGATTAATCCTGGATCGTCGGTCACGTCAATGGAGACCGCCGCGCTCCAAATCTTGTTGAGCGGCTGCAGTGCGTTGCACAAGGCGCGCAGATATTGCCGGTTGGATCCCAGATTGTTGTCGATGAAGACAGCGTAAGCTTGCGCATCGGCCAGGAACTCCGCGGCCACTTGGTGGGGCTCTCGCATTCGATAAGGCATGCGCAAACCATCCGTTGCCAGATAGCAAAAGCCGCAGCGGTTGTGACACCCTCGCGTGGCAATCAAACTGGTGGTCGTCAGAAAACTGCTTCGCGGAACAATCGAGCGCCTTGGCGCCGGGTCTTGGCGATAATCACTCTCATAAGTTGCTATGTATTTCGGCTGCAGAGAGCGCGACTCCACATCCGCCAGAATCCTAGGCCAAAGCTGCACCCCATCGCCCACGGCAAGAGCGTCCGCGTACGGCGCGCATTCTTCCGGACACGACAACACGTGCAGTCCGCCCAGCACCACTTTGCTCCCGCGACTTCGGTACCATTGCGCCAACTCGAACGCACGCTTCGCGAACGTCAGGTGAACCGTGATCCCCACCACTTCGGGCATGGATGCAAATGGCGGACGCCCGTCTAGCAAGTTCTCGTCCCAGTAGCGAACCTCCCAGTGCTCAGGCGTCGTCGCTGCGAAACTGGTCAAAGCCAGTGTCGGCGTCAGCACGTGCTTGCCGAAGCTGGCGTTTGGATCTTTGGAGTAAAACGGATTGATCAGCAGAGCATAGCGCGGCTTTATCGACCCCGCGCAAGCGAAGGGGTCCAGCCTGGGCGCTTGAGTCATCTCCGTCGGGCACCATCGGCGCCGCAGTGACGGCAAGCAGCGCTGAGTTGTATCGTTCATGCGTGTACTTTATGTTACAAAGTACTTTGTGTCAAGAGGTCGATCCTTTGCTCCTACGCCACCGCGCTCGATTTTTTGCTATAATCCTTCTGTTGATGTTGTTGGGCTGCACCCCGCGGCACTGCCGCACATGGGGGCGGCACCGGAGGTCAACATGAGCGTCGCTCCCCGTGCGGGCACTGGCAAAGTCACCGTGCCTGACATTCTTCAGCGCAAATTTCCCATCGGCGAATTCGAAAATCAAACGCAGCGAATCACCTGCCTCACGGCGTACGACTATCCCACCGCGCGTCTTCTCGACGAAGCTGGTGTCGACATTCTTCTCGTCGGCGATTCGCTCGGCATGGTGGTCCTCGGTTATGACAACACGCTTCCCGTCACGCTCGACGAAATGCTGCATCACGTTCGCGCCGTTCGTCGCGGAGCCAGTCGCGCACTCATCGTCGCGGACATGCCCTTCGGCACATTTCACGTTTCTCCCGAGGAAACCGTTCGCCACGCGCTGCGCCTTGTAAAAGACGGCGCCGAAGCCGTCAAACTCGAAGGCGGCGAAAAACGCATGGAAGCGATTGCGCGCCTCGTCGAATCGGAAATCCCCGTGATGGCCCACATCGGCCTCACGCCGCAATCCGTTCTCGAACTGGGCGGCTTTCGCGTTCAGGGAAAATCGGTCGAGTCCGCCGAGCGTCTGATGCGCGACGCGCGCGCCGTCGAAGCCGCCGGAGCTTTTTCCGTCGTCCTCGAATCCGTGCCGCGCGAACTCGCCGCACGCATCACGCAGGAACTTCGCATCCCCACCATCGGCATCGGCGCCGGTCCCGATTGCGACGGCCAGGTGCTCGTTTTCCACGATCTCGTTGGCTTGAGCGTCAACGGCACGCCGAAATTCGCCCGCCAGTACGTCAATCTTGGCGAACAAATCTCCCGTGCCGCTCGCGAATATTGCGACGACGTCCGCAACGGTCGCTTCCCCTCCGACGCGGAATCATTTCACGCGCAGCAATGGCGCGCGGAGCCGCGCAAAACTCAAATCCATTGAGGTGAAAAATTACTGTCGACGATATTCAACATCTTTATGACTACAACTCCTGGGCCAACCGCCGCGTCCTCGACGCTTGCGCCCCGCTCGCGCCCGCTCAACTCACGCGCAATCTCGGTTCGAGCTATCCCTCGGTGCGCGATACGCTCACGCATATCATGTTCGTCGAATGGCTCTGGCTCGAACGCTGGCAAGGCCGCTCTCCCACTGGCCCGCCGCCTGGTGAATTTCCCGACCTTGCATTCGTTCGCGCGCGCTGGCAGGAAATCGAAAACGATTTGCTGAAATTTGTGCGCGCTCTCTCCGCCCCCGATCTCGAGCGCGTCGTCACGTATCGCAACACCAAGGGCAATCTATTTTCCGACCGCATGTGGCAAATGCTCCAGCATCTCGTCAATCACGGGACATATCATCGCGGGCAGATCACCACGTTGCTGCGCCAGCTCGGCGCCACTCCCTTGGCCACCGACATGATCGCCTTCTATCGCGAGCAATCCGGCCAGCCGCATAATTCATAATTGATGACCCATGGCGCCGCCTTCCACAAGAATCGCTAGAATGGAAATCATCCGCACCGTCGAATGGATGAAACAAACGTCGCGCCAGGCGGAAGCAGAGGGCCGCGTGATCGGCCTCGTTCCCACCATGGGCGCTTTGCATGAAGGCCATCTTTCTTTGGTGCGTGCCGCGCGCGAACGCTGCTCTCCCATCGTGGTCTCGATTTTCGTCAATCCAAAACAATTCGGGCCCTCGGAGGATTTCCAAAAATATCCGCGCGATTTTGAAAAAGACCGCGCCCTCCTGGAAAATCTCAATGTCGATTATCTTTTTTGCCCCGAAGCAGCGGAAATGTACCCGCGTGATTTTCACACCAGCGTTCATGTCGAAGGCTTGAGCGAGAAATTCGAGGGACGCGTTCGTCCCGGCCATTTTCAGGGCGTCACCACGGTGGTCTTGAAGTTTTTTGAAATCGTCCGTCCGCGCTTTGCGTATTTTGGACGCAAAGACGCGCAACAGGCGCGCATCATTCGCCAGATGTGCGCGGATCTGAATCTGGATTCGGAAATTGTGGTGTGCCCGATTCTGCGCGAGCCCGACGGCCTCGCCATGTCTTCCCGAAACGCGTACCTGAAAAATGGCGACCGTCGCGCCGCGCAAATTCTTTTTCAATCTCTCGATGCTGTTCGCCGCAAAATCGCTACAGGCGCGCGTGAAACGTCGTCGCTGCTCGATGTTCTGCGCTCAACTATTACCCCCGAGCCGGCGGCGAAACTCGACTACGCTGAAATCGTCGACGCGGATTCGTTCGAGCCGATTAATTTTCTTCGCGGCAATTGCCTTGTCCTTGTCGCCGCGCGCGTCGGCCCCACGCGCCTGATCGACAACATGCTTGTGGAAGAGCACGACGGCAATTTCGCGGTTTCACTCTGACACACGCCGAAGGTCTGATACACTGAAGTTCCTCGCCCTTGATGTACCCCAAGGAGATCCTCGTGCGAAATATGCTCGTCGCACCCGTTTTATCCGTTCTGATAATTTTATCCGCTGCGCCGCTGTACGCTCAGAAAGTTGTCCCGGCTGGAACCGCGGTGATGATTCGTCTGGAGCAATCCGTCAATTCGAAAAGCGCCGCCAATCAAAAAGTGAAAGCAAGTGTCGCCGAGGACGTGGTGATTCACGGAAAAGTTTTGATTCCGCGCGGCTCGCCCGCCGCCCTTTACGTCACGGAGAGTGCGGCGTCCGGGCAGTCCTCGACTCCCGCGAAACTCCTGTTGCGGCTCGACGCAGTGACTGTTGGTGGGCGCGCCTATCCTGTCTCCGCGAATCTCGCCGGCGACGACGGTAAATCGCAGAAGAATTCCGGCGACAGTGCGGCCGGCGAAGGGCCAAGCGGTGGAACTGCGGGTGCCGGCGCTGACAAGGCAGGTGCCGCCGACAAAAAAGACATCAGCTTTGAGCCCGCGACAGTGCTCAACTTTCGATTAAAAACTAGCCTGCGAGTGCACTAGCGCTCGCTAGAAAAATTGCGGGGCATTCGGATGGCGGTTTCAGGCTGCGCTGGCGCGACGCGAGAGACTTACGGTTTCGCGATTTCCTGAAGCACTTCGGCCGCGTGGCCCTTCGCGTTCGCCTTCTCCCACACGTGGCGTATTTTCGCGTCCGGTCCAATCCAGTAGGACATGCGCACGATTCCGAGAAACGATTTCCCTAGAAAACTTTTCATGCGCCGCGCGCCGTAGACTTCGATTGCGTCGAAGTTCGTATCCGCAAGCAGCGGAAAATTCAGATTGTACTTGGCTTTGAATTTTGCCTGCTGCTCCACGGAATCCGCGCTGCACCCCAGGATCACCGTATTCAGCTTCTCGAATTTCTTCTTGGCGTCGCGAAACTCGGACGCTTCGTTCGTTCAACCGGGTGTGAGCGCTTTGGGAAAAAAAAAGAGCACCACATTTTTGCCGCGGAAATCCGCGAGCGCCACTTGCTTGCCGTCATCGGCCGGTAAATTGAATTCCGGGGCGCGCTCGCCGACTTTTAGTATGTCGCTCATTTTAATTCCTGCGATTGTTGCAGCAGCCGCTTCAAAATATCGTTGATCGTTTGCGGATTCGCCTGCCCGCGCGTCTCGCGCATCACTTGCCCCACAAAAAACTTGAATACGCCTTCGTTTCCGGCGCGATACTTCGCCACATTCTCCGGATTTTTATCAAGCACGTCCCTGCAAATGCTCTCGACGCTCTCCGCATCCGTGATCGCCGAAAGGCCTTCCGATGCGATAATCTCCGCCGCGGGTTTTCCCGTCTCAAACATTTTCGCGAACACGCGCTTCCCAATCGCGGCCGTGATTTCGCCGCTCCCGATTGCGCCCAAAAGCCCGGCGAGCGCTTCGGGCCGCACCGGCGATTCCGAAATATCCTTTGCGGCATCATTCAGCCGCCGCAGCAATTCCGTTTGGATCCAGTTGGCGGCGATTTTCGGCGTAGCGCCGGCGCGGACGACAGCTTCGAAATAATCCGCGAGCGAGGCGGTCGCAGTCAAAACTCCAGCATCATAGGCGGTGATTGCGTACTGCGCCACGAATCGCGCGCGCTTCGCGTCCGGCAGCTCCGGCATCGCGCGCTGAATTTCTTGTTTCCAACTTTCCACAATGCGCACGGGCAGCAAATCCGGCTCTGGAAAATAGCGATAGTCGTGCGCGAATTCCTTGGAGCGCATCGATTCCGTGCGGCCGGCCGCCACGTTCCACAGCCGCGTCTCTTGCGCAATCGTCTCGCCCGCTTCGAGCGTGCCAATCTGCCGTTCGATTTCGTATTCGAGCGCGTGCTGTAAATAGCGAAAGGAATTCAAATTCTTCACTTCCACTTTTGTGCCGAATTTCTCCGCCCCGCGCGGACGCACGCTCACATTCGCGTCGCACCGCAGCGAGCCTTCTTCCATGTTGCAATCGCTCACTGCCGTGTATTCGAGCGCCTGCTTCAAATTCGTCAGATAAGCGTACGCTTCTTCTGGCGCGCGCAAATCGGGTTCGCCGACGATTTCGATCAACGGGACTCCGGCGCGATTGAAATCAACATGGCTGTAGCGATCCGCGTCGGCGAATCCTTCGTGGAGATTCTTGGCGGCGTCTTCTTCCATGTGCACGCGCGTGATGCCGATGCGCTTTTTCGACGCGCCCGATTCGATTTCGAGCCAGCCGCCGGTTGCCAGCGGCAATTCGAATTGCGAAATCTGGTAACCCTTCGCCAAATCGGGATAAAAATAATTCTTCCGCGCGAACCGCGAGCGCTCCTGCACCGTGCAATGCAAAGCAAGAGCCGCGCGCGTCGCCAATTCCAACGCCCGCTTGTTCAGCACCGGCAACGCCCCGGGCAATCCGAGGCACACGGGACAAGTGTTGGTGTTCGGCGGATCGCCAAATCGCGTGGAGCACGCGCAGAATGCCTTCGTCGCAGTCAGAAGTTGCACGTGCACTTCGAGCCCAATCACGCTCTCGTAGCGCGCGCGCACTTCGGGCGGAATCTGCCGCGCGCCTTCCACCGTCGCCGCCGCCGTTCGTGTCGAGGTCCGTTCCATCTGAATGCCCAGAATTATATCATCCGCGCGCACACTCTTCGCCCGCATGGGTTTCGTGAGGCACTTCATCCCAAGAATGTGAAGGAATAGTGGCTCTTGCCGACGGAGAACAAAGTCTACGGGAAAAGGCCTCGCACGACGGTTGCGTCCGCGACGCGTCCGACCGCCAAAATGTAAGCGGCGGTGCGCATGTGGACGTGATGCTTGCGCGCATTGTCGTGCACTTCGTGGAACGCGCGCTTCATCACTGTTTCGAGCTTGGCGTTCACTTCCGCTTCCGTCCAGAAGAAGTTCTGCAGATCCTGCACCCATTCGAAGTAGCTGGTGGTGACGCCGCCTGAATTCGCGAGGATATCCGGCAGCACCATGACGCCGCGTTTTGCCAGCGCTTCGTCCGCATGAGGAGTAGTGGGACCGTTGGCCGCCTCGGCGATAATTTTCGCCTTGATCTGGTCGGCGTTGTTCAAGGTAATCACGTTTTCGAGCGCCGCGGGAATCAAAATGTCGCACTTCATGGTCAGCAAATCGTCATTCGAGATGCGCGAAGTTCCCGGCATTCCCACCACGGTTCCCGAGCGTTCCTTGTAACGCGCGGCTTTGTACGGATCGATCCCGCGCGTATTGTAAACACCGCCGCGTGAATCGCTGATGGCGATCACTTTCGCTTTTTTCTCCGTGAACAGACGCGCCGCAATCGAGCCCGCGTTTCCGAATCCCTGAATCGCCACGGTCGCGCCGCGGAAGTTCATTTTTTTAACTTTGCACGCTTCTTCTGTCACAAATAAACATCCGCGCGCGGTCGCTTCGTTGCGTCCTTCCGAGCCGCCCAGCGATACCGGCTTGCCCGTCACCGAGCCCAGCGACGAATACCCCACCACCATGGAGTACGTGTCCATCATCCACGCCATCGTCTGCGAGTCCGTGTAAACGTCCGGCGCGGGAATGTCGCGCGCGGGCCCGATAATGGGCAGAATTTCCGAGGTGTAGCGCCGCGTCATGCGCTCCAATTCCGATTTGCTCATGCGCTTCGGGTCGCAAATGATTCCGCCCTTCGCGCCGCCAAACGGAATATTCACCGCCGCGGTTTTCCACGTCATCCACATGGCCAGGGCCTTCACTTCGTCGAGCGTAACGCCGGGATGATAACGGACGCCGCCCTTCGCCGGGCCACGCGCGATGTTGTGCTGAACACGGTAGCCGCTGAAAACTTTCACCTGCCCGTTGTCCATCTTCGTCGGCACGGAGACTTCCATCACGCGTTTCGGCGTGCGCAAGACTTGCCGCAAGCCCGCGTCGAGCTTCAAATGCTCGGCCGCGATATCAAACTGAATTTGCGAAATGCGGAAAATGTTCAGATCTTCGCGCGGCGCAATCCGCGGAATCGCTTGGGGAGCCGCTTTGGCGCTTAGGGCCATTCGGTCGTTCCTCCTGGGCTGCTGTTATGCTCCGGCTGCGAGCCGGTTCGCGCGAACGTCAGCATGTTGAAGATCGTGTTGATAATGTTCCATGCAATCGCGCGAACAGAAATGCAACGTCTGTTTGCACTGCTCGTAAAGATAAGAAATATCTTCCGCCACATACGTGCCGCAAACTGGATCGCGGAAAAGTTCCTTCGCGGTCGCTTGCGGCGGAACGCGCGCAGGTTCAGGCCCGCCGTAAGAGTGTGTGCGCGACGCCCTGTCCACGGCCTTCTTCATCACCCACGCGATTCCCGCGGTGACGATGAGCCACATGAGGTAGCGAAAAATCCGTCCCAGAAACTTCAATGATGGCCTGCCGTAATCTGTCCAGTGCCGTTCTATTCGCGGCGTGAACTGTATGGCACGTATTGTAAGTAGGTTCCGGCTGGAAGTTTATTCAACCCGCCCTAGGCAGTCAATTGAAAGCAGGCAAAATCGTAAGATTGTGTGCAGGTACTAAAGCTACAGAATTCAAAGGGTTTAGCTCGGTATGTATGCTCTAAGATACTAGAAATAAGCCAGTTATAGGCAATTTGTGGCAAAAACAGCGGTTTGAGGCCCCGCTACGGCGCCATTTCCAAACACAATTTGACCCCTGCGCCGCCGGAAGCTACCCTGTTGCGCGTGATTTCGCTCGTGGAATTTGTGAAAAGCGGCCCATGGTTAAGAACATCCGGTTGCACCGCGAACGGCGTAATTCTAATAAGAGCAGCTGAGGGAATGTGAGTCGAGCGCAACGCGCTGAACAGCAAAACGATTCGGATTGGTCGCTGCTCGAGCGAGTCGTCCAAAAGGACGAATCGGCGCTCGCTGCTCTCTACGACCGATACAGCGGTTTGGTGTTTGCGGAGGCCACGCGCATTCTTCGCGATTCGGGGGCAGCCGAGGAAGTCTTGCAAGATCTCTTCTATCAAGTGTGGCGCACGGCGGAAAAGTTCGATCCCGCGCGCGGTTCTCTGCCCGGATGGCTTTTGGTTGCGGCGCGCAACCGCTCCATTTCGCGTTTGCGGCGCCGGAGCAGCCGCGACGATGATGAACTCACCGAGAACAGCGTCGTGCTGCCGTGCAGTCTGGAAACCACTGCGGCACAAAATCAATTGCTTGGACGAGTAAAAACAATTCTCAGCGGCATGCCGGACGGCCAGCGCGAAGCCATCGAGCTAGCCTACTTTGAAGGCATGACGCACAGCGAAATTGCCGAGCACCTTGCAACGCCGCTCGGCACGGTGAAAACGCGGATCCGCTCCGCGGTGGAAATTTTGAAACAGGCGCTCGCGTGACGAACGGCCATCCAATTCGCGCAGAAGAATTCGAGCTTTTCGCGCTCGGCGTATTTCCCGGAGAAGAGCGAGCGTCGATCCAGGCGCACATGGATTCGTGCCCGGAATGCGCGCGAAAACTCGCGGAAGCGCGCGGCCGCATCGCGCTGCTTTCTCTCGCTGCGCCGGAGCAGAATCCGCCGACGGTTGTGAAGCAGCGGCTGCTCGAAAAAGTGCGCGCGGAAAAATCTTCGACTATTGCGCCGGCGCGGGTTCGCGAAACGCGGCCGCCCGCGCGTTGGTGGAACACGATCTGGGCTCCGGCGGCTCTGGCGCTTGCCTTTGCGACGGTGTTTCTGTGGATCAGTGATCGCGGCCTGGATCAGCAGTTGCAGCAGATTCGGCAAACCACGCAAACTTATCAGGAGCAAACGCAGCACGCACAGGCGCTGGTTAATGTGCTTGCGGCGCAGGACACCGTGACCGTGAAACTCGATGCCACGCCCGCGATGCCGAAAGCGTGGGGCTACGTGAAATACAATCCGCGCATGGGAATGATGTGCTACACAGCAGATTTGCCTGAACCGCCCCCCGACAAGGTGTATCAGATGTGGGCCGTCCCGGTGACGGGCAATCCCGTAAGCGCGGGCGTGTTCATGCCCGCAGCGGCGCATAACGGTCAGATGCCGGTGGCGAAAGTGCCGACAGGGATGGATTGCAAATGGTTCTGCGTGACCGTGGAACCAAAGGGCGGCAAGTCCGCGCCGACGGGGCCGAAAGTGCTCGTGGGGACCCTTTAGTGCGTGAGTTAATTTTGATGTAGCGACGACCTTAAACCGATTCTCCGGCATCCAAACCTACTGGCCCCCGCGTACTCCTAGCGACACGGGGAGCGCCGTGGGCGGGGATGAAAGCCGGCGGAAGCCCAGCAGCAACCCCACAATTCACAGGGAGGATTCAAATGAAGAAGCTGTCGAATGTTCTCGGCCTTGCCGCCGCGATGCTGTTTACTTTTGGCCTGGCCACGACCGCGAATGCGAAGTCGCATACGTGGATGGGCTGGATCAGTGATAGCGCGTGCGGAGTCAAGGGCGCAAATGCCGGTGCGAAGGACTGCACCATTAAGTGCATCAAGGAAAAGGGCGCCACGTACGTGTTCGTGAATAGCAAGACGCAGAAAGTCTATCCGATTTCGAACCAGGACGCGGTGACGGATGCCAACTTGGGCCAGGAAGTAACGGTCACTGGCGACGTCAGCAAAGACGGCTCGATCAAGGTGGACAGCATCAAAGCCTCGGGGATGTAAATTTCGCAGTTTCTTTTTTTAGGGCGCGGCGCGCATCGAATTGATTTTCGTTTTCAATTCGAGAGACGCTGCGCCTTTTTTATTTTGCGGGACTTTTGCAAATTCAACTGTGCGCGGGAATGCGGTCCTCGCCCATGTAGCGGCGCAGGACTTCCGGAATTACGATAGAGCCGTCGGCTTGCTGAAAATTTTCGACGACGGCGATCCAGGTGCGGCCTGTCGGCAGGCCTGAGCCGTTCAGCGTGTGCACGAATTCAGATTTTTGATTTTTCGGGCCGCCCTTGGGCTTATAGCGAATTCCGGCGCGGCGGGCCTGAAAGGCTTCGCAATTCGAGCAGCTGGAAATCTCCATGAATTCTTTTGACGAAGGCACCCAGACTTCGATGTCGTATGTTTTCGAGGAAGCGAATCCCATGTCGCCGGTGCAAAGCTGCATCACGCGATAATGCAGGCCGAGCTGCTGCAATAATTCTTCCGCGTCGCGCACTAATTTTTCGAGTTCGTCGTAACTTTCCTCGGGCCGCGTGAATTTGAACATCTCGACTTTTTGAAATTGGTGCTGGCGCTTGATGCCGCGCGTGTCTTTTCCGGCCGCGCCCGCCTCGGAGCGAAAGCAGGCAGTCCACGCGCAGACTTTTATTGGAAGCAAAGCGTCGTCGAGCGTTTCGTCGCGATAAAGGTTGGTCAATTCCGTTTCCGCGGTGGTGGTCAGCCACAAATCGGTGTTTTCGAGGTGAAACATGTCGCCGGCGAATTTCGGCAATTTGCCATCGGCGATCAATGACGCGGTGTTGACGATGAAGGGCGGGAGGACTTCGGTGTAACCCTGTTCGCGCGTGTGCACGTCGAGAAAGAAATTCGCGAGGGCGCGTTCGAGGCGCGCGCCGGCTCCGCGATAGAGCGCGAAACGAGTGCCGGCGATTTTCACCGCGCGCTCCAAATCCAAGATTCCCGCGGCTTCCCCCAATTCCCAGTGTGGCTTGGGCGCGAAATCGAATTTCGGCGGCGCGCCCCAGCGGCGGACTTCGACGTTGCCGTCCGCGCCGCTGCCGACGGGAACAGAGCTGTGCGGGATATTGGGGACGGAGAGCATGAAGTCGCGCAGCTTTTCGTCGAGCGCGGCGGTTTTTTCGTCTTCTTGCTTTATTTCGTCGGCGATTTGCTTCATGCGCGACATGAGCGCGGCCGCGTCCTGGCCGGATTTCTTCAGCCGCCCGACTTCCTCGCTGCCTTTGTTGCGTTCGGCCTTCAGGCGCTCGACGGAGGTGATGCGCTGGCGGCGCTCGGCGTCGAGTTTGCGGAAGGCGTCGAGATCGAGGCGCGCGTTGCGGTTGCGCAACATGCGCTCGATGTCGTCGAGGTGCTCGCGAAAATAATTCAAGTCAATCATCGGCGAACAAGCACGGGCAAACAATCATGGGCCAAGAGGATACCTCAACGAAAAGTTTTCGCCAATGCCGCGTGTCGAGACAAGTGATGTCCGGTAATTTTAATTCCGCGATTTATTGGCGATTAGGATCGACCTCCTCCGTTTGCTTTGTGTGAGTTACATCGGTGTCTAATTCCGGACAGTGGATTAGAACTTGGTGAACTTGGTCTTGT
>Ga0307374_10001645_pt1 | contig 41003 bp, 36 predicted proteins | sample OX3MG_FD_202532 | JGI IMG/M metagenome (GOLD analysis project Ga0307374, IMG submission 202532) | Soil microbial communities from Risofladan, Vaasa, Finland - OX-3 | ecosystem: Environmental > Terrestrial > Soil > Coastal area > Acid sulfate soil | place: Finland: Risofladan, Vaasa | collected... | reverse complement strand
CCAGGTCGTCGCGGACCAGGTGCGGCTCGCCCGGCGCGATCTGGATGGCGCGGTAGGGCGCGACCAGGCCGTGGCGCAGCACGGGACCGGGCCCGAACCTGCGGTCAGTGGTCAGCTGCGGGTGCGGGTGCGGGTGCGGGTGCGGGTGGCCGGCGCTCACGATTCGCTCGCGGCGACCTTGTCCGCCGAGACGAGCACGGGGTCCGGGCGGATGGTGAGGGTGACCTGGCTGCCCGCCGTCAGCGCGGCCGCGTCGGAGGTCGGCAGCTGAGCCATGACGGTGGTGCTGCCGAGGTCCACGGTCAGGCGGCTCGTCGCGCCCAGGAAGGTGGCGGCGATCACGGTGCCCACCAGCGGGCCGGACTCCTGCCCCGCGCCGGAGGCGAGCGTCACCGCCTCTGGCCGCACCAGCGCTATCGCCGGGCCGTCGGGGACGGTGGAGTCCATGAGCGGCAGCTCGCAGCCCTGCACGCTCACCCGCCCGTTCCGCACCTCGCCCGGCAGCCGGTTAGTAAGGCCGACGAATTCCGCCACGAACGAGGACGCCGGGCGGGAGTAGACCTCGGTCGGCGGCGCCAGCTGCTCGATGCGCCCCTCCCGCATCACGCCGACCCGGTCAGCGATCGCGAGGGCCTCCTCCTGATCGTGCGTGACGAACAGGGTGGTGATGCCCAGCTCCAGCTGGATCCGCCGGATCTGGTCGCGGAGCTGGCCGCGGACCTTGGCGTCCAGCGCGGACAGCGGCTCGTCGAGCAGCAGCACCTTGGGCTCGATGGCCAGCGCGCGGGCCAGCGCGACGCGCTGCTGCTGGCCGCCGGAGATCTGGCTCGCGTAGCGGTCGGCCTGCTCGGACAGGCCGACCAGCTCCAGCATCTCCAGGGCACGCCGGTCCCGGGCTTCCTTGCTGACCCGGCGCAGCCGCAGCCCGAAGGCCACGTTCTGGCGGACCGTCATGTGCGGGAACAGGGAATAGGCCTGGAAGACCATGCCCATGTCCCGCTTGCTGGCCGGCAGCTTCGAGATGTCCCGGCCGGCGACCGTGATCGTGCCGCCGTCTGCATCCTCGAGCCCGGCCAGCAGCCGCAAGGTCGTGGTCTTGCCGCATCCAGACGGGCCGAGCAGCGCGACGAGCTCGCCGGGCTGCAGGGTCAGGTCCACGCCGTCGAGGGCCACGACCTGGCCGTAGGCCCGGCGCAGTCCCTCCAGCCTGACCTCCACCCCGGCGCGAGCCGGGGGTGCGTAGGTCTCAGCGGCGGATGATGTCACATCGTCTCCCTCATGCGCGGCCGCGGCGACGCCGACGGCCGACGTAGGACAGGATCAGCAGCAGGGCGAAGGCGAACAGCAGCGCAGCGGTCGAGGTCGAGAACAGGACACCGGCATTCGCGGTGGCCCGGCTGATATTAAACAGGGCCACCTGCAGGTTAACGTCGTTCAGGATCTCGGCGATCGTGAACTCGCCCAGTACCAGGGCCGAGGTCAGCAGCATGGCATTGAGAATGGCCTGCCACATGTTCGGCACGATCACGCGCAGGATCACGGTGGCCCAGCTGGCGCCCAGGCTGCGCGCGGCCTCCGAGAGCGTCGTAACGTCAATCGCGGTCAGGCCGGCCGACAGCGAGCGGTAGGCGTATGGCAGCGCCAGGATGACGTAGACCCAGAACAGCTGGAGCGCCGAGACGTTGTAGTGCTCGATCTTGTTATAGATCGGCTGCAGGCCGACGACCAGCACGATCGCCGGGATGGTGAGCGGCAGCAGGCAAAGGAACTCGAAGATCCGGCTGATCCACTGCACCCGCAGCCGGATCCAGATCATGGTCGGGACCAGCAGCACCAGGACCACCGCGCAGGTGATGACCGCCAGTTCCAGGGTGATCTCGATCGCGCTGACCAGGCCGGGCGTGGAGCCGATCTGCGTCCAGGCCGACAGCGAGAAGGTACCCGCCTGCTTGCCCTCCAGGGAGAACCGCACCATCGCGAACAACGGAAGGAAGAAGAACAGGCCGAAGATCGTGAACGTCACGTAACGGAACAGGTTCAGCCGCCGGCGGCGCCCGATCTGCATGCCGCGCGGCCTGGCGGTCTGCGGGGCCGGAGCGGACTCGCCCAGGGAAGTTATCGCAGCCATCGCGCCGCCCTTCGCTGCAGCAAGGCGTACCCCACCATGATGATGGCCACGAACACCACCATGCCCAGCGCGAGCACGTCGCCCTCGTTGGAGGCCAGGCCCACCTCGCTGTTGATCGAGATGTAGATCTGCTGCGGCACGGTGTAGGCGATCTGGTTCTCCCACGCCTGGATCGTCGCGTAAGCCGACAGGGCGTTGGCGAACAGCAGCAGGGTCGCGCCGATGAACGCGGGCGCCAGCAGCGGGAAGCCTACATGCCGCCAGTACTGCCAGGTCGATCCGCCGAGATTCTCGGTCGCCTCGCGCCACTGGATCTTCAGCCCGTCGATGGCGGGCAGGAAGACGAGCACCATCAGCGGGATCTGGAAGTAGATGTAGATGAGGCCGATGCCGCCCGGGAAGTTGTAGTACCAGTCGGCGTGGAACAGGAAGCCGGTCGAGGGCCCGATCGCGGCGTTGAAGGCGAACGCCAGGGTGACGCCGCCGAACTGGGCGAGCACGCCCGACCCGGCCAGGTACAGCCGGCGTACCACGCCATCGGGATTCCCCGACGCCACCGCGTACGCGAGGAGCGCGCCGAGGATGGCGCCGGTCACCGAGGACACCGCGCTCAGCTCGATGGACCCGGTGAAGAAGCTGCGGACATCCGGGTTGAAGAGCAGCTTGAGGCTGGACAGGTCGAACTGGCCCGCAGGGTTCCGCACAGCGTCCCAGATAACGATCCCGGTCGGCAGCAGCAGGAAGACCCCGACGTAGCCGAGGAACGGCACGGTGCCGACCCAGGACGGGGACGGGAGGCGCCCGGCCCGGCTGGACCGGGCGCCTCCGGTAGTCGTAGCAGCGGCAACAGCCAACGTCTTGGCTACTTCACTGCCTTGGCCCAGTTCGCCGCCAGATACGTGGCAGCGTCGGTGGCCTGGGTGGCGGACAGGAACACCGGCGCGCCCGCAACCGGCGGCAGCGCGGCGGCCGCGGTCTTGTCAAGGCTGCCGTTGCTGGTCATCGCCGTCATCTCGACCGGCCGGGCACCGCCCTGCAGCCAGAGGTTCTGGCCACCGGCAGCGCCCTGGGAGTACAGGAACTCCTCCCACAGCCGGGCCGCCGCCGGGTGCGGCGCGGTCTTGTTGATGGCCTGCGCGTAGTAGCCGCCCAGGATGGCGTTCGACGGCACGAATACCTTCCAGTTCGCGCCCTGGCCCACGACGCTGGCCGTGCTCAGGTAGTCCCAGTTGATAACGACCGGGGTGGTGCCCGCCTTGATCGTGGCGCCGGTCGCCTGCACCGGGGAGAAATTCCCCTTCTGCTTGAGCTGGTGGAAGAAGGCCACGCCCTTGGCGATGCTGTCGGCCGTCCCGCCCTGGGCGAGGTTGACCATCATCACGCCGCCCAGCGCCGCGTTAGCCTGCGTCGGGTTGCCGTTCAGGGCGACGGCGTTCTTGAACTTGGGCTGGAGTAGCTGGCTGACCGAGGTAATCGTCCCGAACTTAGCCGAGTTGTAGCCGATCGACATATAGCCGCCGTAGTCCTGCGTCCACAGGCCCTTGGGGTCCTTCTGGGCGGCCGGGATGGAACTCCAGGCGCTGACCTCGTACGGCGCGAACAGGTTGGTGCTCACCAGGGCCACGGCCATGCCGACGTCCATCACGTCGGGCGCCTTCGAGGTGCCGCTCTCCGACTTTACGGCGTCGACTTCGTCCTGGCTGCTGCCCTCAGGATTAGCGGATACGACCTTGATTCCGTAGGTCTTGGTGAATTGCTTGATGATGTTGCCGTAGTTCGCCCACGTCGGCGGGAGGGCGATGACGTTAAGCGTGCCCTCCTGCTTAGCCGCGGCGATCAGCGCCTTCATCCCGCCGCCGGACGCGGCCGACGTGACAGTGTTCCACTTGGTACTGCTACTGGAACCCGAAGAACCTGAGGAGCACCCGGCCCCTAGAAGCGCTAGGGCGGTCAGCCCGACGAGCGCGAACCGATGTGGCGATCTCACGCGAATTCCTCCTATTAGCTGCCCCACGCCAATGACTAAGCTGCAGTTTGCCGAAATGCCGCAGTACAACACCGACTAGCGGCCCGTAAACCCCCCCATGGGGTTTGCATTCTGGGCAAATGCCTAAAACGTTTAGCATCGGTATGCTGACGCACCCGCCGCTGGGGTGTCAAGGGACGTTACCGAGTTGACGCCCGTGGCTACCCGGGCGTTCATCTTGGCTGCTGGACGTCCTGGTTGAGCCGGATTGCCGGGACCGTCAGGGAGGCGCGCTCGACGAGTTCGACCGCCGCGATGTGATCGTCCGGCGGTACCCGCCCCAGCAGGCGCAGCATCAGCGCGCGGCCCATCGCCCGCTGATCCATGCGCACCGTCGCCAGCGGCGGGTCGAGCAGCTCCGACGTCGGCAGGTCGTCATGGCCGATGACCGACACTCCCGGCCCGATGACCAGGCAGAGCTCGCGGGCCGCCTTGTAGACGGCGTGCGCCGTGTAGTCGGAGTTCGTGATGATCGCCGTCGGGGCACCGGGGGCGGCCAGCACCTCCCGGGTGGCCCGCTGCACGTCGGCCATCGTCAGCGGCGAATGCAGCACGTGCGGCCGCAGGTCCAGGTCGCGCGCGAGCCGCCGGAAATGGTGCAGCCGGTCCGGGTCCGCCATGAGGCCCAGCGGGGCCGCCAGGAACGCGACGTCGGTGTGGCCGAGCTCGGCCAGGCGGCGCATGGGCAGCTCGACCGCCCTGGCGTTGTCCGGCCGGACCCGGCAGACGCCGCTGATGCCGTCGGCGGACGCATTCAGCGCCACGACCGGCGCACCGGGCCGGGCCTCCTGCCAGAGCCGGATCGACTCGCCGGCCCCGACTGGGGAGATGGCAAGCCCGGCGAGCCGCTGCGCGGCCATTTCCCGGACGTGCTCGCATTCGCGCTCCGGCGAGTATCCCGAGTCCAGGACGAGAAGGGTGGCTCCGGACTCGGCCGCGATCTCCTGCGCCCCGCTCAGGACCTCCAGGAAGAACGGGTTCGCGAAGTTGCGGAACACTAAGCCGTACGTCGTGCTGCGCCCCGTCCGCAGGGCCTGAGCCTGCGGGTTAGCGTGATATCCGAGCTGCTCCGCGGCGGCGACGATGCGGCCTCGGGTGACCGCCGCCACGCCGGGCTGCCCGTTGAGAGCCAGGCTCGCGGTGGCGACCGAGACCTTGGCCAGCCGGGCGACATCTCGGATCCCGACCGGCCGACCTGATCCGGGCGTGTGACTCGGCATGACCTCTCCTGCAGGCAGAGTCGAGTCCGGACGGAAGTCGCGGCTCGCGGCCTGAGCGCACCGCGAAACGCGATGGACCGGCGATCACTCACCTTGCATGACCCGGCGCGCCGCGGCAAGACTCGCGCCCAGACTGGTTGCCGGGGGCCCGCGTCAGTCCGGGCTGGGGGCACCGATGCCGAGCAGCGGCAGCAGGCCGGTGACCGCATCCAGGATGTGCGGCGCGCCCGCCTGCTCCAGCTCCTCCCAGCCCGCCGAACCGGTCAGCACGCCGGCCACCAGGCCCGCCCCGGCGCGCAGCCCCGACTCGATGTCACTGGGGGTATCGCCGACCACCGCTAGCTCACTGACGGCCCCGCCGCCCAGCCGCAGCAGCGCCGTGAGCGGCAGGTCGGGCCAGGGACGGCCGCGGCCCGCATCGGCAGGCGACAGCGCCAGGTCGATGAGCGGCCGCCAGCCCAGCGCGTCCAGCAGCGCGTCTCGCGTCGGCGGGGCGAAGCCGGTGGCGAGGCAGACCCTGATCCCGGCCGCGCGCAGCGCGGTGATGGTCTCGGCGGCACCGGGCAGCGGCGTCACCAGGCCGGCCCGGACGGCGCCGGCATAACTGGCCTCGAACACGCTGTTGGCCTGCCGCGCCGCCGCCGCGCTGCCCAGGATCTGGCGGAATACCCCGATCTTGGACTGGCCCATGGTGGCGTGCACGATGGTCATCGCGTCGTCGTAGCCGGGCGCGCCGGGCACCAGGCCTTGATCGGCCACGGCGGACTTGAAGGCGGCCATGACGCTGCCGTCGTCGGCGACGGTCGTGCCCGCCAGGTCCAGGCAGGCGGTGGTGATGCGGCTCATCGGCCCGGCTCCTTCCGCCAGCTGATCGTTCCCGGCTAACCGCCGATCCTGCCACAGCGACCGCCAGCCGCCCCCGCCCGGCGACCGCCTGGCGACCGCCCCGCGGCATGGCCCGGCGCGCGCGAGGTGGCCTAGCGGGCTTACGCTCGGGGCAGCTAGTTCTTCCCCGAGATCACGGGCACAGCTGGAGGCCAGATGGCGCAGGTACTCGGCATCGACATCGGCGGCACGGGGATCAAGGCCGCGCCGGTGGACCTGGCGGGCGGCACCCTGACCGCTGAGCGGCAGAAACTCGCTACCCCGCACCCCGCCAAGCCAGACGCCGTGGCGCAGGTGGTGCAGGAACTGGTCAAGGCATTCGACTGGACGGGCCCAGTCGGCGTTACCTTTCCCGGCGTGGTGACCGACGGCCAGATCCAGACCGCGGCCAACCTCGACGAGGACTGGATCGGCCTCGACGGGCGGCAGCTATTCGGCCGGGCTACGGGGCAGGAGGTGACCGTCATTAACGACGCGGACGCGGCCGGCATCGCCGAGATGCGCTTCGGCGCGGGAGTTGACCAGGACGGCACGGTGCTGATGCTGACCCTGGGCACCGGGATCGGCAGCGCCCTGTTCATCAAGGGGATCCTCGTGCCCAATACCGAGTTCGGCCACATCGAGATCCGCGGCAAGGACGCGGAAAAGCGCGCGTCCGAGCTCGCCCGCGAGGAACACGACCTGAGCTGGGGGCAGTGGGCGGGGCGCGTCGATGAGTACCTGGAGCACATGGAGGCGCTGCTGTCGCCGAGCCTGATCATCATCGGCGGCGGGATCAGCAAGAAATCGGACAAGTTCCTGCCCCTGCTCACCAACCTGCGGGCTCGCGTGGTGCCGGCCATCATGCTGAACGACGCCGGGATCGTCGGAGCCGCCATGGCGGTCGGAGCTCACTAGCCGCGGGCGCACTAGCCGCGGGACTGACCGTCCCAGCTGCCATGCTGAGCGTCCGGGCCACGGTACTTCCCCGGGCCACGGTACTCCCCCGGCCCGCGGTACTGCTCGGGCCCGCGGTACTGCTCGAACGCGGCGTGCCGCCGCCGCTCGCGCAGTGCCGCCGCGAGCTCGATCCCGCCGATGACGGCTCCGGCGGCCAGCGGCCAGAACGCCAGCGCGCCGCGCGCCCCCAGGTCGGCGGGCTGGTGGATCAGGGCGCCGGGCTTGCTGATCCCCAGCTGGTACCGGAACGCGGCCAGGCCCATGTTGCGCCCGACCCACCAGGCCAGGAAGGCCGCCGCCGTCGCCCCGACCAGGGCGCCGACGGCCGGCAGCGGCCCGAAGCGCCGGACACCCAGCAGGTACCCGGCCAGGCCGATGATCGCCCCGCCCGCGACGGCGACAACGCTGAACCAGCCGTCCGCGGCGATGAACGCGCTCGTCTCCGGGTTGACCACGTAGGCCACGCCCCGGCTGGCCACCATGAACAGGGCCTGCGGGGCGATCGCCGCCCAGACCAGGCCGCCGGCTACCCCCAGGAGGGCGCCGCCTGCCGCGATCGCCAGGGTCGCGGAAAGTGCCCGGAGCTGCCCCGTGGCGTTTCCGGGGCGGTCGCCGCCGACCGGACCGCCGGGCGACGGTAGCGGATGCTGACTCGATTCGGCCATTCTTCGCAGCAGCGTACGTGACAACGGCTGGCCAGCGACGGCCGGGCGGCCAGGAATATGCCGCGCCCGGCAGCACCCGGCGCGGAGCGGTCACCGGCATCCCGTCGCCTTGCTAGGTTAGATCTGGCCACGGGGCCGATATGTCCGCGCCCGCGCTGGAGAAAATCATGATCGAAGCTCGCGACCTGACGAAGGTCTATTCCGGCAAGGTCGCCGTGGACCATCTGTCCTTCACGGTCAGGCCGGGCCGGGTCACCGGGTTCCTCGGACCCAACGGCGCCGGCAAGTCCACGACCATGCGCCTGATACTCGGCTTGGACCGGCCCGACAGCGGTGTCGCGACCATTAACGGCAAGCGCTACGCGGAACTGGCTAACCCGCTGCGGACGGTGGGCGCGCTGCTGGAGGCCAAGTCCGTGCACGGCGGCCGCAGCGCCGCCAACCACCTGCTCTTCCTCGCCCAGTCCCAGGGCCTGCCCAAGAGCCGGGTGGACGAGGTGCTGGACATGGTGGGCCTGCGCGACGTGGCGGCCAAGCGGGCCGGGACGTTCTCCCTCGGCATGAACCAGCGGCTGGGCATCGCGGCGGCGATGCTCGGCGACCCGCAGTACCTGCTCCTGGACGAGCCGGTCAACGGCCTCGACCCCGAGGGCGTGCTGTGGATCAGGAACCTGCTCAAGTACCTGGCCGGACAGGGCCGCACGATCCTGGTGTCCAGCCACCTGATGAACGAGATGGCCGTGACGGCCGACCACCTGATCGTGATCGGCCGCGGGAAGCTCATCGCTGACTCGGCGACCGGGGACGTGATCGCCCGCAGTTCCGAGCAGTCTGTGCGGGTGCGGACCCCGGACGCGGCGCGGCTGACTGCGCTGATCGAGGCCGAGGGCGGCCGGGTCACCCTCAGCGGTGACAGCACCGCGGGCGCGGCGACCCTGACCGTCACCGGGATGCCCGCGCCGCGGATCGGCGAGCTAGCGGCGTCCGGGTCCGTCGTGCTGCATGAGCTCAGTCCGCAGCTCGCATCGCTGGAGGAAGCGTTCATGGAACTTACCTCGGGCAGCCTGGAGTTCGGCGAGCACGGGCCCGGGCCCATGGCCGCCGCCGGCAGCACCGCGCCCGCGCCCGCCGGAGCCGACAGTGCCGCAGCGGCCGACGCCGATGGGGGCAACCGGTGACCGCCCCGCAGCCCGTCAGCCCGCCCGGCCCGGTCAGCCCGGCCGGCGGGCTGGCCGGAGCCCCGGCCGGGACCCGCGCCGGATTCGGGCACCTGCTGCTATCGGAGTGGACGAAGATCCGCTCGGTGCGCTCGACCGTCTGGGCGCTGATCCTCTTCGTGGTGATCACCATCGGCTTCACGGTGCTAGTCACGGCGCTGATCACGGCGAACTGGGACAAGGGCCGCGGCGGCGGCGGCGGCCGGGAGGCGCACGTAGCGATCATCGCCGACCCTGCGGGCTTCCTCATGGGCGCGGGGGTCGGCCTGGGCCAGCTCACGATCTGCGTGCTGGGCGCGTTGCTGATCACGACGGAGTACTCCACCGGCGTGATCCGGGCGTCGCTGCTCGCCGTGCCCCGGCGGACCCCGATGCTGGCGGCCAAGGCCATCGTGTTCGCGGCGCTGATCCTGGTCCTGGCCGAGATCGTCTGCTTCAGCTCGTTCTTCGCCGGCTCCGCGATCCTGCACAGCCGGGTGGCGGTGTCCCTGAGCGACCCGGGCGTGGCCAGGGCGGTCTTCGGCACCGGCCTGTACCTGACCGTGCTCGGCCTGCTCGCGCTGGCGGTCGGTGCGCTGATCCGGCACACCGCCGGCGCCATCAGCACGATCATCGGCGTGGTGCTGGTGCTGCCCATCCTGAGCGGCCTGCTGCCCGGCAGCTGGGGGGCACACATCAACGCCTACCTGCCCCAGCAGGCCGGGTCGCTGATCTCGCACGCCCACCAGCAGGCGGGCGACCTGCTGTCACCCTGGCAGGGCTTCGGGGTGCTGTGCATCTGGACGGCGCTACTGCTCGCCGCCGGCATCTACTTGCTTAAGCGCCGCGACGCTTAAGCCGGAATTTCCGGTTTGACCGGAGGGGTCGGCGAATTGGCCGGAGACAGACAGGCCGAGCATCTCCCGCTCGCCGCCTGACGGCATCTGGCTCATGGACGCCCGGCGTGCGTTGACACCGACATACGGGGTCACTAGATTTCAGTATGTCTGCGAAAAGAACTTATGTTCGAAGAGCGCACGGCGCTGACTGAATCGGCGCTGACTGATTGGCACTGGGCCGGATCTGGCCGGCGCGAGGCTACCGACGAAGGAACACTCGTGGCATTTCTCGATGAGACAGCATGGCGGGGCAAGGTCTACTCGGGTGGCTGGGTAACGACCGGCCACGAGGCCGCGGTCACTGAGCCGGCCACCGGCGGCGAACTCGGGCGGACCGGCATCGCCGGGCCTGCCGACATCGCCAGGGCAGCGCAGCAGGCCGCCGCGGCCCAGCCGGCCTGGGCCGCGGTCCCCTATACCCAGCGAGCCGCCATCCTGCGCAAGGCCGCGGAGATCTGGCTGGCCAACGCCCCGGAGATCGAGAGCTGGAGCATCCGCGAGGGCGGGAAGATCGGCCCGGCGGCGCAGTTCGAAACGCACGTGGCCACGGAGGAGATCTTCGAGGCCGCGACGCTGCCGAACCGGCCCACCGGCGAGCTCATCCCGAGCGAGCAGCAGCGGCTCAGCTTCGTGGAACGCGTTCCGGCCGGCGTCGTCGGCGTGATCGCGCCGTTCAACTTCCCGCAGATCCTGGCCATCCGCTCGGTCGCCCCCGCGCTGGCGCTCGGCAACGCCGTGGTGCTCAAGCCCGACCCCCGCACCGCGGTGTGCGGCGGCGTGGTGCTCGCGCGGGTCTTCGAGGAGGCCGGCCTGCCCGCAGGCCTGCTGCACGTGCTGCCCGGTGGCGTCGACGCGGGCGAGGCGCTGATCGCCGAGCCCGCCGTGCGGGTCATCTCGTTCACCGGCTCCACGGCGGCGGGCCGCCGGGTCGGCGAGCTGGCGGCCCGGCACCTCAAGCGGGCTCACCTGGAACTGGGCGGCAACTCCGCGCTGATCGTTCTGGATGATGTTGACCTGGACCGGGCCGTCTCGGCGGGCGCGTGGGGATCGTTCCTGCATCAGGGGCAGATCTGCATGACCACCGGCCGTCACCTGGTGCACGAGGCCATCTACGACGAGTACGTGAGCCGGCTGGCGGAGAAGGCGGCGCACCTGCCGGTGGGCGACCCGACCGGGCAGGTGGCGCTCGGCCCGGTGATCGACGAGCGGCAGCGCGACAAGATCCACGCGATGGTCACCGGGAGCGTCGACGCGGGCGCCCGGCTGGCCGCGGGCGGCAGCTACGAGGGCCTGTTCTACCAGCCGACGGTGCTCGCCGACGTCGCGCCCGCCATGCCGGCCTACGCCGATGAGGTGTTCGGCCCGGTGGCGCCGGTGCTGCGGTTCGCGACCGCCGACGACGCGGCCAAGCTGGCCGCCGACAGCGAGTACGGGCTGTCGCTCGGCATCCTCACTAGCGACGTGATGCGCGGCCTCGACCTGGCCCGCAGGATCCCGACCGGCATCGTGCACATCAACGACCAGACGGTGGACGACGAGCCCAACGCCCCGTTCGGCGGGCTGCTCGACTCTGGCACCGGGGCCAGGTTCGGCGGCACGGCCAACCTGGAGGCCTTTACCGAGACCCGGTGGGTGACCATGCGCGGTGACATCACCCCGTACCCGTTCTAGGGAGGCAGGCAGCATGGCCAGCCCGGGCGCCCCGCGCACCGAGCGCACGCAGGTCGGCATCGTCGGCTCGGGGCCGGCCGGGCTACTGCTCGCCCACCTGCTGGCGCTGCGCGGCATCGACTCGGTGCTCGTGGAGCTCCGCAGCCGCGCCTACTGCGAAGCACGGCAGCGGGCCGGCGTGCTGGAGCAGGGCAGCGTGGACCTGCTGCGCGCGGCGGGCGTGGCGAGCCGCCTGGACCGGGAGGGCCTGGAGCACGGCGGGATCTACCTCCAGTTCGGCGGCGAGCGCCACCACCTGGACTTCCGGGACCTGACCGGCGGCCGGACGGTCACGGTCTACGCCCAGACCGAGGTGGTCAAGGACCTCATCGCGGCGCGCCTGGCGGCCGGGGGTGACATCGAGTTCGAGGTGACCGATACCGAGGTCGCCGACCTGGAGACCGACCGGCCGGTGCTGCGCTACACCAGCGCCGACGGCGTCCGGCACGAGGTGACCTGCGACGCGATCGCCGGCTGCGACGGGTTTCACGGCATCTGCCGGCCGGCCATCCCGGCGGCGCTGCAGACCGTCCGGGAGCGGGAGTACCCGTATGCGTGGCTCGGCATCCTGGCCAGGGTCCCGCCGTCCACCGACGAGCTGATCTACGCTCACCACCCGCGCGGCTTTGCCCTGCACAGCCTGCGCAGCCCGCAGGTCAGCCGGCTGTACCTGCAGGTACCGCCGGGGACCGACGTGGCCGACTGGCCGGACGACAGGATCTGGGCGCAGCTGCAACTGCGGCTGGGCCTGCCGGGCTGGGACCTCAAGGAGGGCCCGGTGCTGGAGAAGGGCGTCACGCCGATGCGCAGCTTCGTGAGCGAGCCGATGCGCCACGGTCGGCTGTTCCTGGCCGGAGACAGCGCGCACATCGTGCCGCCGACCGGGGCCAAGGGGCTGAACCTGGCGCTGGCGGACGTGGCGCTGCTGGCCGACGCGCTCGGCAGGCTGCTGCTCGACGGGAGCACCGACCTGGCCGACGCCTACTCCGCCACCTGCCTGGAGCGGGTCTGGCGGTGCACGCACTTCTCCTGGTGGATGACGACGATGCTGCACGCGTCGCCGGGCGCCGACGAGATGGAGGCTCAGCTGCAGCTGTCCCAGCTGCGCTACGTCACGAGCTCGCGCGCCGCGGCGACCTCGCTGGCGGAGAACTACACCGGCTATCCGCCGCTGCTGCCCGGGGCCGGCCTGGGCTAGCCGCCGGCCGCCCCGACCGGCCTACCGCGCCGTGGCCTCAGGACTCGGCGGTCAGGATCTCGAGGGAGCGGGCCAGGTCGGCCGGGTAGCTGCTGGTGAACTCGACCCGGCGGCCGTCGGCCGGGTGGTCGAAACCGAGCCGCATCGCGTGCAGCCACTGGCGGGTCAGGCCGAGCCGGGCGGCGAGCACCGGATCGGCTCCGTAGAGGCGGTCCCCGACACACGGATGCCGGATCGCCGACATGTGCACCCGGATCTGGTGCGTGCGGCCGGTCTCCAGGATGACCTCGATCAGGCTCGCGGCCCGGAACGCCTCGATCGTGTCGTAATGCGTCACCGATGGCCGCCCGTCGGACACGACGGCGAACCGGCCGTCACCGGCGGGGTGCCGGGCAATGGGCGCGTCGATGGTGCCGCGCAGCGGGTCTGGATGCCCCTGGACCAGCGCGTGATAGCGCTTGTCCACCTCACGGTCGCGGAACGCCTGCTTGAGGCGGCTGTAGGCGCGCTCGCTCTTGGCCACCACCATGAGACCGGTGGTGTTGGCGTCCAGCCGGTGCACGATGCCCTGGCGCTCGGCGGCGCCCCCGGTCGCGACCGTATGACCGGCGGCCAGCAGGCCCTGCAGGACGGTGGGACCGGTCCAGCCGGGCGTGGGGTGGGCCGCGACGCCCGCGGGCTTGTCCACCACGATGATGTCGTCGTCTTCATACACGATGGTCATGCCCGGCACGGCTTCCGGCCGCGCCAGCAGCGGCTCGGGCGGCGGCGGCAGCGTCACATCCAGCCATTCGCCGGCCGGCACCCGGTCCGACTTGGTCGCGGGCCGCCCGCCCACCAGGACGTCGCCGGCGCCGATCAGCTCGGCGGCGCGCGCCCGGGACAGGCCGAACATCCGGGCCAGGGCGGCGTCGAGGCGCTCACCGTCGAGCCCGTCGGGGACCGGCACCCGGCGCTGAGCAGGCCCGGTCATCCGCCGCCGCCGGGCGGCGCGCCGGGCTGACGGGCGGCCGGGCTGTCCGCCGAGGCGGCCCGGCCCTGGCTGGAGTGCGAGTCGTCGCCCTCGGCCGGGCCCGCGCCGGGGCGCGCGTCTCCCTGGGTGGCGTCCCCTCGGCCGGCGTCCCCTCGGCCGGCGTCGCCTCGGCCGCCGTCGGCCGGCGGGGTCCGCAGGCCGTCCAGCCGGACGCCCCGCGCGGACAGCAGGACGGCGAGTATGCCGCCGCAGACAATCGCCGAGTCGGCCAGGTTGAATACCGGCCAGTGCGGAACCTCAATCCAGTCCACGACATAGCCGCGGAAGAGGCCGGGGTACCGGAAGATGCGGTCGGTCAGGTTCCCGGTCGCGCCGCCGAGCAGCAGGCCGAGGGTGAGGGCCCAGGGGATGCTGCGGATTCGCCGCGAGGTCCGCAGGATCACCACGATCACGCTGACGGCGATGAGCGAGAACACCACCGTCATCGAGGTTCCGATGCTGAAGGCGGCGCCGGGGTTGCGCGAGACCAGCAGCGTCAGGAAGCCGCCGAGCAGCCGCACGGGCGGCCGGTCCGACAGGTTCGCCACCACGGTGACCTTGGAGATGATGTCGAGCGCGAGCACGGCCACGGCCGTGCCGACGAGGATGCCGACCCGCCGCCGGGTCAGTGCTCTCGCGGGCTCGCCTGAGTCTGCCGGGCGGCCGGGCGGCCCGTCCCCCGCCGGCGCCGGCGGCCCGGTCAGCGGCGTTCCTCGCGCTGCTTGCATGTCACGCACAGGACTGCCCGGGGAAAGGCCTGCAGTCGCGCCTTCCCGATCGCCTCGCCGCAGGACTCGCAGGTGCCGTAGCTGCCCGCCTCGATCCGCGCGAGCGCGTGCTCGGTCTGGGCTAGCAGCTCGCGGGCGGTGTGGGCGAGCGCGAGCTCATGCTCCCGCTCGAACGTCTTGGCCCCGGCGTCGGCCTGGTCGTCGCCGGCGTCGCCGGTGGCATCGGTCAGCCTGCTGGCGATGTCAGACTCGGCCCGCTCGATGTCGGAGCGAAGGTTAGCCGCCTCGGTGGCCAGCTGGCTGGCCACCTTGCCCAGCTCGGCCTCTGTCCAGTGTCGTTCGCCCTTGCGGACCGGAAGGGCGGCAGCCCCTGAAGCCGCGGCAGCAGTCATTTCCCGCCTCCCTCGGTGCCCGTAGATGTTGATCTTGAAAGCTGGGCAGTCACCGGAGGATAAGTGCTGACCGTAGCCGTCCGCAAACATACCTGCCGCCGGCATCGGGGCAAACATGACCGACAGCCCGCGGCGGGCTGGCGATGGCGCCGGGACGGCCCGAATCTCCCGCTCGCGGCCAGTGCTCATCAGCTATCCTGAATGCCTGCACGGCGCTGACGGGGACAACTGCCGCTGGCCGGGCGTCAGGACCGGCCAGGGGCCGGTGCGAGCCCGGTGACCTGCGCGGCAGGCCCAGCTCACCAGCTCATTCAGCTCACCTTGGACGGACCTGGGTTACCGCGAGCGCGGCGACCCGCTGGAGGCCGTAGCTCATGCCGCGCCACGACTCTGCCGTCGGCAGCGCTGCCCCCGACGGGACCGCCGCCAGGGCCGCCGTCTTCGCTGAATTGCCGGGCAACGTGGACCTGCCCGCGATCGAGTACGAGATCCTGCGCCGCTGGCGGGACACTGGCGTCTTCCAGCGGTCCCTGGACCAGACCGCCGGCGGCGAGCCCTGGATCTTCTACGAGGGGCCGCCGACCGCGAACGGCATGCCGGGGGTTCATCACATCGAGGCCCGGGTGTTCAAGGACGCGTTCCCGCGCTTCAAGACCATGCAGGGCTACCACGTCCCGCGCCGGGCCGGCTGGGACTGCCATGGCCTGCCAGTCGAGGTGGCCGTCGAGCGGGAGCTCGGGCTGACCGCCAAGAAGGACATCGAGGCCTACGGCATCGCCGAGTTCAACGCGCGCTGCCGCGAGTCGGTTGTCCGGCATGTCGAAGCTTTTGCCGAGATGACTGAGCGAATGGGCTACTGGACTGACCTGTCCACCGCCTACTGGACGATGGACCCCGCCTACATCGAGTCGGTGTGGTGGTCGCTCCAGCAGATCTTCGGCCAGGGCCTGCTGGTGCGAGACCACCGGATCAGCCCGTACTGCCCGCGCTGCGGGACGCCGCTGTCCGACCACGAGATGGGCCAGCCCGACGTGTACCGGACGATCATCGATCCGGCGGTCACTGTCCGGCTCCCGCTGCGCACGCTGCCGCCGGGCGCCAGCCCGGAGCTGAACGGCGCCGACCTGCTGGTGTGGACGACTACCCCATGGACGCTCGTTTCGAATGTGGCGGTCGCGGTCCACCCCGACGAGATCTATGCCGTGGCGCGCAGGTCGGGCCACGGAGACCGCGCCGTGGTCGCGGACGCACTGTTCGCGCGCGTGCTCGGCGAGGGGTGGCACGTCGTCGAGCGGCTGCGCGGCGCCGATCTGGCCGGGGCCACCTACGACCCGCCGTTCGCGCTGATCGAGATTCCCCGCGCACACCGGGTCGTAACGGCGTCGTTCGTTACTGCCGAGGATGGGACCGGGCTGGTGCACATCGCGCCCGCCTTCGGCGCCGACGATCTGGCGGCTGGCCGGGAGTTCGGCCTGCCGGTGGTGAACCCGATCCTGCCGGACGGCAGGTTCGAGGAGCACATCCCGCTGGTGGGCGGGCTGTTCTTCCGGGACGCCAACTCCCGGCTGATCAGCGACCTGGCCGACCGGGACCTGCTGCTGCGCTCGCAGCGCTACGAGCACAGCTACCCGCACTGCTGGCGGTGCGGGACTGCCCTGCTCTATTACGCCGTGCCGTCCTGGTTCATCCGCACCACGGCGGTCAAGGACAAACTGCTGGCCCAGAACGAGCAGACCAACTGGCAGCCGCCGACGATCAGGGACGGCCGGTACGGCGAGTGGCTGCGCAACAACGTGGACTGGGCGCTGTCGCGCACCCGCTACTGGGGCACTCCGCTGCCGGTGTGGATCTGCCCGGCGGACCATGCCACCTGCGTCGGCTCCCTCGCCGAGCTCTCCGGGCTGGCCGGCCGCGACCTGAGCGCGCTCGACCCGCACCGGCCCTACGTCGACGCCGTCGTGATCGGCTGCCCGCAATGCGGCGCGCAGGCCCGCCGGGTACCCGAGGTGATCGATGTCTGGTACGACTCCGGCTCGATGCCGTTTGCGCAGTTTGGCGCCCCGTGGCGGAATGAGCGGGAGTTCGCCCGGTCTTACCCGGCGCAGTTCATCTGCGAGGCGATCGATCAGACGCGCGGCTGGTTCTACTCCCTCATGGCCGTCGGCACGCTCGCGCTCGGCCGGTCCGCCTACGAGAACGTGGTCTGCCTGGGCCTCATCGCCGACGACCGCGGCCGGAAGATGAGCAAGCACCTCGGCAACGTGCTGGAGCCGCTACCGCTGATGGATGCTCATGGCGCTGACGCGGTCCGCTGGTTCTTCGCCGCCGCCGGCTCGCCGTGGGCGACCAGGAAGATCGGCCACGGCGCGCTCGCGGAGATCGTGCGCAAGGTGCTGCTGACCTATTGGAACATCGCGTCGTTCCTGATCCGCTACGCCAACGCGGCCGCGGCGATGGGACACGCCTGGTCCCCCGGCCAGGTGGCGGCGGCCCCGCCCGTGGCCACCCGGCCGGTGCTGGACCGGTGGCTGGTCAGCGAACTGCACACGCTGATCCGGGACACGACTGCCGCGCTGGAGGAGTTCGATTCCGCGGCCGCCGGGCGCCGGATGGCCACCTTCATCGATGATCTGTCGAACTGGTACGTGCGCCGATCGCGGCGGCGATTCTGGGATGGCCCGTCGACGCCGGACGGCACCGCCGCCTTCGCGACGCTTTATACCTGCCTGGAGACGCTGACCAGGCTGATGGCGCCGATCACGCCGTTCGTCACCGACTATGTGTGGGGCGTCCTGCGCGCCGGGGAGCCGCCGGACTCCGTGCACCTGGCGTCGTGGCCGACGGCGGAGACCAGCCTCATCGACGACGACCTCGCCTGCCAGATGGCCCTGGTCCGACGGCTGGTCGAGCTCGGCAGGTCGGCCCGGGCAGGAGCCGTGCTGCGGGTGCGCCAGCCGCTGGCCCGCGCGCTCGTGGGAGCAGCCGGATTCGCCGGCCTCCCGGACGACCTGCGCGCCCAGGTGTCGGACGAGCTCAACGTCCGAGTGCTGGAGCCGCTGGAGGCCGCGGCCGGCGAGCTCGTCAGCCACGCGGTCAGGCCCAGCTTCCGCGCCCTCGGCCGACGGTTCGGCACCAGCACCCCGGCCGTCGCCGCCGCGATTGAGGCGGCGGACCCGGCGGACCTGGCCGCGCGGCTGCGGACGGCCGGGTCGGCGCAGATCGAGGTGGACGGAGTCCTCGTCAGCCTTACTCCGGATGAGGTCATCGTCACGCAGGCGCCGCTGGCCGGATGGGCCGTGGCCACCGAGGCCGGCGAGACCATCGCGCTGGAGGTCACGATCACGCCCGAGTTGCGCCGCGAAGGTCATGCGCGCGAGGCGATCCGGCTGATCCAGGATGCCCGCAAGGCCGACGGGCTGGAGGTGACCGACCGGATCTGGCTGCGCTGGGCTACTGCCGACCCGGAACTGGCGGCGGCCCTCACCGAGCATGGCGAGACGATCAGTGCCGAGGTGCTGGCCACCGACTACGGGCCGGCGAGCGACGCGGCGGGGACCGACGGTCAGCAGCACACCGATACCGGTCTCGGACTGACGTTCTGGATCCGGAGGCCCGCGGCGCCGGGCGCTTAGCCGGAGGCGGCCGCCCGGCTGGGGCTACTTCTCCGGGCGGCACGCCTTACAGGGCACGCAGCCGGATGCCTCGGCCGCCTGCCTGGCCATGACCTGCAGGTCCTCCGTACCGAGGAACCGGATGAGGATGCAGCCCGGCAGGTGATACCGGCCGATCCCCGGCACCACCGTCACCTGCTCTTCCTCCGCTTCCTCCGCTCCCTCCGCTTCCTGGTCGTCGGCCGCTTCCTCGTCGTCGGCCGTCATGGGCTGGGCCGACGGGCTATCGCCGTCGCTGGCGGGGGCGGGGGCGGCGGGAGTAGCTGGGGCGGCGGGAATGGCGGGAGTGGCGGGCATGGCCGACTCGGCGGTCGCCGCAGCGCTGGGGGCGGGCGTCGGAGCCGGCTGAGCCGGGATGGAGCCCGCGCTGGCGGCGTCGGCGGCAACGGCGGGCTTGGCCAGTTCGGGCTCCGCTGCCGAGACCGGCTTGGCTGGCGGTGACGGCGACCGGACTGGCGCCGGTCCCGGTAGGAGCGGGCCGGACTCCCGCGGGCCGGACTCCCGCGGGCCGGACTCCCGCGGGCCGGACTCCCGCGGGCCGGACTCCCGCCTGCCGACGCTGCCAGTCACGCTGGCCTGCGCCGACGATCGCCCGGCGCGCCGCAGAAGCTCGTCAACGCTGGGCGGACCGTCCGGACGCGAGGCCGACGGCGGATCCGACTGAGCCGAGATATCGGCCGCTGGCGCGCTCGGCTTGAGCGCACCGGCGGCCGACGCCTGGGCAGTGCGGGCACCGGGCGTCACGGTCTGCGGAGGCAAAACCGACGCCGCGGCGGCCGACTGGACTGATTCTGGCGCTGCCGTGCGACTGCTGGGCTCAGGCTCCACGGCGGGCCTGCGCATCCAGAGTTCAGCAGGGGCGGACCGGACTGGCGGTTCCGGCCGGACACCGGTCCGCCGCCGTTCCCCCGTGACTCGTTCGCCGACGCCTCGTTCATCCGCCAACTGCGGAGCATCCAGCGTCCCGCCGACGACGAGGCCTACGGGCAGCGGACTCTCAGACGGTTCCTCGGCCTCCGTGAGCGCGCCGGCCGCAGGCTCCTCCTGGCCCTGCGCCGACGATCCCCCCAGTATCTCTTCGCGCCAGACGACTACGCCGATGATCAGCATCACCAAGCCGAGCGCCGCGACACCGATGGCCAGGTCTACCACCAGCAGGCTGCCCGACACCACGCCCGCCACCAGCAGCCCGGCCGCCGCGACGACGACCGACAGGACGACTCTGAACAGGATCACCGACAGGCTCCACTGGCTAGCGACGCCCGCAACCCACCCGCGGAACTAGCGACGGTTGTGCTGACCCTAGCGACGGTCGTGCTGGCCGGTGTCGGACGGGTGAAAGCCAGATCCGTTGTGAGCCACCGGCTCGGGAACCCCCGCGTAGGATCCGGCCACGGACGGCTGGCCGCCATTGCGGACGTCCATGCGGCCGACTCCGGCGGGCACGCCCGACTGCGGGCTGCTCGATATCGCCGGGAAGACGCCGCTGTCCGCGGCACCGGCCTCCAGGTCGCGCAACTGGCCTTCCAGGTAAGCCTTGAGCCTGCTGCGGTACTCGCGCTCGAAGGCGCGCAGGTCGTCGACCCGGCGCTCAAGCTCCTCGCGCGACTGCACGAGCGAGCCCATGGCCTGGCGGTGACGCTCCTGGGCATCACGCTCCAGGCTCTCGGCGCGGGCTCTGGCGTCGCTGGTGATCTGCTCAGACTGGCGGCGGGCCTTGGTGAGGATGTCGTCAGCCTCACGGCGCGCCCGGCCGAGCGTCTCGTCGGCCTCCCGCCTGGCGTCAGCGATCGCCTGGTCGGCGGTCTGCTGCGCGAGGGCAAGGACGCGGGCCGCCGTGTCCATGTTGTCCTCGACCGGCTTCATCATCACCGGCTCGGGACGGCGCTCAGGCTCACGCCGCGGCGGTTCCGCGCCCATCAACTCGGGCACAGACTCGATGTGAGGGGCGTTGAGGGCCGCCGGGACCGGGGCCTTCCCGCCGCGCAGGACCTCGGCCAGCTTGGCCCGGAGCTCTTCGTTGTCCTGGATCAGCCGGTCGAGTTCCGCCTCTACCTCGTCGAGGAAGGCATCGACTTCCTCTTCGTCGTAGCCGGGCCTGAGCCTGGTCGTGCTGAACTGCTTGTTCCGCACATCCGCGGGCGTCAGTGGCATCTCGTCTCCTTGGAGCGTGGTCCCCTATGGACGCTACATCACTTCTATTGCTGCACTACCTGCCAGAGCACGAGCACCACCAGGAACAGCAGCATGAAGCTGAGGTCAAGAGCCACAGTACCGAGCCGGAGGGTGGGAATGTAGCGCCTTAGCAATCTCAGTGGCGGATCGGTCGCCGAGTAGATCCCCTCGGCGATGACCAGGACGACCCCCCGGGGGTGCCAGTCTCGCGCGTATGCCTGCACCCAGCTGAGGATCAGCCTGCCGATGAGCAGCAGCAGATACACCGAGAGTACGTAGAACAGCACCAGCTTGACTATGCTCACGTCCCTGCCCTGCTCGCCACGGTAGTCCGGCTGCTCGCCGGCCCCGGCAGCGTCTCGTCTGCCAGATGGCCGACCGCTAGCTCTGGTTGAAGAAGCCGCGCTCCGCGATCCGGGCCTTGTCCTCGGCCGCTACCTCTACGTTGGCCGGGGACAGCAGGAACACCTTGTTCGTCACGCGCTCGATGCTCCCGCGCAGGCCGAAGATCAGCCCTGCCGAGAAGTCAACCAGACGTTTTGCGTCGCTGTCGACCATCTCAGTCAGGTTCATGATCACCGGAGTGCCCTCGCGGAAATGCTCTCCGATCGTACGAGCCTCATTGTACGTGCGCGGATGCAAGGTCGTGATCCGGGCCAAATCGGTCGTCTGGATCGGGCTGACGGCGGGCCGCTCGCCAGGCGTGCGGGTGCTTTCCGGTATCCCGGGGTAGGCATCGTGCCGGTCGTCCTGGGCTACCAGGTCGGCGCCGTACTCTTCATACTCGTCGTCGGAGCCGTACTCGTCCTGGTAGTGGTCGTCGTAACGGTGATCGTCCTCTACCAGGCCGAGATAGACCGCCATCTTGCGCATCGCGCTGGCCATCTTCTTCCTCCGTCATGCCGCCAAGCAGCCCCGCCCACACAGCGGCGTGCCACGCTTCGTCGGACATTACCTGACGAAGGCTCGCCGGCCGCCGAGCAACGCCGTACCGATCCGCACGAGTGTCGCGCCGTGGGCAACCGCCTCCTCCAGGTCACCGCTCATACCGGCCGATATCGCGACCGCCTCCGGATGCGCGGATCGCACTAGGTCAGCTATCTCCCGCAGCCGCCCGAAGGCCGGCCCCGCGGGTGCTCGCAGCGGCGCCACAGCCATCACGCCGCCCAGCGCGAGCCCCGGCTCGGCGGTGATCGCGTCGGCCAGGCCGGGAACGTCGGCGGGCAGTGTGCCGCCGCGGCCGACCGCGCCGTCCAGGCTGACCTGGATCAGGCAGCGCAGCTCCCGGCCGGCCGCCACGGCGCGGCGGCCGAGCGCGCTGACGAGGCGAGGCCGGTCGACGGAATGGATCACGTCCGCGTAGGAGGCCACGCTGGCGACCTTGTTGACCTGCAGCTGTCCGACGAAGTGCCAGGTCAGCGGGAGCCCGAGGGCGGCGCACTCCGCCGCCTTGGGCGCCGCTTCCTGATCCTTGCTCTCGCCTACGTCGGTGATCCCGAGCTCGCTCAGCAGCCGGATGTCCGACACGGGGAAGGTCTTCGTGACGGCGATGAGCGAAACGTCATTTTCGCTCCGGCCGGCCGCCGCGCAGGCGGCGGCGATCCGCGCTCGCAGCGCTGCCAGGCTCTCGCGGAGCTCGGCCCTGCGGTCCTCGGCGTCTGCGCCGGCGTCACCATGTGGTTGAGTCACCCAGACATCATCGCGCCCGGCCGCCGTCAGCGAAGCAACTGGGCTGCCGCGCCTCAGGCGGGGGTCACTTCAGGAAGTCTGGTACGTCAAGCTCGTCATCTTCCTCGAAGACAACGGACCGGCGCCGGGTGCCGCTCGTATCGGCCAGGCGCGGCGCGGGCGCGTCCGGCGGGCGGGCGGCGCCGGAGCCCGGCCGGTCCGCCGCGGGCTCGCGGGCCTGGCTGGCCGAGCGTGGTGGCGGGATGGCGTCAGCCGGCGCAGCATCCTGGCTCGTGGCCGACTGGCCGGGGATCTCCGAGCCGAGGCCAGACCCGGGATGGTGTGACGAGGAATCCTCGGCCGCCTGTCCCTGCCCGGATCCAGGCGAGCCGGACCCCGGCGAGATGGACCAGTCCGACCCCGAGCCAGCCGGCCCGGACTCAGCTGAGCTCGACGGCGCCGGGACCGGCGCCGCCGACAGCGACGGGGCCGCGGCCGACGTCACCGGGTGGGCCGCGGCCGGCTCCCGCCGCTCGGCCGGGGCGCTCGCCCGCCAGCTCGGCAGGGCGGCCGAGTTATCCGAGGAGCCCCCGGGCCCGCCGCCAAGCGCGGAGCGGCCCGCGCGGGGCGCGGTGTCCTGCGGCTCGTCGAAGCCGGCCGCGATGACGGTGACGCGGACCTCGTCGCCGAGCGCGTCGTCGATGACCGCGCCGAAGATGATATTGGCGTCGGACGCCGCGGAGTTGGACACGAGCTGGGCGGCCTCATTGATCTCGAAGAGGCCGAGATCCGACCCGCCCTGGATGGAGAGCAGCACGCCGTGCGCGCCGTCGATGCTGGCCTCCAGCAGCGGGCTGGAGATCGCCATCTCGGCCGCCGCGACCGCCCGGTCGTCGCCGCGCGCTGAGCCGATGCCCATCAGCGCCGAGCCCGCGCCCGACATGACCGACTTGACGTCGGCGAAGTCGAGGTTGATCAGGCCGGGGGTGGTGATCAGGTCGGTAATGCCCTGGACACCGGACAGCAGCACCTGATCGGCCGCCTTGAACGCGTCGAGGACGCTGACGTGCCGGTCGGAGATAGAAAGCAGCCGGTCATTGGGGATCACGATGAGCGTGTCCACCTCGCTGCGCAGGCGCTCGATCCCGGCATCGGCCTGCCCCGCCCGGCGCTTGCCCTCGAATCCGAACGGCCTGGTGACGACGCCGATGGTCAGCGCCCCCAGCGACCGGGCGACGCTCGCGACCACCGGGGCCCCGCCGGTGCCGGTGCCGCCGCCCTCCCCGGCCGTGACGAAGACCATGTCGGCCCCCTTGAGGACCTCCTCGATCTCCTCGCGGTGGTCCTCGGCTGCCTTGGCGCCGATATCGGGGTTCGCCCCGGCGCCCAGGCCACGAGTGAGTTCCCGGCCGACGTCCAGCTTGACGTCGGCGTCGCTCATCAGGAGCGCCTGGGCATCTGTGTTGATCGCGATGAACTCAACGCCCCTGAGTCCCTCTTCGATCATCCGGTTCACGGCGTTGACGCCGCCCCCGCCGATACCGACGACCTTGATGACCGCCAAGTAGTTCTGCGGTGCTGCCACGAGGAGGAACCCTTTCCGCTCGTTCGCTGTGCCGAGTACCCGCAAGGCCGCGGCTACGGCCAGTCTTACTGCCGAGCTCGGCTAGCTCCTGCTGCGAAGCTCGCCAACCCGTGCCCCCGTCGGCCAGGCAGATTCAGCGGATTCCAGCAAGTCAAACTCTCACCCTCAACTTGAGATTTAGAGTTATGTCAAGCTGCTGACTGATAGGGACAGTAGGGTTGCGCGCTACCTGCGGTCAACTAACTGGAAGCCAACCCGTTCCGGCGTGTCGCCGCGAATCCGGCTGGCTACCCGTCGGCTGTGGCAGAAACGTTCCGCCGCGTACCAGTTGCGCTGGTAGCGCACGGTGATCCAGCCGGGGTTCCCGGCAAATCCCGTCATCCCGCCGTCACCGCGACTCTCGGCGAGCTCACGTCGTAGTAGCTTGCGCTCGTCCGCATCAGTGCCCGCAGTTCCCTCACCTTTGTGGGCGTACGGGCGGCGCTGCCCCAGAGCACCGTGATCCGCCCGCGCAGGTGCAGCGTCACGGCATCGGCGGCCGTCGCGGTCACCGAGGTCACCTGCTGCCGGATCGAGCCGGGCAGCTGGCCCGTCACGAGCGCGGCGGCCCGGACGGCGGGGCTACCGCGCAGCCCGGCCGGCGCCGTGTTCGACCCGAGCAGCGGCAGCCCGGCCGGGCGACGGGCCACCTGAGCCACCACGACCCCGTTAACGTCCACTAGGTTAAACCCGCCGGCGCTGGCGACGGCCAGCGCCGGCGTCCGCTCCCGGATCGAGATGACCACGGTGTCCGGCCACGATCGGCTCACCCGCGCGGATAGCACCCAGGCAATTCGCTCGATCCGGTGCGCCGCCGCCGCCGCGTTGAGCCGGGCCAGCGGAGTCCCCCGCTGGATGCCGGAGGCGGCGCGAACCTCCGCGGCCGGCACCTTGCGGTTGCCCGTGACCTGCACATGGCGAACCACCAGCAGGCTGGAGCCGAGCAGCGCCCAGGCCGCGCCGATCACGATGGCCAGCCCCAGGACGACCAGGAACGCGGCCCGCCACGGGTCTCCCGGCCGCCGGGCCGGCCGCCGGGCCGCCGGGCCGCCGCTGGCGCTACCCGGCTGGCTGGTCGCCTCCCCGAGCCGCATCGCGGCCTGGCTGGTCATGGTGGCGCCGGAGTCACCCGCGGTCCCGCCGCGACGTGTCATGCCTGCTCACCGGCCCGCTCGCGCAACTCCGCCACGACGAGCGGACCGAGCGCGGTGACATCCCCGGCGCCCATCGTCAGCACGAGATCACCGGGCTTCGCCAGGCCGGCGACAACCGCGGGCGCACTGGCCCGGTCGGGCAGGAACTGTGCCCGGCCGCCGGGGACGGCGTCGCAGACCAGGCGGCCGGTGACGCCGGGCTCCGGATCCTCGCGCGCCGCGTAAATATCGAGGACCAGTACCTCGTCGGCCTGCGCCAGCGCCGCGCCGAATTCGGCCGCGAAGATCCGGGTGCGGCTGAACAGATGCGGCTGAAACAGGGCGATCACCCGGCCGCCCGCGGCGACGTCCCGCGCGGCGGCGAGGTCGGCGGCCAGCTCGGTCGGGTGGTGCGCGTAGCTGTCCACCACCCGCACGCCATCGGCCTCGCCCTTGAGTTCCATGCGCCGCCGGGCGCCACCGTAGGCCGCCAGCCCGGCCGCTATCTGGCCGGGCGCGAAGCCGAGCTCAGCCGCGAGCGCGTAGGCCGCGGCGGCGTTGAGCGCGTTATGGCGACCGGGCACCGCGATCTCGATGGCCACCGGGCCCGCGTCGCGGGCCCTGGCTCCGATGCCGGCGGCGACGGTCAGGCCGGTCGACATGCCGCGCGCTGCTACGTCGCTCACCTGGTAATCGGCGTCCACGGCCGCGCCGTAGGTCACGACCCGCAGCCGCCGGGCGCCGTCGCGGGCCACCCGCCCGGCCAGCTCGCGGGCGCCGCGGTCGTCGGCGCAGGCCACGAGCAGGCCACCGTCGGTGATCTTGGCGGTGAAGGCAAGGAACGCCGCCTCGATCTGCGCGAGGTCAGCGTAGTTATCCAGGTGATCGGCCTCTACGCAGGTAACGACCGCGGCGTCCGGAGACAGCATGAGGAAGGAGCCATCGCTCTCGTCGGCTTCCACGACGAAGGCCCCGCCGTCGCCGTGATCGGCGCCCAGGCCGGTCCCGGCCAGGATGCCGCCGATGACGTAGGAGGGGTCGGCGCCGCAGTGCCGCAGCACGGTGGTGATCATGGACGTCGTGGTGGTCTTGCCGTGGGTCCCGGCGATGGCGATGCCCTGGCGTCCCAGCATCACCGAGGCGAGCGCCGCCGCCCGGTGCAGCACGCGCAGCCCGCGCCGCCTGGCCTCAGCCAGCTCCGGGTTGTCCTCCCGGATCGCGCTGGACACCACGAGCGTGTCGGCATCGCCCAGGCTCTGCGCGGCATGGCCCACCGTGACCCGGGCACCGAGTGCAGCGAGGTCGTCAAGCTGTGGCGAGGACGCCGCATCGCTGCCGGAGACGGCGATACCGTCGGCCAGCATGATCCGGGCGATGCCGGACATGCCCGCCCCGCCGATGCCGACGAAATGAACCGCGCCAAGCTCACTCACCGGCACCGGGTCCACCGGTGTGACCAGGCCCATGCCCGCTCCTTCCTGCCTGCCAGCGCCACGGCTGGGCTGGCCGAGTACTGCGTTCCTAGCGGCGCCGGCGGCGCGCTCGTCCCAGGCTGCCCAGATCGATGACCTCATCGGCTAGCAGCTGATCGGCGTTCCGGTGGCCCGTCCCCGCCGCGGCCTTGGACATCGCCGCCACCAGCTCGGCGTCCAGCAGGATCGGCAGCAGCGCGCCGGTGATCCACTCCGGCGTCAGGTCAGCGTCGGCCACGATCAGTCCGCCGCCCGCGGCCTCGATCGGCACGGCGTTCAGCCGCTGCTCGCCGTTTCCGTGCGGCAGCGGGACGTAGGCCGCCGGGAGGCCGACCGCGGTGAGCTCCGCGCAGGTCATCGCCCCGGCGCGGCAGAGGGCGAAGTCCGCGGCCGCGTAGCCCAGATCCATCCGGTCCAGGTAGGGCAGCACCACGTACGGGACGCCCCCGTCGGGGACCTGCACGTCGGCCGCGCGTGGCCCGATGATGTGCAGGACCTGGACGCCCGCCGATGACAGCATGCCCGCCGCGGACAGAACCGCCCGGTTAATCGACCGGGCGCCCTGCGAGCCGCCGGTGACCAGCAGCACCGGCAGGTCGGGGCGGAGGCCGAAATGCGCGCGAGCCTGGTCGCCGAGCGCCAGCCGGTCCAGTCCGGCGATCTGCGCGCGGATCGGGATGCCGATGTACCGGGCGTGCGCCAGCCGGACGTCCGGCTGGCCGGCGAATACCCGCCGCGTGAGTCGCGCGCCGATCCGGTTGGCCAGGCCGGCCCGGGAATTGGCCTCGTGGACCACGATGGGCACCCCGCGGCGCCACGCGGCCAGGTAGCCCGGCGTGGCCACATACCCGCCAAAGCCCACGAGGACGTCGGCCCGGACCTCGTCGAGCACCCCGGCGGCCGCGTTCACCGAGCCGATCATCCGGCCCGGCACCGACAGCAGCCGCGGCGTCAGCGAGCGGGGCAGCGGCACCGGCGGGATCAGGGCCAGGTCATAGCCGCGGGCCGGAACGAGCCTGGTCTCTAGGCCGCGCTCGGTGCCCAGGCAGGTGATCGTCATACCCGGCTCCGCCCGCCGCAGCGCATCGGCGAGCGCGAGCGCCGGCTCGATGTGGCCGCCGGTGCCGCCGCCCGCGATGACTACGCTCATCGCCATCCCTGCATCACTTCCCTTCGCCCGGGCTGGCCGGCGGGGGCCGCGGTCAGCGGCGCCGCGGACCCAGGCCCAGCCAGCTTAGGATGCGCCGGGGCACGCCGGGACCGGCCTGCGCAAGTGCCTGCCGGGCGCCCGGCTCGTGCCGCGCGAAGCACATCAGCATGCCGAGGGCGGTCATCGTCACCAGCAGCGACGACAGGCCCTCGGAGACCAGCGGCAGCGGGATGCCGGTGATCGGCAGCAGGCCGAGCACCGCACCCATGTTGATCAGCGCCTGCGCCACGATCCACACTGTCACGGTGGCGGCCGCCAGCCGCATGAACGTGTCCTGCATCCGCCGCGCGATCCGGATGCCGGCGTAGGCGATGCCGCCGTACAGGAAGATCACCGACAGGGTCCCGACCAGGCCCAGCTCCTCGCCGAGAATGGCGAAGATGAAGTCGGTGGAGCTCTCCGGCACCCAGCCCCACTGCGACCGGCTGGCACCCAGGCCGACGCCAAGCGGGCCGCCGGAGCCCAGCGCGTACTGGCCGTTCAGCTCCTGCAGGCCGGAGCTAAGCGCGTGCGCCTGCGGGTTCAGGAAGCCGAGCAACCGCTCAAGCCGGTAGGGCGCCGCGATGATCAGGACCATCACGACGAACGCCATCAGGCCCAGCATGCCGACGAAGAGCCGGCCCGGGCTGCCCATGACCCACAGCAGGGCCAGGAAGATGATCAGCAGGATGAACGTGGTCCCCAGGTCGTTGCCCAGCAGCACCAGCATGGCCAGGATCGCCGTTCCCGGCATCAGCGGTATCAGCAGCTGCCGCCAGTCGGTGAGCTGACCGAGCTTCTCCTTGCGGGCCAGCAGGTCAGCGCCCCAGAGCACGAACGCGAGCTTGGCGAACTCCGACGGCTGCAGCGTGAAGCCCACCAGGGAGAGCTCCCGCGTGGCGCCCTGGATCGGGTGGCCCACCGCGAGGACCAGGATGAGGCCGAGCACCGCCAGCCCCATCATGGGGTATCCGGCCACCCGGTACATGCGCGGCGACGCCCGCGCCGCCAGCCACATCAGCCCCAGGCCGCCCACCGCGCCCAGCAGTTGCTTCTGGAACCCGGCGTAGGGGGCCTGGTTATTGTCCAGTGCCAGGGCCGCGGAGGTGGACAGCACCATGGCCAGCCCCAGCGCCAGCAGCAGCAAGGTGCAGCCAATGATCAGGTAATACGACGTGAGCGGCCGGTCCAGCAGGCCGAGGAGCCGGGCCGCGCGCTCACGCAGCCCGGTGCCGGGCAAAGCCGGCCGCGGAACGGGCTGCTGGGCCCGCTGGCCGGATGACTCGCCGTCGCGCTCGGGCGTCGGCCGGCGCCGTGTGGGCCCGATGGTCGCGCTCACCGCTGCGCCCCTACTGCCAGGTTCATGTATCCAGTGTCGGTGGCCGGTGCCGCCGCGGCCGGGACATCCGCCCGCGTGTCGCGGTCGCGGCGGGGGCGAATGCCTAGCCGGGCAGCCACTCGACGTAGAAAATGCCCAGGCCCAGCGCGATGCACAGGCCCGCCATCATCCAGAACCGGATCACGATCGTGGTCTCGGCCCAGCCGATCAGCTCGAAATGATGCTGCAGCGGGGCCATCCGGAATACTCTCCGCCTGGTCATCTTGAAGAACCCGACCTGGATGATGACCGACAGCGTGATCACGACGAACAGCCCGCCGAGGATGACCAGCAGCAGCTGGGTCTTGGTGCAGACGGCCAGGCCGGCCAGCACCCCGCCGAGGGCCAGCGAGCCGGTGTCGCCCATGAAGATCCTGGCCGGCGGCGCATTCCACCACAGGAATCCGAAGCACGCGCCTAGCACCGCGGCGGCCACGACCGCCATGTCCAGCGGATCTCGGACCGAGTAGCACTGCGGCGCTAGGAAGTTCGTGCAGTCGTTGCGCTCCTGCCAGATGCCGATCAGCACGTAAGCCGCCAGCACGAGGCAGGTCGCGCCGGTAGCCAGGCCGTCCAGGCCGTCGGTGAGGTTCACCGCGTTGGAGGTCCCGGCGATCAGCAGGACGATCCAGAGCACGAACGGCAGCACCCCGATGGCCGGCCCGACGTCGCGCAGGAACGACAGGTGCGGGTCCGCTGGCGTCAGGTCGTAGCCGTCCGGGTGCCGGAGCGCCTCCAGCGCGAAGAGTGCGCCGACGACCACCTGGCCGGCCAGCTTGGCACCGCTGCGCAGCCCCAGGCTGGTCTGCTTGTAGATCTTGATGAAGTCGTCGATGAAGCCGACCAGGCCCAGGCCCGCCATCAGGCCCAGCACCAGCACCCCCGAGGCGGACATCGGGTCGTTGGTCACCTCGTGGCCGACCAGGTAGCCGATCAGGGTCGCGACCACGATCACGGCGCCGCCCATCGTCGGCGTGCCCCGCTTGGTCAGGTGCGCGGCCGGGCCCTCCTCCCGGATCAGCTGACCGTAGCCGCGCTTGCGCAGCACCCGGATCGCCAGCGGCGTGCCGAACAAGGCGAGCACCATGGACACGCCCGCCGCTACGAGAATGGTCTTCACAGGGCGGGTCCCGGCTCCCGCTCGCCCTGCTCCCGCTGGCCCGGAAGGGGCCGCTCGCCCGTGAGCGCCAGCGCGACCGACTCCAGGCCGACCGAGTGCGATGCCTTCACCAGCACGACGTCCCCGCCGCGCAGCCGCTGGCCGAGCGCGGCCACCGCCGCCGCCGGATCGGCGACCTGCAGCAGCTCACCCTGCCAGGACGGCACCGCCTTGGTCCCGGCCAGGATGGGCGCCGCAGCGGCGCCGACCCCGATGAGCCCGGCCACCCCGGCTTGCGCGGCCAGCAGACCGGCTTCCTCGTGAAACTTCCCGGCGAGTTCCCCCAGTTCGGTCATCTCGCCCAGGACCGCGAACCCGCGGCGCCCGCCGGGGGCCGCCATGTCCGCCAGCGCCGCCAGCGCCGCCCGCAGCGACTCCGGGTTGGCGTTGTAGGCGTCGTTGATGATCGTGACCCCGTCCGGCCGCTGCGTGACCTCCATCCGCCACCGGCTGCGGGCGACCGCCCCGGACAGGCCGGCCGCGATCGCGTCCACCGCCAGGCCCAGCTCGCCGGCCAGCGCCGCGGCGGCCAGTGCGTTGCTCACGTGATGCGCGCCATGCAGTTGCAGCCGCACCGGCGCGGAGCCGCCGACGGTCACCAGCGTGAACGCGGCCCGGCCCTGGTCGTCGGTGCTGACGCCGTCGGCCCGCACGTCGGCCCGCGCCGACCTGCCGAAGGTGACGACGCGGGCCCTGGTGCGCTGGGCCATGGCCAGCACACGCGGATCGTCGGCGTTGAGCACGGCGACGCCGTCGCTGCGCAGCGCGGCCGGCAGCTCCGCCTTGGCCCGCGCGACCTGCTCGATGCCGCCGAACTCGCCGGCGTGCGCATGCCCGACGCACAGCACCGCGCCCAGCCGCGGCGGCGCGATCGCGCACAGCGCGGCGATATGCCCCGGCCCGCGCGCCGACAGCTCCGAGATCAGGTAGCGCGTCTGTCCCGTGACCCGCAGGACGGTGAGGGGGTGGCCGATCTCGTTGTTATAACTCCCCCGGTTCGACACCGTGGCGCCGAGTGACTCGACCAGCTGAGCGGTCAGGTCCTTGGTGGTCGTCTTCCCGGCCGACCCGGTGATGCCAGCGACCGTCAGGTCGGGCAGGCGGGCCACGACCGCCGTGGCCAGGGCAGCCAGGGCGGCCTGCACATCGCCGACGATGAGGGCGGGCACCCCGACGCGGCGCTGCGCCAGTACCACGGCCGCCCCGGCGGCGACGGCGGCACGGGCGAAATCGTGACCGTCGGCTCGCGTTCCGGGCAGCGCCGCGAACAGGCTGCCGGGCTGCGCTTCCCGCGAGTCGATGACCACCGGCCCGGCCACCACGGCCCGGGCATCGGGCACCTCATCCAGCGCAGCGCCGGTGATCTCGGCGAGCTGCGCGACGGACAGCGGGATCACTTGTCCTCCGGTTCGGCCGCGGGGCTGGCACCGCCGCAGGACATCGTCGCATCCTCTGCGTGGCGGCGTCGCGCAAGGGCCTGCGCCGCGACCTCGCGGTCGTCGAACGGGATGACTGTCGCGCCGAGGTACTGGCCGGTCTCATGGCCCTTGCCGGCGATGAGCACCATGTCACCCTGGCCAGCGGCCCCGATCGCGGCCTCGATGGCGGTGGCGCGGTCGGGCAGCACGGTCACGTCCGCGCGCTGCGCCGCAGGCACCTCGACGGCGCCGGCCAGCATCTGCGCGAGGATCGCGAGCGGGTCTTCCGACCGCGGGTTGTCACTGGTGAAGATCGCCGTGTCGGCCAGCCGCGCGGCGGCCGCGCCCATCAGCGGCCGCTTGGCGGCGTCCCGGTCCCCGCCGCAGCCGAGCACGATCGTGAGGCTGCCCAGGGTGACCTGGCGCAGGGACGCCAGGGCCGCCTCCACGGCACCCGGCTTGTGCGCGTAGTCCACCAGGACGGTGAAGTCCTGGCCCGCCTCCACGCGCTCCAGCCGCCCCGGAACCCCCGGGCATGCCGCGACTCCCGCCACGGCAGTCGCCAGCCCGATCCCGGCCTCGACGAGCCCGACGATCGCGCCGAGCGCGTTGGCGACGTTGAACCGGCCGGGCAGCGCGGCGGCGGCGTCGGCTTCCACCCCGCCCGGCCCGATGACCCGGAAGGTGCTGCCGTCCGCGCCCGCCCGCACCTCGACCGCGCGCCAGTCCGCCTCCGGCCTGCCGTCGGCCGAGAAGGTCGTGACCGGGATCTGCGCCTGTCCAGCGAGCTGAACACCCCGCGGGTCGTCGATGTTCACCACGCCCGCCGCCGCGTACCGCGGCGTGAACAGCTGCGCCTTGGCCGCGAAGTAGTCCTCGATGCTGGGGTGAAAGTCCAGGTGATCCTGGGACAGGTTGGTGAACACCGCGACGTCATAACGCGTGCCCGCGACGCGGCCCAGCGCCAGCGCGTGGCTGGAGACCTCCATCGCCGCCGCCATGACCCGCCGCTGCGCCATGACAGCCAGCAGCGCCTGCAGGTCGGTCGCCTCCGGCGTGGTGAGCTGGCTGGCCAGGATCTCGCCGCCGATCCGGGTCTGCACGCCGCCGATCAGGCCGGTCGTGTAGCCGCCCGCCCGCAGCCCGGACTCCAGCAGGTAGGTCGTGGTCGTCTTGCCGCTGGTTCCGGTCACCCCGATGAGCAGCAGCCCCTCGGACGGGTAGCCGTAGATCCACGCGGCGACCTCCCCGATCCGCGAGCGCGGATCGGCCACCACGAAGGCGGGCAGCCCGGAGCGCACCGCGTCGTCGCGGCCGACCGGGTCCGTCAGCACCGCCGCGGCGCCCGCCGCGGCCGCGTCGGCGCAGAACCGCGCGCCGTGAAACCGCCTGCCGGGCAGCGCGGCGTACAGGTCACCGGGCTGCACGAGACGGGAGTCGTGCGTGATGCCGGTGACCCCGGAAGGACCGTTCTGGCCGGTAAATGCGTCCAGCGCGTCCTGGCCAGATGTCTTGAGGCCTAGGAGCACCGCAAGCCCCGCGAACGGGCGCGCAGGGACACGTTCGGGACGGAGAGCCGCTGGCACTGGCAGAGGGTACCTCCGTTCACGGCATCGTGAGCCGGATGTTGGGTGCCTGGGCACCCGTCGGCGGGATCTTGAGGGTCTGCAGCGCGAATTTCATCACGTGATAGAAGACCGGGCCCGCGATCACGTCACCGTAGTAGCCCTGAGCACGGGGGTCCTGGATATTGACCGCGACGACGAGTTGCGGGCTCTGCGCGGGCGCGATGCCGATGTAGCTCGACCCGTACTGGCACAGCTGGCAGCCGCCGCCAGCGGATATCTGCGCGGTTCCGGTCTTGGACGCTACCGGGTATCCCGCGATCAGGCCCCACGGCTCGCCCTGGGTGGCGTCGACCTTCGGCACCTGCTGCATCATCGTCATCAGCTGGCTGGCGGTCCTGGCGGCGATCACCCGGCGCTTGCGCGGCGGCGCGGCGGGCGTGTACTTCCCGGTGCTGCTGGTCGTCCCCGCCACCAGCGACGGCTGGACCCGCACGCCGCCGTTAGCGATGGTCGCGTACAGGCTGGCCATCTGGATTGCCGTGACGCCGATGCCCTGGCCGAAGGAGAGCTCGTACGGCTCGTCACCCCAGTAGTTCGTCGTCCCCGGCTTGTACAGCAGGCCCTGGCTCTCGCCGGGCAGGCCGAGGCCGCTGACCGAGCCGAAGCCGAACGCGCGCAGGTAGTCGTACTGCTGCATCGGCGTGATGTGCTGGACGATCTGGACCATGCCGTCGTTGAGCGAGTTCGCCAGAATCCCGGCGATCGTGAACTTGATGGTCGGATGCGGCTCGGCGTCTTGGAAGTTGAATCCGTGCACGTTGATCCGGGCGGGCACGGTGTAGGTGGACAGCGGTGTCTGGCCGCCCTTTTCTATCGCGGCCGCCAGCGTGACCGGCTTGAGGGTACTGCCGGGCGCGAAGACGTTAGCCACCGCGATGTCACTCGTCGCCGCCAGGTTCGCCGGCTGGGCCGGGTTGAACGTGGGGTACTGGGCGATGGCCAGGATCTTGCCGGTGGCCGGCTGCATCACCACGACAGAGCAGTTGCGCGCGTGGGCCGCCTGCACGCGCAGCTTGCATTGCTGCTCGGCCTCGTACTGAATGCTGGACTGGATCGTCAGCCGCAGGCTCCGCGCCGCAACGGGCGCCTTCACGTCGGCCTGGGTCAGCGGTATCGGCACCTGGTTGGTGCCGACCTCGACCTCCTCGCTGCCATCCCGGCCGGCCAGCATCGAGTTGTACTGCTGCTCCAGGCCGGCTTCACCGGCCAGGTCACCCGCGCTGCCGACCCGGTTGGTAAAGCCGGTCAGGTTCGCGGCCAGGTCACCGTTCGGGTAGGAGCGGGCGTAGCTGGGCAGCAGGTTGATGCCGGGAAGACCAGGGCCGCTGCTGCCAGGCAGCTCCAGACCGGCGATGTGCTGGGCGGCCGTCTCGCTAACGGCCTGCCTGAGCAGCACGTACTCGGGTCCCGGCGGGTGGTTCAGCAGGCGCAGGATGGTGCCGGGCGACATGGCCAGCGGGCCCGCCAGGTCGGCGGCTACCCGGGGCCGGGCGGACTTCAGTATCTGCGCGGGATCGGCCGTGACCTGGTCGGTCTGCACGGTCATGGCCAGCACCGTGCCGTCGCTGGTGGTGATGGAGCCCCGGACGGTGGGAATCGCTATCGTCTTGGTCCGCTGCTGCTCCGCGAGCGTGCGGTACTTAGCCCAGTCCAGGCCCTGCATCTGGACGAGGCGCCCCGCGAACAGCGACAGGATGACCGCGATCACGAGCATCGTGGCGTTCAGCCGGTGGCGGGGATTGCTGCGGCGCAGGATCATCTTCGCCCGGGCCGGGGCGCGGAGCGCCGCATCGGTCCGCTGCCGGGCGGTGCTCCGCTGGCGCGCGGTGCCCCCGGCGGCTGGCCGGCCCGGCTGGCTCCGGCCGGCACCGCTGCCGGGAGCGGTGTTCCGGCCGGCACCGCTGCCCCGGGCCGTCCTGCCACGGCCAGGCCCGCGGCCGTCCGCGCCCGCCTGCCTGGCCGGGCCCTGGCCGCGCGGCCGGTCAGTCCCTCTGCTCCCGCCCCTGCCGCCGCCCCCGCCGCCGCGGCCGCCGTCTCCCCCGTCACCGGTCACGGCGTGAACCCCGGAACGAGAAGCACTCCGGGGAGGGTGGCCGGCTGCCGGTAGATGCGCCCGGTCCGCGCATTAAGGAAGGTCAGGTGCTCCTGCGGGCGCAGGCCGAGCTCGTAGGCGCGGCGGGCGATCGTGGCCGGGGCTTGCTCCGTCGCGATCTGCTGCTCCAGCGCCTGCTCTTGCTGCGACAGCGTGGTGTTGCCCTGCTGCAGGTTGTTGATCTGGTAGGACGCCGTCGCCAGGATCGTGTTGATGACCAGCAGGCAGGTCAGCCCGCCGCCGAGCAGGCCGAGCACGAGCAGCACGAACGGCGTGCGCGACACCCCCGGTGGGTGGCCGGCTGCCGTCCGGGCCGCGACGCCGGCCGCCGCGCCTGCACCGGCGAGGTAACTGTCGCCGGACCGAGCCGGGCCGGGCCGCGGCACGCCACGCCGCTGGGGCCTGGCAGCCGGCGGCGCTGTAGCAGGCCGTGCGGCCGGCGAGGGTGACACGGCAGGCCGGGGCTTAGCCCGCAACTGGGGCCGGGTGCGCGTCGCGGCCCCCGCGGCCCCGACTGCCCCCGCGGCCCTGCCGGACGGCCGGCGCCTGGCCCGTAGCGCCGGGTCGGCGGGCGGTGCCAGCTCAGTCCTGCGCCCCCTGCGCCCCGCCTGAGGTGCACGGGTCGTCTCGGCGGCACGTCCCGCCGCCGGGTCGGCCTTCCGGGCTTGCCGGGCCTGCTCGCGTGTGCTCAGCTCAGTTCTCATCCGATGACGTCCGTTCTCCCCTGTCGCGCGGCCGTCCAGCCCGCTGTCCCCTGCCGCGCGGCTATCTCGCCCGCGCACTGGCCGTTCGCTTGCGTCCCGCGCGTCCCGCGCGTCCCCCGCGTCCCGCGCGTCCCCCGCGTCTCAGTCCCCCGCGCCCTCATGCCGCGGCCCGCACTCGCTCGGCGGCCCGCAGCCGCGCGGACGCGGCCCTCGGATTGACTGCTAGCTCTTGCTCACCCGGCCGCTCCGCGCCCCTGGTCAGCAGCCGGAACTGCGGCCGGCTGCCCGGCAGCGACACCGGCAGTCCCGGCGGCGTGGTGTCGGTCGAGCGGGCCGCGAGCGCCCGCTTGACCGCGCGGTCTTCCAGAGAGTGATAGGCGAGGACCGCGATCCGGCCGCCCACCGCCATCGCGTCCAGCGCGGCCGGCAGTGCCCGGTGCAGGGCCTCCAGTTCCCCGTTCACCTCGATGCGCAGCGCCTGGAAGGTGCGCTTAGCCGGGTTGCCCCCGGTGCGCCGGGCGGGCGCCGGGATGGAGTCGCGAACGATCTGCGCCAGCCGGAGCGTGGAGGTCAGGGGGGCCTGGCTGCGCTCGCGCACCAGGGCGTCGGCGATCCGGCGCGCGAAGCGCTCCTCGCCGTATTCGCGCAGCACCCGGGCGAGCTCATCGGCCGGGTAGGTGTTCACGACGTCAGCGGCGGTGCGACCGCCCGCGGTGTCCATGCGCATGTCCAGGGGGGCGTCATAGGAGTAGGCGAAGCCGCGCTCAGGGTCGTCTAGCTGCGGGGACGAGACGCCCAGGTCGAACAGGATGCCCTGCACGCTGCGCAAGCCAAGCCGGTCCAGGATGGCGGGCAGCGCGTCGTAGCGAGCCTGGACCAGCGTGACGCGGTCCGCGAAGGCCGCCAGCAGGCGGCGGGACTCGGAGATGGCCGTGGCGTCGGCGTCGATGCCGATGAAGGTCAGCCGGGGGTGCTCGGTCAGCAGGGCGCCGGCGTGACCGGCGCGGCCGAGGGTCGCGTCCACCAGGACGGCGCCATCGGGCTCGAGCGCGGGCCGCAGCAGCGCGAGCACCCGGTCCATCATGACCGGCAGGTGCCCGGCCGCCGCCGCGCCTGTCGCGCCCATCGAGCCCCCTTCTTCGCTTCGGCTGCCGCCGCGGCGCCAGCGACTGGAACTGTGCCGCCGGAGATCGCGCCTCCGGCGAGATGCCCGGCCAGGCCCCCATCCGCGCCATGACCTGACGACCGGACTGCGCCTGGCGCCGGGGAAGTGGCGCCAGCCGGGCTGGCCGTCCCGTCGCGGGTGGAGACCTCGCCGGGCACCTGGGCGCGCGTGTCGCGCCCCGTTACAGAACTCCTGGCAGCACCTCCTCCGATGCGTCGGAGAATGCGTCCTCCTGCTGATCCAGGTAGCTGGTCCAGGCGCCGGCGTCCCAGATCTCCAGCCGGGTATTGGCGCCGATCACCACGCAGTCACGCTGCAGGCCGGCGTAGTCGCGGAGGGCCGCGGGAATGGTGACCCGGCCCTGCTTGTCTGGCATCTCATCGGAAGCGCTGGCGAAGAACACCCGGCTGTAGTCGCGGACGGCCTTCGCGGTCACCGGCGCGGTGCGCAGCGCCTCGGTGATGCGGTCGAACTCCGGCAGGGGAAACACGTAGAGGCAGCGCTCCTGTCCCTTGGTGATAACCAGTCCCGGTGCGAGCTCGTCCCGGTACTTAGCGGGCAGGAACAGGCGGCCCTTCTCGTCGAGACGGGGCGAGTGAGTGCCGAGAAACATCAGCCATCACCTCCCCAGTCCCCCACCGGCGGTACCACATGAAGCTGCCCTGGCCCCACGGTCCACCACTGTACTCCACTCTCCTCCACCGTCAACGACTTCAAGCCCGCCAAGCTGGACATCTACCGGATGAGTAACGAGGTCAGAGGGGTGGAGCGAAGTGGAGGAGGCAAGGACACCATGGCCGTTACCCCGCCGAAGATCCCGTGCGGGATCGCCCCGGACCCGCCCCACGACGTACTGTCTGATCGCACGGATTTGTCAGCGGGGCCAAGGAATCCGGGCGCGGGCTGGCTGGAGAATCGCGCCGCGGACCTGACGCGGGAGGACATGTGGTGGTGGATACTGGGCGTCCGGCCGAGCCCAGCCTCGACGAGCTAGGGGAGATCGCGCGCCGCGTCGCAGCGTCAGTGGAAACCGTCATCGCCGGCAAGCCGGCGGCCGTCCGGCTGGCCCTCACGGTGCTGCTCGCCGAGGGGCATGTCCTGATCGAGGATGTGCCGGGCGTCGGCAAGACGCTGCTGTCCAAGGCGCTCGCCCGGTCCATCGACTGCTCGGTTCGCCGCGTGCAGTTCACCCCGGACCTGCTGCCCAGCGACATCACCGGGGTGAGCGCGTACAACCAGGAGATCCGGGAGTTCGAGTTCAAGCCGGGGCCGATCTTCGCCAACGTGGTGCTGGGCGACGAGATCAACCGGGCCTCGCCGAAAACCCAGTCGGCAATGCTGGAGTGCATGGAGGAGCGGCAGGTCACCGTCGACGGTGCCACCTACCCGCTGCAACTGCCGTTCATGGTGATCGCGACGCAGAACCCGATCGAGATGGAGGGCACCTATCCGCTGCCCGAGGCTCAGCGAGACCGCTTTACCGCGCGGATCGCGATCGGCTACCCCGACCCCGGCGCCGAGCTGGCGATGCTGGACTCGCACGGATCGGCCTCACCGCTGGATGACCTCAAGCCCGCCGCGCATGCCAGCGACATCCGGGCCCTGGTCGCCGCCGTGCACGGCGTGCACGTCGCACCGCAGATCCGGCAGTACGTGATCGACCTGGTGAATGCGACCCGGCACTCGCCGGAACTGCGCCTGGGCGCATCCCCGCGGGCCGCGCTGCACCTGTTCCGCGCGAGCAAGGCCTGGGCGGCGCTGGACGGCCGGGACTTCGTCATTCCCGACGACGTTCAGGCCCTGGCCATCCCGGTCCTCGCCCACCGGCTGCTGCCCACCTCGGAGGCCCTGGTGGGCAGGCAGTTGCCGGAACAGGTCCTCACCAGGATCGTGGAGCGACTGCCGCTCCCTGGCCGCTAGCCGCCGATAGGCCAGCCTGGCCAGCTGACCTGGGCGGTAGTCCGGCATAGATTGAGATACGGCAGCCGGAAGGAAAGGCCCTCAGATGCGGTCGTCACTGCTGGCCGGGTTGACTACCCGCGGCACGTCATTCCTGGCCGCCGGGGCCGCGACCGTGCTGGCCGGGCTGCTGCTGGGGACCCGGGCCCTGCTCAGCGTCGGCGTGACCCTGATGGTGCTCCCGATGCTGGCCCGGGTCGCCGCCGGCCGGGCCCGGTACCGGCTCAGCTGCACCCGGTCCATCACCCCGGCCCGGGTGCCGGCGGGCCACATCGCGACGGTGACGCTGCGGCTGGAGAACGCCTCCCGGCTGCCCACCGGGCTCATGCTGGCCGAGGACAGCGTCCCGTATGCGCTCGGCACCCGCCCCCGCTACGTCCTGGACGGCATCGAGCGCGGCGGGGTCCGCGAGCTGAGCTACCCGCTGCGCTCCGACCTGCGGGGGAAGTTCGAGATCGGGCCGCTGGAGATCCGCATCGCGGACGCGTTCGGCGTCGTGGAGCTGGGCCGCTCGTTCTCCTCGCGGACGACCTTCATCGTCACGCCGCGAGTCGTGCCGCTGCCGCGGGCCACGGCGAGCAGCAGCTGGGCCGGGGACGGCGACGGGATGACCCGCACGACGGCGGCCGCCGGGGAGGACGATGTCATCCCGCGCTCCTACCGGGACGGCGATGAGCTCCGCCGGGTGCACTGGCGCTCGACGGCACGGTACGGGGAGCTCATGGTGCGCAGGGAAGAGCAGCGCTGGCGGAACCGGGCGCTGCTGTTCCTCGATACCCGCCGGTCAAGCCATGCCGGCACCGGGATGGCCTCGTCGTTCGAGTTCGCGGTCAGCGCCGCCGCCTCCGTGGGCGTGCACCTGGCGCGAGAGGGCCTGGACGGGCAGCTCATCACCGACGCGGGGCCGTTCGACAGCGGCGGGATATTCGAGGATGTCCTGCTGGACTCGCTCGCGGTGATCCGGCCATCGGCTAACCGCGACCTCTCCCGGGGCGTGTCCTCGCTCCGGACCGGCGACGGCGGCCTGATCGTCGCCATCATGGGGAGCCTGTCGGCCGACGCGGCCCGGCAGCTCGCGGCGTGCCGGCGCGACCAGTGCCAGGCGATCGCGCTGCTGCTCGCGGCCTCGACCTGGGCTGACCAGGCCGCGGCGGGCAAGGGCTCGGCCTCGAACGGCTCGGGGCGGGGCGGCGGGACGGGCGGCGAGCTGCCCGTTACTCACGAAGAGACGACCACCGCGGCAGCATTGCTGCGCAGCGCGGGCTGGCGGGTGATCTCGATCGACGCGACGACGCCGCTGGCCACCGCCTGGCAGCGGCTGCCGCGATTCGCCGGCCAGCCGGCGCCGGCCAGCGGTGGTTACGGGACCGGATCTGCCCCTGGAGCGGCGCGATGAACTACCGGCTGACGATCACCGCGGCTGCGGCCGTCATCCTGGCCTCCTTCTCGCTAACCACGGTCATCGAGGGCGTCGGCTGGCTGTACGCGGGGGCCGGGGCGGTCGTGGTGGTAGCGGCGGCGGGCCTGGCGACCAGGCTGGCGGCGATCCCGGCCGCCGCCGTGGCCACGG
>Ga0307374_10001644_pt1 | contig 41021 bp, 39 predicted proteins | sample OX3MG_FD_202532 | JGI IMG/M metagenome (GOLD analysis project Ga0307374, IMG submission 202532) | Soil microbial communities from Risofladan, Vaasa, Finland - OX-3 | ecosystem: Environmental > Terrestrial > Soil > Coastal area > Acid sulfate soil | place: Finland: Risofladan, Vaasa | collected... | reverse complement strand
CCGCCGCATCGTCCGAGCGCGCTCCGGCTTGTCCGTTCGTCGCCTTCGACGACGATCGAGACGAGCGCTCGGATCGACCGGACCACCGCCACCGCTGCTACGCAGAGTCGTCGCCGGCTCCGCGCGCGCTCGCGCACCAGGAATCGTTCTGCCTGTCGCCCACCTTCCCGACCTGCCCCACGTTCCAGGACTGGGCCCGACGTGAGGCGGCGCGGGCCAGGGCGACGGTCCGCGACAGCGTTCGTCCGGGGATCCGGAGTGGCGATGTGCGTGCCGCGGCCCTCGGCGAGCTGGCTGCTGCTCCAGCCGAAGCCGCCTTCGAGCGGCAGGACGGCGAGTCCACCGACGCCCCTGGGGCGATCGTGGCGCAGCCGGGCGAAGGAGCCGACCGTCCACCGGATGAGCGGCTGTCGTCGGCGCGCAGGAACTGGGCGGCGCCACCGCCGTGGAAAAGCGCTCCCGGCTCGGACCGGCGCGTGACGGCGGCGGCTCCCCGACGGGACACGGGGGCACCGGTCGAATCCGAAGCGGCCGATCCGGAAGCGACCGACGCGGGACCGACCGATCTCCGGGTGATGGACCCGGCGGCCGGACTCGTGGCGTCCCGCTGGCTGGCCGACGTCCAGCCCGGTGACGAGGGCATGGACCTCGCCGCGGACGCCGACCGCGCGCCGTCGTTCCTCTCCGGGCGGTCCGGCAGCGACGCAGCGCGACCTCCGGCGGTGGGCCGCCCGATCGACCGGCCGGGCGACGAGGGAGCGCGCCCGGACCTCACGGCGCTCGTCGCGAAGATCCGATCCGGCAGGCTAGGTGAACGGGCGAACCGGCCGATCGTCGGCCAGGCTCGTCCGGTCGGTGGACCACCGCGTGTGGACGAAGGACCGAACTGGGAACGGCCGCGGCGCTTCGAGGCATATCCGACACTGCGGACCCGGGTCGGCATGCCGGCCATCCCTCGCCTCGCGCTGGCGGCGATCGCCCTCGCTGTTGCGGCTCTGGCCCTGTTCATGGTGCCCGCGCTGTTCTTCAGCAAGGGCGACCAGGCGGTCGTGGCGAGCCCGACACCGAGTGTGGCGCCGAGCGCTTCCCTCGCACCCACCGCGGCGCCGGCGCCGACGCCCCTGACGTACACCGTCAAGTCCGGCGACACGCTCGGGGGGATCGCGGCCCGCTACGGCATGACCCAGACCCAGATCCTCCAGGCGAACCCGCAGATCAAGGATCCGAACAAGATCGCGATCGGCCAGGTGATCCTCATCCCTGGCACGGCCGCGTCGCAGGTGATCGTGTCGGGCCCCACCGGCCCGAGCGTCGGGCCAGGGGCGTCATCGGCAGCTCCCTGACCGCGGGCCCCGGCGCTGGGGCGAGGTTGTCAGCGCGGGGCGAGGTTGATCGCGGTGATTCGACCGGCCTCCACCCGGAAGGTCGCGTCGATGTGCTGGCTCGGGGCTCCGGGCCGGACGACGAGGATGTCCGCCTCCCACGAATTGCCGGTGTCCCGCACCTCGCCCGGGATCATCTTCAGGCCCCGGTCGCCGCGCAGGAACCAGCCGCCGACTCGGTCCCGGCCGCGCAGCGTCTGGGCGCTGTCGCCGACGTGTACGCGCATCTCGGCCATCTCGTCCATGAGCGCCACGGCGCCTTCGCGGTCACCCGCGTTCAAGCGCTCGAAGAAGACGTCCATCGTTTCGACGGCACCCATCGCGCGGAGTGTAGCCGACCGATCAGCGCAGCCCGGCCGCCTTGCGCCCGAAGTTGACGGTGCCGAGCAGGATCGAGACGACGCTCACGACGATCGAGCCGAGGATCGCGGCCACGATCGACGTCGAGCCGAGGGTCGGCGGGAATCCACCCACGGTGAACGGGATGTCGAGGCCGGATTTCGCGATCCAGGCCACGAGGAGGAACAGCGCGGCGTTGACGACGAGCGAGAAGAGGCCGAGCGTCAGGAGGGTGATCGGGAAGGAGAGGGCCTTGACGATCGGCTTGACGTAGGTGTTCACGAGGGCGAACACGAGGGCGACGATCCCGACCTTGATCCAGCCGATCCCCAGCGGCCCGAGGATGAGGTGGATGTTCGGGACGATCTTGGCCGCGACCACGAGCGCAACGCCGTTGATGACGATCCGGATCGCCCAGTCGAGCATCGGCGGTACTCCTCCTGCGGTCGACGGTGTCCGAGTCCAGCGACTCGACAGCGTCGGATACGCTCGGCGATGATGGCAGACACGGCGCCAGCCGTCTTCGCAGCGTCGTTGTCACCATCCTTCATCGCCCGCCCTGCCGAGGAACAGCCGTTGACTGCCCCGACCGACCTGTCCGACCTGCTCGCCGCCTGGCTCGACGAATACCTCACCCTCGATCCGGTCAGCGCCACTGCAATCGGCGATCATCGTTCGGACGATCGGTGGCCGGACTTGTCGGACGCCGGACGAACCGCGCGCCTCGCCTTCGTCGATCGCTGGCTCGATCGGCTGGCGGCGATCGATTCCGCGGTGCTGTCGCGCGATGAACGCGCCGATCGCGACACCCTCGTCGCCGAGCTCGAGGCGATGCGCTTCCGCGACCGCGATCTGCTCGAGGATCGCTGGGATCCCCTCAGCTGGATCTACCTGCTCGGTGGCGGCCTCTTCCCGCTGCTTGCCCGCGAATTCGCGCCGCTTGCCGTTCGACTGAGCTCGGTGGCCGGCCGGCTCGAGGGGATCCCGGGCGTCGTTCGCGCCGCGGAGGTCCAGCTCGTCGGGACTTCCGATCGACCGGTCTCGCGGCTCCACACCGAGTCGGCGCTGCGCCAGTTGTCCGGCATCGGCGAACTCGGCGCGGAGGCGCTCGCCGCTGCCGAAACTGCCGCCGGGGATCCCACCGTCGCGGCCCTCCTGCCACGGCTCCGGGCGGCCCTCGCGAGCGCCGACGGTGCCCTCGCCGGGTTCGAGACGCATCTCCGGGAGGTGGTCCTTCCACGCTCCGCCGGCGACGGGCGACTCGGTCCGGAGCTCTACGAGGCGAAGCTCCGCCACACGCTCCGTGGCGACCGGTCCGCCGCCGACATCCTCGCCCGCGCCGACCGAGAGATCGCGGCAGTGCGGGCCGAGATGATCCGGATCGCGGGCGATCTGTGGCCGCAGTGGCTGCCCGACCGACCGGTACCCACGCCTGCGTCCGCTGGCGGCGCGAACGCCGCCGAGCAGGCACTCGTCCGGGGCGTCCTCGGCGCTATCTCCGCCGAGCACCGGCAGGCGGACGAGCTCCTCGATGCGTGCCGTAGCGAGGTCGCCCGGATCGAAGCGTTCTGTCGCGAGCGGGACGTGATCGGGCTCGCGGACGAGCCGCTCGACATCAGGTGGACGCCGGTCTTCCTGCGGGCGTTCGGCGGCGCGATGCTCGACTCGCCCGGGCCGCTCGACCGTGGCGAGAAGGCGTTCTTCTGCATCACCCCCATCCCCGAGGACTGGACCCCCGAGCAGGCCGAGAGCCGCCTGCGCGAGGACAACGACCGACACCTGCGGGTGCTCACGATCCACGAGGCGGTCCCCGGCCACTACCTGCAGGGCGTCTACGCCAACCGCTGTCCGTCGATCCCGCGGACCGTCCTCTGGAGCGGCGTGTTCGCCGAGGGCTGGGCGGTGTACGTGACCCAGGTGATGATGGACCTCGGGTATGGGGCGGACGACCCCGCGCTCATGCTGATCCACTGGAAGTTCTACCTTCGCGCGGCGATCAACGCTGCGCTCGACGGACGGATCCACGCCCACGGCATGACGGAGGATGAGGCGATCAGGCTCATGATGGACGGCGGCTTCCAGGAGGAGTCCGAGGCGCGCAACAAATGGCTGCGGGCGCGTCTCTCCTCCACCCAGCTGTCGACGTATTTCGTCGGATCGGTCGAGTTCTGGGATATCGAGCTCGAGGCGCGCCGGCGTGCGGCGTTCGCGTCAGGCGATCCGCGCGGTGCGGCGGCCGTTCCCGAGCCACACGTCGTCGGCGGGTTCGGCCCCACGCCCGGATTCAGCTACCGCGAGTACCTCGAGTCCGTGATCTCGCACGGGTCCCCGCCGCTGCCGATCCTCCGCCAGCTGATGTTCGACTGACCGCGGGGCGCGGCGCCCTGCGCGTCTTCGGTCGGTCGCTGACCGCGAGGGCGTCGCGGGCGAGATCGATGCGATAGCCACCGGCGGCTGCGGCCGCGTCGATGGCGGCGATCGCCCGCTCGGCGTCGGTCGCCTGCCGCCGTCCCGTTGCCGCGGCAAGGGCCACGGTCAGGCCGCCGATGAGGTCCACTCCCTCGGCCGTGAGCCAGTGGTGCCCGTCCCAGGCGTGGACGCCGAGGGCTGCCGCGAGGTCCTCGTCATCGAGCCATGCGGCAAACCGACCCGCGGCCCGCTCGCCGGATGCCCGCCCGCCGGGCACACCGACCGACCGGCCGAGCGCGAGAAGGAGCCACGCTCGGTGGACCGCCGCTCCGGGATCGACGGCTGACAGGCCCGCCACGGCCGACCCGGCCGCCCCCAGGGCCCGCTCGAGGGCAGGTCCGAGACGGAGTTCGGCGAACCAGGCCCGGGACGTCGCCCACGTGTCCGGCGATGCGCCGAGGCTGCCGAGCGGCTCGACGATCGCATGGATCCGGAGGGCTGCGGCGGTCGCCGGCTCGGCCAGCGCCGCAGCGGCGCGGGAGGACCGCCGTGCCAGCGAGGAACCACCGAACACGTCCTCCGTCGCCCTGGATGCCGATCGGATCGCTGCCACGACCTCGCCATCGGATGCCCCGCCGCGAGTCCCCGTGGCCGCACGCATCGCCGCGACGAGCGCCGGCGCCGTCTCGACGTGGGCGAGCGTCGCGGCGAGGGCGTCGTGAAGGGGGGCGAGCTCGAGATCGCGCAACGCCTCATCGAGCGAGGGTGTCCCGCATCCGGCGAGCGTGGCGACGAGCCTTCGCCACCGTCCGTCGAGGTCGTCGACGACCGTCGTCCAGCCGATGTAGACCCGATAGTCGTACGCCTCGGCCTCGATGAGCAGGCCGTCACGGACGATGTCCCGGGCCGGCCAGAGAAACTCGAGGCCGCTGCGCAGCTCGCGGGCGCGGACAAATGCCGCGTCGAGCCGGAGGTCGTCCGGGTCGCTGCGCCACAGGTCGAGGCCGTCGGCGAGCGTGCGCCGGCGGAGCGATCGTTCGCCGCTCGCCGGATCGGCCGCGGAGTAGGCCACCGAGAGGAGGAGCCGCCCGGCGGTCCTGGCGAACCGGTCGTGGAAGACGACGAGCGACCGCTCGCCGGCGGGCCCGACGTTGGAGTAGGCGTAGACGTCCTCGCGAACCGCGCCGTCGTCGCCGACGACGTCGTACAGCAGGAAGTCGCGCGACCCGGCGAACCAGGCACGGCGATGGAGGAGAGGAACGATCTCGCGGTCGTAGCGCGCCTCGAGACCCTCGTCGACGGGTTCGTCCCAAGCTGCCCGGCTGAACTCCATCCCGTAGCGCTCGCGGAAGCCCTCGAACTGACCGTGGCCGAGCATCGGCAGGCCGGGCAGCGTGGCCATGAGAGTCGCCACGCCGAAGTGCTTGTCACCGGTTCCGAACTGCTCGACGGCCGTCTTCTCGTCCGGGTTGCTCATGAAGTTCACGAACCGGCCGAGGATCTGCGGATCGAACTCGAGCGTCTCGCGCATCACCCTCCGGTAGGTCGCGTTGTCCTCGTCGCGAAGGAGGTTCATGAAGGCGCTGTTGTAGACGCGGTGCATCCCGAGCGTCCGGACGAAGTAGCCTTCCATGAGCCAGAACGCCTCGGCGAGGAGGAGCGTCCCGGGCGCCTCGGCGGCGACCCGGTCGACGACCTCGCGCCAGAACTCGACCGGCATCGCGGCGTCGAATCCGCGCTTCGTCATGGCGTGCTCGGCTCGCGACGGGATCGCCCCGCCGCTGCCCGGCAACGGGTGCCAGAGCCGCTCGATGTGGCGCTTGGCGAGGACCATGGCGGCGTCGAAGCGGATGACCGGGAACTGCCGGGCGACGTGGAGGATGGTCTGGATCACGGCTTCGCGAACGTCGGCCCGGATGAAGTCGAGCTGGGCAGTGTCGTTCCAGGGGAAGCTCGTGCCATCGTTGCCGTGGTAGACGTAGCGCTCGTCGCCGGTCCAGCGATCCGCCCGTTTGAAGACCACCGCGGCATCGGCATCGTTCCAGTAGTGATCCTCGAGGACGATCGCCACCCGCTCGTCCGACGAGAGGTCCGGTCCGTCGAAGGTGTAGGCCGGGAATGGCGGCCGTGGCAGCGAGAGGAACCAGTCCGGGTGCTCCACCACCCAGCGTGAATCGATGCCCATGTGGTTGGGGACCATGTCGCTCGCGAGGCGGATCCCGCGCGCGCCGGCGCGACCGCGCAGCTCGTCGAGGGCGGCCGGTCCGCCGAGGTCCGCGGCGATGACGTAGTCGTCAAGCGCGTACGCGGAGGCGAGTGCGTCCGGGTTGCCCCGTCGACGCTTGATCTCGCGCGACGCCCGGCTCCGCTCCCACAGTCCGATGAGCCAGAGCCCGGTCACGCCTCGTCGGGCGAGCCGGTCGAGCTCCTCATCGGGGATCGCAGCGAGCGACCGCACCTCGCGGGCATATCGCCGCGACAGCTGGTCGAGCCAGACGTGGGTGCTCTTGGCCATGAGCACGAGCTCGGGCATCCAGGCGAGGTCGTGGCTGAAGCGCTCTGGCTCGGGATCCGGCTCGAACCCGTCGCCGCGCGATCCGCCCAACCCGAGGTGGAGCGCCCCGAGTCCGCCGCCAGGTCCGCCGGGTCCCGGTCGGCGGCCGAGTCCGGTCGCCTCCTCCGCGATGACGCCGAGGCCGACCGACAGCCGTTCGAGCAGGCCCCGACCGCGGCCGCCGATGATCGATCCCCAGTGATCGCGCACATAGGCGAGCTGTCCGACGAGCGAACCCGGAACCGCCATCGCCGGCGCTCGGAGGAGCGTGACGAGATCCTCGCCGCTCGGCCCGATGGGCCGTGCGGCGGCGAAGTAGCGGGCGAGTGTTGCGATGACGTCGCCATAGCGCGCGCCGTGGGCCCACGACAGCGGACGGTCGTCGACGAGCACGCGGAGATCTCCGAGGGCCGGATTCGCGGCGAAGAGCCAGGTGAGGAGCAGCTCGCGGCTGGTCGGCTCGTCATGCCCGTCGGGTGGAGGGAACGTCGCGCCGTAGGCACCGAACGTCGCGTCGGTCGCCTCGTCGCCGAGTTCGCCGCGTACGCGGGCCGCCCCCGCTGCGAAGGCGGTTCGGTCGACCTCGCTCAGGTAGTGTTCGACAACGACCCGGTTGACCTCGTCGAGGAGTCCGAGGGCGAGCACCTCGCCGGCGAGCACCCGGTTCCCCGGTCGGGCGATCGCGAGCCGGTGAGCGACCTCGCGGGCGATCGCCGGTTCGGCCAGCCGGATCGGTTCGACCGGATGTCCGGCTTCGTCGAGGGCGAGGGTCGTCCGGGCCGCCGCCGCGAGGCGGATCCCGTCGGCGCCGACTGCCTCGTGCATCAGCCGGGCAGGGCCGCCGCTGTCGCCGCCCGCTCCGCCTGGGATCGCTCGATCGCCCGGCGCAACAGCTCGAGGCCGGACGGATCGAACTCGTAGATCCATTCGCGGATCCGCTGCGGTCGCTCGAAGCGGGCGTCCAGTCCGAGGTTGAGCGCCTCGCGCGAAAGGAGGATGAGGTCCGCCTCGCGGTCGATGCGGGTCATGTCGCTCGCCGCCTCCAGTGAGGCCATCACGACGGCGACGCCGGTCGTGCCCGAGATCGCCAGGGTCTCGCCGATGTTGCTGGCCCCTCGCGCGGAGGCACACACGAGCCCGACCGTCGCTCCCGGTGGAAGGGCGGCGATCTCCTGGATGAGTTCCACGTAGCCCGGTCCGACGAGCATCGCGACGACCGGCACGCGACCGGCGACGAGTGCCTGAGCCTCGTCCGCATGGAACGTCGTCGTCGCGACGAGGTCGTAGTGGAATCGGTCGAGGCGCTCGGACAGCTCCTCGAGGAGCGTCCCTTCGGCATCCACCGCCTCCGGGAACGCTGCGGCGATCCGCTCGGCGTCATACGTCGCGTCCGCGTTCGTGCACTCTGCGAAGAGCACGTGGACATGCGGGCCCGGACGCTTCCGCTCGGTCGCTGCCGCGAACGTCGCCGCCGCGACCTCGTCCGGGGTGAAGCCGGACTGGGCGGCGCGCCGGATCATCTCGGCGACGAGGCCGGCGAGCGCCTCCGCCCCGCGCCGCTGCGGTGGGCGGTCCGCGACGTGCGTCCCGGCGCCGTGGCGGCTCGTCACGTAGCCGGCGTCCGCGAGCCGCTTGTAGACGGCGCGGATGGTGTTCGGGTTGACGCGCAGTGCGGCCCCGAGCTCGCGTACCGGCGCAAGGCGGGCGCCGGGGAGGAGCCGTCCTGAGTCGATCTGATAGGCGAGCTGCCAGTAGATCTGGGTGGAGATCGGGACGTCGGATCCGCGTTCGACATCGAGAGCGCTCTGGGTTCGCGGAGCGGCCGCCGACAACGGAAGCTCGGGGGCCGGCGTGCGGGAAACGGTCGTTGTCTCGCGTCTTGACATAGTGGGATGGTCCAAGTATCGTTCCACTTGGCCTAGTTCACTATAGCAATAGGAGCGTTCCAGATGAACGCACTCATCATGTTCGCTTTCATCGTCGCAGGTCTCGCGGTCCTCAGCGCGGTCGCGACGTCGTTCGGTGTCGATTCGCGGGACGGATCGTGCGATCCGCACGCCCCGACCGAGCCGGTCGGCCTGGGCTGACCGCCAGCCGGTCCCGCCTGCCCGGACCGGTCCCTCGAATATCCCACGTCGCCGCTCCTCACGGCGACGCCCTCGTCAGCCCGTGGTTCGCAGGCCACGGGCTGACGGATTCTCCGGGCCCCGTCGGCCCAAGCGGCGCGACTCAGGCATCCTCGGATCTGTCGCGCGTGACCGCGACCCGTTGATCCACCGCGACCGAGACCCGCTCGCCCACGGCAAGCCGGACCGGCCATACCGCGACGAGAGCACTCCCCTGGTAGGTCCGCTCGAAGCCGTATTCCGAATTCGAGACGGTCTCGATCGGCGCCCACCAGAGCGTCGTCGCCGGCTCGATGGCGGTCGTGAGTTCGATCCCGACCTGGTCGTTGCCGCTGCCGATCATGGTGGCCACCGCCCGCTCGCCATGGCCGTCGTGCGGGAGCCGCTCCCCGTCGATCTGGTAGAACGCGGCCGGATTGCCACCGCCGCCGAGCATCATGAGCGCCCATTCGATCGCGACATCCGCGACGACTGCGCCGTCGCCGCGGTTCTCGATCGAGACGTCGAGGCGGATGCGGGGATGGCGCCGCGCACCGTCGAACGAGAAGCGCTTCTCCACCCGGACCATCCTGTCGTCACGGGTCCGCACGTCGCGGACGAGGACGACCGCGTCGTCGAGGCGAACCACCTCGTACGGGCCGTCGTGGGTGTCGCCGAGCTCGTCGGCCCGAGCCGCGGCGAAATCCTCCGCCGTCGTGCCGGGCGCGAAGAGGTGGACGAGGCCGGAGCGCCGTTCGTAGCCGTCGTAATGGAGGTGGGCTGAGAGGCCCGGCTCGCGCGACCGGACGAGGTCGTGGATCGAGGGCACCTCGCCGTCGGCGCCAGAGCGGCCGCCGTCGCTCCGCGCGGCCGTCGCCGCCGCGGCGGCATCGGCATCGCGGAGGCGACCGTGATACGCCTCGGGCCGGCGACGCAGGACGGCGGTGAGCGCGTGGCGGACCGGCCGGATGTCCCACGAGGCGATGCCGCCACCGCCGATCGGATCGATGACCACGACCTGGCCGGGTGACGTGACGAGGATCTCCGCCACGCCATCGAGGTTCGTGTCGGCGCGGACCGTGCGATCGACCGCCTCGCCGCGACGGCGGGCCGCGGCGTCGGCGAGATCCTCGGCGGCGATGAGGTGCTCATAGGTGGCGAGCCGCATGTGGGCGATGTAGATGCCGCCGAAGAGGCCGTGCCAGTAGCAGTCGTTGCTCTGGCCCTGGAGCAGCTCGGTGGTGGCGACCTCGGCGAGCCGGCGCTCGTCGTTCCCGAACGTCGTGACCGCGCCGTCGGAGGCGATCGCGTCCGCCATCCGGGCGACCTTCTCCGAGGTCCGCAGCATCTGCTTGTGGAGCTCGTTGATCTCGCGGTACTTGACCTGGAAGTTGCGCCAGAACCCGCCGCGCAGCCAGCGCGCCTCCGGAAGCCCTTCGCGCTCGGCTCGATGGAGGGCGGCCTCGAAGGTGCGGCTCTCGTCGGCCGGCAGGGCCCATTCGCCCATCTCGGCGTACGAGGAGGTGGGGATATAGGCCCGGCCGAGCGGACGCTCGCGGTCCACCCAGTCGCTCGGTGTCACGAGCTCGAGCCAGTCGGCCTCCGCGGCGAGGGCGTTGAAGAAGCGGTCCACCCAGGCGGCGGACCCCCAGCAATGGTCGTACGTTCCGGGCCACGAGCCGAATTTCTCGCCGTCGTCGCCCATCACGCCGAGGACGTGCCCGTCCTCGGCGGCGTGCTCGCGCAGATAGCCGATCACCTCGTCCACCGTCCCGAACGGCATCCGGTAGCGCAGCCCCTTGGAGGTGCCGAAGACGGTGAGCAGGCGGCCCTGGTCGTCGGTCGTGTAGCTGCCCCACAGGCGTGACTCGTCGAGGGAGGCGGCGCGCAGGTGGGCGTCGTCGAGGATGGTCCAGTCGTAGCCGCCGTCGACGAGGCTGACCGGGAGGTCGGGCTCCCAGACCCGCTCGGCGAGCCAGGCGCCGCGCGGCCGACGGCCGCCGATGCGCTCGATCGCGTCGGCCATCCGACGCAGCTGGGCGAGACGGTCGCGCTCGGGCAGGGAGGCGAGGACCGGTTCGTAGTAGCCGCCGCCAAGGAGCTCGATGCGGTCGGCCGCGGCGAGGGCGGCGAGGCGGTCGAGGAACTCGGGGCGCTCCGCGGCGAGCCAGTCGAGCAACGGCCCGCTGTAGTGCACGGCGAGGCGGACGCGGGGGTGGCGCTCCAGGGCGGCGACGAGCGGCTGGTAGGCCTGGTCGAACGCCTCGGCGATGACCCAGCCGAAGTTGCCGACCGGCTGGTGGTTATGGAGCACGATGGCCAGGGAGATGCGTCGCCCCAATGTCGACTCCGCGATGACCGGGTGAGATTGCAGACTGAGAGCCTACGGGGACCGTCAACGGAACGCCGGTCGTCCTCGCGACGCCCCGTCGTACCATCTCCCCGCCGCCCGACCCGGGCGCCCGCCCGGTCACCCCGCTCGCAGCAGATGAAGCCGATGCCGCACGATCCGATCGACACTCCCGCGTGGGTCCGCGACGCGGTGTTCTACGAGATCTTCCCCGACCGCTTCGCGCGCAGTTCGCGGATCCAGCCGCCGGGCGATTTCGAGCCGTGGGCGACCCCACCGACGAGCCTCGGCTTCAAGGGCGGTGACCTCTACGGGATCGCCGAGCGGCTGCCGGAGCTCGCCGAGCTCGGGGTCACGGCCCTCTACCTGACGCCGATCTTCGCCTCTGCGTCGAACCACCGGTACCACACCTACGACTACCTCGCGGTGGACCCGCTGCTGGGCGGCGATGCGGCACTGCGCGAGCTGCTCGACCGGGCTCACGAGCGCGGCATGCGGGTGATCCTCGATGGCGTGTTCAACCACTGCGGCCGCGGCTTCTGGCCGTTCCATCACGTCCTCGAGACGGGCGGCCGGTCACCGTACCGCGACTGGTTCCTCCTCGATCGCGACGTCCTCGACGGGCGGGCGGAGCTCAACGCGTATCCGGACCGGGGCGGTCCCTCGACGGCCCACCACCCGCTGGGCTACCACGCCTGGTGGGGCCTGCCGGCCCTGCCCAAGCTCAATGTCGCGAATCCGGGCATGCGGGAGTACCTCCTCACGGTCGCCGAGTACTGGCTGCGCTTCGGCATCGACGGCTGGCGGCTGGACGTTCCGGCCGAGATCGACGACGAGCCGTTCTGGCAGGAGTTCCGCCGTCGCTGTCGGGCGATCGACCCTGCGGCCTACCTCGTCGGCGAGATCTGGGACGAGGCGCCCGCGTGGCTCCGCGGCGACCGCTTCGACGCGCTCATGAACTACCCGCTCGGGACGGCGATCCTCGGCTTCGCCGGCGGTGACCGCCTCGATCGTGCCGTCATCGATCGCCACGACACGTATCGACGGATGCTCGTGCCGCTCGATGGGGCGGCGTTCGTCGTTCGGCTGGCTCACCTGTTCTCGATCTACGACCCGGCGGTCACGGCGGTCCAGCTCAACCTTCTCGGCAGCCACGATGCCCCGCGCGCCCTCACCGTCCTCGGTGGCGATCGCGAGGCGATGCGCCTCGCCGCCGTGCTCCAGCTCACCCTGCCGGGCGCCCCGTGCATCTACTACGGCGACGAGATCGGCCTCGAGGGCGGGAACGACCCCGCCTGTCGGGGGACCTATCCGGCCGAGCCGCTCGCCGGCGATCGCGGCCTCCGCGAGTTCATCCGCGCGACGATCGAGGCCCGCCGTTCGCACGCCGCGCTCCGCGGCGGGACGGTCCGTCCGCTGGCGGCCGCGGGTCGTGCGGTGGTACTCCTTCGCGAAGCCGACGGCGAGCGGGCCATCGTCGCGGTCAACGCCGGAGACGAACCCATCGGCCTGGCCTTCGACGTTCCGGATCGACCCTGGCACGGTTCGCGAGCGGTGGCGTTAGCCGGCTGGGGTGACAGCCTCGACGGCGGCCCCGATGGCGGCGACCGCCTGACGGTGGCGATCCTGGCCCGCCAGGCCACTATCTTGCTCGAGCGGTGACCCGCCGCCGCGGAGCCCTCAACCCGCCGCGGAGCCCTCAACCCGCCGCGGAGCCCTCAACCCGCCTCGGTGACGATGCGCTCGCGGGTCGCCGGGGGGACCGGGGCGCCGGCGGCCGGCAGGTACATCCGTTCCGTGTATTCGTGGAGCATGCGGGTCGTGGAGAAGCGCCAGATGGTGCTCGCGATCGACGCCCGCATCTGGGCGACCCAGGCTCGCGGCAGGCCGTCCCGGTCGCGGTCGTAGTAGCGCGGCACGACCTCCTGCTCGAGGATCCGGTAGAGGTCGAGCGCGTCCGCCCAGTCCTGGGCGCCCTCGTCCGGGTTCGTCTCACGGCCGCCGATGGCCCAGCCGTTCGAGCCCGTCCAGCCCTCGTCCCACCAGCCGTCGAGGACGCTCACGTTGACGACGCCGTTGGCGGCGGCCTTCATCCCGGACGTACCGGAAGCCTCGAGCGGACGGCGCGGATTGTTGAGCCAGACGTCCACGCCCTGGACGAGGAACCGCGCGATCCGCATGTCGTAGTCCTCGAGGATGAAGACGCGGCCGCGCAGCTTGGATGACCGTGATCGGGCGAAGATCTCCTGGATGACCTGCTGGCCCGGTCGATCTGCCGGATGGGCCTTGCCGGCGAAGATGAGCTGGACCGGCCGATCGGCGTCCCAGAGCAGCCGCTCCAGGCGGTCCATATCGCTGAAGATCATGGCCGCCCGCTTGTAGGTGGCGAAGCGGCGGGCGAAGCCGATCGTCAGGGCGGCGGGATCGAGCACCCGCTCCAGCTCCTCCAGGACCGAGGGAGCCTCGCCGTGGCGGCCGAACTGGGCGCGCAGGCGGCCGCGGGCGAAGATCGCGAGTTCGAGCTTCTGGCGGCGGTGGGCGTCCCACAGCTCGGCGTCCGGGATGCGGTCGAGTCGTTCCCACCAACGGCGGCCGTCGGACTTGCCGTCGAGGTCGTCGAGGTCGGCATCGAGGTAACGGGCGAAGAGGTCGCGGAGGGGTCGGCCGATCCAGGTGGGGCTGTGGACCCCGTTCGTGATCCCGAGGATGGAGCCGTCCATCAGGCCCTGCCAGGTCGCATTGGCGGTCGTGGCGTGGAGCTGGCTGACCGCGTTTGCCCGGGTGGTGAGCCGCAGGCTGAACGCGGTCATGTCGAACTGGCGGGGATCGCCGTCGACGCCGCGGCCGATCTCGAGGACCCGCTCGGTCGGCACGCCACCGGTCGTCGCCCGGCCGTCGCCGTCGAGCAGCGGACCGGCCAGCCGGCGGACCAGGTCGACGTCGAATCGTTCGTTCCCGGCCGACACCGGCGTGTGGATCGTGAAGACGCTGTCGCGCTTCACCCGGGCGAACGCCTCGTCGAGGCTGAGGCCCGCGGCGACGTGCTCGCGGGCACGTTCCGCGAGGAGGAACGCGGAGTGACCCTCATTGAGGTGCCAGACGGCCGGCTCGATCCCGAGCGCGCGGATGGCGCGGACCCCGCCGACGCCGAGCACGAGCTCCTGGTGCAGCCGCATCTCGCGGCCGCGGACGTAGAGGATGTGGGTGATCGGCCGATCGGCCGGATCGTTCTCCGGGATGTCGGTGTCCAGGAGGAGGACCGGGACCCGACCCACCTGGGCGAGCCAGACCGCGATGGCGAGCGAGCGGTCCGGCAGATCCACCGCGACCGTCAGCGGATCGCCCTCCGCGTCGACGACCCGCAGCAGCGGGTGGCGGGTCAGGTCGAAGTCCGGGTACGCGTGCTCCTGGTGGCCGTCCGCGTCGATCGTCTGGCGGAAGTAGCCCTGGCGGTACATGAGGCCGACGCCGACGAGCGGGAGGGCCATGTCGCTCGCCGACTTCACGTGGTCGCCGGCGAGGACGCCGAGGCCGCCCGAGTAGATCCCGAGACTCTCGTGGAACCCGTACTCGGCGCAGAAGTAGGCGATCGGCCCGTGCAGCGCGGCGGCGTGGCGGCGATGGAACCAGTGGTCGGCGCCGTTCGACATGTAGCGGTCGAAGTCGCCCACGACCGCCTGGTATTCGGCCATGAACGCAGGATCGTCGAGGAGATGGCTCCAGGCCACGGAGCCGCTCAGGACCGGGATGGGGTCGCGATAGCGGGCCCAGGCGGCACCGTCCACCCGGTTGAACAGGTTCTTTGCCGCCGGATGCCAGGACCACCACAGGTTGTACGACAGGCGCCGCAGGCCCTCGAGCTGCGGCGGGAGTCGGAATGACGTCCCCGGCAGCGTCGGGACGCGGACGAGCAGGTCCATGCCGGCGAATGATACGGCCCGCAGGGTGGCCGCTCGCTACCATGCCGCCATGCGGATCGCGTTCATCGCGGCGGAGTGCGAGCCATGGGCCAAGACCGGCGGCCTCGGCGACGTCGTCGATGCGCTCGCCCGGGCGCTCCCTGAGGCGGCGGCAGGGCCGTCTGGCGCCACGATGGATGGTCCTGTCGACGTCTTCCTGCCGCGCTACCGCAGCGTTCCCGTGCCCCCGGGCGAGCATCCTTCGATCGTCGTCCGCGTCCCGGACCCGCTCAGCGACACCGGCACGACCGACGTTCGGGTCATCGCGGTGGAGGGGCAGGGCTACCGGCTCCGGCTCGTCGACCACCCGGCGGCGTTCGACCGGGACGGGTTCTATGGCCATCCTGACGATGCGTGGCGCTTCGGGATCTTCTGTCGCGCCGCGCTCGAGGCGATGCGGGCGGATGTGTCGGCGGGCGACCCGCCCGTCGACGTCATCCACCTCCACGACTGGCACAGCGCTCCCGCGCTCATCGAACGGGCCGGGCGCCTGGCGGCGGACCCGATCATCGGCCCGGCGGCGGCGGTTCTCACCATCCATAACCTCGCCTACCAGGGCTGGGTGCCGCTCGCCGACCTCGGGCAGCTCGGGCTCGTCCCCGGCGACGGGATCGTCGCTCCGGGCGCGGCCGGCATCGACCTCCTGTGGGACGCGATCGAACGGGCGGACGTCGTCAACACGGTGAGCCCCGGCTTCGCCGCGGAGGCGCTCACGCCGGCCTTCGGCTTCGGGCTCGACCCGACGCTGCGGGCGAAGGGCGACCGCTTCGTCGGCATCCTCAACGGGCTCGACACGACGCTGTGGGACCCGGCGACGGATGCGGACCTCGCGGCCGCCTACGACCGGACCGATCGGTCCGGCAAGGGCGCCTGCCGCGCCGACCTTCTCCGTCGGCTCGGCCTCGATCCGGCCGACCCGTCACCCGTGCTCGGGGCCATCGGTCGGCTCGATCCGCAGAAGGGTTTCGACATCGTGGCCGACGCTGCCCCGCGCCTGGTCGACGGGGGAGCGCGGATCGTCGTCCAGGGGAGCGGCGACCCGGCGATCGCGGCGCGGGTGCGCGCCCTCGCGGCCGCCCGTCCCTACCAGGTCGCCTTCGTCGAGCGGTTCGACCGGGCGATGGCCCGCCGGATCTACGCCGGTGTCGACCTCTTCCTCATGCCGTCGCGCTTCGAGCCAAGCGGCCAGGGCCAGATGATCGCCCTCCGCTACGGCACACCGCCGGTGGTGCATGCGACGGGCGGCCTCCGCGATTCGGTCGTCGACGAGATCTCCACGCCCGGCCGTGGGACGGGTTTCGCCTTCCATGACCCGACGCCGCTAACCCTCCTGACGGCGATCGGCGAGGCGATCGAGCGCTTCGAGACACGCGCCCCCGGGCCTGCCGGCTGGGACGCCATCGTGGAGCGCGGCATGGCCCTCGATTTCGACTGGCGGACGGGTTCGGCGCCGCACTACCTTGCCCTCTATCGGCGCGCGATCGAGCTCCGCCGAGGCGCCACCGGCGGACCGGTCACCGGCCGCGCGCGTACCAGATCGAGCCGGGCCGGAGTCGCCTAGAATCGGCGGGCCGACCGGCGTCCAGCGATGTCGCCCGGCGCGCGAGCCCGGAGGATGCGATGTCGAAGCAGTTCGTCGTCCAGTTGTCGAATCGGCCAGGCGGGCTCGCCACGCTTTCGGAGGCGCTGGCCGCGCGGGGTGTCGACCTCCGGGCCATCGGCGGTGGCGGGATCGGCGACCTCGGCCACATCATCCTCACGACCGCGGACGACCCGGCCACCCGGACCGTCCTCGAGGAGGGCGGCTATACGTTCATCGAAGGTGAATCGATCCTCGCTGAGGTGAGCGATCGGCCGGGCGGCATGGCGGCGATCGCGCGCGCCCTCGCCGACGCCGGGGTCAACATCTACGGCCACCTCTTCCTCGGCCGCTGGGGCGACCGGGCGATGTTCGCCTTCGTGGTCGACGATCCGGTGGCAGCTCGCCCGATCCTCGAACGGAAGGGCTGAACCCGCGCCCCGGTCAGCCGATGAGCCGCTCGATGGCCGGTGACGCCGGATCGATCCACGCCAGGCCGGGGACCGAGGCAAAGGCTCGATCGGCCGAGATCAGGGCTTCTGCGCCGCGACCGAGCGCTACCGCAGCGAGCACGGCGTCGAACGCGCCGAGCTCGGGGTGGCGCTCGAACAGCTGGAGGCCGCGGTCCAGGTCATCCGCGGTCGTCATGAGCGGGCTCAGGGCGACAGCGTACTGACGCGCCATGCGCACGGCGTCCGACCGCGATCGGCGGCGGGCCCGGACGTGGGTGAACTCCTGGATCGCCTCGATCGTGGTGGTCGCCTCCAGGCGTCCCTCGGCGTGAGCCGCAAGGAGGCGGCGGCACGGTTGGCGAAGGGGGTGCTCCTCACCGACGGCGTAGACCAGGACCGTCGTATCGAGAACGATCATCCGGCCCGCTCGTGCGCTGCGTCGAGCTCGCGCCGCAGCTCACCCGGGTGAGCGGGCACCGGCATCGGCTCGGCCGCGAGGATCTGGGCGATGGCGCTGCGGCGGAGATCGGCGTCCGCCGGGATCCGATCGATAGCCTCGCGAATCACCGCACCCACCGAGACTCGACGGCGCTCGGCCTCACCGGCCACCTTCCGATAGCGTGACTCGTCGAGCAGGACGTGAACGCGGCGTTCCAGGTTGCGCATGTGCATACGCTAGCACATATAGCAGACCGACAGCTGGGTACGTGCGACCACCGAAAGGCGCTTGACACGGTGCCGCCGCGGCATATATATCGTGGACCGATATAGTTGGACGCACCAGGATGGGAGGGGTGCCCGGACCATGACGACGATGGATTCGACCACGATGGATTCGACCACGATGGACGGCAGGGAAGCGTGGCGCCCGGGTGAGCTGTGGCGGGACATCGCGCGCGGCGGACTCGCGGGGCTCGTCGTCGGGATCGTCGTGGCCGGCTTCGGCGGCCGGATCGCGATGCGACTGGCGGCCCTCAGGGTCGGGGATGCCACGGGGGCATTGACCGAGAACGGCAACCGGATCGGCGACATCACGCTCGCCGGGAGCCTCGGGCTCATCCTCATCGGCCTCCTGTTCGGAGCGTTGGCGGGAACCGTCTGGGTCGTCATCCGACCATGGCTCCCCGGCGCAGGGTTGCGCCGGGCTCTCGTCGCGATGATCGTCGCGATCGGGCTGGGGTCGTTCGGGCTGATCCGGGGCGGGAACAGCGACTTCATGGTGCTGAGGCACGATCCGGTGGTAGTCGGCCTGCTGGTGGGTCTCGTCGGATTGATAGGTCTGTCGATCTCGCTCGTTGACGGGTGGCTGGATCGGCTCATGCCGGTCGCGGCGTCCGTCACCAGTCGCCCGACGTCCATCTATGTCGCGATCTCGCTCGTCGGCGCGCTGCTCATCCTGCCGATCGTCGTGAGCGCGTTCCTGGGCAGCGACATGCGATCCGCGGGCTTCGGCCTCGTCGTCGTCGGCGTGGCCACCCTGCGCTGGTGGATGCTTCGGTTCCGGGGGGCTTCGCGCCCATCGAATGCGCTGCTCGTGGTCGGCCGCCTGAGCCTGCTCATCGCGGTCGCGCTCGGCTTCACGGTCGAATTGCCTGAGATCGGCGGCGCGCTCGGGCTGGGCTAGCGGCAAGCGGCAAGCGATCCCGCGTCTGGACGCGGAGCCGGGTCAGAGGACGATAGAGTGGGCTCGATGATTCGCGTCGGTTCGATCGTTCTCCGGGTAGATGACCTGTCGCGCCAGACGCAGTTCTGGGTAGCGGCGCTCGACTACGTGCCGCGCGAGGAAACGAGCGACGATTTCGTCCTGTTGCGCCCGAGGGACGGTGTCGGACCGAACCTCTCGCTCGACCGGGCGCACGCGAACGTGCAGGTGCCGCCGCGCATCCATCTCGATCTCTACGCCGAGGACCAGGCGGGCGAGGTCGAGCGCCTCATCGCGCTCGGCGCGACGGAGGTGCACTGGGACAAGCGACCGGCGGACGCCGACTACGTCATCCTGGCGGACCCGGAGGGCAACCGCTTCTGCGTCGTGGACGTTGGCTAAAGCCGGGATCCGGGCTGACGATGTCGCCGATCCCCTCCTCGAGGCAGGGCGCCACGTGGACCTGCGACTTATTGCTTGCGACCAAAGTCGGGTCAGGACCGGGAGCGATGGGTCGGATCGACGTATGCGACGTATCTGACGACAGTTCGGAATCCCAGGCGCTCGTAGATCGGGCGCCCCATCTCGCTCGCCTGGAGCACCGCAATGTCGCCGCCGGCCACCACGCCGTCGGCCACCACGCGCGCAGTCATCGCCGCGGCGAACCCGCGTCGGCGCGCAGACTGGATCGTTGCGATGCTGTACACCCCGATGGTCCGGCCGGTCCGCCAGCCCAGCCCGGAGACGACCGGCGCACCGTCAACATAGCCCACGTAGACAGCACACTCAGGCCGGTCGAGGATGTCCGGGCACGCGGTTCCCAGCGCGACCGCCGGATCTGAGCCAAACCCCGCGGTCACCGCGTGGCGGTGTGCTTCGATGCCGGCGTCGTCGGTCACGCGGCGGATCTCGAGCTCGAGAGACGCATGCCTTGCGATCGCGCGGTCGTCGATCGGGAACGCGGCCATGCCGGGGGTCGAAGTCTCCTGCCCGGCTGGCGCGAGTCCTGCCCGGGTCAGGGTCGGGACGAACCGATCATCGATGCCCTCACGCAGGCGAACGACGAAGTGGTCGCCCCGCTCGCGCGCCTGCGCCACTCCGGCCAAGACGCCGGCCCGCGTCGCCTCCTCGCGTTCGATCAGGACCTGGTTGAACCAATCCATCGGCAAGCCGGTCAGGATCGTCACCACCCCGCCGGTGCGAGTTACCTCGGCCCGGCTGGTGCGGCTCACGACCCCCGTCAGGTAGGAGATCCAGTTCTCGTGTTCGAGGGCAACGAGCTCGTCGTACGTCATCACGGCAGACTATCTACCCGGGAGCACGGGATCGGATGGGGCCGCGTCTTGATGCCTGAGGGCATGTACGCCGACCAAGCGCGAGGACGGGAGTATGTGCTCCCAACCTTTCGTTCCGGACGAGGTCAGTCGAAGGCGATCGGCGAAGCTCCAGTCGACACGCCGAGCCCGATCGGGCAGCTCACGCCGGTCGAGTGGTCCGGGCAGTAGCCGTTCGGGTTCTTCTCGAGGTACTGCTGGTGATAGTCCTCGGCGTAGTAGAACGGGACGGTCGACACGATCTCCGTCGCGATGCTGCCGTAGCCGGCTTCGGTCAGGCGCTCCTGGTAGGCGGATCGTGATGCCTCGGCGATCTGTCGCTCGGCTTCATCGTTCACGACGATGAGTGAGCGGTACTGGGTGCCGACATCGTTGCCCTGGCGCATCACCTGGGTGGGATCGTGGGCTTCCCAGAAGACCTTGAGCAGATGCTCGTAGGAGAGTCTCGTCGGGTCGTAGACGACGAGGACGACTTCCGCGTGACCGGTGTCACCCGCGCAGACCTCGCGGTAGGTCGCGTTCTCGGTGTAGCCGCCGGCGTACCCGACGGCGGTCGAGACCACGCCGGGCGTCCGCCAGAAGTCGCGCTCGGCGCCCCAGAAGCAACCGAGGCCGAAGATCGCGGTCCTCGTGCCGTCGCGGAACGGCGGGACGATCCGCTCGCCGGTCACGAGGTGGCGCTCGGCCACCGGCATCGGGTCCGGCCGACCGGCGAGCGCGGCGGTGGGGGAGGGCATGGACGGTTGGCGTCGGAAGAGGAACATGGCGGCAGTCTACGCGCGAGCCGTGACGATCCCGTGACGCCGACCGGCGGGCCACCCGCGCGGTCCGGCCGAGCCGTTCGACGGTCGACGCGGGGCGCCGTGTCGACGCGGGGCGCCGCGACGTCCAGAATGACGATCGACGCGTCTCGTCGCGCTCCTCGGAGGGGGCAACTCAGTGCATCTCGATCGCCGGCTCGTCAACGCCGGCGCCTTTCTCGTCGCCCTGGGCGGCGTGCCGCTGCTCGTCCAGATCGGGGCGCTCGACTCCGCCCGGGTCGCTGACGCGTGGCGGTTGTGGCCGGCGCTCCTCATCGTTGCCGGCATCGGGATGATCCTGGCCCGGACCCGCGTGCGCGGGCTGGCCGCACTGCTGAGCGCCGTGACCGTCGGGCTCATCGGCGGCGGGCTCATCTCCGGGGGCGGAGCGGGTATCGGGAACCTCGGCTGCGGCGGATCCGCGACGACGCCGGCCGGCGGGAGCGGCGGCACGTTCGTCGGTCAGTCGGCCTCCGTGAACGTGACGATGGACTGCGGTGCCCTGCGGATCTCCACCCAGCCGGGCGGGGCGTGGACGCTCGATGGGACGAGCTCCGACGGTCGCGGGCCGACCATCTCGTCGAGTGCGACGTCGCTCGAGATCGACGGCGGTCACGGTCCGAACATCTTCGCGATCGCGGGCCGGCGATCTTCGTGGGATCTGATCCTGCCGACCGGTCCGTCGCTCGATCTCGGCGTGACGGTGAACGCCGGGACCGGGCACGTCGATCTCGCCGACGTGGCGATCCGCTCGCTCGACCTGACCGCGAATGCCGGGTCGACGCGCGTCGATGCGTCACGGTCCAGCAGCCTCGGCCCACTGAGCGCCACGGTCAACGCCGGCGACCTGCTCATCGCGCTCCCCGCGGCGAGCGCGCAGGGATCGCTCACCGTCAACGCGGGCCACCTCGGGATCTGCGTGCCGGCGGGCGCCGGACTCCGCGTCCAGACGAGCGGAGCGCTGGGCTCGAACAATCTCGCCGATCACGGCCTCATCGACGGTGGGGGTGTCTGGACGACGCCCGGCTTCGATTCGGCGGCCGTCCGGATCGACCTCGACGCCACGATCAACGCCGGCAACCTGGAACTCGATCCATCGGGAGGCTGCTCATGAACGATCGCCTGTACCGTTCCACCACGGATCGGATGCTCGCCGGCGTGGCCGGCGGGATGGCGGATCGGTTCGATCTCGACCCCTCGCTCGTTCGCGTGGGCTGGGTGCTCCTGACGATCGTCTCGGGCGGGATCCTGCTCGTCATCTACATCGTCATGGCGCTCGTGGTGCCGGAGGAGCCGCTCGGCTGGCCGGGTGCGTGGGGTGCTCCGGGCACCGCGCAGGGGATGCCGCCGGCTCCCGGGGTGTCGCCCGCGCCGGCTATGTCGCCCGCGCCGGGTATGACGCCCGCGCCGGGTATGACGCCCGCGCCCGGCGAACCGCCCGTTCCGGGAGCGCCCCCGACGCCGGAAGGTGCGCCCGCCGCCGGCCCGGGCCCAGGCTTCGGCCCCGGCTTCGGGTCATTCGGCCCGGGCGGAGCCGGTCCCGCCGGACCAGCGGGACCCGGCTGGACCTCCGGCACGGATCCGTGGAGTCGGCGGGCTCGCCGGGAGGCTCGTCGCGCGGCCCGTCATGCGAACCGGGAGCCGGGGAGCGGCGCCCTCGTCATCGGCGTCATCCTCATCCTCGTCGGGGCATTCGCCCTCGCGCGGACGTTCTACCCGGCGCTCGAGGTCGATCGCTGGTGGCCTGCCGTGCTCGTGATCCTCGGCGTCGTCCTCATCGCCGGCTCGTTCCGACGGAGTCGCCCAGGTCCAAGCTGAACACCCGGCGGCGGTCGACCCTGGGCCCTCGTGATGGCCGCGCCCAAGGTCCGGCATATCGATCCTCGCCAATCACCATCTGGAGACCGTTATCCGACTCGGCCGAGCCAGCGCGCTCACCGAACGTCCGCATTTCGGGCCCGATTTCCCGCCATTCGAGAAATCAGGCGGGTCGGTCATACGCGCACGGGCATGACCTCGGAAGGATGGCCGGCAGCGGCTTGGATAACACCCTGCAGGCGACGATAAGCGATCATTCGGGCCCCCTGCGGACCCTGCGGACCCGCACGCGGAGTCGTCGGCTAGGATAGGACCCGTCCGGGACCGTCGACAGGTCGAGGACGACACCGGGCGGGAGTAGCTCAGTCGGTAGAGCGTCAGCCTTCCAAGCTGAATGTCGCGGGTTCGAGACCCGTCTCCCGCTCCACTCCCTTCCACTTCATGGCGGCTGAATGTCGCCGTGAGCGTGAAATTCTTTTCAGAACACACTTGACAGGAGCGAGAACTCGCCCGAGATCCCCCGTCCGAGGCAGTCGGACGAGAGGAAGACATTCAGCCTCCGGGGCTCCCCTCTCTGCCAAGATTCGGTGAGACCCCCAGCCTCCTCTGATTACTGAGCCGAGGGCGGGGATGGAGGCTTCCCCGACATGGCGATCTCAACCGCCCCAGTGCGGCCTGGCGCGCATGCTTGGCCGATGGACCCGATGCCCGATCCGGAGGTCAGAGAGCGACCGAGCCGCCGCCGCTTCAGCGCGGTGTACAAGGTGGCGATCCTCGACGCGTACGAGGCCGCGACCGAACCCGGCGCGAAGGGCGCCCTCCTGCGTCGGGAGGGCCTGTACAGCAGCCACCTCACCGAGTGGCGGAGGCTCCGGGCCCTGGGCGGCCTCGAGGCTCTGGGTCGATCGAGAGGCCCACGACCCGCAAGTCCGCTCGTCGCCGAGAACGAGCGGCTGCGCGACAAGGTGGGGCACCTCGAAGCGCGGCTCACCCGAGCCGAGAAGGTGATCGCCGTCCAGGGAAACGTCTCGGCGCTCTTGCGGGAACTGTCCCTCGAGGGCGCCGAGCCGAAGCCCGAGCGATGATCGCGACGGGCGTCACCGAACTCGCCCCGGTCGTCGGCACGAGTGCCGCCTGTGCCGCGCTCGCCGTATCGCGGGCGACCCACTATCGCCGAACCAGGGGTCGCAAGCTCGGCCCGCCGGCGCCCCGCCCCCGGCCGGCCTGGGCGCTCACCGAGATCGAGCGGGCCATGGTCCTCGACCTCCTCCATTCCGATCGGTTCGTCGATGTCGCGCCCGGCACGGTCGTGGCCACGCTCCTCGACGAGGGGACGTACCACGCCTCGGAGCGGACGATGTACCGGATCCTCGCCGATGCCCAGGAGGTCCGCGAGCGCCGCGACGTGCTGCGCCATCCCGCCTATGTCAAGCCCGAGCTGCTCGCCACCGGACCCAACGAGCTGTGGAGCTGGGACATCACCAAGCTGCGCGGTCCGGCCAAGTGGACGACCTACCAGCTGTACGTGATCCTCGACGTCTTTTCTCGCTACGTCCCGGGCTGGATGGTCGCCCATCGGGAGAGCGCCATCCTCGCCCAGCGGCTCATCGAGGCGACCTGCGCCAAGCAGCGGATCGCACCGGGCACCCTGACCGTCCATGCCGACCGGGGCTCATCGATGCGCTCCAAGCCGGTCGCGCTCCTGCTTGCCGACCTCGGCGTCGCCAAGAGCCACTCCCGGCCCCATGTCAGCGACGACAACCCGTATTCGGAGGCCCAGTTCAAGACGCTCAAGTACCGACCGGGCTTTCCCGATCGGTACGGCTCGATCGAGGACGCCCGGGCCTTCTGCGCCGACTTCTTCGCCTGGTACAACGGCGAGCACCGCGACAGCGGGATCGCGATGTTCACCCCGGCCGACGTCCACCACGGCCGGACGGACCGACTGCTCCAGGCCCGCGCCGGCGTCCTCGCCGGCGCCTACGCCGCCCACCCCGAACGCTTCGTCAAGGGTCCACCCCGGCCCGAGTCCGTCCCTGCCGAGGTCTGGATCAATCGACCCGCGGAGGAAGTGTCGCAAGCCTGATCTCGGAACGCTGGTGTCTCACCGGGCTTGACAGGCTCCTGGGACCGTGCCCTGGGCCGAGGTCTCCCGGCTCACTCGTTCGAAGCGCCCAGAAAGTCGCCTACGTCGGCAAGGCGGCGGCGATGGACGTCAACGCGACTAGATGACGTGGAGCAGCCAGAGGATCACGAGCACGATGATGATCACGCCGACGATCCCGACGCCACCACCTCTGGAATTCATCTTCGTTTCTCCCGTTCAGTTGCGGAGAAGGCCACGCAACCATCGTGCCGCCATCGAGCTCGCGCACGTCGCGGGCTTCACATCGTTTGCTCGGGCGTCGTGGCCGGCTCGCCCCGCGGGCCCTCGCGCTCGCGGCCGGCCCTGCGGACGTCGTCGCCCAGGTTCCCAAGGTCCTTGCCGACCTCGTCCCCGGCGTTGCCGACGTAGCCCTTCGGGTCCGTGCCGCCGACGCCGCGGGCAGCCTTTTTGAGGTCCGTCTTGACATTGCGGTAGGCGCGCTTGGCTTCGTCCATCGACCCATCTCCCTCCCGTCCGTCGCGGAGGACTGGATGCCGTTCGTCGCCGTCAGCGGGTCGTGCGGGAGTGTCGCAAAGGACCGCTGGGGCTGTGGCGAGCTACGGGCGCCGCTCCTCGCGCGTGACGACGACCGTGTCGTCCTTCTCCCTCGTGTCGATCGCGCCGGCCGTGGCGCCCGAGGCCGCGCCGATCGCGCCTCCGACGACCGCCCCGACGGGCCCGCCGACGACCGCCCCGACGACGGCGCCTGCGACGCCGCCGGTAACCGCGCCACCGGCCTCCTCGTCACCGTGCGGGGCGCCCGACACGTAGTCCTTCCGGAGCGTTTCGCGTCGCTCGACGCCGTCCTCCGTGATGGTCTCGCGCTCGATGATGCGGTGCTCTGTCATGGCTGGATCTCCTGTCTTGGTTGCGCGCCGATCAACGCCGTTCGCACACCCGAGTCTGCTGTCCGAGCGCCGGAAAGTCATGACGGCCCGTCATCTCCCACGGCGCCGCGATCAGGACACACGCAAGCCGCGGCGACGGCGCCGCGGCTTGCGGTCGTGGCACCGTCAGCTCGGCGAGACGCCATTCCGCGCTTGCTGTCCCATCCCTCATTCGAGATCCGCCCCGCGACGAGATGTGGACTGGGCGACAGGCAATCGCGGCTCCCGATGATCTCCTGCCAGGTCAGCGCCCTCTTGTGATCGGCGGCCTCGCGCTCCAGGACGGCGAGGCGAGTGTAGTAGTCCGGGAACTCGGTCAGGTGGGCGAGCGCGATCTTGCCGGTGACGATCGGATCGTTCCCGCTGACGTCGGTCTCGGGGGAGCTAGCCTCAGGGCGTGTGGAAACTGTCGAGACTGTCTCGGTCGACGTCGAGCAGGGCGTCGAGTTCATCGTCGGGCGATGGCGGGCACAAAGAAGCGGCGTACCCTTCCAGTGTTGTTGAAGCCCCAGAAGGAGACGCCGTGGACCAACCGTACCATGCCCAGCCAGCGATCGGGCTCGTCACCGCGACGCCCGATCTGAGCCCCGACGAGACGCCCTCGGAGCCGTCCGAGGCGGTCGTCCCGAGCAGCCAGCCGGCGATCAGCGAGACGCTCGAAGAGCTGGCCCAGGAGGGCGCGCGCCGGATGCTCGAGCGGGCCCCTCCACTCCGAGGTCGACGCCTACCTCGGCCGCCGCCGCTACGACCGCGTCGACGACGACTTCAGCGGCTATCGCAACGGCTACGCCCGCGAGCGCGAGATCAGCATCGGCACCTGGTCGGTCGAGGTCCGCCCGCCGCGGGTGGCCGACACGCCCGGCCACATCCCACCGTTTCGCAGCTCGATCCTGCCCCGCGGGCGCAGCCTGACCTACCCCACCCAGCGCCTCTTCGCCCGGCTCTACCTGGAGGGCATGAGCTCGGGTGACTTCGAGCCGGCGTTTCGCGAGTTGCTCGGCTCTCGGGCGCCGCTGTCGAGCTCGACGATCCTGCGGCTCAAGGAGGACTGGCGGGCCGAGTACACGGTCTGGCGGACCCGCCCGATCACGGAGCGCTACGTCTACATCTGGTCGGACGGCATCTACCTCGGCGTTGGCACCGAGGTCGAGCACAGCTGCCTGCTCGTCGTCATCGGCGCCAGATCAGACGGCCGCAAGGAGCTGCTGGCGATGGAGCTCGGCTACCGCGAGAGCACGAACTCGTGGGCCGACGTCCTGCGCGACCTCCGCGATCGCGGTCTCGAGGCGCCGCTGCTTGCCGTCGGCGACGGCGCCCTGGGGCTGTGGGCGGCCCTGCGCGAGGTCTTCCCCGAGACGAGGCACCAGCGCTGCTGGAACCACAAGGCAATGAACCTCACCGACAAGGTCTCCAAGCGCCTCCAGCCCGAGCTCCGCCACCGCCTGCGGGCGGTTTGGAACGCGCCCAGCCGGAAGGAATGCGAGCTCCGCCGCGACGAGCTCGCCGGGTGGCTCCACGGCCGGGGCCAGGACCCTGCGGCCGAGACCCTGTTCCGCGACTGGGACGATCTGACGACCTTCCACGACTACCCGGCCGAGCACTGGATCCACCTGCGCACGAGCAATCCGGTGGAGTCGGTCTTCGCCGGCGTGAGGCTGCGGACGAACGTGTCGAAGCGGATGCGCCGGCGCGACTCGGCCCTCTACCTCGTGTTCAAGATCACCCAGCGGCTCGAGCTCGGCTGGCGGCCGCTCAACGGCGGCCTGACGCTCATGACCCTGCTGCTACGCGGCGCCCGCTTCGTCGACGGCATCTACATCCCGGCCGATGTCGATCGCCCCAGCGACCCCGGAGAGGAGGTGTCAGCGGCCTGATCGACCGCGTCGCATCCTCGCATGTGATCGGCGCTACTCTCCTGCTCCTGACGTCGCCGACGCAGACCCGGAGGGAGACCATGTCCGACCACTTCGACGCCTCCGATCCCCGCACCGACATCTGCGACCTGTACCTTTTCCCCGCCGACCACGGGGACGGCTCGGTCTTGGTCCTGGACGTGAATCCTGAGCCGTCGCGCGAGGTGAATATCGACCCCGCCGCGAGCTATGAGATCAAGGTCGACGCCGACGGTGACAAGCTCGCTGACCTCGCCTTCCATGTGCTCTTCGAGGCAGATGGCGGCGAGACGCGCGCCAGTGTCTATCGGTCTGCGGGCGCCGCGGCCCAGGGGACGGGCCGGGTTGGTGACCCTGTCATCGTGAATGCTCGGGTCTCGCTGGATCGCGACGTTGCGATCGCCGAGGCATCTGGCTATCGCTTCTTTGCTGGCGTCCGGAGCGAACCTCATTTCAAAGATCCGAAGGGACTTCACAACGGCTTTCAGTTCACCGGTGAGGATCCCCTCGCGAAACGGAACGTCTTCGGCATCGTCCTGGAGGTCCCGAGGGACGCCCTCCCGACAACGCGCCCCATCCGAGTCTGGGCCCGGACGATGGCTCCGGAGGGTGGCGACGTCGTTCAGATGGATCAGGCCGGGCGGCCCGGTGTCAACAATACCTTCAATACCGACGAGGCGGACAACGCCGCGTTCTGTCGCACGGGCCCGGCCGAGCAGGAGGCCGCATTCGGCGACAAGTTCGTCGCCTTCCTGCGATCACTTGGCTACCTGGATGCCGAGGCCGCGCGTCTCGGTCGGGACTTCCTCCCCGACTGGCTGGTGTACGACCCGAGCGAGCCAGCCGGCTACCCAAATGGGCGGCTACTCACGGACGACACGGCGGATCTCATCGTCGCCCTTCTGACGCGAGGACGGATTACGAGCGACGGCGTCGGTCCCCACACGGATCTGCTCGACGAGTTCCCGTATCTTGGCCCGCCGCACGAGAGTCTGGGCAGCTGATCCCGAGACAGTGCGCGACGGCGGTCGAGGCTCGGGATGTGATCCACTCACCCTACGCACATTCGCGCACGCTGAGCGATGACTATTCGAGAGCGGCGCAACAGGGAGGCAAGAGATGAGTGAACTGGCAGGCGCGGCGTACATCCTGAGACCGGGCGAAGGCAGGTCGATCGACCTGGGTGGGTTCCGGATGTCGGTCAAGGCGGCGGACGAGCAAACGAACGGGGCATTTTCGCTCCTGGACTTGACGAAGGCTCGTCTCGGGGTCTCGGGGCCCGTGTTCGAGCTCTACGCCGAGGCCCATCCGGAACCGCTCAAGATCGCACCCCAGGGCCGCGAAGTCGATCCCGAGCTCGGTCGCAACGGCGAGCGCCTCATCGCTCGTGAACGACCGCATGGTGAGCCAGCCCAACAGTTCCCACTGCCATCTCCTTCGGCACAGACTTCGGGCCAGTGGCTGCGAGGGACCGGCGCGGCCGCGCGACGACGTTCGGATCACATCCCGCCGCAACCGCTCCGGGTCCCCGAGGCATGGGACGTGGCGCCAGTGTGCTGGCGAGACACCGCTGCGTCATGACGGCCCGTCATCTCGCCGGACGGGCGTCGTCCCGACGAGCGCTCAGCCGGGGGCGCGTGCGCTCGTGGTGGGCGCGCCGTCCCAGCCCGAGTTCGAGAAGGTTGGGACGAAGCGATAACCGGCGCCCGGGATCGTGGCGATGAAGCGCGGATGGCGGTAGTCGTTCTGGAGCTTGATGCGCAGGCTCCGGATGTGGCGATCTACGATGTTGCTCTCGGCCACGAAGTCGGTGCCCCAGATCGCGTCGAGGATCTCCTCCCGGGTCACGACCCTTCCGCCGCGACTGGCCAGGAGGTAGAGCAGGCTCTGCTCGATCCCGGACAGGTGCACCACCGAGTCGCCGGCCCGCACGACGCGATTGACGATGTCGACCTCGATCTCACCGAGCTTGATCACGGGAATAAGCGGCAGGTCGACTCCCGACGCCCGCCGGCTGATCACGATGGAGCGGGCGAGCAGCTCCTCGGGCGAGAAGGGCATAGCCAGGATGTCGTCGACCCCGAGGTCGAACGCCCGCAGCTTCGTCTTCAGGTCGCCGCGCCGGGTCAGGCCCAGGACCGGCGTCCCGCTCCGCTTCATCGTGTTCGAGGCCCCGAGCAGCCGGAGCAGCGCCGTGCTGTCGTCGTGGTCCATGTCGACCACGCTCATGTTCGGGGACCATTCGGCCAGGATCGCCTCCGCCTCGGCCAGATTGCTCGCGGCTCGGACGGCGAAGACGCCGTGGTTCAGCGTCAGCGTGATGAGGTCCACCACCAGCGAGCGATCGTGGAGCACGAGCGCACGGCGGGCTTCGACCGAGGGTGGACCCGCTGGCTTGTCTAGTTGGCCATCCACAGCGGCGCGTTCTCCCTGCTCTGCGTCGAAAACGCTCGTGAAGCGTCTTAACGTCCGTGGCGACCATTTTTCGGCTGGGCCACGCTAGATTTCCCGCGGCCCATGGAGGCCGGCGCGAGAGACCCAGCGCGAACCACGTTGCTACAGGCTCTGGCGGAACGGTCGAGCAGCCTCAACGTACCCATGTGTTCTCACTCCGGCAATGTCAGAGTTCACAGACGCGTCGGAGTTCACCCGCGGTACGATTGGGCAGGACGCTAAGAGGACCTCCATGGGCACGATCGAATCAGTTGGCGCCCATATCGCACGGCTGCTGCCGGGCGCCGAAGGCAGCACGCTGCTTCGCCTCGAGCGTGCGGCCCAGCAACAGACCTTCTGCCGCCGCGACCTGTTGCACGCGAAGGGAGGCCAACTGCCTCCCTTCGTCGTGCTCGATGGGCATGTCATGACTCGCCGCGTTGCGGAGACGGGACAGGTGCGTGCCGCGCTGATCGCAGGGCCTGGTTATCTGGGCGGACTTAACTCGATCAGCGACCCGGACGGTGAATCGTTCTACGAGATGGTCGGCCTGACCGACGGGAAATGGGCGACATGGGATCCGCGATTCGTGCGAGGGCTTGCACGAAAGGACGCCGGACTGGCCGTCGACCTCCTGGACCGGTCCTTGGAATTTGCAGTGGTTCTCAACGTGCGGCTCGATGAGCGGTCCTTCGAGACGGCGCGCCAGCGGATGGCTGCCATCCTTACTCGGTACGGGAAGGCGATCTTCGACACGCCCCATCCCGTTGCGCAGCGAGCTGACCTCGCAGCCATGATCGGTGCGAGCCGCGTGATGATGTACCGGACACTCCGCGAGCTGGAAGCCAACGGTCTCGTGAAACGCCAACAAGGCGGCGGCATCAACATCCTGGACGAGGAGCGACTGGCCGGACTGATTACCGTGGCGCCCCCGGACGGAGTTCCGGCTCTCTGATCACTACCCGAAGATCGTCGTCACGATCAAGCCCACCGCCGCCACGCCCATGACGATCGTGGTCACCCAGCCGAGGCCGTTGAGGAGACGGCGATTGGTGCGCTCGCCCATCGCTGCGCGATCGTTCGAGACGAGCATGACGAGGACGAGCAGCGGCGCGGCGATGAGGCCGTTGAGCACCGCGCTCAGGACTAATGCGGTGATCGGGTTGATGCCGAGGAAGTTGATTGCCATCACGACCAGCGTCGCCGCGATGATGACGAGGTAGAACTGCGGCGCCCGGGTGAGCGTGCGATCGAGCCCCGATCGCCAGCCGAACGCCTCGGCCACGCCGTAGGCCGCCGAGCCCGTGAGGACAGGCACGGCCAGCACCCCCGCCCCGATGAGTCCGACCGCGAGCAGCAGCGCGGACGCGTCGCCGGCAAGCGGTCGGAGGGCCTGGGCGGCGTCGGTGGCCGAGGCGATGTCCGTCTTGCCGGCCGCGAACAGGGTGGCGCCGGTCGCGAGGATGATGAAGTAGGCGACGACCTCCGAGAAGACCATCCCCGCGATCGTGTCCCACAGGGCGTACTTGAGTTCGAAGCGCGACGCCCCCTGGCGTTGTCGGAGATGGCGCCGTCCGATGCTGATCTGCTCCTCCACCTCCTGGCTTGCCTGCCAGAAGAAGAGGTACGGCGAGATCGTTGTGCCGAGGAGGGCGACGAGGATGCCGATGTATCCAGGATCCAGGCGGATCGTCGGGACGAGGGTGCCAGCGAGGACGCTCACGACATCAGGCCGCGCGAACAGCGCGGCTGCGATGTAGGCAAGGAGGGCCAGGGCCAGCCACTTGAAGACCCGCTCGATGAGACGGTACGTGCCGAAGAGCTGGAGCCCGATGATGCCGAGGCTGACCGGCACGATGAAGACGATGGCCGGGATCGGCACGAGCAAGTTGATCGCCGCTGCGATGGCGCCGATGTCGGCCCCGGCGTTCAACGTGTTCGCGATGACGAGGGCGATCACGGCCGGATAGAGGGCGCGGGGGTAGTGCTCCCGAAGGACACCCGCAAGACCTTTTCCGGTCACCAGCCCGATCTTGGCGCAGATGTACTGGACCGCCGTCATCAGCGGCAGCATGGCGACCGTCGTCCAGAGGGTCGCGAAGCCGTACTGTGCACCGGCCTGGGCATACGTTCCGATGCCCGAGGGATCATCGTCTGAAGCCCCCGTGATGACGCCCGGGCCGAGGACTCTGCCGAGGCGTTTCAGCGGATTCTTCTCGGCGCGCAGCTCGGCCGACTTGGGATCAATCGGCCGTCCAGGGTGCAGTCGCGGCTCGCCGGAACTCGACGATGCGCCCTGCTCGGGCATGGCGTTAACCCACCCGTTCGTGTTGCAGCTGCGCCTGCCACGCCATCAGCTGGCGGTACAGGGCCGGTGCTCCGACCGGCGGATGATCGGTCAGCCTCAGCGTCGTCGGGCACAGGATGAACGGCTCGGTCTGCCGGCCGCCAAGGCCGCCATGCGAGCCGATGAGCTCCTCGAACCCGGTGACCTCCCCGGTGACTTGGTCGATCGCGCCAAGCAGGATCAGGTCGCCGGCGCTCGGGAAGCCTTCGAGGCGCCGCAGGCTCTCCGCCGCCCAGGGACCGTAGTCGGCCAGCGGGTCGCTCCCTTCGGGCTGGGCCGCGGAAAGGTCTGTCTGGCCGTTCGCTCCGAGGACCAGCGCGTGACCGTCAGACGACCGCGCGATGACCGCGCCGATCCCCGGATGGCGCGCCAGCGCCTCGATCAGGCCCGGGTTGCGCGTCTCGATCGCCTCGCTGGTCATCCGTTCGGGCTGGCTCGTGAAGTAGACGTGGGCCAGGTTGCCGGACGACGCGACGACGACGTCCGGAGGCGCCACATCGGCGCCGCTCCCCGCCCTGCCCCCGGACCATCGCAGCGCGCTGGGCAGCCGGCGTGCCACCAGCGGTCCCAGGCCGGAGCCCCGTCCGAACTCGGCCGCGATGCGCCGGCCAAAGCCGGCCGACTCGACCGCGTCGGTGGTGCCCGCGACGGTCATCGTGCCCGGCAGCTGCCCGGCGATGACCGCCTCGAGCGTCTGGCCGTAGCGCTGCCGGAAGGTGGCACCCAGGCACTGCCCGTGGTCGGAGAGCACCACCATGCGGTAGGGTCGACCGGTGTACCGGGCGGCCTTGAGCAGCGACCCGATCGCCCGGTCGATGCCTTCGAGCGCGTCGATCGCCTCGACGCGCTCCGGGCCGCAGTGGTGCGCGATGGCGTCGTAGCCGGTGTAGTCCACGTAGATGGTCGGCGCCCCGCCGTACATCTCCTCTATGACAAGGGCGGTGGAGACGGTCCGCAGGGCGATATTCGTGGCCGCGCGTTCGATGGCGAAGTGCAGGTCGCGGTGCATGCGAGGCTCGACCGACCAGCCCCGCTGGCGCTCCGCCTGGTAGAGCTCCTTGGCCACCTCGCCGACCATGAGCACCAGCAGGCGGATGTAGTTGACGGTGGTGACGAAGAAGCCGCGCAGGCGCCGGCGGTCGTCATGGGCCGGCGCACGCTTCTCGATCGTGGCCATGGTCAGGTAGCTGCGCGGCGCATCGCCCGTCACCAGGTTGCCGATGCTCGCACCATCGTCCGAAAGCAGGCCCCTGCCATCGCTGACGCGCCGGACGATCTCGGCCGCGTCCTCCGGGTGGTTGGCCACCAGCAGTCTCGCGGTCGCCTTCTCGTACCAGCGAAAGCCGGCGATGCCGTCGTTGTTGCCGTGCAGGATGCCCGCCTGGCTAGCCGGCGTCGTGGGCGGCAGCATCGCGATCCACGGGTGGAGCGTCGCCTCACCATCGCGCACCAGCCGGCCGAGAACGGGCACCCGCCCGGCCCGGATCGCCTCGCGGATCACGGGAAGGCTCAGCCCGTCGATCTGGACCACGAGCAGCCCCGGGATCGGTTCCTTCGCGCGCCGGACCTCGCGGGCCACCAAGCGGCGGACCAGCACGCTGTAGTACGAATCGTCGTCACTCACGGCGACGAGCTCCGCGAACAGGCTGTTGAGCACGGTGAGGAGCACCGCTCCCCAGGCCGCCGCCTGGGTGTCGCCCACGTGGATCCCCGGCATCACTCGTCCCAGGAGGACAATCGCCGCGAACTGGGCAACGATCCCCAGGACCTGGGCGATGAAGATCGGCCACCCGACGAGCAGCCCGTGGAGCACGACAGCCAGGGAGCTGTCGATTGCCAGCAGCAGGAACCCGGCAAGCAGCAGCGGGACGAGGCCATCGACGCGCAGCTCCGGGACCACGCCGGCCGTGATCGCCAGCGCCAGGCAGGCTCCCAGGAACGACAGAAGCGCGCGACGCAGGATCGCCAGGCGGGTCGGACGCCACTCCCACATCAGGCGAGCCTGCAGCCGGTAGAACGCGAGCCAGCCGCGGGCCCGCGACGCAGACTCCGTGCCGCCTCCGGGCGTCATTGCCCTGCCCGCCCGACGAGCGGCATCGATTGTCCCGGCTGCAGGATGCGGACCTCGACCCGCGCGTCGCGTGCCGCAACAGCTTCACGGAACGCCTCGCCAGGCCCTTCGAACCGGCGACGCGCCACGCGCCGCAGACCCACCGGGAAGAGCGTGCCCCAGTGGATGGGCGTGGCGATTGCCGGCCGGATCCGCGCCGCCGCCTCGGCGGCGTGCGACGGGTCAAGATGGCCACGCCCGAGCGTCGGGCCCCAGCCGCTCACCGGCAGGAGTGCCACGTCGACACGCCCGGCCAGCTCCTCCATCGCCGGGAAGAGATCCGTGTCACCCGCGAAGTAGACGCGGGTCGAGCCCATCACGAGGACGCCCAGCGCGCCCTCCGCGGTCGTGAAGAGCGAGCGGCGGCGGCCGTGCTCGGCATGGACGGCTTCCAGCGTGACATCACCGAAGGGGAGTCGATCGCCGTTCCGCAGCTCATGGACGGGCCCGCGCGCAACTGCTGCAACGATGCGCCCAAGGCCGACCGGGACGATAAGCGCCGGCCTGCCGGGAAGGGCCCGCAGGGAGGCGAGGTCCAGGTGGTCCAGGTGCCCGTGGCTGATGAAGACGGCCGAGAGCCCATCGAGTTCACCGGGGAGCACGGCCGGCACGTGGCGCCGGATCGCACCCGCGGCCAGGTCGCCGAGCAACGGATCCGTCAGCACGCGCACCCCGTCGAGTTCGACGAGGACGGTGGAATGGCCGTGGAACGTCAGCCGATTGGCCACTCTGCTTCCTCCGACGCCGCATGCTACTCCGTGGAAAGATGATCTCGGTCTGGTTGTAGGTCGAGGTCCAACTCGTGCCGTGATCGCTTGTCACGACGCGGCGGGCGCGTTCCTCCCGATCACGCGGCCGGTAGAACGCCCAACCCCGGACACTCCCGCTCCAACCTGGCCGCGACGTCCCAGGTCATGTCGATCGCCGACGAAGAAGGCCGCGTCTGGAGCACGACGCATGAGCGAGGGCAAGACGGGCCGGCCGACTTCGAGCTCAGCCGGCGCTCGCCCATTGGGCGCCCAGCGCCGCCGGCAGGAGGACGAAGACCAGGAGCATCACGACCGCGATCAGGATGAGGTTGCGCAGCGTCGTCGAGCCGACCAGCCTGAGTACAGGGCCCAGGTCCCTGGCACGCCAGTTGCGGATCCGATGGTGGACGGACCGTGGGCCGACCCGACGAGCACCTCGCACGATGACGCCGGTCCGGTACTGCGTCGACGCACCCTGACTTCCGATCGTGCGCGCGTGCGGGGTGCCTTCGCCGGGCGACCTCGTGGACACGAGGTCCGCGCGTCGTTCAGCAACTGCCGCGCCGTGCCGGCCGGCCGCCTCCTCGCCGCCACCGTGCGGGCCCGTGGCGGCCATGGCGGAGCGCTCCCGCCGGGTGCGTCGAACGCCACGGTCGTCGCGGATCGACGCGCGCATGGGTTGGGTCACGACTGGGGTTGTCATGTCAGCCCAGGGGGCGCCACGCCGAGGATCAGCACGACGACAAGGAGGACACCGAGAATGGCAACGAGAAGGGCGACCGCCTCGACGCTGTCTCGTCGAGACGCCGATCGACCGACCAGGGTCTCCGAGCCTCCGGCCGGTTCGCTTCTGAGGTCGGTGGCCTCGACGGTCACGGTCGCGCTTTCATTGTGGGTCCGCCGCGAGTACTTCCCGCACGATCACTTCAGACCGTGGCGCAGACCACGCGAACCCGTCCCGAAGTGCACCACGATGAGGACGGCGATCGCACCGAGGGTGGCGATCACGATGCTCTCGATGTTGATGCCGTCGACCGAGCCGATCTTGAAGATGCTCGTGGCGACGATGCCGCCCACGATGCCGCCCACGATGCCGATGAGGAGCGTCCTCAGGAGGCCATCGCGGGAGCCCACGACCATGTTGGCCAGGAAGCCGGCGATGGCGCCGACGACGATCCAGGCGATGAAGCCCATTGCATGTGTTCCTTCCGTGTGCCCGTGTCAGGCCGGCTCGCGCCGGAAGATCCCCACGGCCCGGACCACGATCAACTCGAGGATCGTCCAGCCGACGAAGGCGACGACAGCCGCGACGTCGAGCGTCGAACCACCCGACGAGAGGGCATTCGTGTTGAGGATCCCCTCGAAGGGCGCGACGAAGATCTTGCTGACGTCCAAGATGCCCGAGACCAGCGCGTTGCCCGTGCGGGCATCCAGCAGGAGCAGGACGATCCGCAGCCCGATCACGATCTGGATCAGCCCGAACAGGAGGACGATGATCCGGCGGGTCATCTCGGAGCCACTTGGGCCCGACCGCGTGGTGTGACGGCTGTCCGTCTGGACCGTCTCCCGGAGCGGGGCCGCCGGCAGCGTTGCCTGGCCCGCAGTCACTGTTGGTTCCGGGGTGACGACCGTCCGGTCGACTCGATCGATGGTCATGACGTCTCCTTTGCGCCGCTGGAGTCGCCCACATGGGGCTCCAGCTGTCGCCAGCGCACGGACCTCGGGTCCGCCCCGGCCCTGTGGCTTCACCACTCGACGCCTGCGATCACCTCGCAGGCGTGGCGCCAGTGTGCTGGCGAGACACCGCTGCGTCATGACGGCCCGTCATCTCGCCGGACGGGCGTCGTCCCGACGAGCGCTCAGCCGGGGGCGCGTGCGCTCGTGGTGGGCGCGCCGTCCCAGCCCGAGTTCGAGAAGGTTGGGACGAAGCGATAACCGGCGCCCGGGATCGTGGCGATGAAGCGCGGATGGCGGTAGTCGTTCTGGAGCTTGATGCGCAGGCTCCGGATGTGCTTGGCCCGATCTCGATCGTCGCCGTCCTCGCTGCCTGGCTCAGCCTCCGCCTCCGCCTGCGGGACCATCAACCCAGCTGAGGCGTCGGTCCTCCCGACACGATCGTCGCCCTCGACCCGTATCGACGCACACCGTGCGGCGACTCGCGAGGGAGCGTGCGCCTTCCGGAAAACGACCTACCTACGCCGCGCTTGACCGGCGGGGATGATGACCTCTCCCGATCTTTGGCGGGGTAGCTGCTTTCGGTGAGCTCGGAACCGCGGAGTGGCGCGGCGGACGAGAGGGTCCCCGCCGAAGCTGGTACGACGACTGCGGGTCTTCTTCCTCGGCGGGCAGACGGGCCCGAGCAATGCGGGCACGACCCACGACGACGGTCGAGGTCTTCCAGTAGGCATGCGTCCGGTCCGCCGAGTATCCTCAAGAAATCCAAAGCCGCCGGATGAGGATTGCGTACATTTCGCCGCACGGCTCGGCGGCCTTCCAAGCTGAATGTCGCGGGTTCGAGACCCGTCTCCCGCTCCAAACCTGTTCCGCCCGGCGTGCACGGAGGCGCGCGGACGAGGTCGCGATCCAGTCCGCCTGGGTCCACCTCTCGACGGAGAACCCACCGGGGTATCCCGGTGGCCGGCAGAGTCATCACGTTCGAGCCGGCCTGGTTTCGCTCATGCGGACCGCCACCATGAACCCAGCGAGCGCCGCGAGTGCGGCCACGACCCATATCGCGAAGGCGTAGCCGGCCCAGTCGGCGATGAGGCCGCTGACCAGTGCGCCGACCGCGAATCCAAGATCCCGCCACAGCCGGTACACCCCGAGAGCGGAGGCGCGCCAGGCGGGGTGGGCGACGTCGCCGACCGCGGCGATGAGGGTCGGGTAGACCATCGCCGTCCCGGCGCCCAGGAGCGCGCCCGCGGCGAGCCACGGTACGAACCCATGGGCCGTTGCGAGCGCCGCGATGGCGAACGCCTGGACGAGCAGGCCGGCCACGATGAGGGGCTTGCGCCCGAATCTGTCGGAGAGCGGCCCGGTGGCGAGCTGGCCGAGCCCCCACACCCCGGGATAGACGGCCGCCAGGACCCCGATCTGGCCGATCGGCAGGCCTGCGGCCGCATAGTAGAGCGGCAGCAGGCCCCAGGCCATGCCGTCCTTGAGGTTCGTCACGAGTCCTGCCCCACTGCAGGCCGAGAGGGTGCGGTCCCGCACGCTCACCAGCGCGAAGACCCGACGGACCGGGAGACGCTGGTCTTGCTCGCCCGTCACCGCGCTGCGCTCCTGGCCCTCCTCGCGGGCATGGCCGCGGGTCTCCCTGACGACGAACGCGGCGAGCGCGAGTCCGAGTCCGACGTACGCCAGTCCGAGGAAGAACGGGGCGGGTCGCAGGCCCGCCACCTGGGCGATGTAACCGGTCGCGAGCGCCGTCAGCGCCACGCCGCTGTAGCCCGCCCATTCATTGAGACCGACCGCCAGGCCGCGCCGCGCCGGCCCGGCGAGGTCGACCATCGCGTTCACGACGTTGGTCCAGGCGAGGCCCTGGTTGAGGGCGAGCAGCACGTTGGCGAGGATCACCCAGCCCCAGTCGGGGGCCCAGATGAGGAGCAGCGGAACGGGCACGCCGACCAGCCAGCCCGCCACGAGCAGCGGCTTGCGTCCCACCCGGTCGGCGAGTGTTCCGGCGACGAGATTCGTCATGGCCTTCACGATCCCGAAGGCCACGATGAAGCTGAGCGCGGCGCTGGGCGCCTGGAGGGCGAAGATGCGGGTGGCGATGAGCGGAAGGATCGTCCGCTCCTGCCCGAGCACGCCGCCCAGGAGTGCCTGGACGGCGATGAGGAGGAGGAACTGGCCGAGGTTCGCGGTGAGGCCGAGGCGCGGCCGCGGCGCCTTCGCTGCTGGAGCGGCCCGCGTGCCGGGTGGGCCGGTCATGACTCCGCGACGGCGGCCGCCAGCCGAGGCGGTCCCGCCTCGAGCGGCAGGCCACGCTCGGCCCATTCCCGGACACCGTCCTCCAGCCGCCGCGCAGACATGCCACGGAACCGCAGGAGGTGGACCGCTTCGGCGGCGAGGACGCACCAGGGGCCGCGACAGTAGGCCACGATGTCGGTGCCGGCCGGCAGCTCGGCGATGCGAGCGGCGAGCTCGGGGAGCGGCACCGAGATCGCTCCGGGCAGGTGACTCACCGCGTACTCGTTGGCCGGCCGCACGTCGAGGATGGCGACATCCCGGCGGCCGCTCCGCTCGACCAGCTCCTGGCTGTCGATGGGCTCGAGCGGGTCCAGCGACCGGAAGAACGTCCGGCTCACCCGCTCCATCTCCTCGAGATGACCCTGGGCGGCGCGGCGCAACGAGAGGAGCATCCCCGCCACGTCGTCGCCCGACAGGCGGTACGTGACGTAGAGACCGCGTTTCGTCGTCTCGAGCAGGCCGGCATCCCGCAGGACATGCAGGTGCTGCGAGGCGTTGGCGACGCTCATGCCGCTGTCCATGGCGAGCGCCTCCACCGTTCGTGGCGCCTGCGCGAGCAGATCGAGGAGCTCGAGCCGCCGGGGGCTCGAAACCGCATGGCCGACCCGAGCGAACTGCTCGTAGATCGCGTCCTTGAACTCGCGCGCCGGCGTCGACACCCGCGCAGTATTCAACCAACGGATTGACCAGTCAACCGCTTGCGATGTGCCGCTCACATGGCGATACTTGAGTGATGGCTCAAGTGTTGACGATCGACCGATGCGAGGTCGCGTGCCTGCACCCGGAGGTCGTCCGGCCGCTCATCGGTCGGCTGCTGTCGGCGGAGGCCGCCCAGGCGACGGCGACCTGGTTCGACACCCTTGCCGATCCGACCCGCGCCCGCATCCTCCAGGCGCTCTCGCTCGCGCCCGAATTGTGCGTCTGCGACCTCGCCCTCCTGCTCGATCTCTCGGTATCGGCGCTGAGCCACCAGCTCCGACTCCTGCGTGAGCGCGGCGTGGTGAGCCGGCGCAAGGCCGGCCGGATCGCCTTCTACGCCCTCGCCGACGAGCACGTCCGCCACGTCCTCGCTGACGCCCTCGCGCACGCGGCCGAGCCGACGGGCCAGACCGCCTGATGTCGCACTGATGTCGCACATCCACAGCGCCGCGGCAGCGAGCCGCGGTCGCCTCGTCGCTGTCTTCGGGCTGACCCTGGCGATCTTCGCGGTCGAGGTCGTCGGCGGCTTCGCCTCGAACAGCCTCGCGCTGCTGGCCGACGCGGGGCACATGCTGACCGATGTCGCCGGGATCGGGCTCGCCCTCCTCGCGATCTGGATCGGCGCTCGCCCCGCCGGCCCTGGGCGAACGTTCGGGTACCAGCGGCTCGAGATCCTCGCCGCCGTGGTCAACGCGTTGCTCCTGTTCGGGGTCGGCGCGTTCATCCTGTTCGAAGGGATCCGCCGGCTGGCCGAACCGCCGGAGGTCGCATCGGGGCTCATGATCGCCGTCGCCCTCATCGGCCTGGCCGGCAACGGCGTCTCGCTCTGGCTGCTGCGGCGAGCCCGGACCGGCAGCCTCAACGCCCGCGGCGCCTACCTCGAGGTCCTCAGCGACTTCGCGGGTTCGGCGGCGGTCATCGTGGCCGGGGTGGTGATCGTCCTCACCGGGTTCGGGGCTGCCGACGCAATCGCCTCGATCGTCATCGGCGTCCTCATCTTCCCGCGGACCTGGCGTCTCCTCCGTGACGCGGTCGACGTCCTCCTCGAGGCGACCCCGAAGGG
>Ga0307374_10001642_pt1 | contig 41046 bp, 37 predicted proteins | sample OX3MG_FD_202532 | JGI IMG/M metagenome (GOLD analysis project Ga0307374, IMG submission 202532) | Soil microbial communities from Risofladan, Vaasa, Finland - OX-3 | ecosystem: Environmental > Terrestrial > Soil > Coastal area > Acid sulfate soil | place: Finland: Risofladan, Vaasa | collected... | reverse complement strand
CCCCAACGCGCCCGAAACAACGAGTCCCACTCGCAGAACGGCCATCCGCGACCATCTTCGTGCCAAGTCCACCCCCCCTCCAGGCTTAGATTTCCGGCGAATGACCGATTTTCCGACAGGCACTAGCTAAGCGGGGCATCGCCGGTGTCCGGGCGCGTCCACATGGCGGTCGGCCCCGAGACTTCAAAACAGACTTCGTAGTTCTTGGTCATGGCTTTGGTGCGCCGCTGTTGGGACGGAAAGTCGTCGCCCTTATCGATTACAAGTTAATCCGTTGCGTCGTGGCTGAAACTGATGCAAGGTTCTGGCTAGGAGGCGATGCCTTCGGCCCCGTCGGCGGCCGGTATCCGCCGGTTACCGATTCTAAGGGTGATGTCGGGCTACATTATACATGCGTTCCGTTGCCATTTTCAAGCGTCGGCCCGTAAGATTTTTGGAAATTCTGCGGCCCGCCAGGTGGAGGCCAAAACGCGCCACCGGCGTCTTACCAAGATCGTGCAGCAATCCCGCGGCGTAGGCCGCTTGGGCGAAGGCATCGTCGCCGGGGCGCGCTTCTTGGGCGAAGGTGCGCGCCAATTGGGCGACGTTGCGCAAGTGCTCCGCCAGTGGCTGCCACGCCGACTCCGGCCGGCCCTCGACTGAGTGGGCGTAAAACGCCATGTCGGACGTTCTCCTGTTGGCCGCGGCGGGCCTCCAAGGCTGCGGCGGCGCGTCAAGACGCATGATTGGTGAGATCATCCAGGTGCGCGACCGGCCCGCAGGCCGGTCGGCGACCGATCGCCGCGCGGCCAAGGGCAGATCGCGGATCAACAGCCTATCCCAGAACCGCCCGGCAGGCGGGACGCCTGCACCACAAGGCGGTTTTGGGATAGGTTCTTAGTGTACGTTTGGGATTTAACCACTGCAACCCCCCTGTCGAAGAATTTTTCAATGGCCCCGTGTTGGCTTGGCGATCCGCCGCGCGTCGGAGTCCGCAGTCAACGCACGGTTCCCAGGTAAGCAGGGGCTGGAATGGATTTTCAACACCCTGTCTGTCGCCTTTCGCTCCGCGAAAGGGCGTTCTTTCGCGGAGCGAAAGGCGACATTACAGGCAACCGACACACAACCCTCGTGCGAAACTTTCCCTGTCAAGGCCGAATTTTCAACGCCCTATTGCCCACCTGACTGGACATGCGTATTATTGGTCATGGGCCTGTGCGCGCTCGGCCGCGGAGGGCCTTGATCGGATCGTTGTGAATTCTGCTAGCATTCATTGCCCGATCGAGGCGGACCAAGGCAACCATGTGTGACGCTGTGACGCTTGTGACGATGAATTCGCACCTTGCGAGTGAGTTTTGAGGCATTTTGAGAGTTTCGGGTAATATGGGTCGGGCTCGCCAGAATGCGCAACAATCCGATCAAGGCCGCTGCGGAGGCTGTCGTTGATTGACCGCCTTGTTGAGCGTACCGGCCGCTTCGCCTGCTTTGGCCGCTAACCGACAAGGCCGACAAGGCCAACAAGGCAAACAAGGCCAACAAGGCAAACAAGGCCAACAAAGTCAAACAGGGGGCTGACGCCCCCCGCTCGCCTAACGTCAACCGACAGGGCCAACAGGGGGCTGACGCCCCCCGCTCGCCTAACGTCAACCAACAAGGCCAACAGGGGGCTGACGCCCCCCGCTCGCCTAAAAGTCAACCGACAGGGCCAACAGGGGGCTGACGCCCCCCGCTCGCCTAATGTCAACCGACAGGGCCAACAGGGGGCTGACGCCCCCCGCTCGCCTAATGTCAACCGACAGGGCCAACAGGGGGCTGACGCCCCCCGCTCGCCTAATGTCAACCAACAGGGCCAACAGGGGGCTGACGCCCCCCGCTCGCCTAACGTCAACCGACAGGGCCAACAGGGGGCTGACGCCCCCCGCTCGCCTAACGTCAACCAACAAGGCCAACAGGGGGCTGACGCCCCCCGCTCGCCTAATGTCAACCAACAGGGCCAACAGGGGGCTGACGCCCCCCGCTCGCCTAACGTCAACCAACAGGGCCAACAGGGGGCTGACGCCCCCCGCTCGCCTAAAAGTCAACCGACAAGGCCAAACAGGGGGCTGACGCCCCCCGCTCGCCTAACGTCAACCGACAGGGCCAACAGGGGGCTGACGCCCCCCGCTCGCCTAAGTCAACCGACAAGGCCAACATGCCCGTAGCCGGGCCCATCGGCGGCCAATGCAGCGATTCCGCCGAAAAATACGAACCGAATCGGCCGTTCTCGCGGGCGGCGGCCGCCAGTTCGCGCGCCGAGCGTCGCGGGTGGGCCCGCCAGTCCGCGCGCCCGGCGTCGCGGGTGGGGCCAATCGGGCCGCCCACCTGTTGAAATGATGCCGGATTGCCATGCGGAGGTCGTGCCTAGTTTATGGGCAGAGCCGCTCAAACCGTAGGCAGCCCGCTGCTAAAGCAATGAGCGCGATGAGCCAAGAGGCGGGAACCGCCAAACGAAAAAGCCCTATGAAAATCCATAGAAAACAGTTTTTCGCGTCAAGGATTTCTTCCGATTTGCCAGCCGTTTCAACGGGCGCCGCGGGCGGGTTTGGTGCTCATTTTCCAGGCAGCGCCGCTTCTAGCCGGGATTATTCATGGTCCGACACCAACCCGCTGCGGGTTAGTGTGACGGCAGACTGCGCGACGCGCACGGGGGGAACCGCTCCGCCACGCGTCGGAGTCCGCAGTCCAAGCACCTTGAGCGTGACGTTACCCCCCACAAGTGTGCGGGCTGGTTGTCGGCGAAACCCTCCGGCGCCTTGGTCTGGAACGAATCATCGTCCTTATTTCCGCCGCGACCATTGACAACAATAAGTGATATAGATATATTGGAATCTATATCAGCAACAAGTCACGTTTCCAGGAGACCACCCATGACCACGAGTCTTTCTTTTCCCGATCCATCACCCGGCACGCGGAATTCGCACGGGTTTCATGAGCCGAGCGCCGGCCAACCCGCGCCACGGAGTGTTCCGGCGTCTCCGTCGCAGGCGACGGCGCTGGTCGAACTGGCCGCGGCGGCCGAGCTGTGGCACGCGGCCGACGGCGCCGCGTACGCGACGATCGAAGTCGAAAACTGGCGCGAACATTGGCGCTTGCGCAGCCGGCCCTTCGCCCAGTGGCTCGCGGCGCGTCATTTCGCGACATGCGGCGGCGCGCCCCACACCGCCGCGCTGGCCGATGCGCTGGGGGTGCTCGAAGCGCGCGCGCGGTTCGACGGCGCGGAACGCCGGGTTTTTTCACGCGTGGCCGGCCACGAGGAGCAAATCTACCTGGACTTGGGCGACCAGCAATGGCGCGCGGTGGCGATCGGCCCGGGCCGCTGGAGCGTCGTCGAGCGCCCGCCGGTGCGGTTCCGCCGCGCCAGGGCGGTGCTGGCCTTGCCCGAACCCAAGGCAGGCAGGTCGTTGAACCTGTTGCGCCGTTTCGTCAACGTCGCCGACGACGATTGGGCGCTCGTCGCGGCCTGGCTCGTCGCGGCCCTGCGGCCGACGGGTCCCTACCCGATCCTGTTTCTGCACGGCGAGCAAGGGAGCGGAAAGAGCACGCAAGCCCGCGTGCTCAGGTCGCTGATCGATCCGAACTCGGCGCCCTTGCGCGCCGGCCCCCGGGAAGCGCACGACCTGGCCCTGGCGGCCAACAACAGTTGGGTGATCGCCCTGGATAACCTCTCGCGGCTGCCGGGCTGGCTTTCCGACGCGCTGTGCCGGCTTTCGACGGGCGGAGGCTTCGCCACCCGCACGCTGTACGAGAATGAGGAGGAAACGATTTTCGACGCGCAGCGGCCGGTGCTGGTGACGGGCATCGAAGACCTCGCCAGCCGTAGCGACCTGCTCGACCGCGCGTTGGTCGTCCACCTGCCGAGCATCGCCCCCGACCGCCGCCGCGCCGAGTCCGATTTCTGGCGTGAGTTTCATGAATGTCGTCCTTGGCTGGTCGGCGCTCTGGTCGAGGCCGTCGCGACGGCGCTGGCGAGGTTGCCCGATGTGCGGCTGCCCAAGTTGCCGCGGCTGGCCGACTTTGCCCAGTGGGCCACGGCCGCCGAGCCGGCGCTGGGCTGCGAGAACGGCGAGTTCGCGCAACTCTACGCCCGGCACAAGGAGACCGTCGACCTGTTCGCGATCGAATCGAGCCCGATCTCCCTGCCGCTGATCAAGATGGCTCGTGTTGGTCCGTGGCGCGGCACCGCCTCGCAACTTCTGGCGGCGCTGGAGCAAAAGGCGCTCGCGGCCGAGCGGCGCCGGTCCGATTGGCCAAGGGGCCTCGCGCAACTCTCCGGGCTATTGCGGCGGCTCGCGCCCATCCTGCGCACGTTCAACATCCTGGTCGAGTTCACCCGCGGCGACGGTTCTGATCGTCAGCGAATGATCAACGTCCGCCACGCGTCGGACGCCGCAGTCAAAGCACCTTGAGCGTGACGTGGTACGTTACCCCCCACAAGTGTGCGGACGCTGCCCCCGCGCGAAGTGACCTCGCCGCGATCCGGAGCTCGTGCCATAAGGCCAACGGCACTAACTACTTGCGACGTGCGACGTGCGAGCTACTACCCCCCCATTAGTGTGCGGACGCTGCTCTTGGTCGCAGGTCATTGGCGCATGTGTGCGTTCACAGCGCAAGTCGAATAGCGGAAACAGTTTGCGAAAGATTAATAGCCACCCCCCACAAGTGTGCGGACGCTCCGGACGCTGAATTACACTCCTTCTATCAGCAGCAGGGAATTATCCCGTGTCTTCCGATTCGATCGGGGCGATCGCCTTGGTAAAATCCTTGACCGCGGTGAAACGATCGGCGGGTTCGCGCTGGATGCAGCGGGTAATCGCCGCGGCCAGGCGGGGATCGATGCGAGGACGGTAGCGCTCGATTTCGATCGGCGGCTGTTCGACGTGTTTCATGGCGACCAGCCCCGTCGTGCCGCGTTCCCATGGGAGCTGGCCGGTGCAGATTTCATAGGCCGTGACGCCAAAAGCGAAAATATCGATCCGCTGGTCGGTCGGTCGGCGTTTCACCAGTTCGGGGGCCATGTAGTTCGGATTCCCGGTGCGATTGCCGGGCTGCATGAAGGCGGGCGTGGCGGGCACGGCCAGGCCGAAGTCGATCATCTTCAAATCGGCGCCGGAGGCGTCGAGCATGAAGTTTCGTGGGCAGACGTCGCGATAAATGAAACCGGCGTCGTGGACCGCTTGCAGGGCTTCGGCGGCCTGGCGAATGATCGTCAGGCGCCGACCCTCCAAGAGGGGGTTGCGACCGTGGACGAGGTGGTTCAACCCCTGGCCTTCGAGGAAATCCATGACCACGAACTGCTCGCCCTGGACGGTGATGCCATATTCGATCGCCTCGACGATGCGCGGGTGCTTGATCTTGGAGAGGATTTCGCCCTCGGAGGGCTTCTTGAGCCCCTTGAAGCGAGCCTCGAATTCAGCGGTCTTCTTGGGGTCGAGGATTTTGAGACCCACGATCCGTCCGGTTTCGCGGTCCCTGGCCTTGAAGAACTTCGACATCGTGCCGGAACTGGTCTCGCGCAGCACCTCGAAGCGCGCCCGGACATCCACCCGGTTGCCGCCCAGCAGCGATTTGAATTGGTCGAAAAATCCCACGCGTCACTTCCCGCAATAGTCGATGGTGCGCGCGATTTCGCTTTTGAGGTCCAAACGGCAGACGATGCGGTCGATGAACCCGTGTTCCAGCAGGAATTCGCTCGTCTGGAAGCCCTTGGGCAACTCGATGCGGATCGTGGCCTGGATCGTGCGCGGGCCGGCGAAGCCGATCAGGGCCTTCGGTTCGGCGTAGATCACATCGCCGAGCGAGGCGAAACTGGCGGCCACGCCGCCCATGGTGGGGTTGGTGAGCACGGAGATGAACAATCCGCCCGCCTGGTCGTAACGGGCCAGCGCCGCGGAAACCTTGGCCATCTGCATCAGCGAAAGGATCCCTTCGTGCATGCGGGCGCCGCCGCCGGAGCCGCTGACGATGATCAAGGGCAGCCGCTGGGTGGTCGCGCGCTCGATCAGGCGGGTGAGCTTTTCGCCGACCACCGAACCCATGCTCCCCATGATGAACGCTGAATCGGTGACGCCGAAGGCCACTCGCCGCGCGCGGATCATGCCGGTGCCCACCAGGGCGGCGTCGCGCAAACCCGTGCGCGCTTGCTCGGCCTTGAGCCGCTCGGCGTAGGGCTTCTTGTCGGCGAACTGAAGCGGGTCGGCCGGCATCAACTCCGCGTCCCACTCCTCGAACGTCCCTTCGTCGAGCAGTTGCCGGATGCGTTCCTGGGCCGAGACGTACCAATGGTAGTCGCACTCCGGGCAGACTCCCAGCCGCTTCTCGGCCTCCTTGCGATAAATCGTGCTTTGGCAACCGGGACATTGCTTCCACAGCCCCTCCGGCACGCCGCGTTTCGGTCGTTTCATGCCGACCTGTGGGGCCGATCGTTCCGTTTCGCCGGAGGCCATCGCTCGTTTCCTTGCTTCTCGGAACGCCAGGGAGGGCGTTCCCTACCGAACCCGAATAGACCGCTTATCCGCTCCGCGCGACGGGGCGAGACTCGAAGTTGATGATTTCCCATGTGCCGTGCTCCTTGCCCGCGCGCCACAGGTCGCCCAGGTCGCCCAGATCGAGGTGCTCTCGCACCAGGCTGGCCAACGGTTCGGGCACGACCAGGGCCACGACGCCGCTCTTGTGCTTCTTCAGCAGCCTGGCCATCGTCGCGCGCACGCGTTCACGAGCCTGGCCGAGCATCTCGCCGTCCGGCGGACAGATGCTGTCGGGCTGCTCCTGCCATTGGCGGTAGACCTTGGGCTGCTTGCGTTTGACGTCCTCGATCAGCATACCCTGCCAAAGCCCGTGATCGAGGTTCCGCATGTTCTCCATCCGCTTGACCTTGATGCCTAGCGACGCGGCCACGGCCGAGGCCGTCTGCACGGCGCGTTCGCAAACCGACGTATAGATCACTTCCACGCCGAGGCTCTGTAATTCACCGCTGATGCGCGACGCCTCGTGGGCGCCGGCATCGCAAAGCGGAACATCCAACACCCCCTGGATACGCCCCTGTTGATCGTAATCAGTGGCGCCAGGACGGATCAAAACGATTCGAACCATCGCTAGCTTGATGAACCTCCTGAATGAGACCTGGCCAAGGCCGTCAGAGTTTCGACCGCGGCCTTGTAATCGGGTTGCTTGACAATGCCCGAGCCGACCACCATCAGGTGCGCCCCGGCGGCGGCACAAGCGCCGATCGTTTTTTCGTTGACGCCGCCATCGACTTCCAACAACACTTCGGTTCCCACGCGGGCGCGCAGCCATCGCAGCTTGTCGAGCGCGGTCGGGTCGAACGGCTGCCCGCCAAAACCCGGCACGACGCTCATCACCAGCAGCATGTCGCATTCGCCGAGCAGTGCGCCTACCGCGGCAACCGGAGTGGCCGGATTGATCGCCAGGCCGGCCGAGACGCCGAGTTGCCGAATGCGACCCAGAAGAGGTCGGGGGTCGGCGACCGCCTCGGCGTGGATCGTCATGCCGTTGGCCCCGGCGGCCGCATAGCGATCGATGTAATCGCCGGGGTTGGAAATCATCAGGTGAATGTCGAGTGGAAGCCGCGACATCTTGCGGAAGGCTTCCACCAGTGGGAGGCCGAAGCTCAAATTGGGGACGAAATGGCCGTCCATCACATCAAGGTGCAACGCCTTGGCGCCGGCGGCTTCCAACCGCTCAACTTCACCCCGCAAGTTGCCGAAGTCGCACGATAAAAGCGACGGCACCACAGCCGGAGCCTCGCCCCGCAGTGCCGCGAGCTCAGAACCGCGAGACGCACAGCCAGCCAACGAATGAACCGCGCCTGACATGCTGTCGAAAACCGAGGATGAAGCCCCATACACGGTACAACGCGGCGATGCTTTCGCCAGTCCCATATTCTAACAACGCCAAGAAGGGCAGTCTGCGCGTTTCCGGGTATTATTCGTAAGTGCTTGGTGGGTAAGCGTATGCGGTCGGAATTCGACAGGCTGCAACATCCGTCGCGCGCTCGTGTTCTAGCCCGTATTATTCATGGTCCCGTAGCTGGCTTCGCAAGAAGTCAGGCCGTGGACGCGAGTTACGCCAGAATTCTTGCGAATTCTGCTACAGCACAGTGCGCGAGTTCCTCCCCGGACCATGAATAATCCGGGCTAGCGGTAGGGCGACCAGCGCGACGATCGCCGAGCCCCGCGGCGCGTGGTCTTCGCCGCGTCGGCTGAATCCGCTTCGCCGTCGCCGTCGGCCGGCAGTACACGCGCGCCCTTGGCTCGTCCCCGCGGCGGCTCATTCTCGACGTCGCCGTCACCGTCGTCGGCGATCGACTCTGAAAAGCGCGCCGGAGAGCGGGTCCACGCGCTTTCCGCTGGGACGATCTCGCCGGGTGGGTCGATCTCGATCTGCTTCTCGGCCTGCAATCGCCGGCCGTCGGAGGTCGTGTACCGCACATAGAGGTTGAGCGTGCGGTTGACCGGCGGCGAGTGCGGCCAGGGCATCGTGAAGTGCAACCCGTCGCCCATCGGCGTCCGCTGCAGGTGCTTGGCCGCCTCCGCGGCGGTGAAATCCCACCGGGCCACGCGCGAGGCTTCGCCATGTTGCGCCGGATCGAGGACGACCATCGAGATGTCACCCGACGTTTCAATTAATCCGCCCGCCTCGTCCAATGGCTCGACGACCACCATCACCCCCTCGTCGCCAGGCCGGCCGTCGACGTTGTGACCGCCCGTCAAACGGCGGTTGAGCGTAATCTGCCGAACCGGTCCTGCTCCATCCCCCGATCCTCCCTCATCCGCCGGTCCTTCTCCATCAAGCGGTCCTCCCCCGTCGACCGGTTCACCGTCAAATGGGTTGCCGGCGTGAATCGGATCGTGGCCCGGGCCAGGGCTTGAATCGGCGGTCTTTTCCTTGAAGGGTGGTGGTTCGCCTTCCGGCACGCCGGGGCCGGGCTTCTGGATCTCGGGGGGGCTCTCAAATGGCGGCACACGCGCGCCGTCGGGCAAAATGACGTCGGGCGGGGTCAGCTCGCGCTCCGCCGCGCCGGGTTGGGGCGCGCCGCCCCGCGCTGGTTTCCCAGAGTCGCGCCGCGCGCCGTTTTGTCCCGCGTCGCGAAGCAAGGCTTCGTTTTCACGCTGCGCCGATTCGAGACTGCGTCGGCACTGGGCGTTGTCGCTTTCGAGGCGGAAGACATTGTCTTCGAGGAATTGCAATTCGCGTTCCAGGTGGTCCATGTCTCGCCGACGGCCGGCGGCGCAGCCGGCGCAGGCGACCGCCAGCAACACGGCACAGGTCAGATAGCAGGCTTTCATCTCGGCCTCGCGCGAAAAAAATCAACGAGTCGGTCCCTACGCGCCTACATCACCGGTTTGGGTTCCATGTGCTCGATCACGCGGTCGATCAGCCGGTATTCGAGCGCCTCGTCGGCCGACATGAAGCGGTCGCGATCCGTGTCCTGCTCGATCTTATCCAGCGGATGGCCGGTGTGTTTGAGCAGGATGTTGTTCAACTTGGCTTTGACCTTCTTGAATTCCTTGGCGTGGATCATGATTTCCTCGGCGGTCCCCTCCATGCCGGCCAGCGGCTGGTGGATCATGATCCGCGAGTTGGGCAGGGCGTGCCGCTTGCCGGCGGCCCCGGCGGTCAAGAGCACGGCGCCCATCGAGGCGCACTGCCCGATGCAATAGGTGGCCACGTCGCAGGCCACGAACTGCATCGTGTCGTAAATCGCCAGCCCGGCGCTGACGCTTCCGCCCGGCGAGTTGATGTAGAGGTGGATGTCGGTCTTCGCGTCCTCCGACTGCAAGAACAGCAATTGAGCCACCACGGAATTGGCCACTTCGTCGCTGACTTGCGTCCCGAGAAAGATGATGCGGTCTTTCAGAAGCCGGCTATAGATGTCCATAGCCCGCTCTTCGCGGCCGCTCTTCTCGATCACGAATGGGATCAAAGGCATCAGTCTTCGTCCTCTTCAGGCCCGGTCGGCGGACGAGTCAAGATGTCGTCGACGAGGTGGTACTCTTTCGCCTGCACGGCGGTCATGTAAAAATCGCGGTCGGTGTCCTTGGCGATCCGCGCGATCGGCTGGCCCGTGTGGTGGGCCAGCACCTGGTTGAGTACGTCGCGGGTCTGCAAAATCTCATCGGCCTGGATCTCGATGTCCGACACCTGCCCGCCCACCTGGCCGTAGGGCTGGTGGATCATCATCTTGGCGTGCGGCAGGGCGTATCGCCGGCCGGTCGTCCCGCCGGCCAACAGCACGGCGCCGCCGCTGGCGGCCAGCCCCACGCAGTACGTGGCCACCGGGCAGGTCAGAATCTGCATCGTGTCGTAAATGGCCAGCGTGGCCGTCACGCTGCCGCCGGGCGAGTTGATGTAGAAGTGGACGTCCTTGCGGCGGTTTTCGCTCTGCAAGTACAGCAGCTTCATCACCAGTTCGGCGGCGTTGCCGTCGTGGATCTCGCCCTGCAACAGGATGATGCGGTTCTCCAAAAGCAGGTCGCCCAACGTCATCTGGCGCTGCCGCTGGTAGTCGCGGTAGTTCACGCGTGGGTCGACGGGAGAGTACCGCTGGTTGCTTTCCATGGTTGTTTCCGCTGGCGTATCTGGCTACTCGTGCGATTTTTCCGGTTGATAGGGGGCGGGAGCGTCGGTCGGGGCGGGCTGGGCCTCGGGAATCTCCACATCCTCGCCACCGGCCGACTGGTTGATCGCCTCCGCGTCGCCCGTGTCGAACTGAAACGGCACATCCTTGAACTCGGCGTGCGACATGATCAAATCGATCACTTTCCGCTCGATGATCTGGTTGCGCAGCGCGTCCATCAAGCCCTTCTTCTCGAGCTGGGCGCGAATGCGGCGCTGGCTTTCGCCGCTCTGCCGTGCGATCAGCTCGATCTCATCGTCGTAATCCGTACCTTGGTCTTCGACCCTCTGGTCTTCGGCGATGCGCTCGAGGATGAAGTGTTCCTTGAGCGCGCGGGCGGTCGAGACGCGGCTATTCTGCCGCAGGTCGTTCTGATGGGCGCGGATTTCATTGTCGCTGAAGCCGCTGCGCCGCAACTCAAGCATCTTGCGTTCCAACTCGCGGTTCGATTGCCGCTTGAGCAGCGAAGGGGGCAAATCCCAATCGGCGGCTTCGGTCAGCGCGGCCAGGATCTGCTGCCGCGCCCGCTGTTGTTGCTCGTATTGCAAGCGGCGGTTGAGGCTGTCCTTGATCGCGTCGCGCAGGTCGGCTTGGGACTCGAAATTGCCCAGGGTTTCCAGGAACGACTTGGTCATTTCGGGAAGCTCGAGCTTCTTGACTTCGAGCACTTCGAAGTCGGCCTTGATCGAGCGGCCGCGGAGGGCCTCGTTGGGCGCGTCGTTCGTCAAGAGGGCCTCGCCCCGGCGGGTTTCACCGGCCACGGCTCCTAGCATCATTTTGTCGAAGTTTTCGATCCGCCCGTCGCGGAAGCTGAGCACCGGCCGGATGCGGATCACCTCTTCCTTGACGCTCGAAATCACGTCGTCGCCATATTTGAACACCAGGTTCAACGTCAGGTAATCGCCCTGCTCCGCGGGACCATCGTAGGGCACCAGCCGGCCGTGCTTGGCCAAGACGTCGTGCAGTTGCCACTCGACGTCGGCTTCGCTGAACTCGCGTACCGGCCGCTCGATCTTCAACCCCTTCCAGTCAGGCAGGTCGAACTCGGGGCGCACCTCGATATCGAATTCGAAGGTCATCGGACCGGCGTCGGGCACTTCGATCGCCACGGGGTTGAAGTCCGGCTCACTGATCGGCGAAAGCTTTTGCTCCTCGGAGATTTGCTGCAAGCTGTCCATCAAGAGCGATCCCTTGACCTGGTCTTTGACGTCCTTGCGGAAGCGCTTTTCGACCAGCTTTCGGGGGGCGCGGCCGGTTCGGAAACCTGGCACCGCCGCCGTGCCCATCAGCTCGCTGAACGCCTTGCTGAAATAGCGATCGATGTCGTCGCGGCCGATCGTGACCGTAATGTGGCGCTCGCAGGAGCTACGGCTGTCGATCTTGACGTCGAGAATCAGTTTTTGGGGCTTTTCATCGCCGTCCGGACCCTGATCCGCGTCAGAAAGCGTATCCCCGCCGATTTCTTCATCTTGTTCGGGGGAGCCGGTAGCCGTTTCGTCGCTCATGATGCTTGCGTCCCGTGTTCGCCGTCTGGCCAAATGATGATGTCGATGAACGAGCGGGTGATGGGATTCGAACCCACGACAACGACGTTGGCAACGTCGTGCTCTACCAACTGAGCTACACCCGCCAGCACCTCAGGCCCCCGATACGGCGACAAAACCACCCAGAAGGCCGCTCGCCTCCACCATCGCTTCAGGAACCCGAATACCGGATTATAGATTTGCCCCAACGGCTTGCAAGGGCAATCGCGGCATTCCCTGCCCCGGATTATTCATGGTCCCGTAGCTGGCTTCGCAAGAAGTCAGGCCGTGGACGCGAGTTACGCCAGAATTCTTGCGAATTCCGCTACAGGTCGCTATGTAGCCGGGGCATCGCTTACGCTCTGCCACCAGCCACCACCTTCCTGTGGCGAAATGTCTCATTGTCGGCCGCGTGAAGTATAAATCCGATTTCAGCAGGGCGAGGAACCGTTGCCACGGCCGTTGGGTGAGTTATAGTAAGGACTTGTGACATCCTCCCAATCTCTCGTGTCCGGCCGCCGAACATTCGTGCGCGGGGTCGGAATGTTTGGAGCCGGTAGCGACGATGGAAGCCAAATTGGTCGTGATCGGTGGCAAGGCCAACAAGACCGAGGTCCAACTCAAGCTCCCGACCGTCATCGGCCGGGGCCGAGACGCCGACCTCACGGTGGCCCATCCGACCGTCAGCCGCCACCACTGCGTACTTTTTGAACAAGATGGCGCGCTTTTCGTCCGCGACAACGGTTCGCTCAATGGCACGCTGATCGACGGCAACAAGGTTCAAGAGGCCCAACTGAAGCCGGGCGAAACGCTGACGGTGGGACCATTGACGTTTCGCGCCGATTACCAACTCGCTGATAAGCTGCCCAGTATGCCCCACTCGCCGACGACGGACCATCTCGCCGAGACGAGCGGCCCCGCGCTCCCATCGAGCGGCGCGGCGCCCGATGAAACCATACAATTCGACGCCGCCGCCAACGAATCGCCCGCGGAGTCCCCCGCCGACAGCGCACCAAGTTTTGGCTTTCTCGGTGCCGCGCCCGCGGTCGAAGCCCAAGCCGAATCGCCGCCCGATGAATCGCCGCCCAACGAATCACTGCCCGACGAGTCACTGCCCGATGAATCACTGCCCGATGAATCGCCGCCCGATGAGTCGCCGCCCGACGAGTCGCCGCCCGACGAATCACTGGTCGACGAGTCGCCGCCCGCTGAATCATCGCTGGATCTCAGGCCGCCGGCGAACATGGATGACGAAGACGTCATCGACTTTCTTGACGACAAGCCCGACCTGCCACCTACGGCGGCCGTGGCGCCAGCCGACGGAACACGAAATCTCGAGCCGGTTGCCGCCTCCGACCCCGCGGAATTTACGCTGGCGCCGGCCAAGAAAAAACCGGCTGATATTGACGAGGAAGTGTTCTCGCTGCTCGGAGGCAACGACGAAAAGCCGTCGGCCAAGCATGTGGAGGGCGTGCCTGAGATCAAAATCGAAGACGATGGTAAACCGGGCAAGGCCGCGGCGAAGCCCGCCGCCGGAGACGATGAGTTGAACGATTTCTTCCAGTCGCTCGGCGTGAAATGATCGCATTCCGCCGCGTCGCGCATTTGTGCCACACGCGCCGAAGCTTTCGTCGGGCAAAGGTACGGTTTTGCCAGTTTTTTCGCGGCGCCGGCGCAAACCATCGCGTCGCCAATTTGAACGGCGACGAGCGCGCTCTTCCCGATCCGGTACACGCGCCCGCGCCGCGGGATCGCGATGAGCCGAATTATTGGTCCGTGGTCTTCGACGTCGTCACCCCCGCCGCGTGGGAGCGCCTCGTCGAGGAAGCCACCTGCCAGGCGCGCGCGGGCGACCCTCGGGCGCGCGAATGGATCGCGAGCGTCCTGGGCGCGGACAGCGCGATTGAGGAGCTCGGGCGCGCGGACGCCGTCGCCGGATACGTGACGATTTCGTCGTTGAATCGCGCGCTGGAGCGCGAACGCGCCGCGGCGAACCGGCCGGGGCACGAAGACTAATCGCCCGCTGAGCATCGGCGCTGCGCGAAAAAAAACGATTCCGAAACCCCTCCCAAAGAGATCCAAAAGAGCGTGGGGTAAGGCGAAGAGTGGCGCGGCAATTGGATGCCGCTTTCGCGGCTCGCTCAGACGTCATGGGGTATTTGGAAGTCGTTTTTTTTCGCTTCGCCGCCGTTTTGTTTTTTGCACGTTCGTTGCTGCGCAACGAGCGTGCTTTTTTCGGGAAAATGATCCCTTCCGTTTCGTGGGCCGCTCCGCGGACCCGTGGAGCTTGCGCCGCGGGTTGGTGTTGGACCATGAATCATCCGAGCTACGAAGGCTCGAGCTCTTTCGCTCGCTCGCCGCGCGACGCGTGCCGCTCGACCGCGGCGGTGACGAAACCCCGGAACAGCGGATGCGCCTGGGTCGGCTTGCTCTTGAACTCGGGATGAAACTGTACGGCGACGAACCAGGGGTGGTTCGGTAGCTCGATGATTTCGACCAGCGAGCCATCGGGGCTTCTGGCGGCCACCAACAGCCCGTTCGCCTTGAACTGTTCGCGGTAGACGTTGTTGAATTCGTAACGGTGGCGGTGCCGCTCGGAAATCACGGTCGAGCCGTAGCAGGTCGCGGCGCGGCTGGTTGGGTCGAGCAACGCCTCCTGGGCGCCCAGCCGCATCGTGCCCCCCTTGTCGATGATCGCCCGCTGCTCGTCCAACAGGCAGATGACAGGGTGCGGCGTGTCCTTATTGAACTCGGTCGAGTGGGCCCCCGCCAGCCCAACCACGTTGCGTCCGAACTCGATCACCGCGCACTGCATCCCCAGGCAAATGCCCAGGAACGGAATTTCGCGTTGGCGGGCAAAGCGGATCGCCTCGACTTTGCCTTCGATCCCCCGTTCGCCGAAGCCGCCGGGCACGAGCAGACCGTCGAAGCCCGACAACAGCCGCTCGGGACCTTCGCGCTCGACCTCCTCGCTTTGAATCCGCTGCACGCGAACCTGGGCCAGATTGGCGATGCCGGCGTGGTCGAGCGACTCGTAGATCGACTTGTACGCGTCGCGGTGCTCGGCGTACTTGCCCACCACGGCGATGCTGATCTCGTGTTCCGGGTTGCGCAGCTTGTGCAACAGCTCGCGCCACTCGTCGAGTTCCAGCGGCGCCGCGGCCAGACCAAGGCGGCGCACGATCTGCTCGTCGAGCCGGTTGTCGACCAAGCTCAGGGGAACCTCGTAGATCGAAAAATCCTTGTCTTTCTCTTCGATCACCGCCTCGCGGGGCACGTTGCAGAAGAGCGCGATCTTGTCGCGGTCGTCGCGGCTCAGGCTCCGCTCGGTCCGGCAAATCAGGATGTCGGGCTGGATACCGATCTGGCGGAGTTGACCCACGGAATGTTGCGTCGGTTTGGTTTTCAGCTCGCCCGCCGCCTTCAGGTAGGGAACCAGCGTGAGATGCAGGTAGAGGCAGTTCTCCTTGCCCACGTCGAGCGAGAACTGGCGAATCGCTTCGAGGAACGGCTGGCTTTCGATGTCGCCCACCGTGCCGCCGATTTCGGTGATCACCACGTCGACCGATTCGCCGGCCAGCTTGTGGATGCAGTCCTTGATTTCGTTGGTGATGTGCGGGATCACCTGCACCGTCTTGCCCAGGAACTCGCCGCGTCGTTCCTTGTTGATCACGGCCAGGTAAATCTGGCCGGAGGTGTAGTTCGAGTCGCGCGTGAGCGGGCCGTTGGTGAAGCGCTCGTAATGACCGAGGTCGAGGTCGGTTTCGCTGCCGTCGTCGAGCACGTAGACTTCGCCGTGCTGGTAGGGGCTCATCGTGCCCGGATCGACGTTGATGTACGGATCGAGCTTTTGCATCCGCACGCGCAATCCGCGCTGTTCGAGCAACATGCCCACCGACGCGCTGGTCAGGCCCTTGCCCAACGAACTCACGACGCCGCCCGTGACGAATATGAATCGGGTCATTGAGGATCTCATCTCTGTAGGGAACGCCCTCCGTGGCGTTCCGTTCTGTAGGGAACGCCCTCCGTGGCGTTCCGCGAAACCAAATGGACCGCCCCCGCGTCATGCACGGAACGCCACGGAGGGCGTTCCCTACGGAAGCCAACTCGGCCTGCGCGGAAATCGGGCGTGCGAACGGATTTTAGCGTTTTAGATGCCGTTGTACAAACGCCTGGTAGTCGTGGGGCGTGTCGATGCCCAGCGTCGCCTGGGGCACGACCGCCACGGCGATGGAGTGGCCGGCGTCGAGCACGCGGAGCTGCTCCAGCATTTCGAGCTTTTCCAGCGGCGAGGGGGGAATCTGGGCCAGCATGAGGAGGAAATCGCGGCGATAGGCGTACAGCCCGATGTGCTGGTGAAAATGGGGCGGATCGTCGGCCAAGAGGCCGTCGTGCCACTGGCGGGCGCACGGCACCGGGCTGCGACTGAAATACATCGCGCGCCGCTGGGCGTCGAAAACCACTTTCACGCAGGACGGATCGAGCAACTTGTCGCGCGTGCGGATGGGCGCGGCCAAGGTGGACATCACGGCGGAGGGATCCTCTTCCAGAAGCCGGACGGCGGCGTCGATCGACTCACCGGCGAGTTCCGGTTCGTCGCCCTGTACGTTGACGACGATATCGGCGTCGAGCCGCCGTGCGACCTCGGCCACTCGATCGGTGCCGCTGGCACAGTCGGGGCTGGTCATTTCCACTTGGCCGCCGAAGGCGCGAACCGCCGCGGCGATTTCGTCGTGGTCGGCGGCCACGCAGACTCCGCCGGGCAGCGTGGCTCGCTGCGAGGCCTCGTAGGTATGCTGAATCAGCGGCTTGCCCGTCTCGCACAACAGCAACTTGCGTGGAAGCCGTGTCGACGCGAGACGGGCCGGAATGACGATGAAGCTTCGCATGGGTATCCGCACCCGTTTCTGTAGGGAACGCCCTCCGTGGCGTTCCGTGCCCCGCGAGCGGATGTCTATTATACCCGCGGCGCGGAACGCCACGGAGGGCGTTCCCTACAGATGATGATGCCGTTGACGTGACCATCCTTGCTACCGGGATCATTTTAAAACCACCCAAAACCAGCTACCAACCGTACACCTACACGTACCAACCGATCATTTGTGCGCATTCGTTCATGCGTCGCGCCGGACGAAATCGGGCGTGGCGGAAATGAAAAACGCGGTCTCGGCGCAGCCGAAACGGCGCAAAAAAACTGGCAAAACCGTACCGGTACCGACCAGGAAATCCGTCTCGGCGGATTGCCCGGCTTTAGACGACCAAGACTTCCTCCCACGCATCGCGCCGTCGTGCCCCAAGCGACGAAGCTTTCGTCGGGTAAAGGTACGGTTTTGCCAGTTTTTTTCGAGCGCCGCACCACCCTCGCGCCGGGTATCCGAGTTAAAGCCACGCGATGGGCGGGAGGGGCCGCGGAGGAGTTTGGATGCACGGACGCGAGCTTCTTGGAGTTGTACCTTCGCGGAGTCGTCGAGCATAACGTCGCGCAGGTTGACGCAAGCGCGCTCACGCGCCCGCTTGTTCGTCTTGCGATCGGCGGGCCCTTGGACCGGGAGCGCATCCGACCTACTTTACGCGGTCGAGACCTTGGCGGGGCGCTCAGGCGTGCGGCATGGAGGGTGGCCGCGGGGCGTGGCGCGCTTCGCCGGGTGCATACGTCGCCTCGCCCCGAACCTCCGTTCAATCGGCGTCGCCGTGGAGATCGTCGAGGTGGCGTATGAGGAGGCTCTTCTCGGCGACGACAGGGCGCGCATCTGGATTCAGCGCGCTATCGGCCTCGCGGACGCGGCGCGAATCGAACGCGCGGTCCGCGCCGTCCGTCGTGGGCGGGAAATCCCTCCGTACGCCGAGTATTAGCGGGGTCGCACGCGGCGCACCCCTACCGAGCGTCGCCGCGAAGCGAAAAAAAACGATTCCGAAACCCCTCCCCAAGCGATCCAAAAACGCGTGGGGTACGACCAAGGGAGTGGAGGCAATTCGATGCCGCTTACGCGGCTGGCTCAAGACGTCATGGGGTATTCGGAAGTCGTTTTTTTTCGCTTCGCTGCCGTTTTCTTTTTCGCACGTCCGTTGCTGCGCAACGAACGTGCTTTTTTCGTAAAAATGATCCTGCCCGATTCGTGGGCCGCTCCGCGGACCCCCGGCGCTTGCGCCGCGGGTCACCCAACCGGAGCGGCGGCCTGAGACCGACGGTGGGGTGCGGGGCGAACGGGTATCGGATGCGGCATCTCGAATGCCTCGTCGCGCTCGGCTTCGGGCGATTCATCGCGATGGATGATCCGCGCCAATCCACCTCGGTGGAGTTGGTAGCTGATCCCGCGCCAATGCAAACGCGATCCGACGACCGAGCTGAGCATCGCCATTGAATTCAAGATCGCGACCAGCGGCGCCGCCCAGACGTCGAAGCGGATCGCTCTTTGAAGCGCCCGACGATGTTCGGGCACGTACAACCCGGCTAGCTCGCTGCGCAACAGCCCTCGGGCCACGGTCGTGGCATAGTGCAAGAGGCAGACCAACGCGGGAAGCCAACTCCACTCGGCGCCTTGTGCCACACCCGCGATCATGAGGCCCAAGCCGCCCCAAAACGTCAGCAGACCGATGGCGGCCCCGCTAAAGGCCAGGAACCAATAACGCTTGGCATAGAACCTCGCGATGACGTACTGCCGGCGCAGAAACGTCGCGGTCTGCCGCCAGTCGCCGTCGAGGGGCGATGCGAGCATGGTGGTGGGCTCGAACTCGACGTTCAGGCCGGCCCGCTGCAAGACGCGCGTCGCCACCAGGTCGTCGCTGAGCGTGCCGCGCCACGCGTCGCGGAGCCGCACTTGCTCGAAAACGTCGCGGCGAATCGCCCACGAGCCACCCCAAATCAGGTGATGTCCGCCGGGTCCCAAACCGGCGGCCACCGACGCGTTGATGCTGTAAAGCAGGTGATTGGCCAATGAGGCGCGTTGGGGGACGAACCAGCGGTAGCCGGTCACGGCGCCGGCGCCGGGCTGGTCGAGTCGTTGCACCAATCGCCGCAGCCAGTCGGGTCCGGGCCGCGCGTCGGAATCGACGAACGCCAGGTACTTGACCTCCGGCGGCAACTTGGCCGTCGCTTGACGCAGATTGTGGAGCTTCTGTCCCGTGTCGAACGCCTCTCCCGCGACGATGAGTTCACCAGCCGACTCGGGGTACTCGGCGATCAACCGGCGGATGACCTCGCAAGCGGGATCATCGCTTTGTTCGACGATGAACGTCACCTGGTAATCGGGGTGATCTTGTTCGAACAGCGGACGGAGGTTCTGTTCCAGGCCGACGTCGAGTCCCTTACAAGGCGAGAAAACCGCCACGCGACCTGCGGCGGTCATCGCGTGAGGGCGGCGGAAACGACTGCGCGCGAAGCGCTGCGCTTCCCAAGAGTGGACCGCGACGAGCACGAACAACACCCCGGCGGCGACTGCCACGCTCAACCAAGGAATGAGCCAGGGCGATTGCATGTATCTTCAAAGCGCCTTCCGTGTCGCGATGCACGCCAAGAGGAGCCGGAGATCCGGCCATCAAGGCGGCACGATAACCGTGCCTTTTATGTGGGTCAAGGCCAATTGGGGTAGCGAGTTACGTTCAATCCTTCAGGCCAGGCGGACTGGTCCTCCCGCGTGGCATTTATCGGCTTGGTCGATGGCGGAAGTCATTCGAGCGGCACAACAATCAGTCTGTGCCCGCTGGGCCTGGAGTATTGACTAAGCATCGGGTAGAGGTGATTTCGCATCGTCTTGATCTGCTTGGGGCTACGAACGTGCCGACGGCGCCAATTGATCGGGACGCAACGTGCCTTGTTCCCACGCTCCGCCGGCCCACTGCGGTGGCTGCCTGTCGCCTTTCGCTCCGCGAAAGGACGTTCTTTCGCGGAGCGAAAGGCGACATTACAGTCAACCGACCCACAACCCTCGTGAGAAATATTCCCTGTCAACGCCGAATTTTCAACACCCTAATCCCGAACCCATCTTCGGCCGCTTCGCGGCCCCGTGAGCGCTTCTGGGCACGGGGACGCGGAGCGTCCGCGGAGCCGTTCCCACGCGGAGCGTGGGAACGAGTAGCAAAGGGGGGATGGGAGGGATGGGAGCAAGGGCCTAGCGACGCCGCTTCGCGTGCGTTAAACTATCATCCAGCCGAACACTCCCCCATTTGGAGACCCACATGAAGACCTTGCTCACCCGCTCGTTGCTGTTCGCCACGGTCGCCGTGCTCGTGGCCGCGGCCGGTCAAGCCGCCGACAAGAAAGCCAAGAACGACCAAGGAGCCACCAAAGTGCCCGCCGCGTTGAATTTCAAGATGACGAGCCTCGACGGCAAGCCGATCGATTTGTCGAAGTACAAGGGCAAGGTCGTGCTGATGGTCAACGTGGCCAGCCAGTGCGGCCTGACCCCGCAATACGCGGGCCTGGAAGCACTGCACGAAAAGTACGCCGACGAGGGCCTGGCGGTGCTTGGCTTTCCGGCGAACGAATTCGGCGCGCAAGAGCCGGGCAGCGACGAGGAGATCGCCGATTTCTGCAAAAGCAACTACGAGGTCAAGTTCGACATGTTTTCAAAGGTGGTGGTCAAGGGCGACGGCCAATGCCCGCTTTATCAATTCCTGACATCGAAGAAGACGGACCCCAAGTTCGCCGGCGAGATCACCTGGAACTTCGAGAAGTTCCTCGTGAATCGCGACGGTGAAGTCGTCGCCCGCTTTGCCCCCAAGGTCACGCCCGACTCCAAGGAAGTGTTGACGGCGATCGAAGCCGAGCTCGCCAAATAGCTGCTGTCTCTGCCCGACGCCATCCGCGGCTGGCGGGCCGGTCTCAACTTATGCGTCCGCGCCCCATTTGGCGAAGAGACGTTCCCGAAGCAGGCGCCCGACCTGGTCGGCGAACCCGGATTCATGAGCCGCGACCCGGCCGACCGCGATTACCTGCGGTCTGCGGCCGACGACCCTATCGCCAACGCCGGCGCGGGCATGCCACAATTGCGCCGCTTACGATGTCCCATGATGAGCGACGCCGGTTTGCGGCACCTGCGGGGGCTGGTTCTCTCAGGGACGCGTTGCCGGAGTGCCGGGTGACGAAGTAACGGGAGGGGCTACCACATAGGTGCCCGGTCGCTGCTGGCCGCTGGCCGCTTGCAACAGTGCCGCATAACGCTGAACGTCGAGGCCCGCTTGTTCCGCGAGTCGGCGACGTGTCTGTCGCAACTCGTCGATGGTGGGAATCGATATCATGGATATAGCTCCAGCAGTTGAATGGTCGCATACAAGTAGACGGTGGGCATCATGGAATCTGCCTTGGTTGTTGCCGGAACCACGCCACGAACTCGCGCAGTCCGTCATCGAAGGAGACGCTCGGCTGGTAATCGAGCAAGCGGCGTGCTTTCGTCAGGTCGGCCCATGTGATCGGCATGTCGCCCGGCTTTTCAGGCTGGCGGTCGATTCTGGCCGGCTTGCCCATCACGCGGGCAAGCGTGTCGATCACCTGGAGCAGGGCGATTGGCTCGGCGTGACCCAGGTTCACCGTCTCGCCGATGACGCCGGGCCGCTGGAGCGCCGCCAGCAGGCCGCTACAAAGATCGCTGACGTGCGTGAAATCGCGCCGCATCGTGCCGTCGCCGAAAAGCGGCACCGAAGTGCCCGACTCGATCGCCTGGGCCCAGATCGACAACGCCAAATCGGGGCGTAACCGCGAACCGTATACGCTGAAAGGCCGCAGGCAGACAACCGGTACGCGGTGCAGATCGTGGTACGTCTGCCCGAACAATTCGGCGGCGCGCTTGCTGGCGCCATACGGGCTCATCGGGCGGCCAAGTGGTGCGTCCTCGACGAACGGCACCACGGCGGCATGCCCGTAGACCGTCGACGATGAAATGAGCAAGAAACATTCGACCGGGTGCGCTCGGGCCGCTTCGAGCAGCGCCAAGGTGCCGCCGACGTTGGTTTGCTGGTAGATCAACGGGTTCGCAACGCTCGGCCGCACACCGGCGTAAGCGCCCAGGTGAGCCACCCTCGACACGCTTTGCTCGTCGAACAGCCGCCGCATCGCCGGCGCGTCGCGGAACGATTGCTCGACGACGGTCACGCGCGGATCGTCGATGAATGCCGCGATGTTGGCGCGTTTGACGGCCGGGCTGTAAAAGCCGTTGAAGTCGTCAAGGCAGACGATCGGTTCGTCTCCCTCGCCGAGTAGCCGCTCGATGAAGTGGCTGCCAATAAACCCGGCGCCGCCGGTGATCAGGATCGACATGGGGAGCCTACGGGTCGTTCTTGCCGGCACCAAATAGGTTCTTGCGCCCCAAAGCCAAAATGACCCAAATGGCGCCCCAGGCCTCATGGGTGTTGATTTTCGAGCTGCCGCGGATTCGGTCGACGAAAATGATCGGTGTCTCGGCGAAGCGGCAGCCCAGCCGTTTCAGACGCCAGAGGATTTCTTCCTGGAACGAATATCCGTGCGACAAGAGCCGGTCGAAATCGACCTGGGCCAGTTTCGTGGTGCGGTAGCAGCGGTAGCCGCCGCTGCAATCCTTGGGTTTCAGTCCCAGCAGCGTGCGCGCGTAGACGTTGACCGACCAGCTCATCAGGTAGCGTCTGAGCGGCCAACCCTCGACGCCGCCGCCGGGCACGTAACGCGAACCGATCATCACGTCGACCGGCGATCCGTCGGCCGGTTCCATGCCGCCGATCAAATCGGGCAGATATTTTGGATGATGGCTGAAGTCGGCGTCGATATTGAGCGTGTACTTGTAGCCGTGCTCGATGGCGTACCGCATGCCGGCCACGATCGCCGTGCCCAGCCCCAGCTTGCCAGCTCGGCGCAGGCAGTGCAGCCGCGGGTCGTCCTGGCTCTTGCGCTCACACCATTGTCCCGTGCCGTCGGGCGAGTTGTCGTCGATCGCAAGCACCTCGACGTCGGGCGCGTGACGGAAAATCTCGTCGACCAGCGCGGGCAGGTTGTCGATTTCGTTGTAGGTGCAAACGGTGACCAGCGTTTTTTCAGCTTTGGACATGGGGTTCCGTTGGACCGGTGAGTGCGGGTCACAGTAACGTGCGGGTCACAGTAACGAGAATTTAGCCGGACGGCGCCCTGGGGTAAAGGCTTGACCGTTCTCCGCCGGCGGATATGCTCAAGTTCCGCTGAACGATTCCGTCCTCGGAGTGAATGACCCATGAAGATGTTCATCGCGGGCGAGTGGGTCGAGAAATCGGCGAAGATCGAAATCAAGAATCCCTTCGACGGCTCGACGATCGACACGGTGCCCCGCGCCGACGCGGCCGACGTCGACCGCGCACTGGCCGCCGCGACCTGCGGCGCCGTGACGATGCGGCGCCTGCCGGGGCACGAACGGTTCCGTATTCTGGCCCGCGCCGCGCAGTTGCTGGCCGAGCGGGCCGACGACCTGGGACGCACCATCAGCCTCGAGGAAGGCAAGCCGCTGGCCGAAGGACGCGGCGAGGCCATGCGGGCCGTCGAGACGATGCAGTTGTCGGCCGAGGAGGCCAAGCGACTCTGCGGCGAAGTGCTGCCGCTCGATGGGGCGCCGGGCGGGCAGGGCAAGCTGGGCTTCACGCTGCGCGTTCCCTGCGGCGTGGTCGTGGCGATTACGCCGTTCAACTTTCCGCTGAACCTGGTTTGCCATAAGGTGGGTCCGGCGCTGGCCGCCGGCAACGCGGTGGTGATCAAGCCGGCCAGCGACACGCCGCTCTCGGCGCTGCGGCTGGTCGAAATCCTGCTCGAAGCCGGCTTGCCGCCGGATACGATCGCCTGTCTGAGCGGTCCGGGGGCGACGCTCGGCGAAGCGTTGGTTCGCGACGCGCGCGTCCGCAAGGTGACCTTCACGGGCAGCCGCGACGTCGGCGAGCAACTCTGCCGCGCCGCGGGCCTGAAGAAGATCACCTTGGAACTCGGCTCCAATAGTCCGCTGGTGGTGCTCGACGACGCGGACCTGGAGCAGGTGGCCGAGGCGGCCGTCGCCACGGGATTCGCCAACGCCGGCCAGACCTGCATTTCGACGCAGCGCGTGATCGCCGTCGAGCGGATCTACGGCGACCTGCTCGACGCGCTCAAGCCCAAGGTCGCGGCGCTGCGGACGGGCAACCCGCTCGATCCGGCGGTGCAAATGGGTCCGTTGATTCGAGAATCCGACGCGGCCCGGGTCGGACAGTGGATCAGCGAGGCCGTGGCCGGGGGCGCCAAACTGCTGACGGGCGGCGGCCGGCGCGGAACGCTGCACGAGCCGACTTTGGTGGCCGACGTCGACCCGCGGATGCGCATCAGTTGCGACGAGTTGTTTGGCCCGGCCGTGGCCGTGACCCGCGCGGCCAACGTCGAACAGGCCATCGCCCTGGCCAACGACACACGCTACGGCCTTAGCGCCGGCATCTTCACCCGCAACCTTGAATGGGCGCTTCGATTTGCCCGCGAGATCGATTCGGGAAACATCCATATCAATTGGGGACCGGCCTGGCGCGCCGACCTGATGCCCTACGGAGGGCTCAAGGAGAGCGGGCTAGGCAAGGAAGGGCCCAAGTACGCCGTGTTGGAGATGACCGAACTGAAAACGGTCGTCATCCACGGAGTGTAACCGCGTCGCGTCCACGGCCTGACTTCTTGCGAAGCCAGCTACGGGACCATGAATCATCCGGGCTAGCCCGCCTTGAAGCGGGCACTTGTTTTTCCAGCGTTGTCGGCGCCGCTTCACGTCCCCGGAGGCGCGCTTCCGGGGGGCGGAGCAGGCGCACCAGGCGGACGGCCCTGCCCCGCGGGCGGCGCCCCGAACTGGCCCCGCTTCTTCAAAATGTCGACCAGATCCCGCAGGATGAAATCTTCGGGAAACTCGCCGTCGGGACCGAGAATCTCCAATTTGCGCAGCACTTCATGATAGTCCATCACCGCATCGACCATGCTCTCGCCGCCGATGGCATCCCCCAGAATGTCCGGGAATTCGTCGAACACGATCCGCCATTGCGCGAACGACTTCTCGTAGGCCTCCTTGGCGCGGGGCAGGTCGGTGTCGTTGTGGTAGAAATCGTGGGCCTGGTACATCAGCCGCCTGCCTTCCAAGGCGGCGGGACTTCTCTCCACCTGGCAGCGTAAACGCCAGTACGCGAAGTTGACGGTTTCGCGGTCACTTGAAATGGCCGAGACCATTCCCTCGTTCAGGGTCAACCTCTGGACCAGATCCCGGGCTTGGGCTGCCTTGTCGCCCTTGATTCGGTCGGCCACTTCTTGATTGCTGACCTGGGTTTTCATATAGGTTGCATACGCACTTTGCTGCTGGTCAGGACTCATTTGCCCCGGGCCGGCTTCAATCAACTTGCGGTCGTCCTCCGTCAGTGTGGCCTTCTTTTCCTGGGCGATCCGCTCTCGCAGCCCAGGATCCAGCGCGTCCAGATCCTGTTTCAACTGCTTGCTGTCGGCTTCGAGTCGTTCTTGGTCGGCCAAGTGGATCGTGCGGCCGAGGCCGGCGGCGATGTCGATGAGACCGAACTCGTTCCACAGTTCCAAGGCCCTTCCCCAGGCCTCGCGGGCGATGTCGCCGAATCGGCCGTCTTGCTCCAGCGCGTCGGCGTAATTGATCTGGGCCTTGGCCGGCTCACTGTAGAGCAAGACCGGGTTGATCGTCACGAGCTTTCTCTTGTCGTCGGGGCTGCGGTTGTCCCAGATGTCGATGGCCTTCTCGTAGTACTCTTTTCCGACCAGCCAATTGTCGCGCTGCGCCTGGGTACGCGGTTTGTCGCGGAGGTTCCCCTGGACGTTGTCGTGATCGGGAAATTCGGGGTCGATGTCGTCGTGAAACAACTTGCGGTATTCCAGCTTCTCGTCGGCGACGCCGATTTTGCGCCCCGTGTCGGTGCCGATGTCGGAAATCAAGCGGTGCTCTTCGCGGTTGTAGCGAGATCCTTTTTGCAGGAACTTGATCCCCTCCTTGATCCAGAAATACCGGACGCGGTAATCGTCGAATTCGACGGCGATGTTGTACGAAACGTTCCAAGCCTGGAACCGCCAGACACCGATGTAGTTGGGCTCCAACTTGGCCAACTGGTCGAGCTTGGTCCAGGTGCCGGTCCAGTCTTCCTTTTTCTTGGCCTCGTTGGCCTGGTGCCAAAGCATGGCGGCCGCCACGCAGCGCATGCCGAGGGTGGCCAACTTCATGGTCTCGCCCGCCGGGTCGATTTCACCCAAGTCCGCCTGGCCCAATTTATATTCCTCCCGCAGACGCGCCAGCCGGCCGCCGGCGCCGGCCGGCTCATTGCGCGAAGCGACGGTGGCCGGCTGGCTGTAGTAGGAAAGCGGAAACAACAACAAGCCAATCAATAGCACGTACGTCAGCATCACTCTCGATCGCCGGTTCATTTGGCCACCTCGCGAACTTTGAACAACACGAAAGCAATGAGCAGCGCCGGTAACATGAACCCCAAGACCATCATGACGTGGATCAAGAGCAGGTTGGCCGGAATGTCGTAGCCGTCCCTGACGTAATTCGACGTGCTCAAGGCGTCGAAATCGGGCAGCAAACGCGACACGACGACGAAGATTCCTCGCGCCACCTGGTCGAGGAACAGCCCCACGTTGGTGGCCACGGTCGAGTCGAGCTTCGACTGCATGGGAGCTTGTTGCACCATGCGAATGAACGATTCAAACGCGCCGCCGCCGATCTCCTCACCCGTCCCCAGCCGCATCATCATGTCGACGAAGAAACCCCCGATCAACGCGGCCAGGTTCGCCAAGGCCGCCACGGGCCCGCTGAGGAAGGTGCTGAACATCACGCCGAACGTCGTCACCAGCACCATCCGTAGCCAGATGCTGAAGTAACCCTTGGCGAAATTGACCCACGGCGGCCCCTCGCGCTTGAGGAGGTACATGTCAGGCTTGGCCATGCCGAAATACTGCGCCGCCGGCAGGCAACTCAGCTCGATATTCAACTCGCCGTCGGGCGCGAGGTCGCGGAACAGATCCAGCTTCTTCCCATCGTGCTCCATCTCCATCGGAATCTCGTGCCGGTCGATGACGTATTCCTTCGCGAAGAAGATGCCCAGATCGTGGTACACGTCCGGATTCTTCGGGTTGACGAGCCGTAGCCGGCCGGCGATCCCCTGATCGATCCTCCCCTTGTAGGTCCGAAACACGCGGATGTTGAGTTCCAAGATCAACTTGCCGCGGGGGAAGTCCTCGCGGCGAAGATCCTGAAAGGTCCAGGTGGCCGCGGCCTTCGACCCCCCCTCGATGTACGAGCGGTACATCCACTCGTTGCCGACATTGATCCCGATGTCGGTGGGCTTGCCGCCCCGGTCGCGGAACGTGAGTTTGCCGTAGATCGGCACCCGCGCCACCCATTCGCCTTCGGGAGGCCCGACATCGTACGACACGCCGCCGCCCGCATTGACGGCCGCCACCTGGTGAACGTGCCCCTGCGCCACGTTGGTAAGGCCGTTTCCGTCGTCGTCGAGCCGCACCTCGTGCATGTGTCCGCGGGCCATCTGGGTCACGCCGGTCTTACCGACTTCGGTTCCCTCCGTCGCCGTGGCCGCCGACAGGTCGCCGTCGGTCAGGTCGTGGGTGTGATCGAGCATGCGGACCACGAAAACGTAACTCATCAGCCCCATCACGGCCAGCAGGACCGTGCCCGTCATGATGAAGCCCAGAATTCTGCCCAGCACGATTTCACTGGAACGCACCGGCTTGGTGACGATCGTGAAGATGGTCTTGTTTTGAATGTCCGCCGGCAAACTGACCGCGCTGAGCAAGAGCGAAAGGGCCAACACCAGCAGCGTCGTCCACCAGAGCACTTCGTCCAAATAGACCCTTGCCGGATCGCTACGGCCCGGGTCGACGAACCAGGCCAGCCGAAGCAAAATGACGACGAACACCGCCAGCCCCACCACGGATTGCTTGCGAATCGACTCCTTGACGGCCAAGCGGGCCAGGGCGAACACGCGGCGCGGCGAGATGTGCAGCAGGTCGGACACCGTGCCCGAGATCACCTTGAAGATCTTGTCGCCCGCCTTGCCCGGACCGTGCAGGAACGTGCCAAACACCCAACTCGCCAGCAGCGAGGCCACCAGCAACGCGCAAATCCCCAGCAGCCAAGCCCACAGCGCGCCCAACTCGCCTTGCTCGCCGCCGAACAACCATTCGCCCAGCGGTGGAAATTGCTTTTCGATGTCCATGTGAAATAAACGTTGGTTTCAACCGTCAAGGCGGATGGGGGGCTTTTACGCGCGCGTCGCGACACGCAAGCGCGCTACGACCGCTCGTCGACTGCCGCCACGGCCCGGCGGCCTGGTCGCGCTTCGCTGTCGCGAACGATGGTCAGGAACAGCTCTTCGAGCGTCGTCGTGGGGTTGTCCATCGACAGCAACCGGCCCTCGTGCCGCGCAATCACGTCGCGAATTTCCCGCTGCGCCGCTTCGCTGAGACCGGCGGCGCGGATGGCCGTTTCACCCCGCACCTTCAAGAGGCTGTCGACGCGGCCCAACTCCTTGAGCTCGCCCTGGTGGAGGATGGCGATCCGGTCGCAAACGTCCTGCACGTCGGCCAGCAGGTGGCTGCACATCAGCACCGTCTTGCCCTGCGCCCGCAGGTTGAGAATCAGATCTTTCATTTCGCGGCAGCCGATGGGGTCCAACCCCGTCGTCGGTTCGTCGAGCACGATCAGTTCGGGATCGTTAATCAGGGCTTGAGCCAGGCCGATACGCCGGGCCATTCCTTTTGAATACTCCTTCAACTGGCGTCGTTTGGCCCATCCCAGCCCCACTTCCTCGATCAACCTCGCCGCGCGCTGGCGGCGCGTCGCGGCCGGCATGTCGAACAGCCGGCCGTAAAAATCGAGCGTTTCCTCGGCGTTCAGGAAACGATAGAGATATGTCTCCTCCGGCAGGTATCCGATGCGCTCGTTCTTGGTCACCTCCGACGCATCCTTGCCGAAGACCAGCGCCTGGCCGCTGCTTGGGAACAGCAGGCCCAACAGGAGCTTGATGGTGGTCGTCTTGCCGGAACCATTGGGCCCCAACAGGCCGAAGATTTCACCGCGGCGAATTTCCAAATCGAGCGACTTCAGGGCACGGACCTTCTGCCGGCCCCAGAAATCGCGATAGATTTTGGAGAGATTGCGTGTTTCGATGACGACGTCGGTTGAAACCGGCGGCCCGGCAGGGGCCGTCGCGGTCGCCTGGGACTGCATGAAATGTCTTTCGGGAAACTCGAGGACGGTAAGAAATAGGGATGATTCAATTCACAGTGCTACGCGGGCGACCGGCCGATGGTTCATTCGACCCGGGGGTTTCTCCTGGTTTTCCTCAACGCATGTGGGGTGGGCACCGCCCACCAGCCCCACTATACGACGGCGCGGGCGCCGTTTCAAGCGGCGGGGAAGGTGGTTTTATCCTTGTTCACCACCGCCTTCCGCCTTCTTCCAAGGCACGTCGGGTATTCCGGCGGCCTGATTCACGGCGCGCGCAAGCACAAACAGCAAGTCGCCCAGTCGATTGAGATAGACGACCAAATCCCGCGAAACCGATTCGATCGCGGCCAATGAAATCAATCGCCGCTCGGCGCGGCGGCATACCGTCCGCGCCAGGTGCAGCGCAGCCGCCGGCCGAGCGCCGCCGGGCAGGATGAATTGTCGCAAGGTCGGCAACCCCGCCTCGTACCGGTCAATCGCTTGTTCCAGCGCCGCAATCTGGCCGGCGCCGAGTGTGGACGTGCCCATCCTCGCCGGCTCCGGCGTTGCCAACTCGGCTCCCAGGTCGAACAACTCGTTTTGCACTCGGGCCACCAGCATGTCGATTTCGGCTGGCAACGCCTCGCAACGAACCAGCCCGAGCACCGCGTTGAGTTCGTCGACCGTGCCGTAGGCTTCAATTCGGGGATTGTCCTTGCGCACTCGCGGACCCCCGAACAGCCCCGTTTCGCCGCCGTCGCCCGTTTTCGTGTAGATTTTCATTGAATTTCTCATCAACGGCCCGCTGAAACGCTAGGGTGTGAAGATGGGGCGAACTCTGTAGGGAACGCCCTCCGTGGCGTTCCGCGAACCTGTTACGACGTCATCCGGCGGAACGCGGAACGCCACGGAGGGCGTTCCCTACAGAACCCGTCCCACAACGGGCCGCGTGCGGTATAATATACTGCACGCGGCCGAGAATGAGACGTTCACGGTGGCTGGGGCAGAGCCTAAGCGATGCCCCGGTCGCTATGTAGCCGGGGCATCGCTTACGCTCTGCCACCAGCCACCACCTTCTCGTGACAAAATGTCTCATTCTGGGCCGCGTGCGGTATATGTTAGCTTTCCAACCTGCCATTCAGGAGCGATCCCCTCATGTCCCGAAACGTGCCCTTCCTTTTCCGATATGCCCTGTTGGCCTGTCTCGTTGGGTCGTCGCACCCGGCGCCGGCCAGCGCCGAAGACTCGATCGAAAACCGGTATCTCTCGAACGTGCGGCAGGTGACCGAGGGGTTTGTGCGCGCGGGGGAGGGCTACTTCTCACCCGACCAGCGAACCATCATCTATCAGGCCGTCGCGTCCGACTATCCATTCTACCAGATTTATACGCAGCCGCTTGAGGGCGGGCGTCCAAAACGGGTCAGCACCGGCCGCGGACGGACGACGTGCAGCTTTTTTTCCACCGATGGCCGACGGATTCTGTTCGCTTCCAGTCATCTCGACCCGAACCTCGACGCGACCGAAGACGAGGAACGCCGCAAGCAGGCCGACGACGTGAAAACCGGCCGCCGGCGCCGCTACGACTGGGCGTTCGACCCGTATATGGACATCTTCGAAGCCGACCTCGATGGCGGCCACTTGCGGCCGTTGACCGACACCTTCGGCTACGACGCCGAAGGGGCCTTTTCGCCCGACGGCCGGTTGATCGCTTTTTGCAGCGACCGCGATGGCGATCCCGATCTGTACGTGATGAACGCAGACGGCTCCGGCGTGCGGCAACTCACCGACTCACCCGGCTACGACGGCGGTCCGTTCATTTCGCCCGACGGCCGCTGGGTTGTCTTTCGTAGTGACCGCAAGCGGAAAGAGATGCTTCAGATCCACGTGATCGGCATTGATGGCCGGAATGACGTCGCGCTGACCGACAACGTCGGAGTCAACTGGGCGCCGTACTGGCACCCGACCCAGCCCTACATCATCTGGGCCGGCGCCGACCATTCCGACCCGACCCAGCGGCCCAACTATGACCTGTGGCTATTGAAGTATAAAGTCGACGAGGGCCGGCTTGCCCCCGATGGGCCGGTGCTGCGCGTGACCGACCACGCGACGGCCGACGTGCTGCCGGTCTTTTCGCCCGACGGCAAGAAGCTCATGTGGACCAGTAACCGCACGGCCGACCATTCGAGCCAACTGTGGATCGGCGATTTCAAATTGCCAGGCTGATGATCGGGACGTCTTCGGGCAGGCGTGGTCGCAGGCGATTTGTCGGTGCGTTCGGATATGAGAACCCTTTTGTTCCCTCGCCCGCATCCTGCCTCACCGAAGCCCGCGTTCCCGAAGCAACGCGCTGGCCCAAGCGGCGTCGTCGGTTTTCAGGGGCGGCTCGGGCTTGTTGCGATAGTCGATGGACAGATCGTAGGCCCCATCGTCGTACGCGGCGTTCAGCACCGCGCCCAGGTCGAGTGCTACGTCGGGGTCCGGCTCGCGCAGCGGAATGCCGATCACGGGCAGAGGCTGCCGCATACTGATCGGCCAATAACGGGCCCTCGATCGGCTCCCGGCCCTGGAGACAAGGATGCGATAGTGGCTCGGAAGCAGGGGGGGGGTTCGTGACCGAGGGCGAGCCCGCGCGCAGCAGGTCGATCTCGACCCAGTGGACCTCCGATGCCAACGTCTCCCGCCGCTTCTCCATGAAGCTCGTCCGGCCGCGCGCGCCGCGAATCTTGTTCGTCGGGCTGAGCACTTCGATCACGGTGACGAGGGAACCCGATTCGAGGTGGCGAATCTCCAGCCGTGCCTCCTTGACCTCGTCATCGATCAAGAACGGCACCGTGAGTGACTCGGCCACGGCGACGGCCTTCGCTTGCTTGGGCTTGCCAGTTCCCGAGCGTTTCGGCTTCTCGATGCGCAGATCGGGAACGAGGGCCTCGCGGCCCGGATCGTCGTCGTCGGAAACGTAGACGCGCAACTCGACGCCGGTGACGTACCGCGGTCGCAACTCCAGATTCAACGCGCTCCGGATCTGGCTCAGTAGTTCATGATGCACGTCAGGCCATAGATCCGGAATCTCGAGGTACGGATCCATTCCCGGAAATGGCGACGGCATGGTAAATTCTCCCGATAGTCGCACTTGGAGCCTATCCCAGAACCGCCGGGCAGGCGGGACGCCTACACCGTAATGGCGGTTCTGGGATCGGCACTGATCTGCTTCACTTTACGCCGTGCCGCAGCAGTCCGCTAGGCGCGAGGGGTCGGTTGCCTGTAATGTCGCCTTTCGCTCCGCGAAAGAACGCCCTTTCGCGGAGCGAAAGGCGACAGACAGGTCCGTCACGGCATGCGGTTCAACTATGGCCCACCGCAAAAGTTCTGCAACGGGACAATCACGGAAATGCCCTGTTTTCCAGTGTCATTCCGACCACACAATGTTGCAGATTTTTTGCGGGGGGCCATACCAGCCGGTTAGCGTGAAACTCCAGGGGGCAAGCCCAGGGCCTCTTTACAAGATGTGTAGAACAACGAGGTGTTAGCCCCCGGTGAATTCCAAGGCGGAATCCGAAAACCGTAAAAACGCCTCTCTGGCGCGCTTCTCAGAAGGCCGCCCAATTGATACGCTGTAAAAACATGGAGTGCCCAGAACCGCACGGTGGGTGGAACGCCCGCACCACAACGGCGGTTCTGGGATAGGCTCAAAGTCCCCGTAGCTCAATTGGATAGAGCGTCGGCCTCCGAAGCCGAAGGTTACAGGTTCGAGCCCTGTCGGGGATAGTTTCCAAGTCAAGCCGACGCAACGACTTGCGTACCTTCCTTCGCGGGAAGCGCGGCCTGAAGGTTACGGAAACCGGTAGTGAAATACCGGTTTTCTTCACCCCAAGGAGACCGCGCCCGTGAAAACCAGTACCGGTTTCCTTCAACCGAAGGAAACCGCGCAGTGAAGAAACGCCGCATCCCAAAGTACCGCCTGCACAAGGCGAGCGGACAGGCCATCGTCGAGGTCGGCGGGAAGGTCGCCTACCTCGGGCCCTTCGATTCGCCCAAGAGTCGCGAAAAGTACCATCGTGTCGTCGCCGAACTTCAACGCGACCCGGATCCCGCCGTCGCCCTCAAGTCGTTTCGCGATCAACGAACGCTATCGCTCAACGAACTGCTCTTGGCCTACTGGCAGCACGCCCAGACGTACTACCGAAAGCACGACGGCGGCCCGGCCAAGGAGCTGGCGAAGATGTGGGACGTAATCGAGCGGTTGATGGATCGCCACGGGAGCACCGACGCCGCCAAGTTCGGGCCGATCGCCCTCAAGGAAGTCAGGGCCAAAATGGTTGAGGACGACCTGGCCCGCAGGTACGTCAACCACCAGGTGGGCCGCATGCGGCGGATCTTCAAATGGGCCGTCGAGGAGGAGCTCATTCCCGCCACGATGCTCGAGGCGCTCAAGGCGGTCGCACCGCTCAAGGCCGGCCGGACCAAGGCCCGCGAGACGAAACGAATCATGCCCGTCGACGAGGCCGTCGCCCGACAAGTGCTGCCGTTCCTCTCGCCGCCCGTACGCGGCATGGTCGAGTTGCAACTGCTCACCGGCATGCGATCCGACAACGTCACGTCCATGCGGGCGTGTGACCTGGATATGACCGGCGCCGAATGGACCTATACGCCACTGCACCACAAGACGGAACATCATGGGCACATCCTGAAGATCCCTCTGGGGCCGAAAGCCCAACTGGTACTCAAGGAGTTCCTGGCTTTGCGCCTGCCGTCATCCGACGGCTACCTTTTCCGGCCCGACGCCGCGGCAGAATGGCGCGGCGCCGAACGGCGGAAGAAACGGCAAAGCCCCATGACCCCCTCCCAGGCCAAGCGGAAGCCCAAGAGCAAACCGAAGAAGGCCCCAGGTGACCGATACGATACCGACACGTATCGACGCGCCATCACTTACGGCTTGGGCCTGCTCGCCAAAAGCCAAGGTCATGAACTGCCCAAAGACCAGCCGGTAACACGCCAATGGTTGCTGTCGGTCGGAGCGATCTACTGGCACCCCCACCAGCTCAGGCACACGCTGGGGACGGCCGTCCGCAAGACGTTCGGTTTCGAGGCGGCCCAAATCGCCCTCGGGCACGCTAGCCCCGATGCCACCAAGCTCTACGCCGAGGCCGATTTCGAATTCGCCAAAAGGATTGCCAGGGAGTTGGGATAAACGTACACCAATGGATGCCGGGTTGCGGACGGCCGTCCGCGTGGCCTGGCTGCCGGCGCCGGAAGCACTACCCCGCGCGTCAGCAGCCAGGCCGCCCGGCTTTGAAAGGAGTAGTGCAGTGAAAAAGAAAAGCAAGTCGAAGGCGCCAGCGCGGAAGCCGAAGCACCGCGATAAACGCGAGAGGCGAACGCAGTCCGGCTTTTACCCAGGCGCGGACGGAAAATCGCTATTTGTGCCGACGCTGGCCATGCTGGCGTATCGAGAGGAAGCCGCTCCGTTGGCAATTTGCCGCGCGGCCGGCATCGACGCGCAAACCTGGTACGACTGGCGGAAATACCACGCCGAGGCCTGGTCGTGGATGTGGGGCGAGCCCAGCGGCGCGCCCGGCTGGCTTTACCACTGGCGGGATCCGCCCGACGGCCTGACGATCGTATCGCCGACGAATCAGGGGCCGCGATGCGAAAGGCGCCCCGGCGAGTATTGGCCGGACCCACGGATGTTCAAGTTCCGCAAGCATTCGCATATCCAGGCGACGTATCGAAGAGCCCGAGAATGCGACGCGGGCGCGGTCAGGAAATGGCTGAAGACATTCGCCGACATTCCCTGGTTCCAGCGCTGGCTCCTTTGCCACGACGACGCGCCGCGCGACGTCGTTGTCGCAACCGCCCGCCAGATTCGCCGCGCGGCCGCCGCGTGGCATTGGCAGCCGATCGTAAAAGAGAAAGGACCGTACCTGCACTGGTACCACGACGTCTTTCCACGGGGCGAGCTGCTCGCGTTTGCGAGATGGCTTTACGGGGAGCGCCCGCCCGCCGGTTGGGTCTTCGTCTCGGAGAAAGCGCAGAAATTAAGGGAAAGGCTAAGCCGCGCGGGAACCCTGGCCGCGGCCGGCGTCTGGAAAGGCTCGCTGCAAGCTTGGATGCGGGATCCGCTGAAGGCCGAGGCGCTTGCGGATTTGATGAGCAACCCGAGCATGGCCGGCAAAGAACCGAAAGATTCAGCGGCATGGAAAAAGCTTTTCGACGGCGTATCGGGCAGGGCCGTCACCGCCAGGAACATGACGCGCGACGCCATGCTCCGTTACGGCGAAGTTGCGACCCTGACCGCGGCCATGCGCGACGTCGCTTTCCTCAAAACCAACTGGATCGCGCAAAGGAATCGCGCGGCGAAGATTGCGGGCAACGAGTGCCGCAAGGATCTTGAGGCCCACGTTGCGGGGACGCTCGCCACGACGGCCGGCAAAAACCACGCCAAGGCTGGCGTCATCGCCGCGCACTTATTCTTGCCGACGGCGGAAATGCGGGCGCTTCGTGACCGGTTGAAGGCGTTGTCCGTTGCGAACGCCGCCGCCGGTCTTTGGCGAGAATTACCGTGCGTTGACCAGTGGTTTCTCGATTGGACGAAGCCGCGGGATTTGGGCCCACGCGCCGGCGAGGGAACGACCGGGCGCGCGGAGCTTGACGGCACCGGCAACCGCCAGGCCGATCCGCCGGTAATCGAAAACGGCGAACCCGCGACCGCGAGCGAGGAAGCCAGCTTGGCCGCCTCACTTGGGAAGTGCGAGACGGATCGACAAAAGGCGATCGTGAAGGCGGTCGCCCAGCGGACGGCGGGGCGGCCGACTTACGAGCCCCAAGGGAAAGAGATCGCGAAGGCGGCCGGCGACGATCACAAGAACGCCAACTTCCGCCGCGCGCTCAAGAAATGCTTTGATCTCGGGGCGCTCAAAGGGAAACGCCCGGGGACCGGATACCGACTAGGTTGAAGGCTCCACGACCCCGTCACACGCCATCTTTCTTGTGACGGGTCGCGGCGCTAAAAAACCCCGCAAAAACAGGGGTCAAACGCACGTCGCCCCCCCGTCACACGATCGTGTGACGGGCTATGCGTGCCACGCCGCATCTCGCCATGATCCGTCGCAACGAACGTAGGTTCTTGCGAAAGGGAAAAACATGGTTGATCTGATGCACGAAGAAACTCTTGACCTGGCGACCGTCGCGAGGTCGCTGCCGGGCAAACCGCACCCGGCCACGGTCTGGCGATGGTATAGGCACGGGCTACGTGGCCAGCGACTCGAGACCATCGTCGTGGGCGGGCGGCGCTACACGTCGAGGGAGGCTTTGGCCCGCTTCGTCGCCGCGACGACCCTGGCCCGTGAGGCGGAGCCGCCGGCTGGGGCGGTGGCCGCGATCGCGGCCGCGCGAGATGACGTCCACGTCGATCGCGACCTGGCGAAGCGGGCGGCCGAGGCCGGCCGACGACTCAAGCAACTCGGACCCAGAGGCGAAAATGGTAGTGCGTAGTTCGGCGCCGGCCACCGGCGCCCTGGTCGTGAGTCGCCGCGCGGGCGAAACGATCATCATCGACACGAGCGATGGGCTAATCGAAGTGTCCATCGCGCGCATCGGATCGGGGAGGGTACGGCTCCGCGTCCAAGCGCCGCTCACTGTCCGCGTCGACCGCGGAGAGGTGCATCGCGCGAATCGCGCGGTCGCCGCGGGGGGAGGGACCCCATGAGCAAGCAACGGGATTTCGATTTTTCGCGTGGGCGGTTGATGGGGCTGATCGACCTCGCCCAATTCCCCGGCCGGCGAGCCGCGGCCGTGAAGGCGCTACTCAGAGCACTGGTATGGTTCGTCAAAAACGACCGCCAGGGCGTGTGCCGCCCGAAGCTGGATCTCATCGCGTGGCGCATGGGCGTGCATCGTAGCACCGCGCAGCGAGCCGTTCGCGCGGCCCAAGAGTTGGGCGTGTTGCACGTCAAGGAGTCCAGCTTCTTCGGCGGCCAACAGGCGAATCAGTATCGGATCGACGAGGGCGCCGTCGCCGCCTACGTGCCAGCGCGCGGGCAAGATGCCCTAGCGCGCGGGCAAGATGCCCTAGCGCGCGGGCAAGATGCCCTAGCGCGCGGGCAAGATGCCCGCGCCTATAAGGAATATACCTCAGATAAAGAACCTCAGAGAAAACCTCAGAGGGAGACGCCCCCAGGGAACGAGCGATATGGATCGGGTGTCATCTCGGCGGACGACCTCACGGTCCCTCCGACCATGCGAGCCGAGATAGTCCGGCCAGCGCTGACAAGGTTCATCGAGCATCAACAGAGCCTGGGCAAGACGCCACGCACCGCGGAGCTCGCCGCCGTGTTGCGGGAATTCGCCGATGTGTTTCCAACGGCGCCGGATCAGGAATTCGCGGCCGGCGTCGAGCTGATGATTTCCAAGGGGTGGAGTTGGTGTAAAGCAGACTGGTGTAAGAACGCAAAGGGAAAACATGCAAACCGAACTCATGCCGCGCCGGGCCCCGGAGTCGTATTCGACCCAGACTTCGAACCTGGACCGCTCTAGCCTGGGCGACGTGCGGGACCGACTCATCAACGAGAGTTTCGCGGATCCGGACGAGGGACTTGATCCGGACGACCCCATCGACCGGCGCTTCGCCGAGGCGGAAGCCCACGCCGAGTTGAGACGCCGCGGCGAATCTTGGATTAAATTCCTCGGCCCGCGCGCGCCGCGGTACCGCGAGTGCCGATTTACCGACTTCCAAATTGACGGCGAAAAGGCGGAAAACAAGCGAACCGCCTTAGCCAAGGCCCACGAATATGCGGTCACCCTCGACGCGCGGGTCAGAGAGCGGAACAACCTGCTGCTGTACGGCCCGGTAGGCGCCGGCAAAGATCATCTGGGCGTCGCCGTGGTCAGATTTGGCGTTTGGTGCAGGGGGGCGAAAGCGCGCTGGATCAATGGGCAGGAGCTATTCGGAGATTTCCGCGACGCGATGGACGACGTCCGTGGGCGATCGGAGGCCGACGCGATCCGCGCCTTGGCGGCCGTCGAGTTGCTTTTGCTCAGTGATCCTTTGCCAGCGGCTGGCGAGCTCACGGATTTCCAGTGCAACATTCTTTATCGGCTGGCCGAGGCCCGTTACTGCGCGGGCCGGCCGACGATCGTGTCGATCAACGTTAGCGACGGCGGCGAAGCGCGGCGCCGGATGGGCGCCGCGACATGGGACCGCCTTTGTCATGGGGCATGGTGCGTGCCCTGTTTTTGGTCGAGTTACCGACACACGGCGAATTGACCCGCCGGACGTCCCTAGGAGTAACCAATGCCCAAGAAGCCTGGATTCAAACCGCCGGCACGCCCCCGTTGCGAACCGCCGGCGCATCACAACCCAACAATTTGGAAAGACGCGCCGGCGACGGACGGCCGCATTCGAACCGTCTGCAAAACGTGCGGGGGGTTCGTCGGCTATCGGCCGGTTTGCTGCCGCGGGTTGCAGGGCCTGGCCGGCGATGTATAGCGAGCAAAGGTCGATCGCCTGCCTACCGGTGGCAGGCTTCATCCCGGCCGCCAACGTGGCGAGGATCCGGCCGCCTGCCTGCCGGTAGGCAGGGCCAGGCTGTGACGGCCCGCAACTCGGCGCGAAGCTGCTTCACCCCGCGGCCGGCGCGGCGACGATCGGCGACGCGCGAGCCAGGGCGCCGTCGTCGGCCGCCAGCTCCGCGCCGCGGCGGCGCCGGGACGTGGCACGCGTTGCGGGCTTTCCGAATCCGGCCCTATCCGAAGAAAATTCGCCGCCACCTAGTCCACCATTCAGGTTGACACTCGCCATAGCCCGCTGGCCGCAAGCTTCACCGTCCATCCAGTCGCGGTCGACGCCCTCTCTGGCGAGTGCGAAGCGTCGAGATCGCCGGCGGCGCCCGAACCCTCGGCTTTGCGGGTTCGGCGCCGCCAATTTTTAGAGCGCGAGGCGACAATGCCAGACCAGAGTGACCCACGGATTCTCGAAGATGGCTGGTACTCTCCCCACGCGGTGTGGGACAGACTCGGGATTGACACCGTGACGCAGGAGCGAGAGCGAGAGCATGGCCGGCTGGCGTTCATCGAAAAGGGCGGCCAGGTCGTATACTCGGGCCGCGATCTACTCGCCTGGCTGAAACCGAACGAAAAGGAGGGCCGCGCAGCTCCGCCGAAAGTGCCGTCAAGAGCCGACCTGCAAATCGCGCCCCCGAGACAGCACCAGGGCGTAATCGTGGCCCCGTCTCAACGGTCGATGGCGACATCGGCTACCAACCTTGCACAAGGAGATCAAGTGAAAAAGCAAACTGCCCAGCAGACTTTTGAATTATTAATTGAAGCGGAAATGAAGAAGGGTTTCAGCCGCATCAAGGCAACGGGCCGCGTCGTCGCGGCGCACCCAGACCTGCACCAGGCCCTCTTGCGCGAGGCGAATGGCGGGAAAGATCCGGTCCACTGTTTGCCGGGCCGGTAGTCCGCGGCCGTCGTCGCTCGCGTCGCGGAAGCTTCGCGCGACAGGATTGGCCAAAGAGGATCGAAGCTCTACGAACGGTTTCACGAACAGTTTCACTTGGATCCGGCGCCCGCAAATTATAGGCGCAGGCCAATTTAGACGGAGTCACCCTACAAATGGCGAAACGCAACGACCCTGATTTTTCCAACAATGGCCCGAGTGCTGCTCATCTGCTCTTGCCAGACCGCTCCACGGCGGTGGCCGAGAGACCGGCGGCGCCGACGTCCGATAAACCGGTGCCGCCGGCGGCCGAATCGGCGAAGGTGCCGGCGCCCCGGCCGCCCTCGGTTCTCGATCAGGCCGCGTCGATCCTGAAAAGCGCGGTGGCCTCCGAGGCGGAGGATCAGAAGATTTCGGACCAACGGGCCTGGTCACTGTATGTCGCAATTTTGCGGCGGGGCGACGATCCGGAGCCGGGCGACGCGCGCGAGATGGCATTCCTGATGGCCGACCTGGACATTTCGGCAGCGCAAGCGGAAAACGATTTAAAAATCGTGACGCAGGTCGTCCCCGCGCTCCTCGATCTCATTTCGCACCGCGAAGAGGCAGCCGCCGCGAGGGCCGAGGCGGTTGCCGCGTTCACCGAAGCTCGGCGAGCGTCCGAGCTGGCGGTCAACGCCGCGGGCCGCGCGCGGAGCTCAGCAGAGGGGCGTTACGCGGAATGCGCTGAGGCGCCGTTGCTGCTGCTTAAGCTTTCCAAAGAACGGCCCCAGCTTTTCGACCGACAATCCAAGCCCCCGCGATTGCGCGGCGACGCCAAGCGGGCGGGCGCCGATCTATGCGAACAAGGGAAATGATTTCCGCGACTCGAAAAAGTCGTGCGGGCCGTCGACAAAAGCGTTCGGCGGCGATGGGTAGGAAAAATGTCGCGGGTCCTTCCAGAGGCCCCCCAAGCCCCGCGCAGCTATGCAGCCCTGTAAAATCTGCGAGTTTCGAGTTTTTTTATGGGCCACAACACCACAACGGCCGACGCGGCCAGCCGAATCGTGAGAACGCCATCGGCGGCCGCATCGGCCCTCGGCATTGATCGCGGTACGCTCTATGAGTGGTTTCGCAAGGGCTGCCCACGCGAAGAAGGGCGGTTCGATGTCGATGCAATCGCCGCTTGGCGCGAAACAACCCTCAGACCGGCCACGAATGAGGCGCGCCGGCGCGAGCCGCGCGCCCAGGTCCCGGGCCCGATCCATGACGTCGTTGAGGTCGCTATGC
>Ga0307374_10001640_pt1 | contig 41070 bp, 30 predicted proteins | sample OX3MG_FD_202532 | JGI IMG/M metagenome (GOLD analysis project Ga0307374, IMG submission 202532) | Soil microbial communities from Risofladan, Vaasa, Finland - OX-3 | ecosystem: Environmental > Terrestrial > Soil > Coastal area > Acid sulfate soil | place: Finland: Risofladan, Vaasa | collected... | reverse complement strand
GAGGGGCAGGCGATCAACATCCACCACTCGTTCCTGCCGAGCTTCAAAGGTGCCCGCCCCTACCACCAGGCGTACGAGCACGGGGTGAAGCTCATCGGCGCGACCGCCCACTACGTGACGTCGGACCTCGACGAGGGCCCGATCATCGAGCAGGAGGTCGCCCGCGTCGAGCACCGCCACTCGGTCGACCAGCTCGTCGCGATCGGCCGCGATATCGAGTGCGCGGCGCTCGCACGCGCGGTCTCGTGGCACGTCGAGCACCGCGTCATGTTGAACGGGCGCACGACCGTCGTCTTCCCCTGAGTGCCCTCGCCTCGGCGACGCGGCGGCGACGGGGAGGTGACGGGCTGGTGAACTCCTTCACAAGGTAGCGCCAACCTGCTGTTACGGCTGTGTTGCTCTTCGCCCGAAGGGTACTCAACCGCCGCGAAGTGGTCGTAGAATGTCATCAGACCTATTCGCTGACTGTTCCGAACCCCCCCCCAGGGACATGGTCGCGAGGTCGCAGGGCACGCGGCCCGGGCGCCCCCCGCCCGGGCCGCGTCGCGTGCGGCGGTCGATGTGATCATTTCTCTCCCTCGGTCCCGTGGTCAAGGCCCGCGGCGCGCCACTGGCGGAGCGCTGCACCTTCGTCGCGCGGGGCCGCGTCGCCGTCGGGTGTCGCCGGAGCGTCGGCGAAGGACACCGAGACCCGCTCCCCGGGCCGCCGCTCGGACTGCTGCGCGACGAGCCGCAGCGCGCGCCGGTCGGCGCTCGTGAGCGGCGGCGGTGCGATCGAGCGCGGCCACAGGTGGAATGCGAGGACCGCGTTGATCTCGGCCGCGTACATGCTGATGCGGGCGCCCAGGTAGATCCACGCGAGGAGGCCGAGGACGATCGCGAACAGGCCGTAGACGGCGCTCTCGTGCCGCAGCCCGCGGGCCACGAGCTCCCCTCCGGCCGCCTCGAGCGCCGTCCACGCGATCCCGCCGACCACCGAGCCGGGCACGAGCAGGCGCCACGGCACCTCCCGCGTCGTGAGCACGCGCAGACCCGCGAGGTACAGCGCGGACGTCGCGATGACCGACGCGAGCTCGCTCGCGGCGCCCGCGAGCACCGTGTGGCGGCCGAGGAGGCCGTACCCGGAGAGCAGACCGGCGACGCTGACCCCCGTCCCGAGCAGCGCGAGGAATGCGAAGCTGCGCCAGACGCGGGCGAGGAAGCCCGGCCGGAGGACTCCTGGCACGTTCCACACCTGGGCCATCGCGTACAGGCCGGTCTGGCTGAGGCCGGTCGCCCCCCAGGTGAGGCCGGCGAGACCGAACACGAGTCCCGGGACGGTCGCTCGGTGCAGCGCGTGGACGTTGTTCTGCAGGTCCGTCCCGATGATCGGGAACTGCGAGAGGACCGAGCGCTCGATCGAGCGGGCGAACGAGCTGTCGTGACCCGCGACGATCCCGAGGACGGTGACGAGCACGAGCAGCAGGGGGAACACCGACACGAACCCCGAGTACGCGAGGTTTGTGACGAGGCCTCCGCCGTTGTCGTCGCCGAACTTCTTCTGCACGGCCACGGCGAACCCGAGGACACGGCTGCGCTGCTGGACGTGGTCGGCGGCGCGCACCGCGCGCTCGAGCACGTTCACACGCTCAACTGCCGGCGGCGTTCGGCGCGCTCATCGGCTGACCACGGTGCCGAGCAGCTCGCCGGCCCGCACGAGCTCGACGGATCCGGAGGCGACGAGCTCGCGCGCGAGCAGGTCGAGCTCGTACACGAGCGCGTCGTCGAGCACGTCGGCGCCCACGAGCCCGACCTGCCGCTCGATGACGCGCACGGCTTCGCAGTAGAGACCCGGGTCGCGCTCGAGGTCCGCGGCGCGTGCGCCGCCGATCGCCCCGAGGCTGCTCCGCCACGTGGCGATCGCGGCGAGGTCTCCCGCGTCCGGTGTGAGGAAGCCGTCGAGGAAGGCTCGCTCGAGCGCGGCGAGGGGCTCTCGCGTACGGCCGCCCCGCGTCGGCCCCAGACGTTCGCCGCTCCGCATCGCGGCGCGGGCGAGGTTCGCCGTGAGCGCCGACCACTGGGTGCGCGTCGCGGTGCGCGTCCGGGCGATCGCGCCGACCGTGCCGCGCCCGGCGGGGAGTGCGCCCGTCCCGAGAACGGGGAGCGTGACGAACGCGCCCTCCTCGGGCACGTGAAGCCAGTGGTGGTGCCACGTCGCGCCCGCTCGGGCCGAGACGTGGTGCGGTCCCGCGCCCACGCCCGCGACCCCGGCGATCGGGCCCGGCGCGAAGGTGTCGAGGTCGAGCTGGAGCTCGGCGGCGACCTCGCCCGCGGTCAACAGGACCGTGGCCATCCAGCCACGGTAGCGGAGGCCCGCGTCCGGCGGGCGGGCCCGCACGGCGGCGGTAGCCTCCGCGCATGGGCGATCCAGCGGGGCCGATCGTGAGCGCGCGCGGTCTCACGAAGCGCTTCGGGACGTTCACGGCGGTCGACGGCGTCGACTTCACGATCGGGCGGGGCGAGGTGTTCGGATTCCTCGGCCCCAACGGCGCCGGGAAGACGTCGACGATGCGCATGCTCGCGTGCATGTCGCCGGTGAGCGGCGGCCGGCTCGAGGTGCGCGGCCTCGACCCGGCGCGACACGGCCCCTCGATCCGCGCCGGGATCGGCGTGGTGCACCAGCACGACGCGCTCGACATGGAGCTCACCGTGCTCGACAACCTGCTCGTGTACGGCCGGTACTTCGACATCTCGCGCCGCGTCGTCCGCGCGCGGGCGCACGAGCTCCTGGAGTTCGCCCAGCTCGGCCCACGCGCCGGCTCGCGCGTGGAGGACCTCTCCGGCGGCATGCGGCGGCGGCTCGCGATCGCCCGGGCGTTGATCTCCGACCCCGAGCTCGTAATCCTCGACGAGCCCACGACGGGCCTCGACCCCCAGGCGCGCCACCTCGTCTGGGAGCGCCTCTACGAGCTGCGACGACGCGGAGTGACGCTCGTGATCACGACGCACTACATGGACGAGGCGGAGCAGCTCTGCGACCGCCTCGTGGTGATGGACGGTGGTCGCATCGTCGCGGAGGGCAGCCCGCGCGCGCTCGTGGAACGCCACGTCGGTCGTGAGGTCGTCGAGGTGCGGCTCGCGCACGGGTCGCACGGGGAGCTCGCGGCGCGCCTGCGCCCGTGCTTCGACCGGGTCGAGGTCCTCGCGGACCGGGTCTGGTGCTACGGCGAGGACGGCGAGGCGATGCTCGCGACGATCCACGCGCAAGGGTACGCGACCGAGTCCGCCCTCGTGCGGCGCGGCTCGCTCGAGGACGTCTTCTTGCAGCTGACCGGACGGAGCCTCGTCGAGTGATCCGGCGCCCGCTCTGGGTGCGCGCGTTCGGCTCGTGGACGTTCCGCTACGCGCGCACGTGGCGCGGCTCGCTCGCGACCGGGTTCGCGCTCCCGGTGCTCTACCTCGCCGCCATCGGGGTCGGGCTCGGAGGTCTCGTCGACCGGCACGTCACCGGCGGAGGGCCGTCCTCGATCAGCGGGATCGGCTACCTCTCGTTCGTCGCCCCCGGCCTGCTCGCGGGGTCCGCGATGCAGATCGCGACGAGCGAGGCGACCTTCCCGGTCATGGCCGCGCTGAAGTGGGAGCGTCGCTACGACGCGATGCTCGCGACCCCGCTTCGAGTCTGCGACGTGCTCGCCGGCCACCTCGGGTACATCGCGATGCGCTCGGGGGCCACGTCGGCGGCGTTCCTGCTCGTCGCGACGGCGTTCGGCGCGGTGCACTCGCCCGAGGCGGCGCTCGCACTGCCGGTCGGCATCCTCGTCGGTCTCGCGTTCGCGACACCGCTCGCCGCCTACGCCGCGACGCAGCAGAACGCCGTCGGGTTCAACGTCGTCAACCGGCTCGTCGTCGTCCCGCTCTTCCTCTTCTCCGGGAGCTTCTTCCCGATCACCCGGCTCCCGGGCGCCCTCCGGCTGGTCGCGCAGTTCACGCCCCTCTACCACGGTGTCGCGCTCGCTCGTGCGGCGACGCTCGGCCGGCTCGCGGCACCCTCGACGGCCGGTCACCTCGCGTACCTGGTCGCGCTCGTCGCGTGCGCGTCGGTGGTCGCGGGCCGGACCTACCGTCACCGGCTCGCGCCGTGAGCACCGCGAACGGCCTCGAGCACGGCGCGCGGGCGGTGACGCCGGGGTGGCGCGTCGCTCCGTGGCCGCGTCGGGCCTCGCACGTCGTGGCTCGCAATCTCGTCGTGTACCGGCGAGCGTGGCCGGTCCTCGTGACGGGCTTCGCCGAGCCCGTCTTCTACCTGCTCGGGATCGGGCTCGGGCTCGGCGGTCTCGTCGGGCGCCTCGCGTTCGCCGGCCACGAGCTCACCTATGCGCGCTTCGTCGCCCCCGGCATGCTCGCGAGCGCCGCGATGAACGGCGCGATCCTCGATTCGACGTACAACCTGTTCTTCAAGTTGAAGGTCGAGAAGACCTACGAGGCGGTCCTCGCGACGCCGCTCTCCGTCCCGGACGTCGCGCTGGGCGAGCTCGGTTGGGCGGTGATGCGGGGCGCGGCGTACTCGGCGGCGTTCCTCGCGGTGGCCGCGGCCATGGGCCTCGTCGGATCGGCGTGGGCGCTGATGTGCGTGCCGGCTGCGACGCTCGTGTCCTTTGCGTTCGGGGCGGTCGGGATGCTCGCGACGTCGTTCATGAGGAGCTGGCAGGACCTCGACTCGGTCACGCTCGCGCTCGTGCCGCTGTTCCTGTTCTCGGGCACCTTCTACCCGGTCGGCGTGTACCCGTCCTGGCTCGCGACGATCGTCGGCTGGACGCCCCTCTACCAGGGCGTCGTACTCGAACGCGGCCTGCAGACGGGGTTCGTGTCCCTCGCGCTCGTGCCGCGAGCCGCGTATCTCGCGGCACTGGGCGCGCTCGCGCTCGGGCTCGCGACGCGGCGGCTCCGCTCCTTCCTCGCGTCGTAGCGGGCGCGCAGGGGCACGCAGCAGCGACGAGCGGCACCCGCGCCGCGATCGCTCGCCGGCGTCACGCGCGAAGAAGGCCCCGGGCCGCGTCGGCGATGTGCACAGCCGAGATACCCGCCGCGTCGAGCAGCTCCGCCGGCGTCCCCGAGCTCGACAGACCGCGGACCGCGAGGTGCGCGAAGCTCGGTCGCACGCCTGCGCCGACGATCGCGGCGAGCACGGCCTCTCCGAGGCCGCCGGCGGGGTAGTGGTCCTCGGCGACGACGATCCGCCCCCCTGTGGCACGGCAGGCTGACGCGAGGCCCTCGGCGTCGATCGGCTTCACGGAGTAGCAGTCGACGACGCGTGCCGCGACGCCCTCGGCAGCGAGGAGATCGGCGGCGGCGAGGCACTCGTAGAGCGTGACGCCCGCTCCGACGAGGGTCACCGTGTCCGCGTCGCTCGAGCGCGTGACCTTCGATCCGCCGATCGAAAACGACTCTGCGGCGCCGTAGAGGACCGGGTAGGCGCCGCGGGTCGTGCGGATGAACGCGACGCCGGGCGCGTCGGCCATCGCGACGACGAGCGCGACCGCGGATGTCGCGTCCGAGGGGTAGAGCACCGTCGAGCCGTGGACCGCGCGCATCGACGCGAGGTCTTCGAGGGCCATCTGCGACGGGCCGTCGGCACCGATCTCGACGCCCGCGTGCGAGCCCGCGAGCCGGATCCGCAGGCCCGAGATCCCCGACATCCGCACGAAGTCGAACGCGCGGGAGAAGAACGCACCGAAGGTCGCCGCGAACGGGACGTAGCCACGGGCGGCGAGGCCACCGGCGGCGGCGACCATGAGCTGCTCCGCGATGAACGTCTCGAAGTAGCGCTCCGGCGCGACCGCGAGGAAGGACTCGGATCCGGTCGAGTTGCCGACCTCGGCGTCGAGCACGACGACCTCCGGGCGAGCGGCGAGCGCTGCGAGCGCGTCCCCGTACGCCTTGCGCGTCGCGACCTTCTCGCCGAGCGGGTAGCGCGGCAGCTCGATCACCGCGAGCGGGTCCGGCGTGATCGCGGGACGGCCCGGGGGCGGCGTGAGCGAGCTGACCCGGATCGAGCTCGTGCCGCCGAGCTCGCGGATCGCGCGCTCCGCGAGGTCCGGCTTGAGCGCCGTGCCGTGCCATCCCTCCTTGTCCTCGATCTCGGCGACGCCCTTGCCCTTCAGCGTCCGGGCGAGCACGACGCTCGGTCGCCCGGCAGCCGCGGCCGTCGCGAACGCGTCGTCGACCGCCGCGACGTCGTGGCCGTCGACGGTGATCGCCGCGCAGCCGAACGCCTCGACCCGTGCCGCGTACGCCTCGAGATCCCAGCCGAGCTCCGTCGGGCCGCGTTGGCCGAGCCGGTTCACGTCGACGATGGCCGTGAAGTTCGCGAGCGAGTAGTAGGAGGCCTTGTCGAGCGCCTCCCACACCGAGCCTTCTGTCAGCTCGCTGTCGCCGCAGAGGACCCAGACGCGATAGGGGAGCTCGTCGAGGCGGCTCCCGGCGATCGCGATGCCGACGGCCGCGGCGATCCCGAGCCCGAGCGAACCGGTCGCGAGGTCGACCCACGGCAGCACGGGTGTCGGATGGCCCTGGAGGCGAGCCCCGAAGCGCCGATAGGTGTCGACGAGCTCGTGCTCGTCGACGACGCCGACCGCCCGGTAGAGCGAGTAGATGAGCGGCGACGCGTGTCCCTTCGAGAAGACGAGGTGGTCGTTGGTCGGCACCTCGGGGTGCGCCCAGTCGTAGTGGAGGTGGCGGGTCGCGAGCACCGCGATGAGGTCCGCGGCCGACAGGGAGGACGTCGGGTGGCCGGATCCCGCCGAGGTGCTGCTCCGAATCGAGTCCACACGCAGCTGGCGGGCGAGGTTCTCGGCGGCGGTGATCTCTTCGGGGTTCATGCGGGGCACCTCGGCATGGTCGATGGTGGGCGGGAACGTCGGTCCGCACACCCGTCCCTCGGCAGCTCCGGCGGGCGGCCCGCAGGGCTGCCCGACGGACGGGCGACACGTGATGGCACGTCGCGCAAGGCTAGTGGGCGGTGCTTGGTCAGGCCGCCCGGCCGCTCGCGCCGCACGCGGGCTCGACGAGCCGTCCGATCGGCACGACGGCGACGACGTCCAGGCCCGCGCGGCGCAGCGCGAACGCGGCGCTCTGCGCACGCGCTCCCGAGGTGTAGAGGTCGTCGACCACGAGGACGCGCGCGGCGTTCCCGCCCGCGGGTCGGGCGTCGGCAGCGCCCGGTGCGGCGTCGACGTGGGCCCGAGCGAGGTCGCGGCCGCCGGGTCCGGCGACTGCCCGGTAGCCGTCGCGCGAGGCGAGAAGGTGCCCGAGCGTCGCCGGGCCGCGCGCGAGGATCTCGAGGGGCGCCACGCGGCGCGACCCGTCGACGGCGTCGAGAGCTCGCCGCACGACCTCGACGAGTGGGTGCACGCCGTGCCACGATGCCCGCCCCGGCCCCGACGACGGGACCGTCGCGACGAGCTCGAACGGCGTGCGCCCGTCGGCAGCGGGTCGGAAGGCCGCGAGGTGGCGGGAGAGCGCTGCGGCGAGGAGGCTCGCGGCGTCGAAGCGGGTGGCCGCGGCCGCCGCGGCCTTGTAGGCCACGAGCGTCCGGTGCAGGGAGCCACCGCGGGGCGCGAGCGCGACGGGAACGACCCGCACGAGGTCGCAGCCGAGCTGGCGCGCGACGACCGAGCAGGCGTGGCAGCGCGAGTAGCCGCGCGAGACGGTCGCGAGGCACGTGGGGCAGATGCGGGTCGTCGCCATGGCGGGGCAACGTACCGGTCGGTGCTGTTACCGGCGCGCGTCCCGCGGCGGGCGGCGGCCGGAGGCCTCCCCGCGACGCCGGGAGGCCTCGGCGAGCGCGAGAGCGAGCACCACGGCCGCCGCGGCGGAGATCAGCAGGCCGGTGCGCATTGACGCCGGCGAGTACCGCCACGTGACGACGTAGCGGCCGGCGGGGACCGGGACGGCCTCGACGAGTCCGAGCCGCCCGACGCGCTCCACGCGGCTCGGCCCACCGCCGACCGGCGTGAAGCGCGCCGTCCACCCGCGTGCGAAGGTCATGCTCCTCACGAGCGTCACCGGACGGGGCGCGTCGACGTGGACGACCTCGGAGCCGGTCGTCGGCGACGCCGTGACGAACGTCGTGCCGGTGCGCGCGATCGGCGCGTCGGGCGACGTCGCACCCGGTGCCTCCAGCCAAGCGGCCCCGCGAGATCGGGCGTCCGCCAGGACGACGAAGGGGCCGATCGTCGCCGCCCATCGCCAGTGCGGCGCCGTGACGAGTCCTTGGAGCTGGCCGTCGAGGAGCAGCCGCTGCCGGGGCGCTGTCGTGGTGACGACGACCGCGTCGACGACGGCCGCACCGCCGAGCGGTCTCACGGCGACCCGGGCGCTCGCGACCGGGTCGGAGGTCCGCAGCGTCGCGATCCCGTGCGAGACCGGCACGGCTCGCCAGCGCACCGGGCCCGTCGGGGCGGCGAGCCCGACGTCGATCGTCCGGTGCGTGGCCGCTCCCGACGGTGCGAGCACGACGGTCACGCTCGCGACGGCCGAGGCGGACGCGAGGTACCACGAGCCGGCCGACCGGCGGCCGACTGTCCACGGCCCCGTGGCGAGCAGCTGGGGCGCCGGGGCGTCTCGCGCCGCCACCGGCGTCCCGTCCGCGCGGACGGCGCGACGTCCCGGGAGCGGGATCGGACCGCGCTCGGGCAGGGGCTGCTCGAGGTACGTGGGGAGCGTGACGAGCGCGTCGAGGTCGAGCACGTCGAAGGTGGACCCCGCGAGCCGGGACGCGTCGAGCGCCTGGAACGCATGGGTGTTCGTGGCGTTTTGGTAGGAACCCTGCACGATCGAGCCGTAGCCCTGGACGCTCGGCAGGTGGCGGAGCACGTTCAGGTCCGTGACGCCCAGCGAGTACGCGGCCGTCCCCGTCCCGCCGTACTGCGGGTTGAAGATCGCGAAGCGCCCGTCCGGGCCGAGGAGCGCGCGCAGCGCCGCGGTGCTCGGCCCGTTGGTCGCGAGCGCGCCGGCGGGTGCGCCGGCGTACGACGCGTTCGCCAGGTACGTGACGACGTCGGCGACGACGAACGCGACGAGCAGCGCGTGCCGGGTCCGCGGCGCGATGCGGCTCCAGGCGGCGACGAGCGCCCCCAGCGCGAGCGCGACGGCGGCGGACGCGGCGAGGTAGGGCGTGAGCGCGGACATGAGGCCGCGATCGGGCGTCACGACGCCGATCGCGTCCTCGAGGGCCGTCGGTGCCGCGAACGCGAGCACGACCATCGTGCACGTGCCGACGACCGGGACGAGCGCGAGCGCTCGGCGCGGCAACGTGTCGAGCGGGCCCGGCGCGGTCCGCGGCCGCGTCTTCGCGCGGAGCGCGCGTCGCCGGTCCGAGAGGTCGTCGACGAAGAATGCGAGCACTACGACGAGCGCGAGGTCGAGGAGCACGACGTTCCGGTTCTGCAGGCGCTCGCCGCCGAAGAGGGGGATGTGGACGAGAGCGTGGGCGAGCGGGGTGTTCGAGCCGAGCGTCAGCACGGTGCCGACGATCCCCGTCAGGTACCAGACGCCGAGCGGCCGGCCGGTGGTCGAGGGGCGGCCGGCGCGCCGCCCGTGGGCCGAGATCACGGCGCGCACGGGCGCGAGCGCGTCGGGGAGGAGCGCGAACGCCGCGACGAGCGCGACGATCCCGACGCCGATGGTGACCTCGGGGAGGTTGTAGTTCCCGGCGTAGGTCGCGAGTCCGAAGTTCCCGTTGCCACCGAGCGCGAACGGGAGCGCCAGCAGCGCGCCGATCTCGGTGAGCGCGAGCGACCCGCCCTCGAAGAACGTGAACGCGCTCACGCCGCGCTGCGAGCCGTGGAGGAACGCGAGCCCGGGAAGCCACTGGGCCGCGGCCAGCGCGACGCCGAGCGCCGCCGCGCCGATCGCGCACGCGACAAGGCGCGCAGAGGACCTGCCGAGCCGCCAGCACCACGCGAGCACGTAGAGGCCCACGGCGATCGCCGAGGAGGACACGGCGCGCGGGTCGCCGGCGAGAACCGTGAGCGCGGTCGACAGCGCGAGGAGCGCGCTCCAGCGCAGCTCGAGGGAAGACGGCCACGCCCCGCGCGCGACGGCCTCGCCGGGGCTCGTGCCGGTCGCCGCGCCCGCCGGAGCGGGGCGCGCGCGCAGCACGCGACCGCGGGCTGGCGCAGCGAGCACCTCGACCGACAGCAGCATCCACGGGAGGAGCGACGTCCCCTGAACGAGGCCGACGTGCACGATCTGGCCGCTCATGAAGCCCGTGTCGGTGAAGGCGAGCGCGCCGAGAACTCCGGCGAGCGGACCGCACCCGAGGCGGCGGAGCAGGAGGTAGGTGCCGGTGCCGGACGTGACACCGACCGCGACGAGGTTGAGCGTCCACGCGGCGACGCCCGGCAGAACCGCGAAGAGCCAGGTCCCGGGGAAGAGGGCGCCCGCGTTCCATCCTGCGACGAGCGGCGTGCCGCTCCAGATGTACGGGTTCCACGCGGGGAGCTGGCCGGAGCGGATGAGCTCGCCGGACAGGACGCGAAGCGGGTAGTTCTGAGTCAGGTCGTCGCCCGGCAGGAGCGCGTGCCCCGCGAGCGCGAGCGGGACGTAGAGCAGGATGGGAAGCAGCGCGAGCGCGCCCAGCGCGACGAGGTCGGGACGGTCGAGCGTGCGCCGCGCGCTGCGCGGCGCACGGGTGCCGCGGCCGTCTCGCACGGAGACCGCCGTTCGCGCGCCTCCGTGGGTGGTGCTCACGGGCATGACGAACAAGTTACAGCCGCGCTGCACGGGCGACGGGCAGCCGCGGCTCGTGGCCCGATTGAATCCCGACCATTCAGGTCGTCTATCGTAGGCGGGTCACTATGCTCCTCCAGAGCAGACCGAAACGGCGCAGAGCGCGCCGGCGCAGATCCCACAGGAGATGGTCACGATGGCACTGCAACTGGGCGACGTCGCCCCGGACTTCACGGCCGAGTCGACCGAGGGAACGATCCACTTCCACGACTACCTCGGCGACAGCTGGGGAGTGCTGTTCTCCCATCCGAAGGACTTCACGCCGGTCTGCACGACCGAGCTCGGCGAGGTCGCACGCCTGAAGGGCGAGTTCGACAAGCGGAACACGAAGGTGCTCGGGCTCTCGGTCGACCCGCTCCAGTCGCACAACGACTGGGTGGGCGACATCAAGGACGCGACGGGCAACGCGCTGAACTACCCGCTCATCGCGGACCCGGACCACACGGTCTCGGACCTGTACGGGATGATCCACCCGAACGCGAACGACACGCTCACGGTCCGGTCGGTGTTCGTCATCGGCCCGGACAAGAAGGTGAAGCTCACGATCACCTATCCCGCGAGCACCGGACGGAACTTCCAGGAGATCCTCCGCGTGATCGACTCGCTGCAGCTCACGTCCGGCTACTCGGTGTCGACGCCCGTGAACTGGACCGACGGTGAGGACGTCATCATCTCGCCGGCGATCTCGGACGACGACGCGAAGCAGCGCTTCCCGAAGGGATTCCGCACGGTCAAGTCCTACCTGCGCTTCACGCCGCAGCCGAACCGCTGAGCGGTCCGCCGGGCGCGCCGCCACCCGCGGCGCGCCCGGTCGGCGCCGGCCCGTGCCCGGGCCGGCGGCACGAGCACCTGCTCCGCCTCTCGGACGTGCCGGGCGCTAGGATTCTTGTCGTGCGCGGCGTCGTGCTGGCCGGTTGGCACCGTCTCTGCGCTCTCCCGGCGATCGTCCAGGATGCCTGGCTGTATCTCGCGTCGGCGGGGTTCGCAGGCGCGACCGCGATCTTCGCCAGGTCCTCCGACTACCGGACGTGGGGCCAGATGGCCGCCGTCGCGTACGGCGCCGCGGCGGTCATCTGCGTCGCCGTCGCGGGAGTTCTCGCGCGCCGCTCGGCCTCCGACGCGGCACGGGCCGCGCGGGCGGCGAGCGTCGGACGTCGCGTCGTCGTCGTCGGCGTCATCGCGGGCGCGGTACTCGTCCCGCTCGTCTTCCAGCTCGTGTGGCGTGCCGAGGGCCTGCCCGGCCAGCACGCGCAGCCCGAGGTCGCGGTCGTCGAGCGCGCGGGCGACCGCGCGGCCGCGTCGCTGGACCCGTACCCCGCGCATCCGACGACCGTCGGCAGCGCGCCACGCTCGGACGCGAAGCAGGTCGACGCGAGCTCCTTCTTCCCCTACCTGCCCGGGATGGTGCCGTTCGGGCTCGTGAACGCAGTCAAGGCGCCACCCGAGCTCCAGGACGCGCGCGTGGCGCTGACCGGGTTCACGCTCATCGTGGGCGCGATTGCACTCCTGTGGAGCGACGCGAGCCTCGCCAGGCGGGGCCGGGCGCTGCAGTTCCTGGTCGTGCTCCCGTCAGGGGCCCTCCCGATGGTGACGGGCGGGGACGACCTCCCCGTTCTCGCGCTCATGTTGCTCGGGCTCGTGCTCGCCGAGCGCCGAAGACCCGTCGCCTCGGGGCTCGTGCTCGGGCTCTCGGGGACGTTGAAGTTCACGGCGTGGCCGATGCTCCTGCTCATGTTGCTCGCGGTGCGAGACCGGGAGGGCCGGCCCGCGCCGGTGCGGTTCGGGCTGTCCGTGCTGCTCGTGGTCGCGCCCGTGTTCGGCTTCGGCGTCGCGTTCGATCCGAGGGCCTTCTTCGACAACGTGGTCCGGTTCCCGCTCGGCCTCGCACGCGTGCGGTCGCCGGCAGCGAGCCCGCTGCTCGGCCAGGTGCTCGCGCACCAGTTCCCGAACCACAAGCTCGCGGTCACTGCGCTGCTCGTGCTCGCCGGGGCGGCCGTCGTCGTCGTCGCCTTCGTGCGGTATCGGCCGCGCACGCCGGCGGCCGTCGCGCGCTTCACCGGCTTCGCCATGATCGTCGCGACAGCGCTCGCGCCCGCGACCCGGTTCGGCTATCTCATCTACCCGGCGAACCTCTTCGTCTGGGCGTACGTGCTCGACGGGATGACCGCGTCGAGGTCGGCGGCCGCCGTTCAGTCCGCGTCGTCGAGCTCGAACACGGTGAGCGAGACGGTGCTCGTCGCCGCGTCGCCGACGAGTGCCGGCGAGATCGACGTCGCGGTCGGTCGCACAACGACGACTGCCTCCCAGTAGAAGCCGTCGCGGCTCGGGAACTTCGCGAAGATCTTCGTCCCGCGCCCGTCGCTCGTGGCATCGACCGCGAGGACCGCGAAGTGACCGTGCACGAGCTCGCGCCGGAAGAACGTCGCGACCTCGCGTTCTCTCGCGGGCACCGACAGCCTGACCGTCCCGCTGTAGAGGTTGACCGCGGGAGCGGGGCGCTCGGCCCGCTCCACGGTCGCGGTCGCGGGCACGACGAGCGCGGCGGTCACGTCGGCCGGCGGCTCACCGCCGCGCGAGATCCGGGCGATCACGGGGGCCGCAGGTCGCGCGGGCAGGGAGACCCCGCGGATCGGGTGGAGCACCGCGCCGCCTGTCCCCTTGTCGCCACCGCCGGCGAGAGCGAGCGCGAAGCCTCCGAGGACGACTGCGAGCGCGATCGCGACCACGACGAGTGCGGGTCCGGTCCGCGCCCGGACGTGCGTCACCACGACGCCGCGGCCGTCGTCGTGGTCCGGGTCGCTCGCGGAGCCCGTGAGCCGACCGGTCGTCCGATCGCCTGCGGACGCGAGGGCCGGAGTCCACGCGCCCGCGGGGTCCGGCGGCGGACCGTCGCCGGCGTTCGCGACGGGACCGTGCCCGTGGTCTGGGGGAGGCCCGCTGGCGGGGTCTGCGGCGCTGCCGCTCGGGGGGGTGTTCGGCACGGCGATGTCCCGCCGACACCCTACTCGTGAAGCGGTCGCGTCCCGTCGCGCGCCACGACGCGGGCGCCGGTCGGCGTGCCTCCGGCGGTAGCCTGGACCATGGCCGTCGTGGACCCGATCACCGAGGGGACGAGCGCTCAGCGCATCGCCGAGGTCGACGGGAGCGGGGCGCCCGCCCCCGTCGCCGCCGGCGCGGCGCCGCGCCCGCCGGCGGAGACCTCGGTCGAGCCGCTCGTCGCGATCCTCGAGGCGCACCACCCGGGCGAGGACTGGTCCACCGTCCGCCGCGCGCACGAGCTCGCGTCGCGTGCGCACGCCGGCCAGACGCGTCTCACGGGAGAGCCGTACGTCACGCACTCGATCGCGGTCGCGACGATCGTCGCCGAGCTCGGGCTCGACGGCACGAGCGCCGCCGCGGCGCTGCTCCACGACGTCGTCGAGGACACCGACGTGACGCTCGAGGAGGTCGACCAGTCGTTCGGGGCGACGGTCGCGGCGATCGTCGACGGGGTCACGAAGCTCGACCGCCTCCACTTCTCCTCGAAGGAGGCGCAGCAGGCGGCGACCGTGCGCAAGATGCTCGTCGCGATGGCGAAGGACTGGCGGGTCCTCGTCATCAAGCTCGCCGACCGGTTGCACAACATGCGGACGCTCGACGCCATGCCCGAGTGGAAGCAGCGGCGCACGGCCCAACAGACGCTCGACATCTTCGCCCCGCTCGCGCACCGTCTCGGCATCCAGGAGATGAAGTGGCAGCTCGAGGACCTCTCGTTCCGAGCGCAGCACCCGAAGCGGTACGCGGAGATCGAGCAGATGGTCGCCACTCGCGCGCCGCGCCGCGAGGTCGAGCTCGCGCAGGTCGTCGAGGTGCTCCGCGGCCGCCTCGCCGCGCTCGGCATCGCTGCGGTCGTGACCGGTCGCCCGAAGCACCTCTGGAGCATCTACGAGAAGATGGTGCTGCGGGGCAAGGAGTTCGACGAGATCTACGACCTCGTCGCGATCAGGATCGTGCTCGATTCGGAGAAGGACTGCTGGGCCGCGCTCGGGTCCGTCCACTCGTTGTGGCCACCGGTGCAGGGGCGCTTCAAGGACTACATCAACTCGCCGAAGTTCAACCTCTACCAGTCGCTCCACACGACGGTCGTCGGACCACGGGGCAAGCCCCTCGAGATCCAGATCCGCACGCACGAGATGCACCGGCGCGCCGAGTACGGGATCGCCGCGCACTGGGGCTACAAGGAGAGCGTCGGACACGGGCGCGCGGACCACTCCGCCGAGGACATGCAGTGGCTCCAGCGGATCGTCGACTGGGAGCGCGAGACCCCGGACCCGATCGAGTTCCTCGAGACCCTGAAGCTCGACCTCGAGCAGGACGAGGTGTACATCTTCACGCCGAAGGGCGCGATCGTGACCCTCCCGGCCGGTGCGACGCCGGTCGACTTCGCGTACGCGATCCACACCGAGGTCGGCCACCGGTGCGTCGGCGCGAGGATGAACGGCCGGCTCGTCCCGCTCGACGCGAAGCTCCAGTCGGGCGACACGGTCGAGATCTTCACGTCGAAGGTGCCGAACGCCGGCCCGTCGCGCGACTGGCTCCAGGTCGTCGTCTCGCCGCGCGCGCGGAACAAGATCCGCCAGTGGTTCTCACGCGAGCGACGCGAGGACGCGATCGAGAGCGGCCGGGAGGAGATCCTCAAGGCGATGCGCCGGGAGGGTCTCCCTGCACAGAAGCTCGTCTCGTCCTCGGCGCTGGGCGAGGTCGCGACGGCGCTCGGGTACGCGGACCTCGAGGCGCTCTACGCGGCGGTCGGCGAGGGGCACGCTTCGGCGCGCGGGGTCGTGCAGCGGCTGCGCCGCGACGCGCTCGGGGGCGAGCTGCAGCTCGCGACGACGGCGTTCCAGCCGCGACGTCCGAGCACACGCAGGCCCGGCTCGGTCGGGATCTACGTCGAGGGCCTCGACGACGTCATGGTGAGGCTGTCCGGGTGCTGCACGCCGGTGCCCGGCGACAAGATCATCGGCTTCGTGACGCGCGGCCGCGGGGTCTCGGTGCACCGCGAGGGGTGCGTGAACGCGCTCGCGCTCGCGGGCGACGACGGCGAGCGTCTCATCGACGTCGAGTGGGACGCGGGCAAGTCCGGCGTGTTCGTCGCTGCGATCGAGGTGAAGGCGCTCGACCGCTCGCAGCTGCTCGCCGACGTCGCGCACGTCCTCGCGGAGCACCACGTGTCGATCCTCTCGTCGTCGTCCCAGGCCGGAGCGGATAGGGTGGCCCGCATGCGATTCGAGTGCGAGCTCGCCGACGCGGCGCACCTCGACTCGCTCCTCCGCTCGATCCGCCATCTCGAGGGCGTCTACGACGCGTATCGGCTCCTGCCGGGCAGGGGTGGGACCAGGCAGCTCACCTCGAGGTGAGCGCCTTCCAGGCGCCGACGGGAACGCGCGACGTTCTCGCTCCCGAGAGCGCGCAGTTCGCCACGCTGGTCGCCCGCTTCTCACGTGCCGCGCGTCTCGCCGGGTACGGGCTCGTCGTCAGCCCGATGTTCGAGGACGCGGGCGTCTTCCGTCGCGGCGTCGGTGAGGCCTCGGAGGTCGTCACGAAGGAGATGTACGTCTTCGAGGACCGCTCGGGACGTTCGCTCGCCCTGCGGCCCGAGGGGACGGCGTCGGTGGTCCGGGCGTTCGTGCAGCACCGCCCGCCCGTCCCGTGGAAGGCGTGGTACGTGACGCCGGCGTTCCGTTACGAGCGCCCGCAGGCGGGGAGGTACCGCCAGCACCACCAGCTCGGGGTCGAGGCGATCGGGACGGAGGACCCCGACCTCGACGTCGAGGTCGTCGCGCTCCTCGCCGGCTTCTACGAGGCCGTCGGGCTGACCCGCGTGGAGCTCACGGTGAACTCGATGGGCGACTCGACGTGCATGCCCGGCTATCGAGCGTCGCTCGCCGCCTACCTCGAGGCGCACGAGATCGAGCTGTGCGACGAGCACCGGGCGACCTGGTCGCGTAACCCGCTGCGCGTCCTCGACTGCAAGCGGCCCGCGTGCGTCGCGGTCCGAGCGGGCGCGCCGAGGCTCTCCGACGCGCTGTGCGGGCCGTGCACCGAGCACTTCGCCCGCTTCGTCGCGGGTCTCGACGCGCTCGGGATCGCCTGGCGGCGAGACGACGCGCTCGTGCGCGGCCTCGACTACTACACGCGCACGACGTTCGAGTTCAGCTCGCTCGCGCTCGACGCCGCACAGAACGCGGTCGGCGGTGGCGGGCGCTACGACGGCCTGGTCGAGCGGCTCGGCGGGCCGGCGGTGCCGGGCGTCGGCTTCGGCTCGGGGATCGAGCGGGTCCTGCTCGCGTGCGCGGCCGAGCGCGTCGCCGGCCTCGAGGGGCCGGGCCTCGACGTGTTCGTGGTGGACGTGACCGGTGGGGACGCGGCGCGCGACCTCACGAGCGAGCTGCGGCGTGCGGGGGTCGCGGCGGACCGCGCGTTCGATGGTCGCTCGCTCAAGTCCCAGCTCAAGCAGGCGGACCGTTCGGGCGCGCGCCTCGCGTGCATCGTCGGTCCGGACGAGGAGGCGTCGGGCGTCGTGACCGTCAGGTGGATGCGCGAGGACGCCGGGGGCGGGGATTCCCACGGCCGGCAGGAGCGCGTCGAGCGCGCGCAGGTCGCGGCCGCGATCGCCGGTTGGACTCGATGAGCGATCCCACTCGAGACGAGGCGGTGCCGGGCGCCGGGCAGGCGTCGCGGCCCCCGGGGGACTCCCGCGACGTGCAGGTCGGCCCGTTCCCGGTCGGCGCGCCCCTTCCGGTCGGACTGCGGACCCGGTACTGCGGCACGGTCGGCGCCGGCGACGTCGGCCGGACCGTCACGGTGTGCGGATGGGTCGCGAAGCGGCGCGAGCACGGCGAGCACCTCGCGTTCCTCGACGTGCGCGACCACACGGGCGTCGTGCAGTGCGTCGTCGACGGAGCGCACGCGCTGCGCGCCGAGTACGTGGTGCGCGTGACCGGTGTGGTGCGCATGCGGCCCGAAGGAACGGTGAACGCCGGGCTCGGGACCGGCGAGGTCGAGCTCGGCGACTGCGCGGTCGAGACGCTCAACCCCGCTGAGCCCCCACCGTTCGTCCTCGACGCGCGCGCGGACGTCGACGAGGCGGTCCGGCTTCGCTACCGCTATCTCGACATGCGCACCGAGCGCATGCAGCGCAACCTCCGCCTCCGTGCGGTCGTGAACTCGGCGATCCGGCGCGCGATGGAGCGTCAGGGATTCCTCGAGGTCGAGACGCCCCTTCTATGGACGCCGACGCCCGAGGGCGCCCGCGAGTTCGCGGTGCCGTCCCGCCTGCAGCACGGGTCCTTCTACGTCCTGCCCCAGAGCCCGCAGATCGCGAAGCAGCTCACGATGGTCGGGGGGATCGACCGCTACTACCAGATCGCCCGGTGCATGCGGGACGAGGACCTGCGCGCGGATCGCCAGTTCGAGTTCACCCAGCTCGACCTCGAGGCGTCCTTCGTCGGTGAAGCCGACGTCCGCGCGTTCGTCTCGGAGGCCGTCGCCGACGCGACCGAGGCCGCGACCGGCGAGCGCCCGGGCGGGTTCCCGGAGATGACCTGGGCGCACGCGATCGACACCTACGGCTCGGACAAGCCCGACCTCCGGTTCGCGATGGAGCTCGTCGACCTCACGCCGGCACTCGCGGGCACGCAGTTCAACGCGTTCCGGGCGCCGGCGGTCCGGGCGATCACGGTGTCGGGTGGCGCCGAGCTCGGTCGCGCTCGCCTCGACGCGTTCATCGACCGGGCGAAGTCGCTCGGCGCGAAGGGCCTCGTGTGGATGCGAGTCGCGCCGTCGGACGGAGGAGCCGGCGGGTCGGGCGCCGCGCCCGGTCCGCTCGATCTCGAGTCGCCGGTCGCGAAGTTCCTGTCACCGGAGGAGCGCGCGGCGGTCGTGCGCGCGGCCGGTGCGTCGGCGGGCGACCTCCTCCTCGTCGTCGCCGACGAGCGTCGGCGCGCGTGCGAGGTGCTCGGCCAGCTGCGCCTGGACGTCGGGCGCCCACCGGTGACGGCCGGTCCGCGCCGCTTCGTGTGGATCACGGACTTCCCGCTGTTCGACGGTGTCGACGACGACGGCCGCCCAGTCGCGGCCCACCACCCGTTCACGATGCCGCACCCGGACGACCTCGAGCTGTTCGAGACCGAGCCGCTCGGCGTGCGCGCGCAGTCCTACGACCTCGTGCTCAACGGGTGGGAGCTCGGCTCGGGCAGCATCCGGATCCACCGCGCCGACGTCCAGCGCAAGGTCTTCTCGGCGCTCGGCATCTCCGACGAGGAGGCGGAGCTCCGCTTCGGATTCCTCACCGGTGCGTTCCGCTACGGTGCCCCGCCGCACGGTGGGTTCGCGTTCGGGGTCGACCGGCTCACAGCGCTTCTCGCGGGCGAGGAGAACATCCGGGAGGTCATCGCGTTCCCGAAGACGCAGTCGGGCGCGGACCTCATGACCGGCGCGCCGTCCTCCCTGTCGCCCCGCCAGCTCGCGGAGCTCGGAATCCGGATCGTAGGCCCGTAGCGCGCCGGCGCGGCCGGCCCGCCGGCCGCGGTCGCGCGGCGCTGTCCCGCCAAGACAGCCCCCGCCCACGATCGAACACATGTTCGATCTCACTCCGGGTGCCGGCGGCCGTGCCCCGGCAAGCACGGGCTCGACGGGGCATCGACGGCGGGCGCTCGGGCGGGACGAGGCACGTGGCGTCGTCCTCCACTCGTTGCGCGACCTCGTCGCCTCGCTCGACCCGGAGGTTCTACGCGGCGCAGACGCCGCCCGCCTGCTCGAGTTCTTCGTGGAGCTGTCGAACATCGCCGACACCGGCAACGCGCTGTGCGCGCGCCGTCGCGTCGAGGCGAATGCGCACGTTGCGGCCGGTGAGCAGCATGCGCCGACCTGGCTGTCGAAGGCGACGGGCGAGACGGTCCGGGCGTCGTCGGAGATGCTCGCGACCGCGCACGCGCTTCGGGACCTCCCGGTGGTCGAGCAGGCCTTCCGCTCCGGTGAGCTCTCGGCGGTCCAGGTGCGCGCGCTCGCGGGAGCGCGCGGGGCCGACGCGGACACCGAGCGCCGGCTCGTCGAGCTCGCCCGGGTCGCCCCGATCTCGGGACTCGAGCGCGCGTGCGCCGCCGCTCGTGCCGCGACCGAGCGCGAGGACGATCGTCGCAGCGCGCTCGACGCCGTGCACCGCCGCCGCTCGTTCAGGACGTTCACGGACCGGTCGGGGGCATGCCGCGGCGAGATCGTGTGCACGGCGGGCGATATGGCGCGCCTGCTTGCGGTCGTGGAGTCCCGCGCGGAGGAGCTGTTCGCCGCGGCGCGAGCGGAAGGCCGGCGCGAGCGCAGGGACGCGTGCCGCCTCGACGCCCTCCTGGACGTCGCAACCGGTGCCGCGCGCCGGCCGCACCGGGTCGTCGTGCGCGTGGACGCCGCGGCGCTGCGTCATGGGGCGGTCGGCGCGGGTGAGGCGTGCGAGATTCCGGGCGTCGGTCCGGTGCCGGTCGCAACCGCGCGCGAGGCGCTCGGCGACGCGGTCGTCGCCCTGGTCGTGGCTGACGGCGTCGACGTTCGGACGGTCGTCGGCCTCGGGCGCACGGTCCCTCGTGCCGTGCGCGTCGTGCTCCTCGAGCGAGACCCCTGCTGCGTCGTCCCGGGGTGTGGCTCGACTGTCGCGCTCGAGATCGACCACTACCGGGTCGCGTTCGCTCTCGGCGGCAGGACAGAGCTCGCCAACCTCGCGCGCATCTGCCGTCACCACCACCACCACCTCAAGACCTACCGCGGCTACCGCCTGGAAGGAGGTCCGGGCGACTGGAGGTGGTTGCCACCTCCGTCGGCGTGCGGGCCGGGTCCCTTCGACGAGGGCGGCCTCACCCGACCGGCGCCGGGCGACACCGCGACTGCGGGACCGTGACCGTGGCGGCGCGCTCGTGTTCGGTGCGCTCGCACGCCGCTCCCGCTTCGGTGAGGATGGGAGCGTGAGCCCGCCGACGCATCGCGCCCCGGACCTGTTCGACGCCGCGGCCGAGGACGAGCTCTCGCGCCGTGGGCCGCTCGCCGCCCGCATGCGGCCGCGGCATCTCGACGAGGTCGCCGGCCAGCGGCACCTCCTCGCCCCCGGAGCGCCGCTGCGCGTCCTGCTCGAAGGCGACCGCCTCTCGTCGGCCGTGTTCTTCGGCCCGCCCGGCACGGGGAAGACGACGGTCGCAGGGCTCGCGGCTGCCCGCACGAGCAAGGCGTTCGTCCAGCTCTCGGCGGTCAGCGCGGGCGTGAAGGACGTGCGCGAGGTCCTCGAGGACGCGCGCGCCCGGCTCGGCCGCCTCGGGCAGGGGACGATCCTGTTCCTCGACGAGATCCATCGCTTCAGCCGGTCGCAGCAGGACGCGCTCCTCCCCGGCGTCGAGGACGGGACGCTCGTGCTCATCGGGGCGACGACCGAGAACCCGTTCTTCTCGCTCAACGCGCCGCTCCTCTCCCGCTCGACGCTCTGGCGGTTCGAGCCGCTCGCCCGCGGCGACCTCGAGGAGGTGGCCCGACGCGCGGCCGCGCTCGAGGAGGTCCTCGTCGACCCCGCGGCGCTCGGCGCGTGCGTCGACCTCGCCGAGGGTGACGCACGCGCCGTCCTCACGACGCTCGAGGTCGCGGCGGCCCTCGCCCGGGCCCGCGCGCAGGCGCGCGCACGCGGGGAGGGCGGTGCGTCGCCCGCGGTCGCGTCACGGTCGGACGTCGCGACCGTGACGATCGACGACGTCGAGGCCGCGCGCACGACGCGGGCCCTGCGCCACGGCCGGGACGAGCACTACGACGTGACCAGCGCGCTGATCAAGTCCGTGCGGGGCTCGGACCCGGACGCGGGCGTCTACTGGCTCGCCCGACTGCTCGCGGCCGGGGAGGATCCGAGGTACGTCGCTCGCCGGCTCGTGATCCTCGCGAGCGAGGACGTCGGTATGGCCGACCCAACGGCGCTGCTCGTCGCCGAGGCAGCGGCGCGCGCGCTCGACCGGGTCGGGTTGCCGGAGGCCGCGCTGAGCCTCGCGCAGGCCGTCGTCCATCTCGCGACGGCCCCGAAGTCCAACCGGACTGCGGCGGCCCTGTGGGGCGCGCAGTCCGACGTCGCGGCGCGCCCCGCCGGGGCCGTCCCGGCGCACCTGCGCGACGCGCACTACCCGGGCGCGGCAGCTCTCGGCCACGGTGTCGGCTACGACTATCCTCACGATGACCCGCGAGGCTGGGTCGAAGCGCAGTACCTGCCGGCCGAGCTCGCGGGCGTCCGGTACTACGAGCCGAGCGACCGCGGCGCCGAGGGTGCCGTGCGCGAGCGGCTCGAGCGTCTACGCGGCGAGGACGTCGCTCGACCCGATGGCGAGCGCGAGGAGGAGTAGCGCGATGACGATGGACGCGGACGGGCTGCGCTCGGCCTTCACGCGCTTCTTCGTCGAGCGCGGCCATGCCGCGCTTCCGGCCGCCGGGCTCATTCCGCACGACCCGTCGGTGCTCTTCACGATCGCGGGCATGGTGCAGTTCAAGCCGTACTTCACCGGTGAGCAGGTCGCGCCCGTGCCGCGGGCGACGACGATCCAGCCGGTGTTCCGCACGGTCGACATCGAGCTCGTCGGCACCGACGCGCGCCACAACACGTTCTTCGAGATGCTCGGCAACTTCAGCTTCGGGGACTACTTCAAGGAGCGGGCGATCCCGTACGCGTGGGAGCTCGTGACCGAGGTCCTCGGATTCGACCCCGAGCGGCTGTGGGTGACGATTCACGAATCCGACGGCGACGCCGCCGGCATCTGGCAGGAGTCGGCCGCCCTGCCGGCCGAGCGGATCCAGGCGATGGGGGAGGACAACTTCTGGCGCATGGGCCCGACTGGACCGTGCGGGCCCTGCTCGGAGATCTACTTCGACAAGGGCGAGCGCTTCGGTGCCGCAGGGGGGCCGGCACACGGGGGCGAGGAGCGCTACGTCGAGATCTGGAACCTCGTGTTCATGCAGTACGAGCAGGCCGCGGACGGCACGCTCTCCGAGCTCCCGCGCAAGAGCATCGACACCGGGGCCGGGCTCGAGCGGCTCCTCACGCTCCTGCAGGGAGTGGACACCGTGTTCGAGACCGACGTGATGGCGCCGCTGGTCGAGGAGGCGGCGCGCCTCACGAAGCACATACCCGGTGCGAGCGAGCGCGGCGATGTCGCGCTACGGATCCTCGCGGACCACGCGCGGGCGATGACGTTCCTCGTCTCCGATGGCGTGTTCCCGTCGAACGAGGGGCGCGGCTACGTGCTGCGCCGGGTGATCCGGCGCGCGGTGCTCCGCGCGCACCAGCTCGGGGTCGCTGACCTCGTGACGCCGAGCCTCGTGCGGGCCGTGGCGACGACGATGGGGGACGCGTACCCGAAGCTCGTGCGCGACGCGTCGCTCGTCGAGACGGTGGTCGGTCACGAGGAGGAGGCGTTCCGCCGGACCCTTCGCGCCGGCACCGCGCTGCTCGCCGAGGAGCTCGACCGCGGCGCGCGCGTGCTCGAGGGCGACGTCGCGTTCCGCCTGCACGACACGTTCGGCTTCCCGGTCGACCTTACCGAGGAGCTCGCCGCGGAGCTGGGTGTGGAGGTGGACCGCGCCGGCTTCGAGGAGTCGATGCGCGAGCAGCGCGACCGGGCGAGGCGCTCGGGCAAGAAGGGCGCGGCGGCCGGGGCCTCCGCGGCGAGCGACGTATGGCGTGAGGTGCTCGAGCGCTTCGGCCAGACGCGCTTCCTCGGCTACCGGGCGACGACCGCCGAAGGTCGCGTGCTCGCCGCCGAGGAGCGGGTCGGCGGCGCGGGGGTGCAGAGCGCCGACGGAGAGTCGCCGCCGCCGGGTGCGGTCGTGGTCGACCTCGTGCTCGACGCCACGCCCTTCTACGCCGAGGGCGGCGGCCAGGTCGGCGACACCGGGACCATCGAGGGACCGTCGGGGCGGTTCCGGGTACTCGACACGACGCGGGTCCTCGACGCGTTGGTCGTGCACACGGGATACGTGGTCGAAGGTGAGATCGCTCCCGGCGAGGAGGTCGGCGCGGCCGTCGACGCGGAGCGGCGCGAGGCGATCCGGCGGAACCACACGGGGACGCACCTGCTGCACTGGGCGCTCAGGGCCGTGCTCGGCGAGCACGTCAAGCAGCAGGGCTCGCTCGTGGCGCCCGACCGCCTCCGCTTCGACTTCAGCCACTTCGCGCCGCTCACGGTCGACGAGCTCGCGCAGGTCGACGAGCTCGTGAACTCCGCGATCCTGCGTGACGAGCCGGTGCGCGTCTACGAGACCTCGAAGGGAGAGGCCGAGCGAGCGGGAGCGATGGCCTTCTTCGGCGACAAGTACGGCGACGTCGTCCGGGTCGTCGAAGCCGGCAGGGGCTCGGTGGAGCTGTGCGGCGGCACCCACGTGCACGCGCTCGGGATGATCGGCCTGCTGCGAGTCGTGTCGGAGGCGTCGATCGGCGCCAACACTCGGCGCATCGAGGCGATCACCGGTGCCGCGTCGCTCGCCGCGGTCCGCGCAAACGAAGCGCTGCTCGTCCGAGCTGCGGACGCGCTTCGCACGACGCCGCCCGAGCTTCCGGCCGCGATAGAGAAGCTCCTCGATCACGACCGCGCGCTCGAGGACGAGCTGCGCGCCCTGCGCAGCGCCCGACTCCGCGAAGAGGCGGCGGGAGTCGCCTCGTCGGCCGCGGGCCCGAGGGTCGTGGTCCGACGCGACGGGCTCGACGCTTCCGAGCTTCGGGAGCTCGCGCTCGCCGTCCGCGAGCACCCGTCGGTCGAGACCGTCGCGCTCGTCGGCGTCGCGGCGCCCGCGCGCGTCGCGCTCGTCGTCGCGACCGCGGCGGACTCGGGAGTGGACGCACGCAGCGTCATCGCGGCGGCCGCGTCCGCCGTTGGCGGCGGAGGCGGCGGGAGCCCCGTGCTCGCGACGGCGGGTGGGCGGAACGTCGAGCACGTCGACGCCGCGGCGGACCTGCTCCGTCACGCGCTCGGCGTCAGCTAGTCGCGGGTAGCTCGAATTGGGCGCGGCCTCGCCGCCGGGCCGCGTGGTCGGCCTGGACCTCGGCGAGCGGCGTATCGGGGTCGCGCTCTCCGACTCGGCGCGCCTGCTCGCGACGCCCTACGCGGTGATCACGCGCACCACCGACCCGGAGCGCGATCGCGAGCGGATCGCCGCGCTCGTCGAGGAGACGGGCGCCACGGCGGTCGTCGTCGGTCTGCCGCTCGCGCTCGACGGCCGCGTCGGCGCCGCGGCCCGCGGCGCGCTCGACGAGGCGAAGGCGATCCGATCGGCCGTCACCGTCCCGGTCGCCACCGCCGACGAGCGCCTCACGACCGTGGAGGCCGATCGCCGCCGGGCCGACGTCGCACGTGAGATCGGCGCGCATCGGCGCGGCGGTCGCGGCGCGCGCCGGAGCGCGGCGCACGGCGCGAGCCCGGGCCGGGCGCGTCGTGTCGTCGACGACGCCGCGGCCGCGGTCATGCTGCAGGCGTGGCTCGACGCCGCGGAGCCCCGACCGTGAGCGGCGCCCCTCACACCGTGCCCGGGCGGCGCGACGCCGCCCGGCCGGTGTCGGCGCGGACCGCGGTCGCGGGCGTCATCGGCGACCCGGTCGAGCACTCGCTCTCGCCCGCGCTGCACAACGCGGCGTTCGCGGCTCTCGGACTCGACTGGGTCTACGTCGCGTTCCCGGTCCGTCGCGGCGACGCACACGCCGCGATCGTCGGAGCGGTCGCGCTCGGCGTCCGCGGCCTGTCGGTCACCATGCCCCACAAGCAGGCCGCGGCACTCGCCGCGGATCGGCGCACGGCCGAGGTCGAACGGCTCGGCGCGGCCAACGCGATCGTGATCCGTGATGGGGTGTCGATCGCGTGCACGACCGACGGCGAGGGGCTGCTCGCGGACCTCCGCGCAAGCGTCGGCTTCGAGGCGACCGGCCGCCGCTGCGTCGTCGTCGGTGCGGGCGGCGCCGCGCGAGCCGTCGTGCTCGCGCTCGCCGAAGCCGGCGCCGCATCCGTCGTCGTGCTCAACCGGACCGCCGAGCGAGGTGAGCTCGCGGCGGCGCTCGCGGGTCGTGCCGGACGGGCGGGTCGGGTCGAGGACGTCGACGACGCGGACCTCGTCGTGAACGCCACGCCCGTCGGCATGCGTGCGGCTGCGGCCGCGGGTCCAGGCGCGAGCGCTCCCGCCGGCACGGGCCCCGCCGCGGTCGCGGCGGGAGCGCATCCCGCGACCAGGATGTCCGCGGCGAGAGCGCATCCCGCGTCCAGGACGTCCGCGGCGGAAGCGCATCCCGCGACCAGGACGTCCGCGGCGGAGGTGCTCGATCTCGCGGCGATCGGCGGGCGCCTCGTGGCCGGACAGCTCGCGGTCGACCTCGTGTACGCGCCGTCGACGACGCCGTTCCTCGACGCCGCGTCGGGGCACGGGGCGACGACTCGCAACGGTCGTGGCATGCTCGTGCACCAGGCGGCGGTCGCGTTCGAGCTGTGGACGGGCGAGCCGGCGCCCGTGGACGCGATGTGGTCGGCGATCGACGGATCCGCTGCCGACGCGAACTCAGCGGGCGGGCAGGCCCGCGGCGGGCCCGAGACCTGACGGGAGGCGATCTGCGGGCGGGCGCGGCCCGGCTGCTGGCCGCTCCCGGACCCTGCGATCTCGGGCTTCACGCGAGCCCCCACCCGGACCGGCGCCCCCGTCCCGACCCGCGCCCGCCCGCACCTGCCGGTCGTCGCACGGTGGTTGACCGGTAGCCTTGTGGCCCGTGGCCGCTCACCTGCTCGACCGGGGCGCACGAGTCCGCTCCCGTCGCGACGAGCGGGGCGCGGCCGCACTCGCACGCCATCTCGACGTTGTGCTCATCGCGTCGACGCTCGTGCTGGCCGGGCTCGGGCTCGTCGTGGTGTACGCCGCCACACGCTCGACGTATCCGTTCGAGCCGACGTACTTCCTCAAACGACAGATCGTCTTCACGTTCATAGGTATCGGCGCGATGGTCGCGGTCGCGTCCATCGACTACCGGCGCCTCGAGCAGTGGGCCTACGTCATATTCGGCGGGATCGTCCTCGCGCTCCTCGCGGTGTTCGTGATCGGGCGGTCGTCGGTCACGACCGGCACCGGCGGGACGACGTCGGGTGTCGCCCAGCGATGGATCAATCTGGGCCCCTTCCAGTTCCAGCCGTCGGAGTTCGCCGTCCTCGGCCTGATCGGCGCGCTCGCGCTCTACATGAGCCGCCACGAGGCAGACCTCGGTCCGAAGCGGCTCGTCCCGCTCGCGGGAATCGCCGCGGTGCCACTTCTGCTCGTCGTGAAGCAGCCGGACCTCGGCACGGCGATCGTGATGGTCGTCGTGAGCTTCACGATGGTCCTCGTCGGCGGCGTGAAGCTCCGGTACATCGTCGGGTTCGCGCTTCTCGGGGTCGTCGCGTTCGTCGCCGGCATCGACCTGCACCTCGTCCACTCGACGCAGCTCCAGCGCCTGACGAGCTTCCTCCATCCGAACCAGGGTGCGCTCGGGGCGAACTACCAGGCGGACGTCGCGAAGAACGCGATCGGCGCCGGTGGCCTGAAGGGCGCGGGGCTGTTCAAAGGGCTCGTGACGAGCCTCAACTACGTGCCCGAGCAGTCTACGGACTTCATTTTCGCGACCGTCGGCGAGCAGCTCGGGTTCATCGGATCGGCCGTGGTCATCGGACTCTACGGCGTGATGGCGCTTCGGATGCTGCGCGCCGTCCAGGCGGCCCGGGACGGTCTCGGCCGGCTGCTGTGCACCGGTGCGCTCGCGTTCCTCGTCTTCTCCGTCTACCAGAACATCGGGATGAACATCGGCCTCATGCCGATCACCGGAATCCCGCTGCCGTTCTTCTCCTACGGCGGGTCCGCGCTCATCGTGTTCTACGCCTCCGTCGGACTCGTGTTGAATGTCGAGATGCGACGGCACCGAATCCGATGACCCGCGACGCGGCGGACGAGCGCGGACCGACCGCGGCCGACGCCGGCGCCGGCCCCGGCGCGCCCCGAGAGACCGGCCCGACTGGCGCGGACGCCGGGGGGCCGCACGTCGACGACACGACGGTCGAGGCGTTCCCCGAGGTGGCGGACGAGGCGGCCGAGCAGTCCGCGGACGGCGAAGTGCTCGCCGAGACGTTCCCCGAGGAGCACGACACGGCGGCCGAGACCTCCGCGAACGACGACGACGGTCCCTACCTCGGCGAGGACGCGTTCGGCTATCCGGACGCCTACGACCAGATGCGCTTCGTCGACGTCGTCGTGCCGCTCCCGAGCACGAACGCAATGGTGCTGCTCGAGGAGATCTCGCCGCCCTGCCGGCTCCTGCGGATCCCGATCGGGCTCCAGGAGGGTGCCGCGATCGCGTACGCGGCGCAGGACATCGCGACGCCGAAGCCGCTGACCCACGAGCTGCTCACGTCCGTGTTCGAGTCCTTCGGGCTGACGGTCGACTTCCTGCGGATCACCTCGGTCCGGCAGAGCTCGTTCTCCGCCGAGATCGTCCTGTCGGGACCGAGGGGCAGCCGGACGCTCGCGTGCCGCCCGTCGGACGGCATCGTGCTCGCGCTCCGTCAGCGCCTCGGCGCGCCGATCATGGTCGCGCCGGACGTCCTCGACGAGGTGGGGTTCGAGCGGGCTCCCGAGTAGCCCGCTGCCCGGTCGCCCCGACGGGGCAGCGCTGCCCGCCACAGGGAGGACGACTGCTCGTCCCGGTCTCGCCGTGGTTCCGGACGTCGCGCGACGAGCTGCTACTGGGTGGTCCAGATGGGTGTCGGCGGCGCGGCGGGCACGTGGTTCCCCTCGTTCGAGATGCGCATGAGGAGGGCGAGCAGGATGTAGTTCGCCACGAGTGACGAGCCCCCGTAGGAGACGAACGGGAGCGTCATGCCGGTGTCGGGGAGCAGCCGCGTGACACCCGCCATGATGATGAAGGCCTGGAAGCCGAGCGTCACGGTGAGGCCGACCGCCGCGAGCTTCGCGAACTCCGAGCGCGCCCGCAGGCCTGCGCGCAGCCCGCTTCCGACGATCAGCACGTAGCCGACGAGCAGGGCCACGGTGCCCACGAGCCCGAGCTCCTCGCCGATCGCGGCGAAGATGTAGTCGCTCGTCGCGACCGGGAGCACCACGTTGCCCGGGGTGTTGATCTGGACGAGGCCGAGACCGAGCCCCGACCCCCAGAGCCCGCCCCGGCCGAACGCGAGCTCGCCCTGGATCGGCTGGTAGCCGCCGGACTGCGCCTGTGACCACGGATTGAGCCAGATGCTGATGCGGTCGTTGACCTGGGTGAGCAGGTGCGACGCGAAGTACGCGCCCGCGGCGAAGAGGACGAGCCCGATCAGTACGTAGGTCCAGCGCCCTGTCGTGATCCACAAGAGCGTCAAGAAGACCGCGAACACGAGCAGCGAGAACCCGATGTCGTGTTCGGCGAGGATCACGAGCAGCGAGAGCACCCACGCGACCGCGATCGGGCCGAACGCCCGGAGGTCCGGCAGCAGGTGGTCGCCGACGCGCCTCGTCGGGATCGTGAGCAGCTCGCGCTTCTCGACGAAGTACGACGCGAAGAACAGCACGAGCAGGAGCTTCCCGATCTCGACGGGCTGGAACGAGATCGAATGGAACGAGACCCACAGCTTCGCGCCGTACGCGTTCTGGTTCGCGGGGCTCCGGCCGATGACCGGGAACAGCGGGGCGACGAGCATGAGGAACGCCGCGGCGAGGATCAGGTACCGGTACCGCTCGAGGTCGCGCGATCGCTTCACGGCGGCGAGCACGATCGTGTAGGCGACGAGACCGAGCACCATCCACGCGACCTGCTGGCCGGCGTGGCCCGGGTCGAGCGCCTCGATCATCACGTAGCCGATGCCGTTGAGCGCGAGCGCCACCGGCATGATCACGGGATCCGCGTCGGGCACGAGCCGGCGGTTCACGATCTGCAGGCCGAGCGTGAGCCCGACCATCGTGAGCACGATCTTCAGCGCGTTCGCCGGAAGCGCGTCGCTCAGCGCCAGGGAGACGAGGAGCGCGGCGAACAGGACCATCACGGAGGCGACGATGAGCAGGCCGAGCTCGCTCCGGCGCCGGGCACGCGCCCAGCGGCTCGGCGTGCCGAATATCGCGCGCCGCGGCAGGGCACGCCGGGTCACCGCTCCCAGGCTCACGATCCATAGGCTAGTTGGACGCCGGTGCACGACCGGGGCCGGGTAGCCTGACCGATGTGACCGGCGATCTGCGGGAGGGGTCCGCCGAGGCCGAGCATCGGGTGCCGGGGCCGTCGTCGGCCCACGCCGGCGACGGGGCGTCGGGGCACGACGCGCCTCGCGGGCCGGAGGAGTTCGGCGCGGCGCGCTTTTTGAACCGCGAGCTCTCGTGGCTCGACTTCGCGGCGCGCGTGCTCGACCTCGCGGCCGACGTGGCGACCCCGTTGCTCGAGCGCGGGAAGTTCCTCGCGATCTTCGCGACCGGGATGGACGAGTTCTTCCAGGTGCGCGTCGCTGGGCTCAAGGATCGGCACGAGGCAGGGCTGCGCGCCCGCTCGGCCGACGGCCGGACCGTGAGCGAGCAGCTCCGGGCGATCCGGGCGCGTGCGGGCGCGCTGGCTGCGCGTGCGGAGCGCATCTACCGTGACGGCCTCGTCCTCGACCTCGCCGCGTCCGCAATCGAGATCGTCTCGTACTCGGCGCTCGACGAAGACGCCCGGGCCGAGCTGCGCGGGATCTTCGAGCGCGACATCTTCCCGGTGCTGACGCCCCTTGCGGTCGACCCCGGCCACCCGTTCCCTTACATCTCGAACCTGTCGCTCAACCTCGCGGTCGTCGTCGCCGACCCGGAGACTTCGGAGCGACGCTTCGCCCGTGTCAAGGTTCCGCCGCTGCTCCCGCGCTTCGTCGCGCTCGGCGACGACCGGCGCCTCGTGCTGCTCGAGCAGGTCATCGCCGCGCACCTCGACCAGCTGTTCCCGGACATGGTGATCGGCGCGCACCACGCGTTCCGCGTCACGCGCAACGCGGACCTCGACCTCGACGACGGCGAGGCGGACGACCTGCTCGCCGCTGTCGAGATCGAGCTGCGGCGGCGTCGCTTCGGGCGGGCCGTGCGCCTCGAGGTCGACGCGTCCATCGAGCCGGACGTCCTCGAGCTGCTGCTCAGCGAGCTCGAGCTCACGACCGAGGACGTCTACGCGTGCACGGTGCCACTCGACCTCGGCCAGCTGTGGGCCGTCGTGCGGATCGACCGGCCGGAGCTCCACGAGCCCGCCTGGATCCCCGCGACCCAGCCGCGCCTCGCCGGACACGGCGAGGACCCCGTCGACCTGTTCGCCGTGCTTCGCGAGCGGGACGTCCTCGTCCAGCATCCGTACGACTCGTTCGGCACCTCCGTCGAGGCGTTCATCTCCGCGGCGGCCGAGGATCCCGACGTGCTCGCGATCAAGCAGACCCTGTACCGGACCTCGGGCGACGCGCCGTTCGTGAGCGCGCTCGCCCGCGCCGCGGAGTCCGGCAAGCAGGTCGCGGCGCTCGTGGAGCTGAAGGCGCGCTTCGACGAGCAGCGCAACATCGTCTGGGCCCGCCAGCTCGAACAGGCGGGGGTCCACGTCGTCTACGGCGTCGTCGGCCTGAAGACGCACTCGAAGACCGCGCTCGTCGTGCGCCGTGAGCCCGACGGGATCCGCCGGTACTGCCATGTCGGCACCGGCAACTACAACTCGGACACCGCGCGCGTCTACGAGGACATCGGCCTGCTGACGTCCGACCCGGACGTCGGTGCGGACCTGAACGACCTGTTCAACCACCTGACGGGTTTCTCGCGCTCGAGCACGTCGCGCGCGCTCGTCCTCGCCCCCGAGCGCTTCCGACCGTGGGTGCTCGAGCAGATCGCGCTCGAGACCGAGGCAGGCGAGTCCGGACGCATCACGATCAAGGTGAACGGCCTGACCGACCCGGAGATCGTCGACGCGTTCTACCGCGCCTCGCAGGCCGGCGTGCTCGTCGAGCTGATGGTCCGCGGCGTGTGCGCGCTCCGTCCCGGGGTCGCCGGGCTCTCCGAGCAGGTCACGGTCCGCTCGATCGTGGGCCGGGTGCTCGAGCACTCCCGCATCTACCGGTTCGGCTGGCCGTCGCCCGAGGTGCTCGCGGCGTGCGCGACGCGCGACGACCCCGAGGTGCCGCACCTTCGCGCTCCGGAGCCCGGTGCGCGCCGGGCCCGGTACTTCATCGGTTCCGGCGACCTCATGGAGCGGAACCTCGACCGGCGGATCGAAGCGCTCGCGCCGGTGCTCGCGCCCGAGCTGTGCAGCCGTCTCGAGGACATCCTCGCGCTCGATCTCGCCGACGACACGCACACCTGGGTCCTGGCCGACGACGGCACGTGGGGTCGCGTGCCGTGCCTGGCCGGCGTGAACGCGCAGGTCCGGCTGCAGGAGCTCGCCGTCGAACGTTCACGACGCCGGCACGCCAGCGAGCTGGCGGGCTGAGCCGGCGTGCGGATCGCGGCACTCGACCTCGGGAGCAACTCGTTCCACCTCCTCGTCGTAGAAGCGCGCCTCGACGGGAGCTTCGTCCCGCTCGCGCGCGAGCGCGAGATGCTCCGCCTCGGCGACCTGGTCGCGCGAACCGGTGCGATCGGCGAGGAGGCCACGACCCGCGCGGTCGAGGTGATCCGGCGATTCCGAGCCGTGTACGAGTCCCAGCGGGCCGACGAGGTCGTCGCGCTCGGCACCGCCGCGCTGCGCGAGGCGGTCGACGGCGTGGAGTTCGTGGACCGGGTGCGCGAGGCGACGGGCGTGCGGATCCAGGTCGTCGACGGGCTGCGCGAGGCGGAGCTCATCTTCACCGCGATCCGCTCGAGCGTTCTCATCGACCCGGGGCCGGCCATGGCGGCGGACCTCGGCGGGGGGAGCCTCGAGATCATGGTCGGCGATCGCGCCGGGCTCGGCTTCGCGGCGAGCGTCCGGCTCGGCGTGGGGAGGCTGACCGCGGAGCTCGTGCGCTCGGACCCCCCGAGCGCGTCGGACCGGGCGCGCCTGCGCGACCGGATCGACGAGGAGCTCGCACCGGTGCTCGAGGAGGCGCTCTGGGCGAAACCCCGGATGCTCATCGGCTCGAGCGGCACGTTCGTCTGCATCGCGCGCATCGCCGCGAGCCTGCGAGACGGCGGCACGCCGCCGACGATCAACCAGCTCACCGTTTCCGCCAAGGACCTCGCGGGCGCGGCCAAGCGCATCATGGGGTCGACGTCGGTCGAGCGCGCCCGGCTGCCGGGGTGCGACGCGCGCCGAGCGGAGCTCCTGCCTGCGGGCGTCGCGGTGCTCGACGCGTTGCTCGACGCGACGTCGCTCGACGAGTTCACGGTGAGCGAGTGGGCGCTCCGCGAGGGCATCGTGCTCGCGACGATCGGCGCGCACGATCGTGCGGAGCTCGGGGACGATCCGCGTGCCCTCCGTCGGACGTCCGTCCTCGCGCTCTGCCGCAGGTCGAACTGGCGCCAGCGGCACGCCCGTCATGTCGCGGCGCTCGCGCTCGAGCTGTTCGATGGGACCCGGCAGATCCACGGGCTCGACGCGGAAGGGCGCGAGCTGCTCGAGCTGTCGGCGCTGCTCCACGACATCGGCGAGCACGTGAGCCGCTCTGGCCACGATCGGCACACGGCGTACCTCGTCGAGAACGGAGGGCTGCGCGGTTTCTCGCCGACCGAGGTCGCGAAGCTGAGCGTGCTCGGCCGGTACCACGTCCGGGGGAACCCGAAGCCGAGCTTCGAGTCGTTCGCGCTCCTCGGCGACGCGGAGCGCGACGAGGTGCTCAAGCTCGTCGCGTTGCTCCGCCTCGCGGACGCGCTCGACGCGGCCCACGCCTCGCTCGTCGAGCACGTCAAGGTGAGCTACCCCGGCGGGAGCGCCCGCCCGGAGACCGGCACGCTCCAGGTCGAGCTCGCGATCGAGGCGCACGGCGACGCGGAGCTCGAGCTGTGGACCGTCCGGCGCAAGCAGGAGTTGTTCGAGAAGGTGTTCGACTGCGCGCTCGCGCTCAGGCTCGTCCGGCTCGGACGGGCGCCGTACGATCCGGACCGGCTCGGTGCCGGTCTCGCCTGAGGCGGACCGGAAGGATCGGGACGCGAATCGCCGGGCCCCCGGCGGGCCGCGCCGGCGAGACGTGGCGGTGACGAGCCGGCCGCCTCGTGCACCCGCCCGCCGGAGACCGTCAGCCGGCCGCCGCCCCACCTCGTGGATGGGGGTCGTCGCGGCGCGACGAGCGGTCGTCGTCCGCTAGGTGCGCGCGAGCGCCGGTGCCCTCCCGCGGGAGCGCGTCGCCCGGCCCGCTCGCGCCCGGCGGTTCGCGTGCCCCGTCGTCGGCCGGAGTCGCACCCGGCCTGCCGGCTTCGGCAGCGTCCGGCTCGTCCGCCCGGTCCGGCGTGCCGCCGGGCGCGGGTGGCCGCGTGACCGGCAGTGGAGCGGTGGGCCCCGCGCCCGCCGCGTCGCTCGCCATGTCGTGGAGCGCCCGCCGGCGCGCCCGTAGCCCCGAACCGCGAGGAACCCGCAGGCTGACGTACGCCGCCGCGCCGACCGGGATCGGCAGCCAGAAGTTCACGAGCCGCCACGCGAGGACCGCGAGCGTCGCGGGGCTGCGCGTGACGCCGAAGCTCACGAGCAGCGCCGGGGCGGAGGCGTCGATGACCCCCAGCCCGCCGGGAGTGATCGGGAGCACCGCGAGCACGTTCGCGATGCCGTACGCCGCGAAGAGCTCGAACGGGTTCACGAAGCTGCCGAACGCGGCGACGAAGGACCACAGCGACGCGGCGTCGAGGAGCCAGTTGAGCGCAGCCCACCGGAGCGCACGCCGGAGCAGGTCCCGGTCGTTCGCAAACGCGCGCAGGGAGTCGCCGAGCTGCCTCACGAGCGCCTCGAGACGGTCGGCTCCGAGGATCGGGATGCGCCGCCCGATCGCCCGGACGACACGGATCGCGCCCGCCTCGCCGTGGGTCAGCGAGTAGGCGAGCGCTCCGACCGCGAGAAGCGCGAGCATCCCGACGAGCGCGACGACCACGTAGATCGGGTGGAAGCCCGCGATCGGGATCGAGATCACGAGCGAGAACCAGAGCATGACGTTCAGCACGACGGCCGATCCCATTCCCTGGGTCGCCATCGCGAACGCCGCGTCGGTGCCCCGCACGCCGTTCGTCGTGAGGAGCCGGTAGCCGATCCCTGCGCTGCCCGCGCTGCCGCCCGGCAGCACGTGCGAGACGGCGAGGCCCGCGAGGTCGATGCGGAAGATCTTCGAGAGCCCGGGACCGCCCCGGGGGAGGAGGGACTGGCTGAGCAGAGCGTAGGAGAGCAGGGCGGCGATCTCGCAGACCACACCCGCCAGAACCCACGCCAGTCGGATGTGCGTGAGCAGGTACAGGTGCTTGCTCGCGCCGACGAGCTCGGGCACGACGACGTACTCGAGCGCGAGCAGGAGCAGGAAGATCACCACGCTGTGACGAAGTGGTGCGGGCACCATCGATCGCCACGAGCGCCGGCGCGCGCCCGCGCGCCCCTTCGGGGCAGCGGCGGTCGCCGACTCGTCGTCGGGCGCGGGCGGCCCGACCAGTGCCGACTCGTCGTCGGGCGCGGGCGGCCCGACCAGTGCCGACTCGTCGGCGGGCGCGGGCGGCCCGACCAGTGCCGACTCGTCGTCGGGCGCGGGCGGCCCGTGCTCGACGGGCGTGCCGAGCTCGTGCTCGGCGACGTGCGCGGGGCGCCGCGCACTCGATCGACGCATCCCACCATGGTTGCACGCGCTCGCGGGTGTGCATCACGACCCGCCGCCGCCCGTGCCCGTCGGCTTGACTGGTCGGATGCGAGAGCCCTCGGACGCGAGTGCCGGCCGGGATGGCGACGTCGGGCGCGAGGACGCGGCTCGCGCCGGCGATGCGTCCGCGTCGGCACCCCGGTGGTGGCGCTCGTCGCCGGCGACGAACGTGCAGAGCCGGGCGGTCGAGCGTCTCGTCGTGCGCTCCGCGGTGCTCGTCGCGCTCGTCGCGCTCGCGACGGTCGTCGCCGCGCTGCTCCTGTGGCGGCTGCGTCTGCTCGTGCTGCTCCTGCTCGTCGCGGTGTTCGTAGCCGTCCTGCTGAACCCCGCGGTGCGAGCGCTCACGAGGCGCGGGATGTCTCGCGGCGCCGCCACGGGCGCCGTGTACCTCGTCGGGGTCGCCACGGCTGTCGCACTGCTCTACCTGCTCGTCCACCCCGTGTACGGCTCCGCGACGCGCTTCGCCAAGGAGCTGCCGAACCTCGTCTCGCAGGCCCAGCACGGTCGCGGCCCCGTCGGGAGGCTGGCGGCGCGGCTCCACCTGCTCAGTTTCGTGAAGAGCCATGCGCCGAAGCTCGAGAGCGTGATCACGAAGCTGAGCAAGCCGGCGCTCTCCGTCGGCAAGACGGTCGTGAGCGGTCTCGTCGGCACGGTCACGATCGTGGTCGTGAGTTTCTTCCTCCTGCTCGAGGCGCCGCAGATCTTCGCGGGAGTGCTCCGGTGGATGCGTCCGGAGCGCGCCGCGCTCACGCGTCGGATCGCAGACGACATGGCCCGTCAGGTGACGGGGTTCATGGTCGGCAACCTCGCGACGTCGGTGATCGCCGGCGTCGTCGTCTACGCGTCGCTCCAGATCACCGGTGTGCCCTTCGCCGGCGTGCTCGCGATCTGGGTCGGCCTCGTCGACTTCCTCCCCCTCGTGGGCGGCCTGCTCGCCGGCGTTCCGGCAGTGGGGCTCGCGTTCCTCCACTCGCTTCCCGCGGGGATCGTCACGGTCATCGTGTTCGTCGTCTACCAGCAGGTCGAGAACCACGTCCTGTACCCGGTCGTGATCTCGAGGACGGTCAGCCTGAACCCGCTCTGGGTGCTGCTCGCCGTGCTCGTCGGCGCCGAGGTCGGCTCGGTGGTCGGCTCGACGTTCGGCGGGCTGTGCGGCGCGCTGCTCGCCGTGCCCGCGGCGGGTGCGGTCCAGGTCGGCGGCCGGGTCCTCCTCGACGGGCGCGCGGGCGGCGCGGGGGTGCGCGCGCCGCGGGGCGAGTAAGTTTCCCCCGTGCGCGTGCTCGTCGTCCTTCCCACCTACAACGAGCGCGCGACGATCGAGCGCCTGCTGCGGGCGGTGAAGGGCGCGCTCGACGGCGCGGACGTGCTCGTCGTGGACGACTCGTCCCCCGACGGGACCGCGAAGATCGCCCACGAGGTCGCCGAGGAGCTCCCGGGGATCGCCGTGCTGTCGCGGCCTGCGAAGCAGGGTCTCGGGCCCGCGTACCGCGCGGGCTTCGCCTGGGGGCTCGAGCACGACTACGACGTGCTCGTCGAGATGGACTCGGACTTCTCCCACGACCCCGCCGCGCTACCCGCGCTCGTCGAGCCGCTGACGCGCGGCTACGAGGTCTCGATCGGCTCGCGCTACGTGCCGGGCGGGAGGATCCCGGACTGGACCGTGCTCCGCAGGCTGCTCTCGCGCGGCGGGAACGTCTACGCGGACGTCGTGCTCTCGCTCGGCGTGAAGGACTCGACCGCGGGCTTTCGCGCGTACGCGGCGTCGCTCCTCCGCCGGATCGACATGGACGGGATCCAGGCGGACGGCTACGGCTTCCAAATCGAGATGACCTACATCGCCCGGTGCGCCGGCGCCCGGATCGCGGAGGTGCCGATCACCTTCGTCGACCGCGTCGAGGGCACTTCGAAGATGTCGATGCGCACGGTCACCGAGGCGCTCCGGCTCGTGACGTTGTGGGGCCTGCAGCGCCTCGTCGCCCGCACGCCCGATCGCGTCCGCTCCTCCGGGCCGTCCCCGGTCGACGGCGGGGTGTCGAGCGGGACCTGACCACCCGGAGCCTCGCCGCGGCGCGACCGATCAGGGTCGGACCGCGACCGCGAGGAGCGCCTGGAGCTTCAGCTGGGTCTCCGCGAGCTCGGACGCGGGGTCGGAACCGTCGACGATCCCGACGCCGGCGAAGAGCCGTGCGCGGGTCCCGTCGATGATCGCGCTGCGGATGCCGATCCACCACTCGCCGTCGCCGTCGGCGCGGACCCAGCCGACGGGTCCCGCGAAGCGGCCACGCTCGACGTCCTCCGTCTTGCGCAGGTAGTCGAGAGCGGCCTCGCGCGGCGAGCCCCCCACGGCCGGCGTCGGGTGCACCGCGGCGAGCAGGTCGAGCGCGGTCGCGACGGCGGGTGCGCCGGTCTCGCCCGCCCCTCGGTCCGAGGACGGGCGCAGCGTGCCGGTCACGCGAGTTGCGAGGTGCGCGACGTTCCGGAGGGCGAGCAGGTGGGGGACCGTCGGGGCGTCCAGGGAGGAGCAGTGCGCCGCGAGCGCGTGGACGATCGCGTCGACGACGATGCGATGCTCGGCACGCTCCTTCTCCGAGGCGAGAAGGGCGGCGGCGAGGTGGCGGTCCTCCTCCGGGTCCCCGCTTCTCGCCACCGTCCCCGCGAGCGGTTGCGACACGACCTCGTCGCCTCGTCGGCGGACGAGCAGTTCGGGGCTCGCCCCGACGAACCCGTCGATCGCGAACGAGCAGCACGAGGGGTGGAGCGCGCGCAGGCGCTCGAGCAGATGGTGCTGGCGCAGGGGCCGGTTGGCGTCGACGGCCACCTCGCGGACGAGCACGACCTTCTCGAACGCACCCTGGTGGATCGCGTCGAGCGCACGGGCGACCCGGACGCGGAAGTCGTCGTGGCCGTGGACCGAGCGGAGCTCGAACCGGTCGGGCGGCTCGTCGTCCGAGACGCCCGAACCGGTCGGTGGGCTCGCGCCGGCGAGGAACGGGAACGCCCCGAGCGCAACCTCGACCTGCTCCGGAGTGCCGACGGCCGTCGCCTGGAGCTCGTCGCCGCGCGACACGACCTGGACCGCGGGCACGAGTAGCTCGGACCAGCCGCCGGGGTCGAACGCGAGCGCGCCGATCGCGACCGGCCCGGGCACGAGCGAGGCGTCGGTGTCGCGCCACGGCCGGATCGCGGCGAGCCGCCGCGAGGCGGCGGTCACGCCCGACCGGTCGTCGAGGCCGAGCGGCAGCTCGATGTGCGCCGCATCGCCCCAGCCGAGCACCGACGCACCGTCCCGCTCGACGACGCGCCCGGCGCGCATCGCGTAGCGGCGCGCCGCGGCGAACGTCGGCTCGTCGATCGCGACGGCCGCGAAGACGAGCTCCTCGTCGGGCTCGGTACGCGGACCGAGGGTCACGACCGCACCGCCGGCCGCAGTCCCCGCGCGCCAGCCCGCGTGGCGGTCACGACCTGGGTGATTCCGCCGCTGAGCGCGTGATGGCGGGTCGCGACGAACCCGGCGTCGGTGACGATCTCGAGGAGCTCGTCCCGCGGCGGCAGGTACGCGACCGACTTCGGCAGGTACCGGTACGCGGCGGCGTCGGACAACGCCGCGCCCAGCCGGGGGACCACGGCGGTGAACCAGACGCGGTGGCCGGCGCGCAGCACCGCGGAGCGGGGCGTGTCCACGTCGAGCAGTGCGAGGCGCCCGCCCGGCCGGAGCACGCGAGCGCACTCGTCGAGCACCGCGGGGAGATCCGCGAAGTTGCGGACCGCGAACCCGCTGACGACGCCGTCGAGCGAGCCGGAGCGGAACGGGAGCGCACCGCCGTCCGCCTGGGCGAGCGGAGCGCTTCCCGGTCGCGCCGACGCGAGCATTCCGAGCGAGAGGTCGGCGCCGACGCAGTGGTAGCCGTGGGACGCGAGCTCTCGCGCGAGGTCGCCCGTTCCGCACGCGAGGTCGAGCACGCGCGCGCTCGGCGCGAGGCGGAGCAGGCCGATGGCCCGGCGTCGCCAGCCGCGGTCCAACCCGAGGGTCATGATGCGGTTGACGAGGTCGTAGCGGGGCGCGATCGCGTCGAACATCGCGCGGACCATCTCGGCCTTCGCCGCACCCTCGGGCAGCGGGGCGCCGCGCGCACCGGCCGCGAGGGAGCCGGCGTCGCGCGCCCTCGCGGGGCGCTCGACAGCGGTCAGCGGAACCAGATCTTGTAGTACGAGCGACTGTGCGGATGGAGGAGCAACGCGACGAGCGCGACCTCGAACAGCAGCGTGAGCAACCCGCCGCCCACGTAGCCGCGCACGAGCAGGTAGAAGGGCAGGAGCGAGGCGAGGACCGCGATCCAGTAGCCCCACTTCTTCTCGTTCGCGACGCCCACGCCTCCGAACACCTCGAAGAGCATGAGCACGAGCTCGTACCGCCCGTAGCCGCCGGTCAGAAGACCGAAGAGCAGGCTGAGGGCCGCGTTCCAGTAGAGCAGGACGACCGCGATCTGCAGCGTCTGCGGCTGGTGGGCCGGGAACCACCGGCGCTCGGTCACGCTCTTGTTCGCCACGGCGACCATTCTGCCAGCTCCGGCGCGCCGCGGCGACGCGGCCGCGCGGTCGGTGTCGTGTCCCGGACGTGGCGGCCGGCGCCCGCGCGCGCGTCGGGGCCGTGCCGCCCGAGGGCGCCGAGGGCGCCGGTCACCTCGTGGGGCCGGTGTGCTCGCGGTCGGCGGCTCGGGGATGCACGGCCCTTCCCGCGATGACGAGCGCGCCGGCGATCGCCGCGCCCGCGGCGACGAACGCGCAGTACAGGTAGAACCAGCCCGTGAAGCCCGCGGAAACCACCACCTGTGCGCTCGCGGCCGCGGATCCCCTGAAGCCGAAGTCCGCCGGGCTCGGTGCGGGCTGGGCGAGCGCGGAGACCACCTGGGCGAAGAGGGCGAGGATGCTGCCGGCGAGGAGGCCCGCGCCGATCGCGCCGGCGTCGCGCGCGGCGTAGAGGGCGTACAGCGCGACCGCGACGACCGCCACCATCGCGAGGACGTCGCCGGTGATCGCGAGCGCGGGATTCGCGAAGACGTTGCCCGCGGTCACCGTCTCGTGCGCACCGGACAGGGTGGAGGAGAGCGTGTAGCGGTCCCACGGGGGCGCGAACGTCACCGCGGCACCGACCGCCACGAGGAGCCCGACGGCACCGCCCGGTCCGGCGCGCCGCAACGCGAGGGCGACGCGCCGGGCGACGCCCGGCCGTTCGCCGGGCGCTCGGCGGTCGGTGCGCAGGAGCGACACGAGCGCGCCCGTGAACGCCGCGGTGCAGATGAGCCATCCCGCGAACGCGAGGTACATACCGGGACCGACGGCTCCGGCGGCCTGACCGGGCGCGGTTCCGAGGTCCGCGACGAACAGCCCGAACGTGACCGCGCCGAGCCCGGTGCCGAGTGCCGCGCCGGCGCGCACGACGCGCCCGCCTGCGAGGAGCAGGGCGGCGGCCGCCGCCCATCCGGCGAGG
>Ga0307374_10001638_pt1 | contig 41082 bp, 33 predicted proteins | sample OX3MG_FD_202532 | JGI IMG/M metagenome (GOLD analysis project Ga0307374, IMG submission 202532) | Soil microbial communities from Risofladan, Vaasa, Finland - OX-3 | ecosystem: Environmental > Terrestrial > Soil > Coastal area > Acid sulfate soil | place: Finland: Risofladan, Vaasa | collected... | reverse complement strand
CATTCTCGCATCCTCCTACTTTGGTCAGCAGAAGGATGACGAATCAGGCGTTCACTGAAAACCCGGCTTTTTCAAGTCACACCCGCAATCCGATAGAGTCAGCGAATTGTAAAGCGCTCTGATCTTAAGCTGGCGGATTGAGCCACGGATAAAACACCGATGCAACACGGATAAAGCCCGATGGAACTTTATCTTCGCCCGGCCAAAAGTAGAGCTTAAACGCAGGGTTCTCAATTCCTAATCCGTGTTGGACCCGTGTTTCATCCGTGGCTAAAGTCCGTGAGTGTCGCTGATCCGCCCAAACGCCCCGAGCCTGGTTTCTATGTGGAAAAGCGCTAGGCCGATCCGCCGGTCAAGCGATGCAAGTCTTCGAAAAACCGCGGATAAGTCTTGGCCGTGCAGCCCGGATCGCGGATCACCACGCCCGGCACGCGCAGCCCGACCAGAGCCAAGCTCATCGCCATGCGATGGTCTTGATAGGTGTCGAGTGCCGCGCCGTGCAAGGGGCCGGGAGTAATCTTCAACCCGTCGGCCAACTCTTCGACCGTCGCGCCGAGTTTGCGCAGCTCGGTCGCCAAGGCGCCGATACGATCGGTCTCTTTATGACGAATATGAGCGACGCCGCGGACCGTCGTCGGACCGCTGGCGAAGAGCGCCACGGCGCCCAGCGTTTGCACGGTGTCGCTGATCGCATTCAGATCGACGTCGACGCCGTGCAACGGGCCGCCGGCCACAGCGATGCGGTCGGCGTCGATGGTCACCCGGCAGCCCATCTTTTCGAGCACGTCGACGAAAGCCACGTCGCCCTGCAAACTCTGGCGCGAGAGCCCTTCGACCGTCACTTCGCCGCCGGTGATCGCCGCGGCGGCGAAAAAATAGCTCGCCGCCGAGGCGTCGGGCTCGATTGAATAGTCGCGGCCTCGATACTTGACGCCTGGCGGCATACGAAAACGGCTCAAATCGCCTGCCGGCACATCGACGCCGAAGGCCGACATCACGGCCAGCGTCATCCGCACGTAAGGCTGCGAGACGAGCGTCCCCTCGACGCCCAGTTCCACCGGCCGATCGGCGTAAGGCGCCGCCATCAACAGCCCGCTGAGAAACTGGCTCGATACGTCGCCCCGCACCTTCGCCAGCCCGCCGGGCAAGCCATGAGCGCGAATGACCACCGGCGGGCAGCCGCCCGGGCCTTCGCTCTCGACGTCGGCGCCGAGCTGCTGCAAGGCCTCGACCAGATCGCCGATCGGCCGCTCGCGCATCCGCGGCGTACCGTCGAGCCGGAACGTTCCGCGCCCCAAGGCCACGAGCGCCGCTAGAAAGCGAATCGTCGTGCCGCTGTTGGCCACGTACAGTTCGCCGCCCTCGGCCGGAATGCGACCGCCGCAACCTGCCACGCGCAACGCGGCCGACGGCCAATCGGCGTCGATCGCAATGCCGAGACGCCGCAAGGCCCCGATCATCACTTGGGTATCTTCGCTGTCGAGCGCGCCCGTGAGCGTCGATTCGCCTTCGGCCAACCCCGCGCAGGCCAACGCGCGGTTGGTAATGCTCTTCGAGCCCGGCGGCCGGATCGCGCCGCTTACGGGGCCGACGACTTGGATTTCAATTTCGTCTCGCAAACTAGTAGACGCCTCGTTTCAAAAACTTGACGGCGCTGGGACGATTGAGAGCGCCGGGGGCAATTTAGAGCCTTTTATAAGGGGATAGGGGGATGAGGAGGAGATGGGGAGATAAAGAATGAGATTATTCCCATTCACTCGTCAATCTCCGGATGGAAATCGCCTCTCTCGCTTCGTCCGTCTCTCTGTAATCCTATCCCCTGATCTCCTCCGCATCCCCCTATCCCCTTTCAAAAAACTTTGCTCCCAGCTCCCCGCCCAATCCCTAATCGCTCTCGCGCGGAAACGCCAGCCGCAGCAGTTGCAACAACAAGAACGCCAACAGCAAAGCCAACAGGGCATGCGGCCAAAAATCGGCCAGCGGGACGCCGGCGTGAACGGCGGTCGTGGCGACGATCACGAACAGCAGCACCCCGATCAGCAAGAAACAGCCGATCCCCGACATCAGCCCTTTGAACGTACTTTGTTCCGAAGCCGATTCGTAGTGCAATTCGATCGTGCGGCCGCGCTGCAAGCTGTGTTCGACGGCGTCGGCCAGTTCCATCGTGTTGGCGGCGTCGAGCCAGTCGGGCTTGAGCGGCTGGCCCGACCGCGCGCGTTGCATCTGGTCGAGAGCAAAACGGGGCGCGTCCCAAGGCTCGAACGTTTCCGATTGCACGCCGCCGGCCAGCCGGGTTTCCAGCTTCCAGACCTGCTCGCCGGCGGGGATTTCGAGCGTCGCTTTGCCCTCGGGCCCGACGAAATTCCACCTGGCGCCGCCCGAATCTTCGCCGGCGACCACCGACCAGCGAACCAGCACGCCGCCAGGCCCCGACATCTGCACGCCGAGATTCGCGTAGTTCAACTCGCCGGCCGACTTGCCGGCGCCCGCGGCGCCCGTCGGAGAAGTCATCGCGGCCACCTTGTTCAGCCTGCCGCACAGCATCCGCACCAACTCCATGTCGCGCACGAAGCCGGCCTGCACCGTGCGACGGTCGCGCTGGGCGAACGAGCGCTCGATCACGAGCTGCTCCGGCGGTCCCAGCCCTGGCCGATTTTTCGACTGCAAGAGTTCCGCCAATCGGGCGAGCGCCGGATGCCCTAGCGCCGGCAGGTACGGCAGCATCAGACAACGGCTTTCCTGCCGGATCATGTCGAGTTCATAATACACGAGCATCGAATCGTGGATCGGATGCGAAATCACCAGCGGCACGCCGGCCTGCACCAGCTTGCGAAGTTGATCGGCCCGAGCGTCGTCGTCGGCGCCGCGGCCCACGATCACCGCCTCGCACGGCGAGCCGCTCAACAGGCCTTCCCAGTGTTCATCGATCGATGCCAGCGGCGCGAACTCGCGGACCGCGGCGGCGGCCTCGCCGACGTCGTGGGCCGAAACCAGCTCGTGCTCGTGACTGCGCGCCGCGGCGGCGGCGAGCTTCAAGGCGTCGGCATCGGCTCCGAGCAAAGAGAATTTCATGTCGTTAGCGAGGTCGTTCCCGGGGTCTCGGCGTTTAAAGCCGGCGAATGTGGAAGCCGCCGTCGACGTTGAAGCAATCGCCCGTGCTGTAGGGAAAATAATCCTGCACGAGCGCGGCCACCGCTCGCGCCACGTCTTCAGCCTGGCCCCAGCGGCCCATCGGCGCCAGACCGGCGGCCAGCAGTGAGTCATACTTTGCCTTGACCGGCGCCGTCATGTCGGTGGCAATCACGCCCGGACAAACTTCGAACACCTGGATTTGTTCCTTTGCCAGCCGTTCGGCCCAGAGCAAGGTCAGCATCCGCACCGCCGCCTTCGAGAGGCAATAATCGGCCCGATTGCTGCTGACAGCATAGGCGGAGATCGACGAAATATTGATAATCTTGCCGCCGGGCGTCTTGCCGCCGGCGATCAATTCCAGCATTCGCCGCGCGGCCAGTTGCGAGAGGAAGAACGGCCCTTTCAAATTGGCGCCGAACACCTGCTCCCAGTTTTCCTCGGTCGCATCCAGAATATCCAGGCGGCCGGGTGAGGTGATGCCGGCGTTGTTCACCAGCACGTCGAGCCGGCCGAACTCGGCCAGCGTGCGCTCGATCAGCCGGGCCCGGTCTTCGCCGCGCGAAACGTCACCCTGGCAGGCCAGGGCTCGGCCGCCTTGCGACTCGATCTCTTCGACCGTCGCCTTCGCCGCCTCGGCGCTGGCCGCATAGTTCACCACGACGGCGTACCCCAGCCGGGCGAGTTCCAAGGCGATTGCGCGACCGATCCCGCGCGAAGCGCCGGTCACCAGGGCGGCAGGGAAGTCGGACATGGATCCTGTGAAAGCGGGTTTGCAGAAGCGTTAAGAGTGATTGTAGCGATCCGCCTTCCTGACCGCGACGGGGGCTGCGGCCGCGCACAGCCGCGAATTGATGCACGTCCAAGCGATGGGCGGCTGCGTCTTCTCCAACGCGAAGTCCCAGTTCGCTGGGGCTTCGCCTAGGCTCTGCCGCCAGCCACCCCGGCTGCTAACATTCGTCAAAACATGGCTGACAAGGCGTTAGCCGCCTGAGTTTACGGAACCGATCACCCGCTCGCAGCGGGCCAGCAGCTTGTCGTGTTGCAGGGCGCGAAGCCGAGGCTCGGCGCGGCGAAAGTGCTTTCGCGCGGCTTCGAGGTCGCCCGCCTTTGCTTGGGCCAGCGCCAGCCGGGCTTCCATGATGTCGGCGGCGGCCGCCGCCGTAGCGTTTGCCTTTGCGAACGCCTGCTGTGCGCGAAATGCCGTTTCCAACCGCTCGACCGCCAATTGAGCGTGGCCTTCCGCCAAGGCGATCATGCCTTCGACCGCCAGGGCGAACTTCTGCGCCAGGTCGCTCATCGGCTGTTGCATCGCATGCTGCCACAACTCCTTGGCGCGCCCGACGTCGCGCTGTTCGTCGAGCAGGGCCCCGGCCAAGTCGAGCAGCACGGCGGGATCGTCCGGGGCGTGTTCCAGGGCTTTCTCCAGCGCCGACAGAGCCATGTCTCGCTGATTCGATGATCGATAGACCGAGGCCATCAGCAACGACCAGAACTTCGCTTGCGATATCTCCCCGTTGTTGGCGAAAGGCAGCACGACATTTAGCGCCTCGTCCAGCCGCCCAAGTCCTGCCAATGCCTTGGATTCGTGCCAGGCGACGCCGTAAGGCGCCAGCTTCCCGCGCAGCGACGGCAGCAGCCGCAAGACTTCGTCCCAGCGACGCCACGAGTCCGCTTCCAGCAGCCGATCGTATTGCATCGACGGCAGATGTGCGACGAGGGCGAATAGCGCGGGCAGCAGCAGTCCCGCGGCAATCAAGGCTTCGCCCCAGCCCCAGGGCCATGAATTGAAGCGGCGCAAGGTAAAGGCGACCGCAATCAGCGCCATCAGTTTCCAATTTGCGACATAGGAGCGGGCCGTATTCGCAAGCAGGCGTTGCAGTCCGCTACGAGTGCGGTTTTTGGCCAGGTCACGCGCTGTAATCAACGGGTTGAGCTCCAGCGGCTTCGCATCCTTTGCCATGAAATCGTCGGTGTGCAAGACGACGTTCTCGTAGCCGCGCTCTTGCAGGGTCTCGATCGCGGCTTTTGCGGAGTCCGCGTCCAGCAACTCGGTGACGGTACGCCCGGCCGGGTTTTTAACCGTCAACAGGTATTGCGCCATGAAGTTCACCGGTAGAACGAGGTCGGGCGGAAGGGACGGCGGACGCAACGCTTGCACTTGGCGCCCTAAACGTATCGCTGCGGCAATCGACAATCAATCATGGAACCGGCTCCAAGCCGTTTTTTATTCGCCGTTTTTCGCCGCCGTGAGCAACGGTGCGACTTCCGACATCTGCGGCTGCATCGTTCGAGCGGTCGAGTTCGTCTTCCCCGCGGATCGGCCGAATGGTTAAGATGCTCTCCTGCCATGTCGCGATTACGCCTACTTTTGACCTTCGGCGCCCGGCCCGAGGCTATTAAAATGGCCCCGGTCGTGCAAAGTTGTCTGCGCCGGCCGGAAGAGATCGAACCGATCGTTTGCGCAACCGGGCAGCATCGCGAAATGCTGGCGCAAGTCACGGATTACTTCGACATTAGGCCAGACGTCGATCTGGCCGTGATGCAACCTGGGCAATCGTTGGCCGGATTGACGGCCCGGTTGCTCACCGGGCTCGACGAGACGATCGTTCGCTACGCGCCCGATTGCGTCGTGGCCCAAGGCGATACGACCACGGTGCTGGCCGCGGCTTTGGCGGCCTTTTACCGCCGCACGCCGTTCGTCCACGTCGAAGCCGGCCTGCGGACCGGCGACTTGCAATCGCCTTGGCCCGAGGAACTCAACCGCCGCGCGGCCAGCCTGGCGACCAGCCTGCACTGCGCCCCGACGCGCCGCGCCGCCGATCATCTGCTGGCAGAAGGCGTGCTGGCCGAACGCATCCGCGTGACGGGCAATACGGTCATCGACGCCCTGCTTTGGACGATCGATCACGAACGAGCGGGCGGCGACCATTGGCGGCGAAAGCACGCGGCGCTGGGCGAGCGGCGGATGGTGCTCGTCACCGGGCATCGCCGCGAAAGTTTTGGCGCCGGGTTCGAGGAGATCTGCCGCGGCATTGCCGCGCTGGCCGATCGGTTTGCCGACATCGAGTTCTTGTATCCGGTGCATTTGAATCCGAACGTCCGCGAGCCGGTCGAGCGGTTGCTGGCCGGCCGCCCGAACGTGCGGCTGATCGAGCCGGTCGCGTATCCCGAGTTTGTCTGGCTGATGGACCGTTCGTCGTTGATCCTGACCGACTCGGGCGGGGTGCAGGAAGAGGCGCCATCGCTCGGCAAGCCGGTGCTGGTGATGCGCGATACGACCGAACGGCCCGAGGCGGTCGAAGCGGGCGTGGCGGAATTGGTCGGCGCAAGCGCCGAGCGGATCGCCCGGCGAGGCGGCGAGTTGTTGTCGAATCCCGGCGACAGTGCGGCGCGCCAGGTTACAATGAATCCCTACGGCGACGGCCGGGCGGCGGAACGAATCGTCGATTTTGTTTTGGATCACTTTGGGCGCCGCGCGACGACCGCGGCGGCGGTGGAGGCGAAATGACCGGGGGCAAACGCTTTGTGCTGCTCGACCGCGACGGCACGGTCAATGTCGAGCGGCACTATCTTTCCGATCCCGACGAGGTCGAGCTGTTGCCCAACGCCGCTTGCGGCCTGGCCGAGATGGCGCGGCTGGGGCTCGGGCTGGCGGTGGTGACGAACCAATCGGGCCTGGGCCGCGGCTATTTCGACGCCGAGCGGCTGGAGCAAATCCACGAGCGGCTGCGGATGTTGTTGCGCGAAGCGGCCGGCGTCGAACTCGACGGCATCTTTTGCTGCCCGCACTTGCCCGAGGAAGACTGCCGCTGCCGCAAGCCGCGATCAGGCCTGATCGAGCAAGCGGCGCGCGAGTTCGGGTTTCGGCCGTCAGAGGCCTTCGTGATCGGCGACAAAGCCTGCGATATCGACTTGGGCCGCGGCGTCAAAGCAACCACGTTGCTGGTTCGCACCGGCTACGGCGCCGAGCATGAGGCTGGCGGGATCGCGCAGGCAGATTACGTGGTCGACGATTTGCAGCACGCGGCGCGAGTGATTCAGGGACTTCTTTCTCGTCGGTAGATAGCGGCAACCGTGGGGCGGCCTTCCAGGCCGTCAGTGCCGCGAGCGATTCTGAAAGCCGTCAACGCGCAGACGGCCTGGAAGGCCATCCCACGAAAGAAACGTGCCGTTCCTACCCCCCCAGCACGTCGTTCAGCACTTCTTCGGTGACGTAGATCGGCAGCGGCGGGTCGCAGGTGACGGCGACGGCGATGGCGTCGGAAGGTCGGGCGTCGATCTCGATCAATTCGCCTTCGTGCTTGACCCGCAGCCGGGCGTAATAGGTGTGATCTTTCAACTCGCTGATCACCACGCTCTGAAACTCGGCGCCGAGGTTGTCGGCCACGCTGACCAGCAGATCGTGCGTCAACGGCCGCGGCGATTGCAGCCCCTTCACGCGGCGATCGATGCTGGTGGCCTCGAAGATGCCGATCAGGATCGGGAAGGAGCGGTCTCCATCCACTTCCTTCAGGTAGATCACCTGCTGATCGTTGATCTCGCTGATGATGATCCGCGACAACTCCATCTGCACGGGCATAAACAAACCCTTAAGCCAACGAGCGGAACTGGGCGAGGACGATGCCCTCGCAAAGATCGATTATAAGTGCCCCGCACGGCGAGCGGCTAGAGGCCCGCAAAAAAGACTCGCGCGAGCAAACGGCGAGCGCTTGCCTTACGATGTTTTCCGCCTACGGAATTCGGTGAGCGATTGCTCGGCGGCAGCCAGTTGCGCGCGCACGTCAACGAGCGCCGCGCGCTCTTTCTCGACGACTTCCGCCGGCGCGCGGGCCGTGAACTGCTCGTTGGACAACTTCTTTTCCTTGCCGGCGATCAAGCCTTCGAGCCGGCCGCGTTCTTTCTCCAGCCGGGCGATCTCGGCGTCGATATCGATCAGCCCTTCCAAATCGACGAACAATTCGAGGTCCTTGAGGCTGATCTGGGCGTGCGTGGCCGACGGCGCGGCATCGGGCCCCCAGGCGACGGCCTTGGCGCCCGCCATCGAGGCGAAATAAGGCGCCATCGGCTCGAGCAACGCCGCCGTCGTTGCGTCGCAACGGGCCGAGAATTCGATCGGCGTCTTGGGCGGAATATTCTGCCGGCTGCGAATCTCGCGCAGCCCGCGCAGCACTTCTTGAAACCGGGCGAAGCGGGCTTCGATCTGGGCGTCTTGCCGCTGCATTTCGGCTTGCGGCCAATCGGCGACCATGATGCTGTCGGCTGCCGCGGCCGCCGCCGTCAAACCGCGCTTCGGCGCCGCCTCGGCGAGCAATTGCCAGATTTCCTCGGTGATGAACGGCGCCGCCGGGTGCAATAGCCTGAGGATCGTATCGAGCGTGTGGGCCAGCACGCGCTGCGCCACGGCGCGCTCACCCGAGTCTTGCAGCCGGTTTTTCACCATCTCGACGTAGAAGCTGCAAAACTCGTCCCAGGCGAATTCGTAGAGCTGCCGCATCGCGTCGGCGAAGCGGTAGCTTTCCAGCGCTTTCGCGACCTCGTCGGTCACGGTCGTCAGCCGGCTCAGAATCCAGCGGTCTTCGACGGCCAACTCGGCATCGGCCACCGGCGCAGGCGAGTAGCCTTCCAGGTTCAACAAGGCGAAGCGGGCCGCGTTCCAAAGCTTGTTGCAGAAATTCCGCGCCAATTCGAACCGCTCGCTGACCACCGCCCCGCGCGGCAGCGCCTTGTCTTCGGGCTTGTCGGCCCACTGCGTGGAAAACTCGCCGCCGCACTGCGGGCACTTGACGCGCGGCTGCACGCGGTTCTTTTTCGTCTGCTCGACCAGCTTGCGGCAGTGCGGGCACTCGAAATCGACCGGCATCCGCACGTCCTGCGTTTCGGTCGTCAGATGTGCCAGGCCGAACCGCAACGCATCGGCGCCGAATTTTTCCATCACGTCGATCGGGTCGACGCCATTGCCCTTCGACTTCGACATCCCTTCGCCGTAGCCGTCCAGAATCTTCGGGTGGATGAAGACCTCGCGGAACGGCACGTCGCCGACGTTGTGCAGCCCGGCGAGCACCATCCGCGCGACCCAGAGCGTGATGATGTCGCGGCTCGTGACCAGCGTGCTGGTCGGATAGTAATACTTCAGTTCCGGCGTCTGTTCCGGCCAGCCGAACGTCGAGTGCGGCCAGAGAGCTGAACTGAACCAGGTGTCGAGCACGTCCTGCTCGCGCGAGAGCTTGTGCCCTGGCACGGAGTCTTCCGTCAGGTCTTGTTCCTGGGCGCAGATCAACCATTGATCCTGCTCTTCGTCGCGCTGCCAGACAACGTCATTGCGTCCGGCGAATGCCTTTTTCAGATCGGCCTCCATGGCGGTCGGCGCGTACCAGATCGGAATCCGGTGCCCCCACCACAACTGCCGGCTGACGGGCCAGTCGCGCTTTTCGCCCAGCCAGTCGAGATAACCTTGCGCATAACGCTGTGGAATAATCTTTACGCGGCCGTCGCTCACGGCGTCCATCGCCGATTGAGCTAACTGGTCCATCTTCACGAACCACTGATCGGCCAGATACGGCTCGATCGGCGTCTTCGAGCGGTCGGAATGGGCCAGGTCGATCTCGCGGTCTTCGACCTCGACCAACAGCCCTTGCGCTTCCATGTCGGCCACGACGCGCTCGCGGGCCTTGAGAATCAATAGCCCCTGGTAGACGCCGGCGTTGGCGTTCAGCGTGCCGTCGGGATTGAGGATGTTGATCATCGGCAGATTCTGACGCTTGCCGACATCGTAGTCGTTCGGGTCGTGAGCCGGCGTGATCTTGACGCAGCCGCTGCCCAATTCCGGTTTGGCCCACTTGTCGGCCACCAGTGGAATCTCGCGATTCAGCAAGGGCAGCATCAGCTTGCGGCCGGCCAAGGCCATGTCGCGAAGCTTTATAAGCGTCGGCAGCACGGTTGTGCGGCGTGCGGCCAAGGCATCGAGCTGCGATTGCAGTTCAGGCCGTTCCTTGTCGCCGGCCGCGGCGAGCTTTTGCCCTAATTCGGCTTCCGCCTGGTCGAGCGCCTTGGCCGGATCGGGATGCACCGCGACCGCCGTATCGCCGAGCATCGTCTCAGGACGCGTAGTGGCGATCGTCACGTGCGTCGGCTCGCCGGGCCGCGGCTCGATCACCGGGTACTTCATGTGCCAGAAGTGCCCTTTGACCTGCTCGTGATAGACTTCGTCGTCGCTGACGGCCGTTTGCAGGTAGGTATCCCAGTTCACCAGCCGCTTGCCGCGGTAGATCAGCTTTTCTTCGAACAGCTTGAAGAACGTGTGCCGCACGGCGCGGGCGCAAACGTCATCGAGCGTGAACCGCGTGCGCTGCCAGTCGCACGAGCAGCCCATCCGCTTGAGCTGCCCGAGAATCCGCTGCTCGTAGTCGTTTTTCCACTGCCAGATCCGCTCGACGAGCTTCTCGCGGCCCAGATCGTGGCGGCTCTTCTTCTCTTCCTGCAACAGCCGCCGTTCGACGACGGCCTGCGTGGCGATGCCCGCATGGTCCGTGCCGGGCATCCACAGCGCATTGAAACCTTGCATCCGCTTGAAGCGGATCAGGATGTCTTGCAGCGTATTGTTGAGCGCATGTCCCAGGTGCAAGGCGCCGGTGACGTTCGGCGGCGGAATGACGATCGTATACGGCTTGCGTTTCGGGTCCGGCTCGCTATGGAAATAGCCGCGCTCTTCCCAGAAGCGAAACAAGCGCTGCTCGGGTTCGGCGTGTTGGTATTGTTTGGGCAGTTCGTTCATTTAATCCAAAATCCAAGGCCGGACGAAAAAGCCACAGAGGCACGGAGAACACGGAGAGAAATAACGAATGAGGCGGCGGTCACAGTCGAAACTGCTGTTTAAGGTAAGCTAGCCACGGATGAAACACGGATTGAATACGTACCACAAAGTCATGTTAGAACGAATCTCTTCAAAAAAATCCGTGTTCGATTCGTGTTCCATCCGTGGCTCGCCCATCTCCGTGATCTCCGTGTCTCCGTGGTGAACTCCCTCGCCTATCCGTTCGTCGCCGCACTGACGTTTGAGGATGCGACTTTCGACCCTTCATCCTTGCACAATTTGTATTCGACGCTATCCACCAGCGCGAGCCAACTGGCCTCGATGATGTTCTCGCTGACGCCGACCGTGCCCCAGACGTCGCGTTCGTCGCGGCTTTCGATCACCACGCGAACGCCGGCGGCCGTGGCGGCCTCGGAGTTGATGACGCGGACTTTATAGTCGACCAGGTGCATGTCTGCCAAGTTCGGGAAGGCCGCGGCCAGGGCTTTCCGCAAAGCGGCGTCGAGCGCATTGACCGGGCCGTCTCCCTCGGCCACTTCGTGCCGCACCTGATCGCCGATGCGCAGTTTGACCGTCGCCTCGGTCGTGGCCGCTCCGTCGCCATCCGCCTCGACGTTGACGTGGAAATTGAGCAGCTCGAAATGCGGCGTGAATTGTCCGGCCGATTTCTTGACCAGCAGGTCGAACGAAGCTTCGGCGGCCTCGAATTGGTAGCCCCGGTTCTCCAGCGCCACGACCTGGGCCAGAATCTTGTCCATCAACTCGCGGTCGTGCTGCAAGTTGTGTTTGGCGGTGAGGGCCGCGATGTTCGACCGGCCCGACAATTCACTGACCAGAATTCGCCGCTCGTTGCCCACCAATTCGGGCGCCATGTGCTCGTAGCTCGAAGCCACGCGATTGACGGCATGTACGTGCATGCCCCCTTTGTGGGCGAAGGCGCTAGAGCCGACGAACGGCTGGCTGGCGCGGAAGTTCATGTTGGCCAGTTCATAGACGTACCGCGACAGTTCGGTGAGATGCGCGAGGCTCTCGGGCCGCAGCACTTCATAACCTTGCTTCTTGATTGCCAGGTTGGCGATGACCGAAATCAGATCGGTGTTGCCGCAGCGCTCGCCCAGGCCGTTGATCGTGCCTTGCACCTGCACGGCGCCGGCGTCGATCGAGGCCAGCGAGTTGGCCACCGCCAGTTCGCAGTCGTTGTGGCAGTGAATGCCGACGGGGACCGACAGCCCGGCGATCGCCTGGCGCGTCAGCTCGGCGACCTCCTCGGGCAGGCTGCCGCCGTTGGTGTCGCAGAGCACGACCAGGCTGGCGCCCGCTTCGGCCGCGGTCTGGATCGTTTTCAGAGCGTAGCCGGGGTTCGACTTCCAGCCGTCGAAAAAGTGTTCGGCGTCGTAGATCACCTTGCGCCCGGACTGCCGCAAGAAGCGGACGCTGTCGGCGATCATCGCCAGGTTTTCTTCCAGTTCGACGCGCAGCACCTCCTTGACGTGGAAGTCGGAGGTTTTGCCGACCAGCGTAATGACCGGCGCGGCGGAATCGACCAGGGCCTTCATGCCCGGATCGTCGGCCGGGGCGACCCCTTTGCGGCGCGTCATGCCGAAGGCGCAAATACAATCGGGCGGTAAAGCGAGCTTCCGCACGCGCTCGAAAAACTGGGCGTCTTTGTCGTTGGACAGCGGATAGCCGCCTTCGATGTAATCGAAGCCCAAGCTCGCCAGCCGCTGGGCAATGAGCAGCTTGTCCTGCAACGAAAAGCTGACCCCCTCGCCTTGGCTGCCGTCTCGCAGCGTTGTGTCGTAGATCTCGATGCGACGCATGGGTTCCTCGGGCTCGCTGGAAAACAAAAAAGCCCTGGGCCGGTTTTCGGCCGCAGGGCTGATAGTTGATCGGTCGTGCCGTTCAATGCCCTTAAGGCCGCGCCTCCGGAATAATTACGATCATCCCGATCATCGAACCATGTGCCGCCGCGCCGAGGGCTTCGGCGGGCAGGCGGCGGGGCTCGAATCGCGGATTCATCGTCATCGGTCGGCCTGATTTTGGGCAAAAAACGACTGCTAAAGCATATGGCGAGCAGGGGGGGGCCGTCAACCGGACGACCGGGCAAGTTCGGCTTCGCGGCTTCCCGCCGGGCTCTTCGGCAGGTGCGCCGCAATTGCACAAATCGTTAGCCATCGTGCGATTCCGCCCGCTCCGCCTTGCGCGATCCGCCCGACATTCACCTTGGCATGCTTTATGCGACCACATATTGAGAGATTGAAGCGTTACGGATTCCAAGTGAAGGAGACGCCGAAATGCGATTCACATTACCTTTAACCGCGCTCGCATGGGCGTGCTGCTGGGTCGCGCCCGCCATGGCCCAGAGTAGAGAGGCAATGCCGGCGAACCCGAATGTCCGATTCCCCGGTCGCGAAGCCGATGCGGCGATGATCGAAAGCCTCGATGCCGGCGAAATGAGCCCTGCACTCAATCCCGGCGGCAATCGGCAACCCAGTCGGTTCCCCAACGGCCATTGGCGGTACTATAACCCCAACAAGGCCTGGTTCATCGACAACAGCAACAACTGGTCGACGTACGATCCGCAAACCTACGACATGTGGCGCCGTTACTATCCGGGCAGCGCCTACTTGGGAAATCGAGGCTATTACGACAATCGTTACTTCGCCAATCGCCACTACGGCAACCCCTATGCCGGCAGCCGCTATTCTCGCGGCCGCTACTACGGCGACGCCCGTTACTATTCGGGCCTGCGCGGCCGATGGTGACCAGTTCAAGCTCGCCGCCGCACGACCTGGCGGCGAACCGTAAGCGCCGCCGCCAACGCGAGGCCCAGCACGGTCAGCCAGGGCAACGACGCGGCGATGAATAGCGCGATCGCTTCGGCGAAGGCGACGAGCGAAGCCAGCGACGAATGGAAACTGCGGCCCAAGCGCGTGGCAAACGCCGCCTCTTCGGCCGGATGATAAACGCTGATCTCCGAGACGCGCAGCGTGACGGTCGAAAGCGACGTCAAGTCCGTCAGCACCCGCAGGCGGCCTTCGAGCCGTTCGATCTCGCCGCGGACGCGGGCGATCTCGCGCTCGACGGCCAACACCTCTTCGAGCTTGCCGGTCCGCTCGTCGAGCAGTTTGAGCAGCCGGGCCTCCTCCTGCTTTTGGTTCCGCACCCGAGCTTCGATGTCGTAAAACTCCTCGCTGACGTCGCTGGAGCTTGTAGAAAGCGAGCGGATCTCTCCCAGCGGGCGAATCGCGTCGAGCAAAGCCTGAAACCGCGCCGACGGCACGCGCATCCGCCAGAGTCCCTGGCGCGAGTCGCCCGGCATGCCGCTGACCGACGAACTGGCGACGAAGCCGCCGAACCGTTCGGCCAAGCCGCCGATTTGGGCCGCTACGTCGGAAAACTTCTCGACCGCCAACTCGACTTCGGCGTCGTAGATGATCATCCGCTTCAGGCCGGTCGCCCTGGCGGATGCGAGGTCGCCGGGCAAAGGCTCTCCGGCGGCGCCACCGGCTGGCGCCTCAGCCGCCGGGGCATCGTAGTACCCTGCCCCGGCCTCCGCAGGAGTCGCGGTTGCTTTGCCCGGCGGGGCGTAAGCCCTTTGCGGCCGCGGCGATTCGGCCTGGCCGCAACCGGCCGCCAACGCGATTAAAAACAGCCAACCGCCCAGCACTGGTCGATTCATGGAATTAGCCCTCGTCGTATATCGGCGCCGCGGTGCGCGGCTAAGGAAATGAAGCCTCTGTCTCTAAGACGCGCCGCGGGCCCATGAAATTCCCAACCGGGGAAGAATCAGCCCCAAAGGTGACGGCCGAAAGCGGACTGAGATTCCAATTTTCCGGTATGGAAATGGTTTGCAAAAAAAGGTATGGTTCTTTACACGACTCCCGGTTAGGAAGCGGGGGTCGATTCCTCAAGACCGCGAGCCGTTTTCTCCTCTTCGACCTCTTTCGCTCATGCTCGCCTCGTCTTCTCTCAGCGTTCGGCCCGCGGAAGATCTCTGCGGTTCTCTCTTGTTCGTCGGTTTCTGTTTCAGTTAGCAAGGGTCGTTCTGATGAAGATGTACGTAGGCAACTTGGCTTGGTCCGTGACCCAGGCGGATCTCGAATCGCTGTTCGGCGAGTACGGCGCGGTACGTTCGGCGGAGGTGATCATGGACCGCGAGACGGGTCGCTCGCGAGGTTTCGGCTTCGTCGAAATGGACAGCCAAGAGGCCGCTCAGCAAGCCATGCAGGCCCTGAATGGCAAGGACTTCCAAGGCCGCAACCTGACGGTCAACGAGGCCCGCGAACGATCGCCTCGCCCGGGCGGCGGCGGCGGACGCGGCGGCTATGGCGGGGGCGGCCGGGGCGGTTACGGCGGCGGACGCGGACGCGACTAAGCGCCGAAAGCGATTCCACCCGATCGCAAATCGATTCAATCAGCCCCGGGGGCGGACGATCCGTTTCGCCCTCGGCGCTGTTTCTCTTCCAATGCCGGCCCGCCGGTACTCGCCTCTGCCGCGACTTTCTCACGGAACGTTTGGCGGCGGATCGCAATATTGCCCCAGCGAATCGGGCTTCGCCAAAGCTCTGACCGAGTCGCCCGTCGCTTTGCGAGTCATCCCTGGGCGGGGCCTGACCGAGCCCTAGGAACAGGCCTGGCAGGCGATCATAATGCGGCTTGAGCGCCGTCGCGCGGCGGCGCCGCATTCGCTGCCCCGGCGGCGCGGCGAGCACTGGCGCCCACTCCCTTCGCCCAGCCCTTCGTGGAACAGAGACTCGTCCTCATGGCCAACGTCAGTGCGACCGCCAAGAAGATCATTGGCAACGTCGAAAAGGTGATTCTGGGCAAGCGGCAAGAGGTGTTGCTGGCGCTGGTCTCCTACTTCTGCGAAGGGCATATTCTGCTGGAAGACGTGCCGGGCGTGGCCAAAACCATGCTCGCCCGGGCACTGGCCCTGAGCGTCGATTGCTCGTTCAAGCGCGTGCAATGCACGCCCGATTTGCTCCCTTCGGACATCACCGGCGCCTCGATCTTCAACCAGAAGCTGACGGAGTTCGTGTTTCGCCAGGGGCCGATCTTCGCCCAGATCGTGCTGGCCGACGAAATCAACCGGGCCACGCCCCGCACGCAGGCCGCGCTGTTGGAAGCGATGGCCGAAGGCCAGGTGACGGTCGATGGCGAGACCTATTCGCTCGAAAAGCCCTTTCTGGTGATCGCCACGCAAAACCCCGTAGACCACGAAGGCGCCTTTCCGCTGCCCGAGGCACAGTTGGACCGCTTTCTGGTGCGGCTCAGCCTGGGCTACCCGAGCATCGAGGAAGAGGCCAAGATGCTCGACCGGCTGCAACGCGGGCACCCGATCGACAATCTCGCCCCCGTTGTCACGGCAGCCGACGTGATCGCCTGCCAAAAGGCCATTCGCGAAGTCTACGTCGACGAAAAGGTCCGCAATTACATCCTGGAAATCGTTCACGGTACGCGGCTGCACGACGACGTGGCGCTGGGCGGCAGCCCGCGGGCCTCGCTGGCGCTGTTCCGCACGGCGCAGGCGGTAGCGGCGATGCGCGGCAACAACTTCGTGCTGCCCGACGACGTGAAGCGGATGGCGGCGCCGGTGCTGACGCACCGCCTGGTGCTGCGGCCCGAGAGTCGGCTGCGGAAAGTTTCAGCGGCGCATGTGGTCGAAGAAGTGCTCAACGAAACGCCAGCGCCGATCGCCAAGAGCGGGGCCGCCGCTTCATGAGATGGTATCTCGGCGCCATCGCGATTTTGCTGGTCGCCCTCGTTTTCCAATTGGGCCTGTTGGCCTACGCGATGTACGTGCTGCTGGGGCTGATGCTCCTCAGCCGCTTCGTGGCCCGGCACTGGATCGAGAATCTATCGGCCACGCGCGAGTGCAACCGGCTCTCGGCCGAGATCGGCGACAAACTGGCGGTCGTCGTGACCGTTTTGAACAGCGGCAAACTGCCGGTCGCCTGGACGCTGGTCGAAGATAGTTTGCCGCGGCAGGCCCTGGTGCAGCGACCGCCGCGGCTCAAGGTTCATGGCCGGCGGCTGCTGGTGGGCATGCTCAAACGCGGCGGCAAGAAGGCGTTGCTCTACCAGGTCGAGTTTCAGATGCGCGGCTATTACCAGATCGGCCCGGTGATCCTGGAAACCGGCGACTTGTTCGGGCTGCACCGCCGCTACCGCGTGGCCACCGAGCCGCACTTCGTGCTGGTCTATCCGAAGCTGGTGCCGCTCGAGGGCTACGACCTGGCTTCGCGGCGGCCGGTCGGCGAGATTCGCCTCACGCACCGGCTGTACGAAGACCCAACGCGGATTGCCGGCGTGCGGCTCTATCAGCCGGGCGATCCCCTGAACCGCGTCAACTGGCGAGCCACGGCCCGCACCGGCACGCTGCACAGCAAAATCTACGAGCCTTCGACGATCGCCGGCGCCACCGTTCTGCTGAGTTTTCACGAGCAGGAGTACCCCAAGAGCAACGAGCCGCTGCGGTCGGAACTGGCCGTCACCACGGTGGCCTCGATCGCGAACGAAGTTTATCTGATGGGTCAGCAGATCGGCTTTGCCACCAACGGCCGCGACGCCGCCGACCGCATTCGGCAGGAAGGCTGGGTCCACGACTTCCGCACCCGCGCCGCCGCCCAGAAGAATGCCAACATGACCGACCGCAGCGAGCGCCTGCAACCGGTGAGCGTGCCCACGCGGCGCGGCCCGGAACAGCTTTGGCGGATTCTCGAAAGTCTGGCCCGAGTCGAATTGACCGACGGGCTGAGCTTCGCCCAATTGATCGGCGAGACGGTCAGCCGCTTGCCGCGCGACGCCACGGTGATCGCCGTGCTGCCGGCCGTTTCGGCGGAAACCGCTTTTGCCCTGGGCAGCCTCAAACGCCGCGGCTACGCGGTCGTGGCCGTGTTGATCATGTTCAATGAATTCGAGTTTCAAGACGCCGCCGGCCGGCTCTTGGCCCAAGGCATCGAGGCGCGCCAGGTCGCCGATGAAGCGAGCCTCTCGGCCCTCTGCGGGCAGCATTTGATGCGATAAAAGGAGGAGTCTGGCGAGAAAGCCGACTACGTCATACTATAATAAACAATGAAGCTGGCGAAAGTTCATGCCCTCGGGCGTTCGTTTGCCGCCCGAGTTGAAGGAGGGGGGAAATGTGGCGCCAGGAGAGCACACGAGAGTCTATCGAGCAGTCAGTGAACAAGAGTATCGAGATATCCTTTCCAGTGGGCGGCTTCGGCCGGGGCCGAACTCGCTGGAAGGAAAATGGTTCGCCGGTTCGCTCGACGGAGCAAAAGCCCATGGCGATGCGCTATACCCGCATGGACGGTATCTGTTAATCGAAGTCGAAATTCCCAACGATGCTCCAAGCCTCTTTCTGGATATGAACCTCGACGGTCACGGTCCGGCGTTTTTCCTGCACAGCGACGATTTGCCGGCTCTTCGGCCCCGCGTTTTGGAGTAATCAAACATGGTGACGAAGAAGGCTCTGATCGAGTGGATTCCAAAGGGACAGGGTGGTAGAACGCGGCCTCCGCTGGGTTTGGGCGATCCCCCTTACGCGACCGTGCTGCGTTTCACCGACGAGCCGTGGCCGCACACGGCAGGATCTTGGTCGTTGGCGGTCGCCAAGATCGAGTCGATGGGCGACGAATATCGCTGGTTGGCAGACGTTCACTTTCTTTTCGACGAAGCGCCGCACGAGTCGCTTCGCGAGGGACGCGCGTTTGAACTCTACGAAGGGAGTAAATGCGTCGCCCGCGGAACGGTTCTGTCGGAGGCGACCGCGAGATCGAAGAATTCCGTCAAGTCGGAAAGCCCAGCCAACGGCTAAGTCGTCTGGGAATTCGGCGTCAACGTCAGAATTAGCTATTGCGAAGAACGGGCGGTCGTTCATGGCACGTAAACGCCGCGAACAGATGACTAGCATCGATTACGTGGTGATCGCGCTCAGCCCGGCGCTGATCATGGTGCTGGTGGGCAGCTTGTGTTTCTTTCTGCTGGAAGTGTTTTATCGCGGCCAGTACGAAGCCCGGCTGACGTGGATCATGTTCTGGTTCGTGTTCGCGATCGTGCTGATCGCGCGGATCTCGATGGAAGAAGGAGCCGAAAAGGCGAGCGTCTACGGGCTGGCGCTGGCTGGCGCCGTCGGCGTGGCGATGCTGCGATTCGTCGACTCGCCGTTCATCGCCTGGGGCTTGATGGCCTTGACCTGGTGGTGCGCCCACAAGCTGACCTGGGATTGCACGCTCGTGGACGACGACCAAGACGCGTCGGGTGAAGGCTTGCTGCAAATCGCCGGGCTCGACGACAGCGCGGCATCGGCCGGCGAGCCAGGCGCGTCAGTTGGCGAGCGGGGGGCGTCAGCCCCCTGGTACCCGGAGGCTAACGCCTCCGGCTCGCCAGGCTCGCCTGTAACCGCCGGCCAGGATCGTCCGGCTGTAAAGAATTTTTGGCAGCGGTTCTTGGAAAGCCCTGAAGAGCGGCGCCGCCGCCCGCACGCGCCGGGGCTGTGGGTGGTTTACTTTTCGCTGGCGGCGTTGCCCCTGTTCGGGCTGGGGCAAGCTTTCATTCCGGCGGGAGACGTCTTGCGCCACCGGTATGCATTCCTGCTGTTGGCGAGCTATGTAGCGAGCGGCCTCGGCTTGTTGCTCACGACCAGCTTTCTCGGCCTGCGGCGTTATCTGCGGCAGCGCCGCTTGCAGATGCCGCTGGCGATGACCGGCGTCTGGCTTTCGGTCGGCGCCGTGCTGATCGTGGCCTTGCTGCTCGCCGCTCAAATCATCCCTCGGCCCAATCCCGAGTATCCAGTCGAGGAAATGATCGCCGGCGCCCTCGGTTCGCCCACGCGCGAGGCTTCGCGACACGCGATCTTGAAAGACAGCGCGACGAAGGGCGCCAAGGACGGGGCGGGCGGTAATGAGAGCGCGGAACGCGGAACGCGGAACGCGGAGCAAGGCAAGCAAGATCAGGGGCAAAGTCAACAGGGGCAGGGTCAACAGGGGCAGGGCCAACAGGGGCAAGGGCAACAGGGGCAGGGCCAACAGGGGCAAGGGCAACAGGGGCAAGGACAACAGGGGCAAGGACAACAGGGGCAAGGGCAACAGGGGCAAGGGCAACAGGGGCAAGGGCAACAGGGGCAAGGGCAACAGGGGCAAGGGCAACAGGGGCAAGGGCAAAAGAGCGCGGAACGCGGAACGCGAAACGGGGAGCAGAGCCGGGAAGGGCAAGCGTCGCAGCAGCAGGAGGAGCAAACAACCAATCAGCGTTCGTCGCAATCGATGCCGTCTGAAGCGCCGTCGAATGACGCGCCGCCTGCTGAACCGCCGACGCCGTCGCGATTGCCCGATTTGAGCAGCGTGCCGTTGGCCTCGTGGATTCGCTGGGCCATGTATGCCGCAATGCTGGCGGCGGCGATCTATGGGTTTTTAAAGTACCGCCGGCAGGTGCTGGCGTTTTTGCGGCAGTTGCTAGAGGAATTGAAGAATATCCTCAGCGGTCTGTTCGGCCGGCGTCAGGCCGCCGCCAGCGAAGCCGCCGCTGAAGCGAAACCGCCGCCGAGGCCGTTTGCGGCTTTCGAAGATCCGTTTCTCAGCGGGGCGGCCAGTCGGACTTCGCCCGAGCAGTTGGTGCGTTACAGCTTCGACGCCTTGCAGGCCTGGGCCTTCGAGCGAGGTTCGCCGCGCCGGCCTGACGCAACGCCCTTGGAATTCTCGCAACAGTTGGCCGGCCAGGCGCCGCAGATTGCAGCCGAAGCGCGCGAACTGGCACAACTCTATTCGCAGATCACCTATGCCCGCCGCACGCTCTCGCCCGACTGCCTGCCCTCGCTACGACAGCTTTGGGAGCACTTGCGAGCGACCTCTCGCTCCACCGCGGCACGATCGCTTTGAGCGATCGAGTTTGGTTCACCACGAAGGCACAGAGGACACGGAGAAGAAGGCGACGGCCCATAGTATCCAATCACGACAGGATTGGATTGGGTTTGCCAAGAGCGACGGGTATTGGAACCACGAATGTACGGAAACACGAATTGGAATCCGATTCAACTTTTGCATGCGTCTCGAACAATCCAAAATTCGAAGAATCTGATTCGCCCGTCCTGTTCTTATCTCTGTGTTCTCCGTGCCTCCGTGTTGAACTCCCTCGCTTGCGACGCCGCTATCGCTTTTCTATCGCCGTCGCTTGCTGGGCCTTACCGGCGGGCTTGGCGCCGTCGGCCTTGGGCGATGCGTCGAGCTGAATGGCAGTCACCTCGCCCAGGTGCAGCCGCGAAAGATAGCCGCCCAGCGAAAAACGCTCGTTGCCGGCCAGCGGCTGCGGATCGCGGTATGCGAGCAGCGTCTTGCCGTCGACGGCGATTTCGATCTCGCCGCGTTGCTTGGTGATCGAGAGCCGGAAGGGCTTGCCCTGCTGGTTGCCTTGCGGCACGCTTTTGAGCAGTTTGTCGTCTTTGAACAAGGCCAGCGTCTTGTGGCCGAATTGCACCAGGTATCCTTTGCGCTCGAAAATCGGCGCCTCGACGGCCTTGGCGTCGAAACTGACGTACAGATTCCGCAGGCTGGCGTGATGGTCGATATCGATCTTCTGCGAGCCTTGCAGATATTCCAATGCGCACGAAATCACCAATTGAAAATCGCTGGGCAACGTTTGGCGGCTGTTGACCCAGAACGGTCCGCCCCGGTCGTCCAGAATCAGTTCGGCCTTTTTCTCCTGCGGACGCCCTTTGGCGAGTTCCCAGGCGGAAACGCGCGGCTGGATCGTCGTCGGCAAGCGCAGCTCGCGGAGATCGATCGGTCCGCGTTTCAACTTCAACTTCGTCAGCCGGTCTTCCGGCACGGCGGCGAAATTGCGGACTTCGCTGAGATAAATCGCGAAGCCGACGTTCTCGGCGTTGACTTCCTTCAGCGTCACGATGCCCGCCGCCTCACCGGCGAGATTCAACAGCGGGCCGCCCGAATTGCCGTGGTTCACTGCGGCGTCGGTCTGATAGTAGTTCAAGCCGCTGAAGCGAATTCGCGTGGCCGAAATATTGCCCTTGTTGAACGACAGCACGGCCTCGTTCTCGCGAACGTACGGATAGCCGATCACGGCCACGTCGGCGCCGAGTTGCAGCTTGTCGAACGACAGCGGCAGCGGGGGAAACGAGCCGTAGTCTTCGCGCGCGGTAATCTTTAGTATGGCGAAGTCGAGGTTCTTATCCGCCGGGGCGGAAGCCACGGCCGCAGGGAACCAATCCAAGTCGTCGGGATCGCCCTTCGACGGCACGCCGACCAGAATCAGCGTGCCTTTGGCGGTCGGATCGGCCGCTTCGATCACGTGGCGGCTGGTGTAAATCAGGCCGTCGGCCGAGACCAAAAACCCCGAGCCTAGGGCCGTCTCGCGGCCGGGCGTGATGCGGCGAATGAAGACCACGCTTTTGCGGGCCTCGGCCACGTTGAACGTAGACTCGGCCTGCGCCGCCGAACAGGCGGCAGCCAAGTACAGCCCGGCGACGATCGCCAGGCGAATTGCCGGAGAACGGTTCATCATCGACGGCCTGCAAAATGCTGAAAAAAGCGAAAGCCCGAGGCCACTCCTGCATTATAGGACGGGGATGCGAAAAACGCAGATCCGCGGTCCGCCCTGCTCGCCCAGTTCGAAAAACGGGGAATTCGGGTCCGTACAACCCGATAGGGTAAAGATAAATTTTTTAGCGGCCCGCACCTTGACGGACGAATACGCTCCAAGTAAGTTCATTCAGGCTAGTGTCGATCGATTTTCAGGCGGATCGGCCAGTAACCGTGCGGGGGCGCGGTGAAGCGTTGACAGGAGCCAGATAAAACGCCTGACATCTTTCTGGGCTTTTCAAGCCGCGCGTGGTCAGCGGCGATTTTGCGCTGACTGCGGAGAGCGCTAAACCAACGGCTGGTTTTGTGCCGCTCCTCTCGCCAACGGTTGTTGCAAGACGTTGCGCGGCCGGAAAAGCTACCGTCGTTTTTTCCGGAACAAAGGAACGATCAAGAGGCGAAGTTTGCGCATTTCCGCCGCCACGGCACTGCGAGCGATGAGGGAACCGCTCGGGATCAGGTGACACGCTGGCTGCAAGGGGGGAAAGCGCCTCGCCAACCGTCCTGATCATTTTCCACGGGGCGCGATCCCTCGAACTTTTCGCGTGGCGTATGGCAACGATCCTGTTTCCTCGGCGCAAATCGGCTCGGCCCCCCGCGCCCGCGTTTGCGCCTTCGACTCCCACATCGTCCGCGGCCCCGCCGACGATCGAAGGCAAGTTTCTCTGCACGCAAGGCCGGCGTTTTTGGGCCAAGGGCGTCACCTACGGCAGCTTCGGCGCGAACGACGAAGGCGAACCATTCCCGCCGTTTGCTCAACTGCGGGATGATTTCGCGCAGATGCGCGAGGCCGGCATCAACACCGTACGTCTTTACGCTCCGCCCTCCGACCGCATCGCCGACGCGGCGGCGGATGTCGGACTGTACCTGATTCCCGATATTTGCTGGGGACCGCGGTATTGCCAGATCGACGAGCCCGTAGTTCGCAAGTTGTACGCTTGGACTCGCGAGCACGCGCGCCGTTTGGCCGGCCACCCCGCGATGTTGATGTACAGCATCGGCAATGAGATTCCTCCGCTGATGGTCCGCTGGTACGGACGTTCGCGGATCGAACGTTTTTTGCGCACGTTGTACGAGATCGTCAAAGAGGAGTCGCCTCAGGCGCTCGTCACCTACGCCAATCATCCGCCGACCGAGCATTTGAACCTCTCGTTCCTGGATGTGGTTTCGTACAACATCTATTTGGAGCGAGAGGGCGACTTTCGCCGGTATCTGGCGCGGCTGCAGACGCTGGCCGGCGAGCGGCCGCTCTTTTTGGCGGAACTGGGACTCGACAGCCGGCAGCACGGCGCGGAGAAACAGGCCGAGTTCCTGCGCTGGCAGTTGCAAGCCGCCTTCGAGCAGGGCTTGTGCGGCGCCGCCGTCTACAGTTGGACCGACGAATGGACGATTTTCGGCGAACGCATCGATGGTTGGGCGTTCGGACTGACGGACGCCGACCGGCGCCCGAAACCGGCCTTGGAGACAGTGGAAGCCTCTTATCGTTCGACGCTCTACGAGTTGCGGGATCGCGCCTGGCCGCTGGTTTCAGTCGTCGTGTGCAGCTACAACGGAGGGGCCACGCTCGACGAGTGCCTGTCGTCGTTGGGCCGCTTGAATTATCCCGATTACGAGGTGATCGTCGTCGACGACGGCTCGACCGACAACACGCCCGAAATCGTCCGGCGTCATGCGTGCCGCTCGCTGCGCGTGGCCAACGGCGGACTGAGCCGGGCGCGGAACCTGGGCATCGAAGCGGCCACGGGCGAGATCGTGGCCTTCATCGACAGCGACGCCTATGCCGATGCGGATTGGCTGTATTACCTCGTGACCAAGCTGGAAAACAAGCAGGCGGCCGCGGTCGGCGGCCCCAACCTTTCTCCGCCGCAAGACGGCTTCATCGCCCAGTGCATCGACTATGCCCCCGGAAATCCCACGCACGTCTTGCTCGATGATGAGCGCGCCGAACACGTGCCCGGCTGCAACATGGCATATCGCAAAGATGCACTGACGGGAGTCGGCGCCTTCGACCCCACGCATCGCGCGGCGGGGGACGACGTCGACGCATGCTGGAAGTTGCTGGTCCACGGCGAAACGATCGCTTTCAGTCCCAGTGCGATCGTCTGGCACCATCGCCGGCCGACAATCAAGGCTTATTGGCGGCAGCAAGCGGGCTACGGCTACGCCGAGGCGCATCTCAAACAGCGATACCCTGGGCGTTTCAACGTCTATGGCGACGCCGTCTGGGCGGGCAGCATTTACGACGGAGTCCACACCAGCTTGCGGCGCGAAGGGCTCCCCTCGGTCTTCCGGCCTCGCGTTTACCAAGGACGTTTTTGCGGGGCGCAGTTTCAGTCGGTCTATCAGCCGTTTCTCACCTGGTGGTTTCAGATTTTCACGATGGCCGAATGGCAATTGCTGACCGCGTCGGTGCTCTGCTCGGCGGCGCTCGCCTTTGCCAGTTCGGTTGTCATGGCCGTGGCGCTGGCGATTTGCGGCGTCGCGATGGCCGGGGCGACGCTGGCCGCCGCGGCCGTGCCCGCGCTGCACGCCGGCCGAGCCAAGGGGTGGAAGGGGCGGCGACTGTGGATCGGCCGATTCTTAGTCGCCTGGCTGCACATCGTTCAACCGTTGGCCAGAGCGAAAGCGCGGATCCGCGGCTGGCGGGACGCGCGGCAGACGGAGTTCGGCTTTGGAGCGGAGGGGCTGATCTACGGCAACCTCGCCCAGCGAGCCAATTGGCTCGAAGCGCTCGACGACCATTTGCGGGCCTGCGGCTGGATTTGCGAACCGAGCAGCGGATGGAGCGAGGCCGATCTGGACATCAGCGGCCCCGGTCCTTATCGGCTGCAACTCTGCTCGGCGTACGAAGAGATCCTCGAACGCGGCGCGCACTACGTGCGCTATCGCATCACCGCCCGGCCTAAGCCGTTCGTGTGGCCGATGGCGGGCGTCATCGGCGTATCCTTGGTCGGGCTGGCCTTCGCGCCCTATCTGTTGCCGCTGGGTTTGCCCTTGGCGATCGTGTTGCGATACTTGTTGTCGGCGAAGCGGGCGATGGTCGAGGCCGTCTCGCAGTTGGCGGAAGAATGCGGCAAGCCGTTGGGGATGATTCGCGTCGAGGAGGCCGGTTCATGATTCGGCGACTGCTCGCCTATCGCCGCCTGGCCGGCCGCGACGCCGCATGCGGAGCGCTGCTCTTGCTGACGGCGTCGGCCTTTGAATTGCTGCAACCCTGGCCGATCAAGGGATTGGTCGACTACGTGTTTAGCAAGCGTCCGGCGCCCGATTGGCTGGCGCGGATTTGGCCGGCGTTCGCCCGCCACGACGCGTCGGGCGAGGTGCTCGGCATATGCCTGGCGATCCTGTTGCTCGCCGTGCTGCACCGCCTGGCCGCGACGGCAAGTCAGTTTCTCTTGGTCCGAGCCGGCTGGAGCGTCGTACACCAATTGCGCTGCGACGTCGGCGATCACGTCCATCGGTTGTCCTTGAGCTATCACGATCGCTCGAAGGTCGGCGATTCGCTTTACCGGATCGCCTACGATACGCACGCGGCGCAGTCGTTGTTGACCAATGCCTTGATTCCCATGGCAACGGCCGCCGCGACGCTGGCGGGCATCGTGCTGATCATGCTACGGCTCGACGTTTGGCTGGCCCTGGCGACCGTGGCGATCATGCCCGTGTTCTGGCGCCTGATCCACCGCTTCGGCCAAAGCATCGAACGGCATTCCCAGCGTTACCACGAACAGGAAACCCGGTTGGTCTCCGCGGTGCAGGAGTCGCTCTCCTCGATACGCATCGTGAAAGCGTTTACTCAAGAGCCGGCCGTCGCCGCCGCCTTCGACGAGTTGGGCCAAGGCAGCCGAGCGATGAATCAACGGCTGGCGGCGGTGCAATTACTGTTTTCCGCCAGCATCGGGCTGACGATGGCCGCCGGCACGGCCCTCGTGGTTTGGCTCGGCTCGCAGGCAGCGCTGGCCGGCCGGCTTTCCGTGGGCGACATCCTGGTGTTTTTGGCTTATCTGGGCATGATCTACCAGCCGCTGAATTCATTCAGCCAAGGCATGAACGTCTATCACCTGGCGAAAGCTCAATTGCAGCGCGTCTTCGAGCTGCTCGATACGCCCATCGACGTCGCCGATCGGCCGGGCGCCTTGCAGCCGGCCGAAGTCCGCGGGCGGCTGGAACTTCGCGACGTCGAATTCGGCTATTCTCCCGACCGCGCGGTGCTGCGCGGGATCAACCTGACAATCGAGCCGGGTCAGGTCGTCGGACTCGTGGGGCGCACGGGCGGGGGCAAATCGACGCTCGCGGCGCTGCTCTTGCGGTTCTTCGATCCGACCTCGGGCCAAGTGTTGCTCGATGGCCGCGATTTGCGCGACCTGAAGCTGGCCTGGCTGCGGCGTCAAGTCAGCGTGGTGTTGCAAGACGCCGTGCTGTTCTCGACGACCATCGCCGAAAACATCGCGGTCGGGCGGCCCGCAACGTCGCGCGAAGAGATCGAGGAGGCCGCCAGGCAGGCGCAAGCCGACGAATTCATTCGCGCTTTGCCCGACGGTTACGACACGCTCTTGGGCGAACGCGGAGTCAACTTGTCGGGCGGGCAGCGGCAACGGCTGGCGATTGCTCGGGCTTTTCTGAAGGACGCCCCGATCTTGGTCCTGGACGAACCGACTTCGGCCCTCGACTCCCAAACCGAGGCCTGCCTGCTCGAATCGTTGGAGCGCCTGATGCGCGGCCGAACCACGGTGATCATCGCGCATCGGATGTCCACGCTGGCAAGAGCGGACCTCGTGTTGGTGCTCGACGGCGGGCGGATCGTCGAGCAAGGCGGGCGCGAAGAATTGCTGTCGCGAGACTCCGCGTTTCGCCGCTTTTATCGCAGCCACGCGAACTCGCGGCGGCCCGACGCGGCGCTGGCGGAGACTTAGCGGATCCGGTCATTCGGTAGGAAACAACCGTCAAACCAGGTTTCGAAACGATCAGACGCCGAATCAAGGCGGGAGCGAATCATGGCCAGAAAACCCTTTCACGGCTTTACGTTGGTCGAACTGCTCGTGGTCATCGCCATCATCGGCGTGCTGGTGGCCTTGCTGCTGCCGGCCGTACAGGCGGCCCGCGAAGCCGCGCGCCGCGCGCAGTGCAACAGCAATCTCAAGCAGATCGGGTTGGCGTTGGCCAACTACGAACAAACCTTCAAGCAACTTCCGCCTGGGGCGTTTTGGCAGCCGTCGCTGGGAGTCTATCACGGGCCGATTCTCATTCAACTGCTGCCGTTTGTCGAGCAGAATCAGCTTTACCAGGTTTTCAACTTCACCTTGCCGAGCACCGATGGCGCCTTGATGCCCGGCACGGCGAACTTGCTCGCTTCGGCCCCCGTTCCCGTCTATCGCTGTCCCAGCGACGATAGCGCGGCGACGTACTACGGTCGCGCCGTCCATAACTATTCCGCGTCGCGCGGGCCGACGGACGTCTTCAACAACGTGAACTGCTCCTGCCCCAATCCTTGGCAATCGCTTTCAATGGCGCCGCTGGACGATCCGTTGAACTACGCCGGCCCATTTACGCGGGTCGCCGTTTCGACTCGACTGCAGGAGGTGACGGACGGCTTGTCCAATACGATTTTTTTTGGAGAGGTCCGCCCGCGTTGCTCCGAACACGCGCGCAACGGCTGGGCCTACACCAACGACGGCAACGGCTACTGCACCACGCTGGTTCCGATCAATTTCGACACCTGCGACGACAGTTCTCCCGACCCTTGCCATCGCTCCTGCAACTGGACGACGGAAGCGGGCTTCAAGTCGGCGCATCCCGACGGCTCGCAATTCCTGCTAGGCGACGGCAGCGCCCGATTCATTCGCCAGACGATCGACCACGTGGCGGTCTACCAGGCTCTGGGCGCCAAGCGCGACGGTCGAATGGTATCGGGAGAATATTGAAGCTCCCTCGATCGCGTGCGCTGACGAGTCATGTTGGTCATTCGATACGCCCAGAATCACCCTCAGGCAGAACTTGCCAGCGCCGGCCGTCGAAGGAGAGCAGATGGCCGTCCGCTGGGCGATACCACCTGGCGAATTCTTGCTCGCAGCTTTCTGCTCGGAGCAAACGAACGATTGTCGCCAGGGCCACGATCAAGGCGCCCGGCGCCATCAGCAGTAAGTAGAGCCGCGCGATGACAAACGCCCGATCGTCGAGCAGCCACTCGGCGGCGGCCACAATCGTCAGCGCGTTCATCACCACGTGAATTTCGCACGCTTTGCGAGCCGTGTACGCAGCCAGCTTCAACGGGCGCCGCGGAAGCGGCGGCGCGGGCGCCGGCCGGCCGCCCGCGCCGCCGACGACGCGCAGTTCCCCTTCGAGCGATTTCAACCGCTCGATGAAAGCCTTGTAACGCGTGTCGTTGACCAGGCCGATCGCCACGAGTCCAAGGCTGAAAACTAACCCGAGCACGAGCCACGTCGCGTCGAGCGGTCGGCCGGCCAGTCCAAAGCCGAGCCCCCACGGCACGATCAGGTTGACGACGTGGTGCATCAGATAATCGAGCTGCACGCCGTCGAGCGAAGCCGCGCCGTGGAACCGGGCAAGCTGGCCGTCGACGTGATCGAGCAGATACCAGACTTGCAACAGCGCGGCGCCCAGCAGCCAACTCGACAGGCTGCCATAACCGAAAGACACGGCCGAGGCCGCAGCCGCCAGCGCGGCCAGGCCGGTCGCGGCATGCGCCGACAATCCCCACGGCAGCACGAGCCAGGTCACCCTGAGCGCCAGAGGCCGGCTGACTCGGCGCGCCATCCAGTTGCCGATCAGCCGATAGTCGGGCTTCTGGCAGCGTCGTTCGAGTTCGGCCAAGGGCAGGCGCGTCATTGGCCTCGCTCCTCGCGGCAGATTTCGCGCCAGCCGCAATGCCATCCGATAGCGGCGGCGCTCAGCCAGGCCGCGAATACGAGACATGCTTTGAACGCGGCCGAGGCGAGATTCGCCTCATCGCCGGGCCAGGCGTATTCCAACCACGCCGCCAGGCCGAGCACGGGTCCTAGAATCAGCGACATTCCCAGCACGTATCGCATGCGGGCCGCCGCGTCGAGTTCAAGCCACAGCGAAATCGCAGCCAGCAACACAAAGTGAACGACGTACGCGCAAGACGTGCTGGCCGCCACCCCGACAAGCCCATAGCCGCCGGCCAACGCCGCGTAGCTGCCCAGCGCGGCCAGCACGACGCCCGAGAGCACGGCGGCCAATGCCCAGCGTTCGCGATAGACGGCCACCAGATATTGATTGGCCGGCAAGCCGAGGCCGAGCGCCACGGCGCCCGGCACGAGCCACACCGCGGGCGCCACGCCGGGGCGATACGCCGGAAATAGCCGCCCGAGCACCGGCACGGCCAAGACGATCGCCCAGCCGCCGGCCAGCGCCAGCAGACAAGCTTGTAACTCGCTGGCCCGAGCCGCCAGCAAGGCCACGCTACGGCGTTGGCCCGTGCTGCCGAAGAGTTCGCCGTACCGCGGTCCCATCACCAGCGACAGCATGTTGGCCAGGCCGCTGATTTGGCCGCCGACCAACAGCGACAACGAGTAACAGCCCAATTCGAATTCGCGGCTTTCGGAGCAGGCCAAGATCATCAATCGGTCGATCGATTGCAACAGCACGCTCGCGGCGCCGGCCAGTAGAATCGGCCCGCCGATGCCGATCAGCCGGGCGATCTCGCGCCGGTTCCACGCCCAGGCGAACGGCTCGGCGCCGCAGGCTTTGAGGTAAGCCAGCGAAGCCAACAACACCAGCAGCGTGCCGGCATATAAACCCTGGAGCCCCCACGAATATGCGCATCCGCCGACGACCAACAACGTCAGCGCGCCTTCGACGATCGCCAGCTTCGACGTCAAGGCGAACGCCTGGCGGCAACGCAGGATGGTCACGTGAAACGTAAGATGTCGCTGCACCACGACCAGTACCGCCAACGCGAGCAGGCCGAGCGTCCAAGCGTTACGCCCGATTCCGCCGCTGGAAAGGCCGATCCACAAGCCGGCCGCCGCCAACAAGGCGCCATAGAGCAAGCTGCTGAGCGTATTGACGGTGAACGCCAGGTTGAGCCCTTGCTCGGCCTCGGCGACGTCGCCTTTGCCGAGCGCGACGGTCAGCTCGCGAGCGGCGCCTTTGCTGATGCCGAGATTGGCATAGTTGGCGTAATTCAAAAAAAGTTTGAGCCCCTGCCAGACGCCCATCTGCGCCGGATCGAGCACAAATCGCAGCAACAGGCTGGTCGCGACCGCCAAACCCTGGCAAACGATGGTCGCCGCGCTGACCAACAGAGAATCCGCCAGCATCCGCCGCCAACCGCTGACCGGGGCCACGCGCTCGGGAGCCGCCGCAAACGGAGCGGGTTCGGAGCAAACGGACATCAGGCGATTCTTCCTATTTCAGTTTTTTGACTCTAAGGCGATTCGGGGGGAGTTCACCACGGAGTCATGGAGCTACGGAGAGCACAGAGAGCACCGAGAGAGACAAAGGTATGAGGAAATTGAAATTACGGATCAACGTTAAGAGATGCCATTTAGTACAATGGTCGCCAAACACAAGCACTTAATCACTACTGCTTCTCTGTCTTCTTTTTTCTCCTTCTCGGTGTTCTCTGTACTACAAACGTTCTATTTCTCCGTGTCTCGCGAAGATTCATGCGGCGCTTTTGGCGGAGGCGAGCCACGGATGAAACACGGATCGAACACGGATCGGACATGGTGTTTTCCAATTCGGCTCCTCACCGGCGTCTCACTTACTAACGCCACGTTTATTTGCCCGGCAATGCCTTGGTAAACGCAACCCCAACCATGCTAACCAGCGATAAAACCACTCATGGATCCTGCGAAAGAGCCTCATTCTGCATTTCATCCGTGTTTTATCCGTGTTCCATCCGTGGCTCAATTGGTTGCGGCCGAAGGGCCGCGCTGGGCTCTCCGTGGCTCCGTTCTCCGTGGCTCCGTGCCGCATCCCCTTCCTCAACACCCGCGTGAGTCTGCGTTTGCCGGCGCGGCCTCGACGAGATCCGTTTGGAGCAATGTGTCGACTATGCGGTCGACGGCCGAACGCCGAGGGTCGCGCGAGCAGATGCCGTCGAAGCTTTGCGCGAGGTCTTCCGGCTTCTGCCAGCCGCGCGCGAGCGCCTCGCTCAGCAATGCTTCCAATTCGCTTGGCTGACGCGCCGATCCCAACATGCCCCAGCGATCGGCGGGCAGAATTTCGCCCGATCCGACGGGCAGCAGTTGAACGACGGGCGCCCCGGCCAGCGCCGCTTCGATGCCCGAAGTCGACGCGCAACTGAGCACGCAATCGCTTTCGGCGATCAGCCGATCGAGCTTGCGCGAACGGACGACTTCGCCTTTCAGTCCCGGATGACGAGCGAGCGCCTCGAGAAAAACGGCGTCTTCGCCGCAGCGCGGATGGAGCTTGATCGTAAGCCTGGCTTGCGGCAGCCCGGCGACCGCCGCGCAAGCCATGTCGAGCATTTGCTCGTGCGTTCGCCGGGTGAGGTGAAACGAAACGGTATCGGGACGGGAGTCGTCAGGCGGCAAGGTGGCCAGCAAGAGAATTCTTTTGGAGGTGCGTTTAGACCGTTGCGGCGGCTTGTTGCGATACTCGCACAACCGCCTTTCGATCTGCGGCCAGCCGGTCACGCAAATGCGCTCCGCCGCGGCGCCAAAGTGCAACAACTGTTCGCGCGAAGAAGCCCCCCACGCGCAGAGCCGATCGGCCGCCTGCGGCGCAAAGCCGAACGGGCCGCACGGCGCTCCATGCTGCACGACGATCGAGCGCGCGTGGCAGCGTCTCGCCAGGGCCGTGGCTGCGCGCTTGAGCGGGGTGGCATCCTCGTCGAGCACGAGGCCCGTCGGTTGCACCGCGCGAAAGTGCTCGTCGATTTGCGCGACCAGCCGCGATTGCGCCGCGCCGCACTGCGCCGCCTGTCGACTTAGCCAACGTTCCACAGCGGGCGCGAGGTCGACGCCTCGAACCTCCAGCTTGCCGACCGGGCCGCCGTCGTTGAAGCGGCAAGGACGATCGAGAGCGCTTTCGCAAACCAATTGTCCGACGCCCGCTCGACGCCAGCGCCACCAGGAACGCACCGCGAACCGCTCGTACAACCACCAAACGCGGCAACCTCGCGCCAGCAGGGCGGCGCACACCGGATCGAGCAAGCGCGGGTTGCCGCAGAGCACGATGCGGTCGTCGCTATCGGCGGCGGCGACAGCCGGAAACAGATCGTCGGCCTGAGCCGCCCAGCGTCGCCAGGCTCGCATTTCGTCGGACGCGGGCGCCGTGTTCTCCGCAGCTTCGCGCCAAACGATCTGCCCCGCGAAGCCATGCGTGCGGGCAAGTTCGGAAAACAGATCGACGTAATCCTCATCGCGGCCGCCAGCGGCGTGCAAGCAGATTGGTTCCGACGCCGCCGGTCGCCGGATCTGATCGAAGAAAGCTACGACGCGGAGCAACTTGACGAAGTAATATCGCAACGCCAGGGCGTTCAGGTAGGCGAACGTGATTTCGCCGCCGGCGTCTCCTGCCGCCTTGTTTCTGCAAACTGGGGCTTCGCCTGGGCTCAACCCCGGGCGCCCGGCAGCTAAAGGATTGACGTGCGCCTTGCCGAGCCGCTCGGCGAGTTCCGCGGCGGTGCGGTCGATCCATCGGCAGCGATCGTCGATCGCTTCATCGAGCGACCAGCGTTCGGCGGCGAAAGTTGATTGGGGCCAGGCGCCTTCGAGCAACAACGCCGGCGCCGCGGCGTCGGCATGGCCAGCCGCCAACACATGGCGCGCAAAAACCTGCATCTCAGACTGCCCTCGTGTTCGCCATCGCAAGCCGCTCTCGCCGGTCGATGCACTGCAGCAATTCGTCGAATCGCACCAAATACCGATCGGCCACGGCATCCGCGTCGAAATTGAAGGCCCAGGCCCTCATGCCGACGGCGCGGGCGCCGGCCAACTCTTCGGCGTCGTGCCCGATAAAGGCGGTCGACTCCGCGGGCAACCCCATCGCGGCGACGGCTGCGCGGTAGCACACGGGGTCGGGCTTGGTGCGTTCCAGGTCGATCGAAGACACGACGGCGATAAAGCAATGCCCGATGCCGAGTTGGTTCAGTCGGAGTTGCAATTCCTCGGCCGTCGATTCTGAATCGCTCAGCACGCCCAGCGTCATGCCGGCCTCGTGCAGTCGATGGAGCACGCCGCGAATGCCGGGAAACGGTCGCACGCCGCGTTCCAATTCGCGCTTCCGGGCCTGGCTGGCCGCTTCGACCTCATCGATTTGGCCGCGAGTCAAGCCGGCGGCAAGCAAAAACGCCTGAAAGGCTTCGCCGTACTCGCGCCGCCCGCAATGAACGTCGTCGAGAAAGTCGCAATCCCAAAGCTTGAAGAAGCTGCGATATTGCGCGTGCAATCCCATGCGGTGCAACAATTGCAGCAGCCAGCGACGCCAGACCGTGGCGTCGTAGAGCACGTCGCCCATGTCGAACAGCAGCCCCTGGACCGCTCGCGTTCCGTTCTCGGCCATGTCGTCCGTCCTCAACAAGCAGGATTTCACGATCGTTCGGCCGCTTTGCCCCGCCCGTGCAGCGACCGCCCGCGGCGGCGCTCTTTGAAGCGGCAGTGGATCACAACGCCTCCGGGTGCTGTACGCAGAAAAGTTCGCGGGCGCCCGGATATCGCCCCCGGCGTTATGGACTTCGGTTTCATGACATATCGTCCCAAGTAAGCTTTTCATCAGCCCCCAGATCGCGTTTGAGCTGGCGACCGACGATCGTTTGCAAATCGAACCACGAGAGGCCGTCTCCGGGGCACTTCAGGGCCAGCATGGGCGCTTCGAGCCGCGTGCCGGCGGCCAGCGCGGTGCGCGTCACCAGGCTGCGGCCCAGCTTCGTTCGCACGACGTCCACGCCCGGCGCCAGCGGCTTGTCGGCGCGGCCCAAGGCCGCCTCGACGGCGCGCACGTCCCTCACCAATTGCCGCAATTCTTCGGGCTCGAGCGAGCAGGAATGATCGGTGCCTTTCATGCCGCGGTCGAGCGTCAGGTGCTTTTCGATCACCGTTGCGCCGAGCGCCACGGCCACCGGCGGCAACAACACGCCACGCGAGTGATCCGAGAATCCAACCGGCGCGTTGTACCGCGCGGCCAGCGTGGCCAGGCTGCGCAAATGGACCTGTTCATAAGGGGTCGGATAGAGCGACGTGCATTGAAACAGCACGAACTGCGAGTCCTCGCGGAGTAGCACGGCGACGGCCGCGTCGATCTCTTCGAATTGCGACATGCCGGTCGAAAGAAACACGGGCCGCAAGCGGCGCGCGACGTCTTCGATCAAGGGCAGGTTCGCCAGATCGCGCGAGGCGATCTTGAACGCGTCGACCCCGATCGAGTCGAGGATCGCGGCACTGGGCAGATCGCAGGCGGTCGCCAAGAATGCGAGTCCGTGGCGGCGGGCCCGGCGGGATAGCGCCAGGTGCTCGTCCGCCGAAAGTTCCAGCGCCTCGCGATGGGCGCCATAGGTGGCGCCGAACGAGTGCCGGCTCTCATACCGCCACTCGCGGGCCTCTCGCGAAAGCTCGCTGGCCAGATCGCGTTTGACAAGCTTGACGGCGTCGGCGCCGGCCCAAGCGGCCGCGTCGATCAGCGATTCGGCCAAGGAGAGGCTGCCGTTGTGGTTCTGGCCCAATTCGGCGACGATCAGCGCCGGTTGGCCCGGTCCGATGCGGCGATCGCCTCCGATACTGATCGAGTTGCCATCCATCCGCCGGAATCCTTTCCGTGGGCGCTCGCCGCCGGGCGCCTATTCGACCGCCCTCGACGATACGGCCTCGCCTTCGACGGCAGCGCCGTGGAATTCGGGCAACCCGCTGAGCAAACCGGCGATCCGCCGCCAGTCGACGTCTTCGTGCCCCAACGCGTCGTGAATCGTCAGAGCATGTTCCCAGGCTTCCTCGCTCCCGGAAGCCATCCGCAGACCCTCGCGTTCCAACTCGCTTGGCAAGGGAATAAACCGCAACGAGAAGTACTCGGGATGCGTCCAGAGAAATCGCGTGGGCTGCTCGCGATCGACGGCCAAGGTCGCCTCGCGGTCGGCCCGCCACAACGCTTCGGTGCGGCACCAATCTCCGAACCATCCCAAGGCGGCTCGTCCGGCGGAACCGCCGTGTTGCGAGCAAAAGCCGATGTAATCGCAGCGGGGATGCGCGGCGGCGGTCGTCGCCAGCCGATCGAGGAAAACCGGATCGACGAACGGATGCTCGGCGCCGATGCGGACCACGGCATCGGCCTGAAAGGCGTCCGCGGCCGAAGCAATCCGCCCGAGTGCGTCGGGCCGGTCGCTGATGTGCAGCGGAACGTTCGAAGGCGCCAGCTCGCCGAGTGCGGCGTCGGCGGCGCCCAGCACGACCACGACGCCGTCGAGCTGCTGGCAATCGGTCACACACCGCACGACCAACTCCAACCAGGAGTGGTTGCCCAAGCGGCGCGAAAGCTTGTCTTTCCAACACGCCGAGCCTGGGCCGGCATGCACTATTCCAATCGTAGTAGGCATCGAGCGTCCGTGCTGTGCTGGCAAATCGTCCGTAAAACTCCGCTTTCACGGCTCCGGCGCGCTTTCGAAGCACGCGTGCCGAGTCTAGCACCCTCTTCCGCCCAGCGTCAATATGAGGCGGCTTCCTCAAGCTGCCCAAACAGCTCTGCTAGCATGACGGGCTTGGAGAGCACGGCTGCGGCGCCCGCTGCTAGCAGCCGTTCATAGTGCTCGATACGGGGAAAGTCCAAGAGGGCGATCACTCGGGCGCCGGGAAAAACTCCTTGCAACGCCGTCAGATCGCTCGCGTTCGCCTCGCCGGCCAAGCCGGAATCCCACAGCACGGCCGCAACGCCCGACGTTTTGACGGCCAGCGAAACGGAAGTGCGAACCACGGCGAAGCCTTGCTCGCGGCAGGCGCCAGCCAGCCAATCGGCCATCTCGAAGTTTTCCGACGCGATCGCGACGAGACCTTGGCGCCGTGCAAAAGGTTCGCTCGCTGAACAAAGCAGCCGCTCTTCATCGCTGGCCGTGGCCGGCAAGCTCCAACTCGACGTGCGGCCTGCCCGCAGCGCGGCCAACTCGGGCAAGGCTCGCTGGCGCCACTGATGCCAATAGACGCGCGCCGCGCCTGGCCAGGGGCTGCCGCTGCGAGATTCGCCTTCGCACAAGCTACCGAGCAAGTTCACGAAAGGCGCCAACGGCGCCGCGCGGCGCAACGCGTCGAGCTGCGCTGCGGAATGCTCGCCCGGCCTCGTCTGGGCGATGACCATCAGCGACGCCGCCGACGCGGCGCGGCGCAACTCGTCCAGCGCCGTGGCAAGATCTCGAGCAATCGTCAACTCGCAATATCGCTCCAGCATTTCGATCGCCGAGCGAAACTCTCCATGCCCGGCATCGCCGACCAACATCACGGGAAGGCTGGCAGGCGGAGCCGTTTCGCGGCGCGAAGCGAGGATTGCCGCCGCGAACTCTCCCGCGTCCGATTTCCGACTTCCGACTTCCGACCTTTCCGTCATGTGGCCAGCGCCTGCTCGGCCTGTTCGATCGTTTCGCGAACGGCTCGCGCATCGGGCGCAGCGCGCAATCGAGCCAGAAAATCAGGGGTAGCGATCAGCCGGCTCAGGCGGGCCAGGGTTTGCAAGTGCCCGCGATCGTCGACCGAACAGATCAAAAAAAACAGATCGGTGAGCACGCCCCGGCTGCCGCCGAAGGGGACGCCTTTGTCGGTTCGTCCAAAGGCCAGAAACGCCTGCCCCAAAATGCTCGGCATCGGCCGCCGCGGGTGCAGCAAGGCGACGCCGCTCTCCAAGGCCGTCGGATGCATCTCTTCGCGGCTGCCGACGGCTTCGGCCATCTTGTGAGGATCCCAAAGCCAACCGGTGAGCGCCGCTAGTTCGACCATAGAATGGATCACTGAGTTCCGCGTCCGCGCCGCCAACGGAACGGCGATGGCTTCCTGCGGCAACTGTACGACGATCGACGCGTACTCCTCCCCGGCCGATTCGGCCGAGGCCTGCAAGAAACCCTCGACGCGCAGCAATTCGTCTTCGGCCGAGAGCCCGATCCGCTCTTCGAGCCAAAGATGAACCTCAGCGGGCGAAAAACGCCACTCGCCGGCCACGCGCCGCGCCGGCAGCTTGCCGCGCTCGACCAGCTTGCCGATCTGCGCGGGGTTGAGGTGCAGATACGCCGCCAGCGACTCGATGTCGAAATCTTCTTCGGCCATGACCTCTATTCTCGCGTGGCGGTCGCTGCATTGTCCAGGGGAAAACGTGCCTTGACACGACCGGGAAAATTGCGACAATCCCGCCCGCAATTCGCTTTCGAGAGATCGGCATGGATGCCGACCGCATGCCGGCGACCGTCGGCACGCGCCATCACAGCCAACGCATCGGACGCCGGGCGTCTTCAAGGCACGGAGGCCTTACGCCATGACCAATCGGGCCGCACCGCTCCGCGGCATCAGCTTGCAGCAAGTTCTGCCGGAGGCCGAGTTGATCGGCGCCGACGAACTATGCGTGACAAGCTGTTGCGCCGATTCGCGAGTCTGCCGGCCCGGCGACTTGTTCGTAGCGATCTCCGGCGCCTCGGTCGACGGCTACGCCCACATCTGCGAAGCCATCGAGCGCGGCGCTTCGGCGGTGCTCGCCGACCGTCCGTTGCCGGCCGAATGCCAAGCGCCAGCCTGCTACGTGGCCGACGTTCGCGAGGCTTACGGCAAGGTGTGTCAGGCTCTGGCCGGCCATCCCGGCCGCCGGATGCGAGTGATCGGCATCACCGGCACCAACGGCAAGACGACCACCAGTTATTTGACCGCCAGCGTGTTGGCCGCCGGAGGTTATCGGACCGGGATTCTCGGCACGTTGGGCTTTTTCGACGGCGACGAGTTCGAAACCGCCGACTGGACCACGCCGCCGGCGCCCGTGTTGGCCACGTGGTTGGCCCGCATGGCGGCCAATGGCTGCACGCACGCGGTGATGGAGGTTTCCAGCCACGCAATGAGCCAGTCGCGCGTGGCGGGCCTCGATTTCGACGTCGCTTGCTTCACCAACGTGCGGCGCGATCATCTCGACTACCACGGCACGACGCACAAGTATCGCGCCGCCAAGGCCCGGTTGCTCGAACATTTGTTGCCCGAAGGCTTCGCCGTCATCAACGCCGACGATCCGGTCGCGGCCGGCCTGTTAGCCAAGGTCGACGGTCCGGTGCTGTCGATCGGCATCGAAAACGCGGCGGAAGTCGCCGGGCAGCCGCTCGAACAGTTCGCCAGCGAGCAGACGTTCTTGCTCAGCGTCGAAAACGAAACCGTGCCGGTCCGCACGCCGCTGATCGGTCGACACAATATCTACAATTGCCTTTCGGCCGCCGCGGTCGGGCTGGCCTATGGCATCGACCTGGCGACGATCGTTCGCGGGCTCGAGTCGATTCGAAACATCCCCGGACGCCTGGAACGGCTGGAATGCGGCCAACCATTTTCGGTATTCGTCGATTACGCCCACACGCCCGATGCCTTGACCGCCTGCCTGGATTCGTTGAGGAAAGTCACCTCGGGACGGTTGATTTGCGTGTTCGGCGCCGGCGGCGACCGCGACGCGCTGAAGCGGCCGCTGATGGGCCGGGCCGTCGAAGCGGGCGCCGATCTGGCGGTGCTGACCAACGACAATCCGCGGAGCGAGCCGCCGCAGCGAATTCTCGGGCAGATTCTCGACGGCTTCCGCCGGACCTCCGAGGCCTGGGTGATCGCCGATCGGGGCCAAGCGATCCGCTGGGCGCTGTCGCAGGCGCGAGTCGGCGATTGCGTGTTGATCGCCGGCAAAGGGCACGAGCAGTTTCAAATCATCGGCAACGAACAGTTCGAGTTCGACGATCGGCAGGTCGCTCGCCAATGGCTCTACGAGTCCCCGGCGATCGACGAACTCTACCGGGCAAGTGCGTGAATGAACCAACTAGCGCTTGAACAACTCGTCGCAGCCACCGGAGGCCGCCTTTGCGGCGCGACGGGTTCGGCGCTGCTCGGGCTCGCGACGATCGATAGCCGCGAGGTGCAGCCAGGCGACGTGTTCTGGGCGCTGCCGGGCAAGCAACGTCATGGCGAGGAGTTCGTCGCGGATGCATTCCGACGCGGCGCAGCGGGCGCGGTCGTCGCGACGGCGGACGTTGAATCGCCCGCGGGGCGCTGGGTGCTGGCGGTCGACGACGTGCGGCAGGCTCTGCGGCGAACGGCGGTCTGGCAGCGCAAACGGTTCGCTGGCTCGGTAATCGCCGTCACGGGCAGCGTGGGTAAGACGACCGCGCGGCAGATGATTCACGCCGTGCTCGGCTCGCGCTGGCGCGGCACGGCGAGTCCGCGGAACTACAACAACGAGTTAGGCGTGCCGTTGAGCATGCTGGCTTGGAGCCCGGACGACGACTATGCGGTGCTGGAACTTGCCGCCAGCGGACCCGGTGAAATCGCCAATTTGGCCGCTCTATCTGGCCCGCAGATCGGCGTGATCACGCGCGTTGCCGACGCCCACCTGGGCGGCTTCGGTTCGCGGCAGGCGGTCGCCAAGGCCAAATCGGAATTGTTACAAGCGCTGCCCGAGGACGGTCTGGCCGTGCTCAACGGCGACGACGCCGAGTTGTTGCGGCTGTGCCGCCGATCGCGCTCGAAGACCGTCTCGATCGGCCGCGGCTCGCACTGCGATCTGTCGGCGGCGAATGTCCGCAGCCAAGCAGGATGGCTGAGCTTCGACGTTGACGGCGCTCGACTGAGCGTGCCCGTTTGGGGACGCCACTATCTCACTTGCGCTTTGGCGGCTTATGCGGTAGGCAAATCGTATGGTCTCGGCGCCGGCGAGATTGCCGAAGCGCTGGCCGAATTCAAGCCCTTGCCCATGCGTTGCGAAGTCAGCGATTTGGGCTCGGCGAAAATCATCGACGACAGTTACAACTCGAGCCCGGCCGCCATGCGCGCCGCGCTGGAGTTGCTGCGAGATTTCGACGCTCCGGGGCGGCGAATCGTGGTCTTCGGCGATATGCGCGAGCTGGGCGACGAAGCGACCGCCTTGCACCGCGAGCTGGGCGCCGAAGTGGTTACGCTTTGCGGCGCCGATCTGCTGCTGGCCTGCGGCGACTTCGCCGAGGACGTAGTGGCGGGCGCCCGAACGGCGGGCATGCCGAGCGAACGGACCATCGCTTGCCGCAATCCGCTCGACGCCGTGCCGCGCGTCCGGAATTCGCTTGGCGGCGGCGATGTGGTGCTCGTCAAGGGTTCGCGCGCGATCGCCTTGGAACGCGTCGTGACGGCTTTACAGAATCCAGTCAGACTGGCGGCATAGCTCACGGAACAAACAAACGGACAACACATGGAGGGCCGGGCGCCCTCGCCCGGCTGAACCTGGAGAGCCGGGCGCCCTCGCCCGGCGAAATGAAACAACGTGGAGGGCCGGGCGCCCTCGCCCGGCGAAATGAAGCGTCGGGCGCCCTCGCCCGGCGAAATGAAGCGTCGGGCGCCCTCGCCCGGCTGAACGAATGTCGGGCGAGGG